>Ga0075019_10001740_pt1 | contig 12368 bp, 9 predicted proteins | sample ColStrG_CSR_2013_FD_71473 | JGI IMG/M metagenome (GOLD analysis project Ga0075019, IMG submission 71473) | Freshwater sediment microbial communities in response to fracking from Pennsylvania, USA - Cold Stream Run_MetaG_CSR_2013 | ecosystem: Environmental > Aquatic > Freshwater > Creek >...
CCGGATTCCTGATTCACTTTGTCAGCGAGACGGTCGTCGAAATTCCTTTTGAAACGATTCCCTGTCGTTACGTGAAAGTGAAATAAAGGTTCCGGGAGTTCTTCCGGTCAGTGAGCAGGGGGGTAAGTGCAACCGTGCTGCTCTTGAAGTTCCAGTCGGCCAACGCCGACGTTGCGTTCTTCGGCCTCATCGAGCGCAACTTTGTAAAGTTCCGCACTGAGCGTTGGTGTCTTGGACATCACATACAGACTGTATCCAAAGCTGTCAGTCACAACGGCCCAACGGTATTTGGGATCTACGGCGACGATCCAATAGGACCCTGACCAAGGCAGTCCAAAGTTGATGGAAAATTTTGAATTGGTGGAATCATCCGCAGTTGCTGTGCCACGGATCTCGACAAGCTCGCCACTGACTGAATCTTTGTTGCAGCTGTTGTAAACTTGCACAACGCCATCATGACTAGGCGTTAACACCTGGCGAGCACAGGCGCAGGTGGGTTCAAAGATGATCGAGTTGCTGGCAATTCGGTACCAAGTGCCGACGAAACGCGCGGCGTTGACTTGCGACTCGGTTTCAATTCCAAAATGCGCCAGGCCAAGTGACGAATATCCACAAAGAGCAAAAGCGACGAGGAGCATGTTTTTCATTGTACCTCCGAAGAAAGCGCAGTTAGTTTTCAAGAGGAGGCGTTAGCATGTGGATTTTCAAAAAGTCATGGAAAGAACAGATTCGTATAATTCCTACATTTTTCCAATCCGCCGCCAAGAACCTCAAAAACACGTTGCATCTTCATGAGTCAATCTAATGCCCGAGCTTCCAGAGGTTGAAGTTGTCAAACGAGGTCTTGAGGTTCTCACAAAAGATCGACCGCAGCTTTTGCGGATTGAGCTTCGCCGGCCCGATCTGCGAGATCCAATGCCTGCTACCGCTTTGCAGAGTTGGCAGGGAGCTCGCTTTATCCAGGCTGAACGTCGTGCTAAATATCTTCTTCTCGGTCTGGCGCACGACGGAGCAAATGTCACCGGTGGTCTTCTTTCGCATCTGGGAATGAGCGGGACATGGCGACTTGAGCAAAGTGCGGAAAATTGCGATCGAATTCATGACCATGTTCTGCTGCATTTTTCAAATAATCAAATTATGGTTTACAATGATCCACGGCGCTTCGGTGTGCTGGATGTCTGGAATCTGCATACGCTGCATTCTCATGCCAGGCTGGCGCACCTGGGGCCCGAGCCATGGGATCCGGAATTTACTCCGGAGGTGCTTTTTGCCAAAAGTCGCAAAAGTCGCACGCCGGCCAAAGTTTTTCTGATGGACCAAGGCCTAGTTGTTGGCGTGGGGAATATCTACGCCTCAGAGGCCTTTTTTCAAGCCAAGGTTCGACCCCAAAGGCAAGCGGGCCGTTTGCGCAAAGAGGATTGTCTGCAACTTCACCTCGCAGTGCTGAAGGTCCTTGAGTCCGCAATTCAAGCTGGAGGCTCAAGCCTGAAGGATTTTTACTCTTTTGGGGGGCTCAAAGGCGGTTTTCAAGACAGTCATTTTGTCTATGACAGGGCGGGGGAGTTGTGTCGAATCTGCAACACCACCGTGAGACAAATTGTCCTTGGTGGACGAAGCAGTTTCTATTGCCCCAAGTGTCAGGTCTGATTCAGAATCTTTCTGAAACCAGCCTCTTTTTTGCGCCTTGCCCAGCCGAAATCACAGGTGTCTAATAATCATGTTGAATGAAGCATGTTTTTTGTTCGTCCAAAAAGGAGTGAATCGTGGATTTTTCACCTGGATTTCTGCTGCAAAACTCAGCCGCCCTGGCGGCTGTGGGTTCGGTTTTCCTGATTCTCATTGTGGGTTACCTGGGCAGCCCCCTGATTGTGTGGTCTCTGGCGATTCTGGCCTTGATGTACGGGTGGGGAAGTTCATTTGTGGCAATGGGTGTTGTCGCCGGTGTCAGTCTGCTGTTCATCCTTCCATTTCTGCGGCGGCCTTTGATCACCAAACCGGTGATGGGTGTGATGAAGGGCTTCATGCCGAAAATTTCCGACACGGAACGTGCGGCATTGGTGGCCGGCGATGTCTGGGTTGAGGGAGATTTGTTTTCCGGCAAGCCTGATTTTACCAAGATGCTGAAAGAGCCTTATCCGAACATGACGGCGGAAGAAAAAGCGTTTCTCAACGGTCCCGTTGAGGAGCTTTGCAAGATGTCAGACCCCTGGAAGATTTGGAAAGAGCGCGATTTTGATCAAAAAGTTTGGGACTTTCTGAAAAAAGAGCGATTTTTCGGAATGATCATTCCCAAGGAATACGGTGGCTTGGGCTTCAGTGCTTTGGCGCACTCCGAAGTTGTGATGAAAGTCTCCTCTCGTTCTGTGCCGCTGGCCGTGACTGTGATGGTGCCGAATTCTCTTGGACCTGCTGAACTGTTGAATCATTACGGCACAGACGAGCAAAAAAAGTACTACCTGCCACGCCTGGCAGACGGTCGTGAGGTTCCCTGTTTTGGCCTCACAGAGCCCACAGCTGGTTCCGATGCGGGCTCGATCACAGCCTCGGGTGTCGTGTTCAAAGGTGCGGATGGCAAGCTCTATATGCGGCTGAACTGGAACAAACGTTGGATCACTTTGGCGGCGATTTCCACTGTCTTGGGTCTTGCGTTCCGTTTGCGAGATCCTGAAAACCTTCTCGGCAAAGGAACTGATTTGGGAATCACCTGCGCTCTGATTCCGGCTTCAACAAAAGGAGTCGTGATTGGACAACGGCACGATCCTTTGGGTGTGCCATTTTACAACTGTCCGACTCAGGGTCATGACGTTGAGATTTCAATTGATGCCATCATCGGCGGCGCGGCGCGGGCGGGCCAAGGTTGGACGATGCTGATGGAGTGTCTTGCAGCTGGACGCGGTATCAGCCTGCCTGCTCAAAGTGTTGGCGGTGCGAAGTTGGGTGCGCATGTCACTTCGGCTCACGCGGTTGTCCGACAGCAATTCGGTGTCAGTATCGGATCCTTCGAGGGTGTTGAAGAACCCTTGGCGCGAATCTTTGGTTTCACCTATGGAATGGAAGCGGTTCGCCGTTACACTTTGGGCGCTTTGGATCAAGGTCGCAAACCACCAGTGATCACGGCGATGGCCAAGTACTACATGACAGAGCTTGGACGGAAGCTGGTCAATGATGCGATGGATGTGATGGGGGGCGCGGGAATTTCCTTTGGACCTCGCAACACCATCGGACAGCTTTACGTGGGTATGCCGATTGGAATCACGGTCGAGGGTGCGAACATTCTGACACGGACTTTGATCATCTTTGGACAGGGAGCTTTGCGGGCCCATCCTTACGCCTTCAAAGAGGTGGATTCGATTGAAAAAGGCGACCTGGTTGGTTTTGATGAAGCTTTTTGGGGTCATATCGGACATGTCACGCGAAACTCATTTCGCAGTATTGTTCTGTCTCTGACTCGTGGTTATGTTGCGCCGGCTCCAGTTCACAAAGAGCTGAAAATGTATGTTCGTCGTTTGACTTGGGCTTCCGCTAGCTTTGCGATTTTGGCGGATCTTGCGATGGGGACATTGGGTGGTTCCTTGAAGTTTCGCGAAAAAATCACCGGTCGATTCGCCGATATTTTGGCCTGGATGTACATTTCGACTGCGACTTTGCGCCGATTTCAAGCCGAAGGCGAAAGAACGGAAGATTTGGCATTTGCAAAATTCGTATTGAAGCATGCTCTCACTGAAATTCAGCGCAGCTTTGACGGAATCTTCGACAATATGTACGGCGTGAAACAAAAAACTTTTGTTGGCAAAATTCTGTTTGGCACCTTGCACCTGATTTTCAAAGAGGTCTTAGGTCTATGGTCCCGGGTTAACTCGATTGGCTCGCAAGCTTCTGATCATCTTCAAGGTGTGGTCAGCCAAGCGGTCTTGCGGGGCGGCGATCTGCGCACTCGTCTGACGGAAGGGATTTACATTCCAACCTCGACGGACGAGCAAGTCGGGCGACTGGACAACGCGATGGCCTTGGCGATTCAAGCGCAAGCCATCGAGCAAAAAGTCAGTCGTGCACGCCGAGAAAAAGTCCTGCCACGAATCAAAGGCGAAGAGCTTTTGAAGGCTGCCAAGGAAAAGAATGTGATCACAGCGGCCGAGTATGACACCTTGAAAAAAGCAGCCGATGCTCGTTGGAATGCCATTCAAGTCGATGATTTTAACAAAGAGCAATATCACTCAAACAAATTGATCTGATTTTTCTGTCCCCAGTCTTAAACCAAGCGACTGGGGACAGGGCTTTCAATGTGCCCGTGTTGTTTCAACGATGACCATTTCGCGAACGACCACAACTTTGATTTGTCCCGGGTAATTGCATTCGTTTTCAATTCGCGTGGACATTTCTTTGCTCATTTTCATCGCCCGGTGGTCGTCAATTCTTTTGCCATTCACCAGAACTCGCAGTTCACGGCCTCCGCTCAATACAAAACAGTCCGTCACCCCATCAAAAGATCGCGCAATCGAATCAAGCTCAGTGACTTTCTGATTGAAACTTTCCACCGTTGAGCGCCGGGCGCCGGGGCGGGCACCAGAGATCGCATCAGCGGCAATCACCAAAAAGGCCATATCGGTGGAAGGCTGCTCGTCGAAGTGATGGGCGCGGACGGCATGTACGATTTCAGGAGCTTCACCCCGCGGTTCAATGAAGTCTGCACCAATGACAGCATGCCCGCCATCCATGGCATGATCCATGGATTTACCGATGTCGTGCAGCATGCCTGCGCGGCGGGCCTGGCGGATGTTGACGGTTTTGAGTTCCGAGGCCAGAAGGCCGCACAGCCAGCCGACCTCGCCACAGTGAAAGTATTGATTTTGCGTAAATGAGTAGCGATAGCGCAGGCTTCCCATCATCTGTCGGATTTCGGGATGAACATTGTTGAGGCCCAGTTCCTTCACGATGTTGTCGCCGTCACGCTTGATGAGTGAAAAAAGCTCGCGCTTGATGTGTTCAAATTTGTCCTTGATGAACTGGACGTTCACGGGATGCTTTTCTTTCAAAATTCGCTCCAGAATTCGGCGTGTGAGTTCACGACGTACGGGATCGAATCCCGCCACTCCAACCAGATCCGAGTCCGGTTCGACGATCACATCGCAACCCGTGAGCTCTTCGATGGCCTTGAGATTCAGTCCTTCCGGATCGACTAAGATTGCGCGTTGCTCGGGCAATTCAAAATAGACTGCGGCGATGCCTCTTTCCCCGCTGTAGGCTCTTGCAAAGCGCGCCAGGACGTTGTCAATAATGTCTTTGCCAAGAGTTTCGGAATGTTCCCGGGTCATCTCAATCCGATGTTCAATCGTGCGCTGGCTGCGACTTTGGGCCTCGCCGATTAGCTGCTGAGCCTGCTCCTCTTGAACCGAGGCAATTGAAACCTGAAGACGCTGAGCGAGCTCCTCGACATAATTTTGATTGAGTCCGAGCTCCTTTTTCTTCAATTCACTGACGGATTTTTCGTGGTTGGCCAGTTTCTGTTCGGCAGCCAGAATTTCCTGTTCGTGCTGGGTTGTTTGTTGTCGCTCACGGCTGTAGCGGTCGTCCGCTTTTTGTTTACGGATTTTGACTTCATCTTCAAGGATTTCGATGCGCTCTTCTGTGGCTAACATTTCAGGCTCGGCTTTGCTCCAGGATTCCGTCTCAATTTCGGAAATTGTCTCTTTCTCTTCCAAGACCTGCAAATCATGACGGTCCCGAGCTTCTTGAAGAAGCTCTTCGGCCTCACCCTCTGCTGCGAAACGGACCCCTGTTTGATACAACCGATACGTCATCCAGCCCAAGGGTCCGCCAAAGGCGATCCCACCAAGGGCGATCGAGGCAAGTTCCCACAGGGTAATTCCAGATGTCATAGGTTCTCCTTGGCCGAAGCCAGTCAAAAGAGATACCATAGGAACCAAGTGGAGCAAAGGAATTCCCTCATGCTTGAAGGAGCGGCTTGAATGTCAGATGATCGGGCTTCGTCCCGTCCCAAAGAGGGCAATTTGGGCGCAGCGAAAAAACGTGAGATCTTTGACAAGATCAAGTCGGCGGTGAAGCGTGCCCAGATTTTTCGTCAGATTCCGGTCAAAGTGAAAACCTTGGTCTTCAAGGGCGACGGTGACGGAGTTGGCAACTTTATACCCTATCGGTACAGCGAAGGTGAGGGGCTTGTTGGGAGCCTTGCGGCGGGGGATTACGTCCCCAAAAGCGGTGAGAGCGTCATCGTCAATTTCACCTTGGATAATGACAAATTTTTCTTTCAAACAAAAATTGAATTCGTCGAAGGGAGAGTGATTCTCAAAAGCGCAGATCTTTTGTATCAGCTCCAGCGGCGAGCACATATGCGGATTGATCTTTCAGAAGACGTTGAACGCAGCGTCAATGTTTTGCAGCAGAACAATCGCACAATCTTTGTGGATGGCTACTGTTTGGATCTCAGTGCCGGCGGTGCCAAGTTGATGTTCACCAACGGTCAGATCAAACTGACTCCCAGTGATCTGTTGCGGGTTTCATTCCACCTGCGCAACAAATGGAAATTCGAGGCCACAGGTCTCGTGCGTTTTTGTCAAGAAACTCCAAACCTACAAGACATGGGCGCACCGATTGTTCAGACCTGCGGTTTTCAATTTGATCTGACCAACCGCACTTTGGTGTCGAAATTGAATATGATCATGCTGGAAATGCAGCGATGGGCAGTGAGCTTGTTGTCGCAAGAAGGTGCCGGAGATGAGTCTGGCGAAGGCACCTGATGCGCGCGTGGCAATCCCGACCCTTCATTTTTGTCGTTGGTTTTGCTCTGGGGCTTCTGGCCAGCTGGGTGTGGGGATTTTTTTCGTTTTGGAGCAGTCCGGTGAAGTTGGCCTGGAATGTCTTCCAAAGTGGCACACCTTTTTCGCAGCAGCACCAGTGGTCTTTGCAAAATCCGTCACAACCTTCTGCCGATGATTCAGCCGATTCTACCGATTCGAATCAATCCGACCCTTTCGCACAGATGCAAAAGATGCGAGAGCAGATGATGCAACAATTGCAGAACAATCAGTTGGGTCGTGAGGACGAACTCGAAGCAGGGAGTGGAATTGAAATGCAAACGCGGGACGTGCAAGAGGGTGGTCGCACATTCTCAGTTGTGACAATTCGGATTCCAGGTTTGCAGGAAAAAAATCTCAATGTCGAAGTGAAGGATGCAAGGATCTTGGTCAGTGGAACCGTCCGGCAAAAAACCGCTGCGATGGAAGTGCAACACAGTTTTTCCCAGGTTTTTCCGGTGCCAGACGGAGTCGATGCCAAGGCCGTTGAAATTTCACCAGAGCCAGATCAGTTGTTGTTGAAATTTCCGCACGTGGACACTCACTAGGACAACCGAGAATCACGACAACGCGAGCGAAATTCTTTTGATGTTTTCGATGATGAAAGCCTGTTGTTCGGGGAGGAGTCCGCTAAAGAGCGGAAGTCGAACCAAGCAGTCCGTGTAACGGTCCGAGTGTGGCAATTTCCGTCCGTCGTGATGAGAAGAATAGTAAGGGCTGTGATGGAGAGAGATGTAGTGGAAGGGCGTGGCAATTCCAGCCGCTTTCATTTCGCCAATAAATTTTTGTCGGGCCTCAAGGGTGGGCATTACCAGATAGTAGCAGTGTGCATTGTGTTGAGTTTGTGAAGGAAGAGTCGGCTGTCGAATATTCGCCGGCAGGCTTTTCAATTCGTCTCGGTAAGTCTGCCAAACCTGCATTCGTTTGGATTGAATGGTGTCAATATTCTGGAGCTGTCCCCACAGCAAACTGGCATTGAGATCTGAGCCCAAAAACGAAGACCCGATGTCGACACAGGTGTATTTGTCTGTTTGTCCTCTGAAAAACGCTGCTCGGTTGGTCCCCTTTTCGCGAATGATTTCGGCACGGTCACTGAATTGCAAATCGGGAAGGGTCAAGAGGCCACCCTCGCCACAGGTGATATTTTTTGTCTGATGGAATGAAAAAGCGCTCATATGTCCCCATTGAGCAACGGGGCGATCCTGGTAACGTGAATCAACAGCTTGTGCGGCATCACAGACGATCAAGAGTCGATGGTGGGCGGCAAGACTCATCAATTTGTCCATCTCACAAGGTACGCCTGCATAGTGAACAGGAACGATGGCGCGAGTGCGTGGAGTCACCAGTTTGACAACCTCGGCAAAATCAAGATTCGGATGATCCGGACGACTGTCCACAAATACAATTTTGGCACCGCGGAGAGCAAAGGCATGTGCGGTTGACGTAAAAGTGTAAGATGGGACAATGACCTCATCTCCGGCTTTGAGATCACAAAGAAGCGCCGCGAGTTCCAAGGCATCGGTACAGGAAGTTGTAAAGAGGGCACGATGAACCTTGAATCTTTCTTGGAGGAAGCTTTCGGACTTTTTGGTCCAGGGGCCATCGCCTTCGAGTTTGCCACCAGCAAGCGCCTGGGTGACGCAATCAATTTCCGTGGGAGAATAGACCGTCTGGGTGAAAGGAATATTTTGCATAGGTTGCAGTGTACTGAAATGAGATGATTTCGACCAGCGAGAAATGGTTCCTGCGCCCTGGTCAAATCTGACAAAAAGACCTCCAAAATTCCCAAGTTTTAGCCGACAATAGAAGGAGGGGGTCCGGTGCGTCCAGGTTGGAAGATATCAGCTGGCTGTTTGTCGCTTTTAGGAGCATCCCTCTTCGGTTTTCAAAACTGTTCAGCTCCGACCCTGACGACTGGCAATACAATCGGCTCCACGCAGAATTCTGCCGTGCCCGCAGGAAGCCCTGCGAGTGGGCCGGTTTCTTCGCCACTGTCTGCGATCACACCGCACACGGCATTTGGCCCCGGATGCAGCATCACGTCGCGCAACTCTTTGAGTTCTCAGTACACGGTCAGTTTGTCGCTGAAAGGCGGAAATCTAGTTGTTCCAGTCGAGCCCGGCAGTGCCCCCAATATTGAATTTGATCTTGGGATTTCTCCGGCACTCAGTTCCTTGAACGGGATTTCAATTTATTTTGACACTTGTGGCTCGAACACTCCTTCTGCGATGCTCACCGCTGATGCGACAACAGGAATGTATCCTGCTTGGGGGCAGGGAAGCTATTGGGCTCCGAATGCGATTGCGGTCAACGGCGGCAACTGGTCGGCTCAATTTCTTTTCACAGATAGCAACGTCGTGACTTTCGGTGCCGGAATTCCAAGTGTGTTTTCAACCCAGCTTGTCCTGGTGCAAACCGTGAACGGAACGGCGACAGAGCTTGCACGCAGCAACGTGGTCGCTTGGGGTGAAGCTGCAAAATGTCCAGATTTAGATCCCACCCGTGACACGGACCGGGCCTTGGGAACCATCGCCACCTTGAAAAATGACGAGGCTATTTTTCAAACTTTGCAAGCAGTAGGGGCACAAAATTGTCCGACAACGCCTTGGGCCTATTTGAATTTCTATGAAAACGTCAATTTGTACTTTCCCGTCAATGGTAACATCTATTCGACATTTGACTTCGCCGATGCTCCGACGACGGCAGTGAGCTGGAATCTCAATGCGGCTGGCGGCCAGTTGACTTGCACTTCGCTTTTGCCAGCGGTGACAAACTGCTTTGGAACCTCTCATGCCGGCTATGCAAAAATGACCTATCGACTGCAGTCTTATTCTGGAGCAACTCTCTGCTCTTCTCGTAAACAGAATGTAATTCTGGGGCCCTCGTCGTCACAAGTCAGCCAGCTGACAAATCCTTGCTACTGACAATTCTGGAGCTCCTTACCCTGTTCTTTTGGGCGGTGACTTTTCTTTTGTGAAATCAAAACACAACTGCTCGCCAGCCTCGTGGATGCGCTGTTTTTTCTCTGACGGAGTTTCAACCACCTGACCAGTGGCCGCATGGATGAGGTGCTTGAGGAAAGCTTCTTTGACGCTGTCAGGAGCTTCTTTGCGAAAACCAAGCTCTTGCATGATGTCACCCACTTTTTTCATTCGCGAACTCCTGTCTGGGTTGGGGGCTCGAGATCAACATGAAGTGGGGCACAAAGTGAGATCTTGTTTTCAGCTGCGGGACGTCTGCTTGTCCCCAGCTGGAGCCACTTTGGTGACAGAATGGCTTTTGAAATAGGTTCAAAAAAACTGTCTGTGAAAAAAAATAATTGTTTGTCCTAGATTGACGCACCAAATGAGGGCTCATCTCAGTGCTCATCTTATTGATCGTCTGTGGGATGAGCTTGTGCGTAGCTTTGAAAAAACTCGCGTTCAACTTCCTGCAAGCGCTGCAGTTTTTGCGCTGAGCCAAGAAGTTCGATCTGATGTGCTTTTTCCTCAGCTTCGGTTTTGCGCAATCGGCCGATGCCCTCTTCAAGATACACCGCGTCGATGGACGGACGGAGCTCAATCAATTTGGCACGCAGGGCGTTTTGGGAGGCCTGAATCTGAACCATTCGATCTTCGGTGACTTTCAATGATTTGATGAGCTCCAGATCATTCAATCGCAGAGTCCATTTGGTCTGATAATCCGTGGTGGATTTCAGTTTGGCATAGCGACGGTTGTAGAGAATGTTGTCCGTTTCGTTGTCGCGGTATTTGTCGTCTTGTGGCGGTTGATAGAGACTTTGAATTTTCCTCTGCTCAATCATTTGGGTGGCAAAGGAGTTTTTATCGCTTTGATGAACACGATTCGAGATTTCAGGCCAAAACCAGACAATCAGTCCACAAACGGCAACGGTCACGCCAATGAGGGTCCAAACCGGAGTCGGTGATTTCGCTTCGGGTTCCTTTTTCTGATTCGTTGATGCGATCTGAAATTGAGTCGGGCTGTCTTTGCGATCCTCGGTGAGAACTGTTTTGGCAATGTGGAACAGATCGTTGGTCAGGCCTGCGATTTTTTCAGGGTCGCGAACATCGGCTTGGAGGCGATCAATCATACGAATTTGCAATGTTCTGGCGAGTTCGGCAGCCTGGTGAAAGCGTTGCTCTTGATAGTGCTTCTCGCCCTCTTGCATTTCCGCTTGCCAGGCATTCAAAGCTTTGAGCCTCTGTTCGGCGAGCTTTTTGTCCTGATCTCGTTTCTGATCTTCAAATTGCAACAGCAGTTCCGATTTTTTGGCCTGCGCCTTTTCATTGAGCTCGTGCTGCTCAACTTGCCAGTCGGTGCGCAATTTATTGAGTTCGTTTTTGTAGCCTTCAACATCCGCCTTGGCTTTTTGAGAGGTCAGGACGGCCTCTTTAGACTCTTGAATAATGGCATTGGCTTCGTTCACATTTTTGATTGTACTTTCGTGTTCGGCGACCAAAGCTTCGTGATTCTTTCGCAAATCCAGGAAAGCGGCAGACTCACGGTCAAATTCACCTTGCAGCTGATTGCGGCGCTCTGTCAGTCCGCTGAGTTCCTTGTCCAAGCTCAGCATGCGCTGTTGCCGTTTGGTCTCGAGATCCTTTTCCAGCTGCTCGAACACGGCCTGTTGTTGGGCCTGGGTTTTGGCACGAGACTCCTGGACAAATTGCTCAGATTGAAGAATCGCCTTGGCGCGAAGGTCTTGCACCTCTTTTTGCGTCTGTTCTTGCAGGGCCTCTGCTTTTTCGCGGGCCTGCTGCAGGAGTTGCTCTGACTTCTCACGCGCAGTTGCTGTCGCATTCCAAACTTGTGTTTGTGCTTCTTGCAAAAGGGCGTGGGACCGGGCTGTCATTTCCTGCTCTTGTTGGTTCAGCTTGGCAAAAGCGTCCTTGGTGGCCATGGCTGCTTTTCGTTCGGCAAGAAGAGCCTGCTCGGAAAGAGTCTTGAGTTCTTCACGTTTCTGACTGAGTTCGTGTTCCAGCCCTTCAACTTGCAATGTCAACGGCGACAGCTTGATCTCCATCTCGCGAACCCGCTGTTTCGCTTCGTGAGTCGCCTGATCGGCCACATTCTTGGATTCCAAAAGATAGTCGCGTTGCTGGGTCAGGTTGAGAATCTGTTTGTCGAATTCCGATTTGGCATCAGCTTTGTCTTTGTCCCATTTTTGGTTAAACTGCCGACGGCGCTCCTCCAGATCCTTTTCCAAAATCTCCAGCCGTTCAGCTTCTGTTTTTGCCAACCGTTCTTTGAGCTGCTGCTCGTCTCTCTGAATTTTTTCCCGCAGGATGCGTTTTTCCTGTTCCATCTGTTCGGTCCACTGCTCCACGGCCAGTCTGTTTTTTTCGTTAAAGTCTGCCTCAAAGCGTTTCTTTTCGCTTTCCATCCAGGCCTGCAGCTTTTGGTTCAATTCCGTTTGTAGAATGTGTTCCAGTTCATTTTTCTTATTCTGCATCTCTCTCTGCAGTTGCTGTTCAAGGGTGAGGCGCGACTTGGTTCGCATCTCATCCATAATGACATTGAGATTTGAGCGCCAGGTTTTTTGCTGACTCTCGAGAT
>Ga0075019_10001745_pt1 | contig 12360 bp, 13 predicted proteins | sample ColStrG_CSR_2013_FD_71473 | JGI IMG/M metagenome (GOLD analysis project Ga0075019, IMG submission 71473) | Freshwater sediment microbial communities in response to fracking from Pennsylvania, USA - Cold Stream Run_MetaG_CSR_2013 | ecosystem: Environmental > Aquatic > Freshwater > Creek >...
TCTTCAAAGTACTTCAAGTTGAATACAAGCCGCTGCTTGTCAGGTAGTTTTAGCAAGGCCTTTTGAAGTTTCTTTTGAATATCGTCGCCGGTGATATGGGCGGCGCTATCCAGTTTGGAGACGAGTTGCTGACCCACATCTTCAAGGGGAAGAAAAAAGCGTCTTTTCTTCTTATTAAGATAGGAAAGGCATTCGTTGGTAGCGATGCGGTAAATCCAGGTGAATAGTTGGGCGTCCTCGCGAAAATTATCGATGGCTCGGTGTACCTTAATAAACACTTCCTGTGTCAAGTCATCGGCGTCGTCATGGTCGATTACCATTTTTCGTACCAGCCAGTAGACACGCTTTTGATAGGCCCTTACCAGCATATTGAAACCGTAATTTCTAGTTTCCGGGTCGCGGATTTTTTGAAGTAACTCTTTGTCTTCCAACGAAGGCAAGTTTAGATAAGTACGTTAGACTAACGCCCTTTGAGAAGGTTTAATTCAATTCCCATTTCGCAAGGCTATCCACCAGTAACTCGTATTGTTCCTTTGAATGAGCCGGGAAATTAGCAAATCTCAATTGCGATTTCTTCAATTCTCCATAGCCATCCCCTGGTTGGATGCCCAATTTGATCAGGTGACCGGCAAGCTCGTTGGTATGGTCTCCACAATCGGCGACAATGACCGTTTTCGATTGTGACGTCTTATCCTTCACAAAAGGAGCGAGGATGGAATGACCCTCAAGGGCTTGATAAAGTAGGGCTGCCTTGTATTCAGTTTCTTTTCTTAATGAATTGATTCCCCGCCTGAGAAAATCTTCCACCACTTTTGATAACAGATAAATGCCTAACACATTTGGGGTTTCCGGTGTTTGATTTTTCTTAGCGTTTTGCAAATAGAACGGCAATGAATGATAGGTGCCAACCCGATGTCCGGTCGCTAAGAGTTTTTCGGCCTTAGCGATGCAGCGATCGTTTACCATCCAAACGCCAAGGCCAGCGGGTAATCCAAAACCTTTTTGAACAGAAAAGAAAACGGAATCCACTTTTGAATAGTCAAATTGGGGATAAGGAAGAGAAGAGACGGCATCTACCACAATCAACGCTTCGGGATTGCTGGCTCTGAATTGATTGATGAAATCAACGGTGAGAGCAACACCCGTGCTGGTTTCATTATGAGTAAGTCCGATCATCTCCGTGTCGCGGGGAATCTCCAGGGGCGCATTGAAACTTTGACCAAATGGCGCATCCCTTTTTTCTGCCGTTTTCCCCAATTGGAGCGCAATCTCATAAAACCGTTTGGAAAAGGCTCCATTCACCAAATGATATGATTTCTCCAAGACCAGGTTTTGTGCAGCCCGTTCCCATATTTCGGTGGCCGACGCAGCAAAAAAAATGTGAAAATCTTTCGGGATGGAAAGAAGTTCCTTCAGGCCGTCGGTGGTATTTCTAAAAATCGCTTCAAATTCCTTGGTGCGATGTCCCAGGGATGGAATCCCTTGGCGAAAGGCTGATCGCATATGGTCCTCGACGGTGAAATACAGCTGCGAAGGGCCAGGAACAAAGTGGGCAATGCGTTTCATCGTTCAAAGCTATTGGTAAAGAAAACTTTTTACAAACTGAACTTTCACCCTGCGGACTAGTATAATATGAAAACCACATTATGTATCTTTGCATTCATAATTCCCACTTGGATTTGGGACACGTTTGCTGAACCTAACAATTATAACAATTCCGGGTAAAGCTTTCTTCTAAAATCAGGCCTCACCCTCGACTTGTCGAGGGCCTCGCCCTAAAAGCAGGTTAACAGTGGAAGATTGCAGAGGCTGGCAGCCCAAAACTTGTCTTTTCTGGGGTTCAGAAACTTCCACCAGGTCCAGTGGGTTTTATTTTTGCAAGTTTTTCAGTTTTTGTTCAGTGAGCTTCCTTTTGGTGTCCAATGGAAAATCTCCGTTCATCATCCAATCGTAGTAGGCCGGCTCCTCCTTGAACACTTTTTCAACGAGTTTGCTTTTGTGTTTCCCAAAGTTGAAAATTACTTCCCCCTTATTATTGCGGATCATTCGACCGGCTAAATCCACCAGATCGTCGCCCACCAGTTTGGCCAGCGTCTCCATATCATTCTTGATCATTCCTACTTTTCGATCCAACCCATCGGTCACCTCTTTTCCATCGTAACGAGCGATCTGTGCCAGGAGCACCTCCATGGAGGCTTTCGTATCGGACTCTGCCGAATGCGCATTAACCATTTCTTTCTGGCAATAAAATTTATACGCTGCCGAAAGCGTGCGTTTCTCCATGAGATGAAAAATCTTCTGCGAGTCGATGATTTTTTTTCTGCTGTAATCAAATTCCACATCCGCTCTTAGAAATTCTTCTACGAGCATGGGCACATCAAATTTTAAAATGTTGAAGCCGGCCAGGTCACAGCCTTCCATAAAGCGCGCATACTCACGAGCTACTTCTTTAAAGACCGGTTTGTCTTTTACATCTTCGTTCGTGATTCGGTGAATGGCCGTGGACTCGGGTGGAATAGGGATGGTTGGATTCAGTAGGCTTGTCTTCCTGATGGTTTCTCCACTGGGCATCACTTTGATGATGGCAATCTCAATAATTCGATCGTGCGCAATATTCACTCCAGTAGTTTCGAGATCGAAAAAACAAATGGGAATTTTAAGATTAAGTTTCATGAACAGGAGCGGGAGAGAAAATTATTGAAAGGAGGCGATGGCTTTGTAAAACTGGGCTGAAGAAATGCCTATCTTTTTAAGGAGTTCCTTCGCGGCACTAACATTCTTTAGGTCGTCGGCGGAGGATAAATGGACAGGAAACTTTTCATTGCCGCTACTAATCAAGGTTATTTTGCCATCCGCTAGCTCATGCTTGGCCGTTGCATAGGGATTGAGAAAGACATCGGCACGCTCTACTTTGGCTATTTCTCTGGCGAACGCGTTGGTGTCATCGTAAATGATCGTTCCGCTCTTGGGTGTGGCGCTGGCGAGTTTGGAAATAAGGGGCTTGTCGTCCGCGTTTAACTGACTGATAATCAAGATGTGATGATTGTATTCTAAATGATTATTTGAGCCTTTTTCCGGTTCAATGATAATGACGGCTGCCGGTGAAAATTTCTCCTTACTTGGAGTGGAATAATCGAACTTGCGCTTGAAGTGGTTTAATACATACATAATCATCTCCGTAATTCTAGAACTACTTTGGCCAACAACAACTATACGCTGTTTGTCAATGCTTTGGGTATAGACTGTTGAAGGAGATGACTGCATTTCCTTTCAAAGTAAAACAAAATGTTGATGGTTTAAAAATTGAATTTATTTATCATTTGTGAATTAATAGAAGAATTTATCAACAAAGATTTGTGTTTATTGAATGTGTACAAGTAGCTGGAGATGGGGATAGTATTTTAATTGATGAGGTTACGTTTGTCTCCCTTTAAAAATGCAACTCGTACCAACAACCACAAAAGTATGGAGCAACGATCAACGCCTGTGAGGTTAAGTTCTGCGATCAGCGGAGCGGGTAACAAAAACCGAATGCTTGCCAGAGATATCTCGGAGAGCCTCGGCAAGTTGCCGCCTCAGGCGCCTGATCTGGAGGAAGCGATCCTTGGTGCCTTGATGCTGGAAAAGAAGGCACTCACCGATGTGGTTGAGTTTTTACGCCCAGAGCATTTTTATTCGGATCAACACAAAGAAATTTATACATCGATTATCGACCTGTTCAAATCTTCTGAACCGGTGGATATGCGTACGGTGGTGGCCCAGCTTCGCAAGAATGGAAAACTGGAAATTGTAGGAGGCGCTTATTACATCGCTGAACTCACTTCTAAAGTCAGTTCTGCTGCCAATATCGAATACCATGCCCGTATCATCATCGAGATGGCCATCAAGCGTGACTTAATTCAAATTGCCTCGCAAGTCCACCATGAAGCGTACGAAGACACGACCGATGTGTTTGAACTATTGGATAAAACCGAACAGTCCATTTTCCAGATTTCAGACTCCAACTTGCGCAAGAATTACGACAACATGAAGTCGTTAATGTTCCGCGCATTTCAGGAACTCCAGGAAAAGAAAAATCACAAGGATGGGTTGACCGGAATTCCAAGTGGCTTCTCACGCCTTGATCGGGTCACCTCCGGTTGGCAGAAATCAGACTTGGTGATCATTGCTGCCCGCCCAGGTATGGGCAAGACCGCGTTCATTGTTTCTGCCCTTCGTAACGCGGCCGTTGACTTTAACCATCCTGTCGCGATTTTTTCGCTGGAAATGGCTTCCCTTCAGTTAGTGAATCGCTTAATCTCTGCTGAAGCGGAATTGGAATCTGAAAAAATCAAAAAGGGAAACCTGGCCGAATTCGAATGGCAGCAATTGGTGCACAAAACGAATCGCCTTTCTTCTGCTCCGATTTTTATTGATGATACGCCGGCGCTTTCGATTCTGGAATTGCGTGCCAAGTGCCGTCGGTTAAAAGCGGAGCACAATGTTCAATTGATTGTCATTGACTACTTGCAACTCATGAAAGGGGAGGCGGGTGGAAACCGTGAACAAGAGATTGCCTCTATTTCTCGTGCCCTGAAAGGAATTGCCAAAGAGTTGAACGTGCCTGTCATTGCCCTATCGCAGTTAAGTCGTGGGGTGGAGACGCGGGGAGGTGACAAGCGCCCTCAATTATCGGACTTACGTGAGTCGGGATCCATTGAGCAAGATGCTGATATTGTGATGTTCTTATACCGCCCGGAATATTATAAGATTACGGAATATGAGGACGGCACTCCTTCCCAAGGGGTGGCCGAAGTGATCATTGCCAAACATAGAAATGGTTCCCTGGATAGCGTTCGCCTGAAATTCATTGGCAAATATACCAAGTTCGCCGATTATGATTCACCGGATGGATTTATACCCATGAGTAATATACAAAGCCGTATAAACCGCGATGAACCGCCAGCCCCTCGTGCAGATGATGACATGCCGTTCTAGCGGTTGGATGACCGGTGAGCTGATCAAGAATCGAGTGTCATTTTTTTGCTATTCCGTTTCTCCTTTCTAACTTCCGCATTGAAGAATAATTTTCAATTTCATGAAAGCACTCGTGCTCACCAGCCCCGGTCACATTGAGATGAAGGATGTTGCCATGCCTTCCCTGACAGCCGGAAAAGCATTAGTAAAAATTAAGGCCGTGGCACTGAACCGTCGTGACGATTGGATTCGGGAAGGAAAATATCCCAACATCAAAACCGGTATGGTGATGGGCTCTGATGGTGCCGGCATTGTTGAAGCAGTTCACAATGAGGAGCACAAAGATTGGATAGGGAAGGAAGTGGTCATCAATCCTAACATCGACTGGGGGTCAAACCCGGATGTGCAATCATCGAAATATACGGTGCTGGGGATGCCCTTTGATGGGACATTTGGAGAATATATCGCGGTACCGGTCGATCGGCTCCATCACAAACCTTTTCATTTGGACTTACTGCAGGCCGCCGCGCTACCGCTTGGCGGTCTGACGGCTTTTCGCGCTTTATTTCGCAAAGGAGAGTTGCGTGCCGACCAGAATGTTTTGATCTCCGGATTTGGTGGTGGGGTGGCCCAGTTTGCGTTTCTGTTTGCCAAAGCAGCTGGCGCCAATGTTTATATTACTTCGGGCAGCGATGAAAAATTGGACAAAGCCATAAAAATGGGGGCCAAGGGCGGTTATAATTATAGAAAGCAAACTACCTACGAAGAACTTTGGAAAACGAAGGGTGGTTTTGACTTGATCATCGATAGCGCGGGAGGGGATCAAATCAATACCTATATAAAAATGTTGAGAGCCTCGGGGAAAATTGTGTTTTATGGTGCCACCAACGGTAAGCCTAATAATGTCGATTTTTATCGAATGTTTTGGAACCAGCTTTCGTTACTAGGCTCAACGATGGGCAGTGACCAGGAGTTTAGTGAGATGATCGCCTTTGTTGGAAAAAATCAAATCAGACCAATGGTCGATTCGATCCGGCCGTTTTCAAAAATAGTGGAATCATTTCAGGATGTGACCAAGCCCAATAAGGTGGGCAAGATTGTTTTTCAGGTGTGATGTTTAATTGAATTATCAATTATTCGTTATCATTCATTTTCATCCAACAATCCTTTCAATTCACGGGCCGCTTTCAGGTTCTTCTGGTCCTTGGCTTGTACTATTCCATGATTGATAATTTTGGTGGCTTCCACCGGCAAGCCTAATTCAAAATAAAGCAAAGCAGCCATATAGTAAGTGGGTAGGTAGTCCGGATCGGAAAGTATCAATTGATCAAAAATTTCTTTTGCTTTTTGCCTGTCAGACTTTTGCACTTCCAGTGCCAGTGCGTACCGGTTGAAGGGGTCAGCAGGGTCTTCGGCCACAAATTGCTCCAGCATTTTTATTCGTTCGGAATTCATGACTAAAGTTTCGGTTTTTTAGGTTTTTATCCTTTATCTTGAGGGCAAAATTAACTTTCCTTTGTCAGAAAATTGATAATCACACGATTGAGCCTTTATGAAAATTTTAGTTTGCATTTCCCATGTACCCGACACCACTTCCAAAATCGCCTTTGTTGACAATAGCACCAAGTTTGATACCACGGGGGTGCAATATATAATCGGCCCTTATGATGACTACGCACTGGCCCGTGCCATTGAGTTGAAAGAATCTTCCGGCGCAACCGTTACCGTGCTCAATGTTGGCCTGGCTGAAACGGAGCCAACAATTCGAAAAGCGTTGGCCATCGGGGCGGACGATGCCATTCGCGTCAATGCCGAACCGACTGACTCCTTATTTGTGGCAACCCAAATTGCAGAGAACGCAAAAGGTTATGACTTAATTTTGATGGGCCGCGAGTCCATTGATTTCAATGGCGGGGTGGTTCATGCGATGGTGGGAGAGATGCTCGGTATTCCCTCCGTCTCCCCGGTGATGAAATTGGAGATAGAGGGAACCAAAGTGAGGATGTCCAAAGAGATCGAGGGTGGGAAAGAACTGGTGGAAGCTAATTTACCTTTGGTAGCCGGTTGTCAAGAGCCGATAGCCGAATGGAAAATCCCCAACATGCGGGGCATTATGTCGGCCAGAACTAAGCCTTTGAAAGTGGTTGAGGCGAAAAGTTCAACGCCGTCTGTTGTTTCTAAAAAATATGAATTGCCCGCACCGAAAGGAGCGGTGAAAATGATCAGCGCTGATAATGTGGGTGAACTGGTGACAAGATTGAAGACCGAAGCGAAAGTTATTTGAAAATTGAAACGAGAAATTAATTATTAAAGATGAACATAGTAGTGTTTGTAGAGACATCGGAGGGTAAAATGAGAAAGACCTCGCTCGAAGCGGTGGCCTATGCCCATGGAATGGGCGGGACCGTGACGGCCATTGTGCTTGGTGCGGCCGATATGAATGAACTTCAATCCATTGGAAAATACGGCGCGACGAAAGTGTTGCATGCAGCCGACGCAAAATTGAATGAACATATTATTCAAGTTTACGCAGCTGTTCTGGCAAAAGTCATGCAAGACGAAAATGCCGATGTGCTGGTGTTGGCTAACTCGTCCTTAGGAACTCCGGTGGCTGCTAAAGTGGCGATCAAAACGGGAGCGAGCTTTGCTAGCAACGTAACGGAATTGCCCGATACGAGCACCGGATTTATCGTCAAGAGAAGTATTTATACCGGAAAAGCTTTTGCCTTGGTGGAATTAAAGAATGCCAAGAAAGTAATCGCCATAAAAAAGAATGCCGCGGAGTTGAAAGAAGTGGGAGGAAATGCTCCCGTTACCACCTATGCGGTAACGCTCAATGACGCTGATTTCAATACCAAAACATTGTCGACTGAAAAGGCCACCGGAGACATTTTGCTTCCGGAAGCTGAGATTGTGGTTTCCGGTGGACGAGGGATGAAAGGCCCCGAAAATTGGGGGATTCTAGAAGCGCTGGCGAAGGCATTACATGCGGCCACTGGCTGCAGCAAGCCCGTGAGTGATATGGGATGGCGCCCGCACCACGAGCACGTGGGGCAAACCGGGGTAAAAGTAGCGCCGCAATTATACATCGCCGTGGGCATTTCCGGAGCGATCCAGCATTTGGCTGGGGTGAATTCATCCAAATGCATTGTGGTAATCAATAAAGATGCTGACGCTCCTTTTTTCAAGGCTGCCGACTATGGAATTGTAGGTGATGCCTTCGATATTTTGCCGAAACTCACCGCGGCCGTTTTAGCAGCGAAGTAATTTTTTTAACTATTTTCATAACTTGAATTTTATAAGTGGCTGTTCCGAAGAAAATTAAATTAGAAATCTTAGGCTTGTCGTCAAGCCAATCCCAGACAGGTTCTTTTGCCTTGGTTTTGGGAGAGACTACTGGTAACAGGCGTTTGCCAATCATTATTGGGATGTTTGAAGCGCAGGCAATTGCCATTGAAATTGAAAAAATCATCCCCAACCGGCCCATGACCCATGATCTTTTTAAATCGTTTGCTAACTCGTTTCATTTTCATGTCGAAGAGATCGTGATTTCAGACTTGAAGGAAGGTGTCTTCTTTGCCAAAATAGTTTGCAGTGACGGACTGAAGAAAACGGAAATTGATGCCCGTCCATCGGATGCGATTGCCATCGGTTTGCGTTTTGACTCTCCGATATTTACCTATGAGACCATTCTAGCGGAAGCAGGCATTGTTCTCACCGATCAGGAAGAGGAGGAGGAGAAGGAAAAAACGGTTCCGAAGGCGGAGCAAAAGGCGAAGGTAAAAAGGGAACCATCTTCTAAAAAAGGAGAAGACTACAAGAGTTTCACCACCGACAAACTGCGCGATCTTTTGAAAGATGCCATTGACAAGGAAGATTATGAGCGCGCAGCAAAAATCAGGGACGAACTCGGCAAGCGAAATTAAATTCAAAGTTCTTTTGAATTTTCAACGCTGAAATAACAAGCACCGAGATAAGATGAACATCAAGCAACGGCTTATCGTGATGAATTTTCTTGAGTTCTTCATCTGGGGCTCGTGGCTAATTTCTTTGGGTGGGTACATGATTCTGACGTTAAAGTTCACCGGCGTGGAGGTAGGAAGTATCTACGGAACGATGGGGGTTGCCTCTCTATTCATGCCCGCCTTCATGGGCATCATAGCCGACCGATGGATAAACGCCGAACGGGTACTCGGAATTTGCCACGTGATCGGGGCGGGAATGCTGTTTTGGGCCTCCACGGTAGAAGAGCCCCGCATGCTGTACGTCATTATGCTGCTCAATTCTATGTTTTATATGCCGACTATTGCCCTTAATAATGCGGTTTCATATGCTGTTTTGAAGAAACAGGGCATTGATGTCATTAAGGTTTTCCCGCCGATACGGGTGTGGGGTACCGTCGGTTTTATCTGTGCCATGTGGGTGATTGATTTTGCCCATTGGACCCTAAGCCCCCTTCAGCTTTACGTCAGCGCATCCTCCGCCCTGGTTCTTGGGCTATATGCTTTTACGATGCCAGCGTGCCCACCTGTTAGGGAAACAAAAAAGCGCACGCTGGTTTCTTCCCTAGGCCTGGATGCCTTTGTATTATTTAAAAAAAGGAGGATGGCCGTTTTTTTCTTCTTCGCCATGCTGCTGGGTGGCGCTCTTCAGATTACAAATACATTTGGGGGAACGTTCCTTGAGGATTTTAAAATGGCCTATGCCGATTCATTCGGTGTAAGACATCCGAATTTGCTGCTCTCTATTTCCCAGATTTCGGAAACGCTCTTTATCCTGACTATACCTTTTTTCTTTAAGAAATTCGGTATAAAAAAAGTGATGATCATCAGCATCTTTGCCTGGGTGCTGCGCTTCGGATTATTTGGTCTTGGCAATCCGGGTGATGGATTAATTCTTCTGGTGATGTCGATGATCATTTATGGGATGGCATTTGATTTCTTTAACATCTCAGGCTCATTGTTTGTAGAAAAGGAGGCGGACCGAAGTATCATGGCCAGTGCGCAGGGTTTGTTTATGTTGATGACCAATGGTATCGGTGCATTCCTCGGAGGTGCCTTCAGCGGATGGGTCGTTGACCATTTCACCACCAATGGAATTCGGGATTGGGAGAGTATTTGGTTTAGTTTTGCTGCATACGCCTTGCTGTTGGGTTTGGTTTTTCCTTTTGTTTTCAGCTATAAACATCAACCTGAAAAAGACCTCAAACCCGTGGTGCTTTAGATTTATTTCCTTAACCCTGGTTCACAAAACGCCTTTTGACTACCAATATGAATCAGATTATTTTGATCTATGTAGTTCTCGAATTTCATCCTTAACTTTGTTTGATGGCGAAAGTGATTCAATTCCCTAGACCTGGCCCAGAGAAATTCGGATTTAAACCGGTTCGTAAAAAAGGGAGGGAAGCCAAGCGCAAGCCTGGTCAATTGGATTTGTTTTCCTCCGGAAAAGTGGTAAGTCTTAATCGTCTGTCACGTTTTGAAGAAGCACTTTTGCTAGATGATCGAGGCGAAAAAAACGCAAAAGAAGTTTATCTAAAAGCAATTGAGGAAGGCGATTCCATTGCCGATGCTTACTGTAATTTAGGGATATTAGAATCCAAAGAAGGAAGCGTGGGCAAAGCCACGGACTGCTTCACAAAATGTTTAAAGGAAAATCCTCGTCATTTTGAAGCGCATTATAACTTAGCCAATCTTTATGCCGAGGTTGGGAATCTTGCCCTGGCAAAAGTGCATTACCAGATTTCAATAGAGATCGAACCCTACTTTCCCAATAGCCATTTTAATTTAGGCCTTACACTGGCCATGAATAAAGAGATTGAAGAGGCCATTCATTCCCTTCAAGCCTATTGTCGATTAGTTTCTACCCCAGAAAAAAAACAAGCGTTGGAACTAATCGATAACCTTTCCCACTCGCTAGGATCTTGATTTTTCATAGTGACCAGATGGTGGCGAAAAATAAGACGGCGCGATAAATTTCCAACGATACTTTGAGGAAAAGAACCATCACCATGGATTTGAGTATTAAACTCGAGCCTTTCTCTGCATAAAACTCATTACTTGACCTTAGAACGAAATACAAATTGGTTACGATAAAAATGAAAGTCAGGGTAAGCTCGTCAAGGTATTTGCCCAGGCCTAGAAAGGCGGCAAAAATAGATAGGACAATAGCATTTAAAAATAGATTAAAGCATGCCAATTCCACCCCGTAGCCGACGTGGTCAGTGAAATAGCGGTTTCTCTTTCGATAGAGAATATTCAATGGAAGCGACGAAATAACGACAAAAACCATCACCATCAATTTGGCCAACGTTACCGTTTTCAAGTTATAGATCAGAGCGAATGAGGCAAGATCCATATTCAAGGCAACGGCTTTTGTTGCCACGACCCCTTTGTAAAATTGGGCGAAGGGCGTGCCTAGCTGGGTGTTCAAAGACGCATTGAATAATTGAATTACAGGAAAAAGAAAGTACACCAGATTAAGTACAAAAAAGAGCGAAAGCGGCGGAAGTAACTTGATGCGTCGTCCCTCACTAAACTCCCTGGAGACGAATCCCGGCTTGCGTAGAATCAACCAAAGGGTTTTAATGAACTTGGAATCGGCAAAAGTTATGGCGATGAGAATATTGCTCAATAGCTTTTTGAACGAACGGTCAGAGGCATGAAGAACCTTCTCGCCACAAAGATTACAATAGCTACCGATGAATCGATTCTCACAGCTTTTGCAGACATGCTGCGTTAGTTTTTCCATCAAGCCGGCAAAATTACTTTTTTAATTCTTTCAGTACCTTTCGTCCGCGCGAAACAAAGCCTGCACTACCATAGGGCATTTCATCTTCAATTAACGGGATCAACTCATTTTTCAGCTCCGGTAATTTCTTGGCCAGATTTGAAAGCACCGTCATGGAGAAGATCCGAACGGCAAGGGGCTGTTTCTTATCGGAGAAGAATTGAAAGCAAACCCTTGCCGTTGGCCCATATAATCGTGGGGGTATGCGGATGAATTGCAAAAGCCGGATCACATTGCGCTTTACCGCATCCGATACCCCGGGAGTCGTGGTATAGGTTAATATATTTTTGAGGTGAGGTTCAATTAACGCAGGATTGGTTTCAACGCAGCGGGACAGTGGCCCTGCGGCGCGCTGCGTAACGCGATATGGCCCGGCAAGGAATAGGCGAACCAATTCAGAAAAATGGGAAGAATTGGTTCCAATGTAGGCAAGGATTTTGTCTCGCTGCCGCTTGGAGTTTTCCATTAAGAGAGCTTTCTTTAAGTTCAATTTATTATATATTAACTGATTGAATACTAGGATAATTAAACTATTTTACTTTAACTTTATATTCAACTTAAAGATGGAGCTATGCTGCTAATTTTTACCATCACTGCAACTGTACTTTTTCAATT
>Ga0075019_10001746_pt1 | contig 12360 bp, 12 predicted proteins | sample ColStrG_CSR_2013_FD_71473 | JGI IMG/M metagenome (GOLD analysis project Ga0075019, IMG submission 71473) | Freshwater sediment microbial communities in response to fracking from Pennsylvania, USA - Cold Stream Run_MetaG_CSR_2013 | ecosystem: Environmental > Aquatic > Freshwater > Creek >...
AGCGCGCGCAGCGCCTGCGCCGATTGCGCAAAAATCTGCTGCGGCAGGCCAAACGCAGCCAGCAACTGGCGTGCGCTTGCGTTGCCGACGCCGGGCGTACATTGCAGGCGCAACCAGGCGGCGAGTTCTTCGCGGTCCATGGTCATTGGCCGTGCGCAGGCGCGAATCAGTTCGGGTTCTTCAAGCGGTCGCCGGTGCGCACCGAGTCCGTGATCTCCAGGACCAGGGCGTAGGAGAGATGGCTGAAGGTCTTGAAGACCATCAACAGGCCCTTGCGCTCGTCCGGCAACTTCAGCAATACGCCCGGTCGGTCCGCGACTTCGTCGGCAATGCGCGCGCCGTGGCCATGGATGGCGAGCACCGTGCCGACGTCCATGCCTTCGTCCGCGCCGTGGTCTATGACGACGATCTGGTTTTGCGCGACGTTCTCCACCGCGCTTCCATATACCGACACGATGCGGCCGGCAAAAGGCCCTTGCGGCGCGTGCGGTGCGTAGGCCTGCAGTGTGCGCGGCAATTCGGGCAGGATACGGTCGCCCACCTTGATTTCCTGCAGCGCGGTGATGATCTCAATCGTTGCCGGAACCAGGGCATTGCCATTGCTGTCGCCGTCTTCCGGCACCGGCGCGCTGGTCTCGCCGGCGACCAGGCGCGCGGTGCCGGCAAAAACCGCTTGCAGGCCCAGTACCTTGCCGTTGTCGGGGTCGATCAGCGGTGTTGCCGCCTGGTAGACGCGGAATTTCTTTTCCTTGACCGTATCGTCCAGCAGTGGAACGTTGTTCGGGCCCCGGACGTAGGCGCGGTCGCCCCGTGTCAGCAGAACGCGGCCTTCCTGCGTCGCCACCACGTAGGGCGCGGACGCGTACTCTTCTTCATCCAGGATGCGCGGCTCGGCCAGAAAGGGTTCCACGTCTTTGGGACGCAGGGCAGGGAGCGGGCCGGACAGCGTTGCTTCGTAGCGCGTTTGCGGTACGACGCGCACCACCGGTGGCTCGCTGTTGTCGGCGCCCGAGCCTTCGGCGCCTTCGACACGCAGCGTCGCCATGCCGTCGCGCTTGATGAGCAGCAGGACCTGGCCCGGGTAGATGAGGTGCGGATTGCGGATATCGGCGAGGTTCATGCCCCACAGCTCGGGCCAGCGCCAGGGGCTCAGCAGGTACATGCTGGAAATGGCCCAGAGCGTGTCGCCGGATTTGACGGTGTAGCGGTCGGGCGCGGTGGGCGCCAATGCGCTCAGCGGCACGCCGGCCTGCGCGACGGTGTTGGCGGTGCCGCGCTGCGCGGGCGTGATGGGATAGCGCACGCTGGCCGGGATGGGAGCGTTCTGGGACGCGCTTTGGGGCGCGCTCTGCGCCCATGTGGGCAGCGCCAGCACGAGCCCGCCCAGCGCGCCAAGCGCAGACCGTGCCAGTGTGGATTTTGCCGTCAGATGTGTCGTCATATGGTGCTTCCGCGCTGCGCGGCCACTTGATAAATTACGCGCGATTTTGCGCTCAAGCCCTTGATCCGGCAACGATTATGGTCAGCGTATCTTATAGGCAGCGCGAAAAGTGGCGAAAATACCGACATCCTTGAACCTGTGCCATGGCCCTTCTTCCCATACTCTGCTACCCCGACCCGCGTCTGCATACCGTGGCGCGTCCTGTGCCCGCAGTGGACGCCCGCGTGCGCGCCCTCATCCAGGACATGCTGGAAACCATGTACGACGCCAAAGGCATAGGTCTGGCGGCAACCCAGGTGAACGAACACCTGCGCCTGATTGTCCTGGATGTGTCCGAAGAGCGCGACCAGCCGCTGGTCCTGGTAAATCCGGAGCTGGTCTGGCAAAGCGAGGCGACGCATGTGAATGAGGAGGGCTGCCTTTCCGTTCCTGGCGTCTACGACGGCGTGCTGCGCCACGACGCCGTCCATGTGCGCGCCCAGGACGCCGAGGGCCAAAGCCGGCTGATCGAAGCCGACGGACTGCTGGCGGTGTGCATACAGCACGAAATGGACCATTTGCTGGGCAAGGTATTTGTCGAGTATCTGTCGCCGCTCAAGCGCAACCGCATCAAAACCAAAATGCGCAAGGCGCAGCGCGAGGACGCGCGTTGAGCGCAGCGGGCGCAGCCAAAGCGCGGCGCATTGTCTTTGCCGGCACCCCCGAATTCGCGCGCGTCGCGCTGGCGCAATTGCACGCTGCCGGCCACCAGGTCGTGCGCGTTCTGACGCAGCCCGACCGGCCGGCGGGCCGCGGCATGCAGCTGCACGCGTCGGTGGTCAAGCAGTTTGCGGTGCAGCACCAGATTCCTGTGCTGCAGCCGCGCAGCCTGCGCCTGGACGGCAAATTCCCGCAGGACGCGCACGCCGCACGCTTGGCGCTGGAGGCGGACGCCGCCGATCTGATGGTCGTCGCCGCCTACGGACTGATCTTGCCGCAGTGGGTGCTGGACCTGTTCGCCCCGGACGCGGCGCGCACCCGCCTGGGCTGCCTGAACATCCACGCCTCGCTGCTGCCACGCTGGCGCGGCGCGGCGCCGATTCATCGCGCGATCGAGGCGGGCGACGAATTTACCGGCGTGTGCATCATGCAAATGGACGCCGGGCTGGATACGGGGGACGTGCTGCTGCGCCAGGCGCAGCGCATCGGCGCGCAGGACTCCACCGCCAGCCTGCACGACACGCTGGCAAACCTGGGCGCGGCTCTGCTGCTGCAGGCCCTGGCGGCGGACGCTCTGGTGCCGGTGCCCCAGCCGGATGCGGGCGTGTGCTACGCGCACAAGCTGGAAAAACACGAAGCCGCGCTCGACTGGCGCTGCGACGCCGCGCTGCTGGAGCGGCAGATTCGGGCGTTTGACCCGTTTCCGGGGGCGAGCGCGTCCTTGGGTGGCGGCGTCTTCAAAGTCTGGCGCGCGCAATGCGCGGACGCTTCCAGTGCTGCGTCGGCGGCCCAGCCTGCGGCCCCGGGGACGATTCTGCAGGTCGGGCCCCAGGGCGTCGACGTCGCCTGCGGCAGCGGCGTGCTGCGCCTGCTCGAACTCCAGCGTGCCGGCGCCAAGCGGCTGCCGGTGGCGGAATTTTTGCGCGGCAACGCCCTGGAGCCGGGCCAGGTGCTGGCGGCGCCAACCCTACAATCGGCGCACCATGCATCGCAGGGATAACCCATGAACTTTCTTCGCTTTTCCGATTTGTGCGCGCAGGGCCGGGTGGCAGGCAAGCGCGTTTTCATTCGCGCCGATCTGAACGTGCCGCAGGACGCCGCGGGCAACATCACCGAAGACACGCGCATCCGCGCCAGCCTGCCGTGCGTGCGCATGGCGCTGGACGCCGGCGCCGCCGTGATGCTGACCTCGCATCTGGGTCGCCCCACCGAAGGCCAGCTGCACAGCGCCGACTCGCTCGCCCCCGTGGCGCAGCGCATGGCCGAACTGCTGGGCCGGGACGTTCCGCTGCAAGCCCATTGGGTCGATGGCGTAGACGTGCAGCCCGGCGCGCTCGTGCTGCTGGAAAATTGCCGCACCAACGTCGGCGAGAAAAAAAACGACGCCGGGCTGGCGCGCAAAATGGCCGCGCTGTGCGATATTTTTGTGCACGACGCCTTCGGCACCGCGCACCGCGCCGAAGCCAGCACCTACGGCATCGCCGAATACGCGCCGATAGCCTGTGCCGGGCCGCTGCTCGCGGCCGAAATGGACGCTATTTCCAAGGCATTGCTGGCGCCGCGCCGGCCCCTGGTCGCCATCGTTGCCGGCTCCAAGGTCTCGACCAAGCTGACCATCCTGAAAAGCCTGGCCGAACGCGTCGACCAGCTGATCGTCGGCGGCGGCATTGCCAACACGTTTATGCTGGCCGCAGGGCTGCCCATCGGCAAGAGTCTGGCCGAGCCGGATTTGCTCGACCAGGCGCGCGCCGTCATCGACGCCATGCGTGCGCGCGGCGCGGCGGTGCCGATTCCCAGCGACGTCGTCACTGCCAAGGCTTTCGCCGCCGACGCGCCGGCGACCGTCAAGGCCGCCAGCGAGGTGGCGCCCGACGATCTGATCCTGGATATTGGCCCGCAGACGGCGCAGTTGTTGGCGCGGCAGTTGCAGCAGGCCGGAACCGTAGTCTGGAATGGCCCGGTGGGTGTGTTCGAGTTTGCCGCCTTTGAAGGCGGAACGCGCACCATTGCGCACGCCATCGCCGCATCGTCGGCGTTCTCCATCGCCGGAGGCGGTGACACCCTGGCGGCGATTGCCAAATACGGCATAGAGAAGCAAATCGGCTACATCTCGACCGGTGGCGGCGCGTTTCTCGAGGTATTGGAGGGCAAGACTTTGCCCGCCTTCGAGGTGCTGGCTCGCCGCGCCAGCGCCTAGGGGCGCGGGCAGGGCACTGTGACAAGCGCATGACGGGCTAGCACGCGCCGGGCCACAATAAAAACTCGCGACCGACTTCAACTTTTCCGTCAATTGGCGCTACCATGGTCCAAACATACTAGGTCAATGGAATGTCCACTGCCCCCGCCCAAGATACTGAGCACGCAAGCGCAAAAGCCCTGGTTACGCTAACTGCTGGCGTGCTTCCGGTATGGGCCCGGCAATTGGCCCTGTCGCGCCAGCAGTCGGAACAGGCTGTAGGCCAGATGCTGCAGGCCTTTGCCGATATTGGTCCGCACATCGACATGGCCGAGCGCCAGTCGCAACAAATTACCGATGCCCTGGCGCAGGCCGACGGCGGCGTCACCGGCCTGGCCGACGCGTGTGCCGGCGCGCTCGCTCCCTTGCTGCAGCATCCCCAGCTTCCCCCGGGAGGCGCGCAGGCCATCGCCCAGGTACTCGACCTGGTGCGCGCTGCGGTGGACGCGCTCGAGCAGGTGGCCCGGCCTTTCACGCACGAAACCAAGATGGTCGCGCAGCAGGTTGAACGCATGTATCTGGGCTTTCAGTACCAGGACCGCATCAGCCAGATGATCGCTTTGCTCGAAGGCGATATCGCGCGTCTGCAGCAGACTTTTGCCGATCCAGCCAACGCACCGCCGGCGCTCGCAGCCTGGCTGGAGCAGCTGGAATCGCAGTACGCCATGGCGGAGCAGCGCGACAGCCACGGCTCGGAAGCACACGACGCCCCGCCCGCCCCTGCGGGCGAAGGCAAGGAAGCAACATTTTTTTGACGAGGGAGTTATGGCTAAAACGATTTTGGTAATTGACGATTCCGCGAGTCTGCGTCAAGTGGTCAAAATGGCGCTCACGGGCGCCGGCTACAACGTGATCGAGGCGGGCGACGGCCAGGCTGCACTCGCGCTGCTCGACGGGCGGCAGGTCAACATGGCGGTATGCGACGTGAACATGCCCATCATGAACGGCATTGAATTCGTCAAGGCTGCCAAGGCATTGCCGGGCTACAAATTCATGCCCATCCTGATGCTGACCACGGAAAGCCAGGAGGAGAAAAAAGAGCAGGGCAAGGCGGCGGGCGCAAAAGCCTGGATGGTCAAGCCTTTTTCGCCCACGCAACTGGTCAACGCCGTGGCCAAATTGTGCGTCTAGCCTGAAACCGGGAGAGCCCGCGCTGTCGGAGATATGCCATGAGTGAGCGTTTTGAGTTGCCCGCCGAGCTGACGATCTACAACGCGCTGGAAACGCGCGACGCCCTGCTCGCCTGGATCAAGGAGCAGACCGTGCACACGCGCGACTACCTGCAGGTTTCGGCGCGCGACGTAGCCGAAGTCGACGGCGCGGGGCTGCAGCTGCTGGCCGCGCTCTCGAACACGGAGCAGGCCTGGCAACTGGTGGACGCAAGCGCAGCGTTCATCGACGCGTGCCGCACCATGGGCTTTGCCGAATGGTTGGAGAACCGGCACATGCAGGCCATCTTGCAGGGAGCATCCGCATGAGCAACGACGCCGACATGGATTTCATTGCGCAGGCCATGCCTGCCTTCATCAGCGAGGCCGCCGAACAGATTGAGGCGATCGAGACGCTGCTGCTCGAACTCGAAGAACAGCCCGACAACCGCGAGCTGCTCGATTCGCTGTTCCGCTGCGCGCACACGGTCAAGGGCTCGGCCGGTATCTTCGGCCTCAACCGCGTCGTTGAATTCACGCACCACGTGGAAACGCTGCTCGACAAAATGCGCGACGGCGTGATATCGCTGAACCCGGACATCAGCACCCTGCTGCTGCAATGCAACGACCAGATCAAGTTCTTGGTCGATACGGCTGCCGATCCTGACGCCGACACCGCCGACGAGAAAGATACGCGCGCCGATTTGGTGGTGCGCCTGCGCGCGCTCACCGAAGGCACTGCGCCGCCGCAAGCTCCGGTGCAAGCCGCCGCCGTCGCCTCGTCCGGCGCCGCTGCGGACGCCGGACCGCGCGTCTGGAGCATCGCCGCGCGCTTTGGCCCCGACACCTTCCGCAACGGGATGGACCCGCTGTCCATCGTGCGTTACCTGGCGACCCTGGGAACGGTGCGCAGCGTGGTGTGCGGCAGCGACGCCGTTCCGGCGCTTGGCAATCTGGACCCGGAAAGCTGCTTTCTGAGCTTTGCGATGGAGCTGGAGACGGCGTCCAGCCGCGAAGACATCGAGGGTGCGTTCAGCTTTGTCATGGACGACTGCGAGCTCGACGTCGTCGCCCCGGAAACCGCGGATCAGAAAATGGCGCGCGCCATCGAAGCCCTGCCAGCGACGCCGCGCCTGGGCGAGATGCTGGTCCAGGTTGGCGCCGTGACGCAGGACAAGCTGGAGCAGGTGCTGAGCACCCAGCAGCAGACGCGCGGCATGCCGCAGGTCGACAAGCCCAAGCTGGGCGACCTGCTGGAGTCGCAAGCGGGTGTGGCGCCCGAGGTGGTCGCCGCTGCCCTGGGTAAGCAGCAAAAGCTGCGCGAAGCCGCGCCCACGGAAGAGCGCTACATCCGGGTTCAGGCAGACCGCCTGGACGCCGTCATCAACCTGCTCGGCGAGCTGGTGATTGCCGGCGCCGGCGCGACCTTGCTGGCGCGTGAGTCACGCCAGGTCGCGCTGATCGAGGCCAATCTGCACATGAACAGCCTGATCGAAGAAATTCGCAACGGCACCCTGGGCTTGCGCATGGTTCCGGTGGGCGAGACCTTCAGCCGCTTCCGGCGCGTGGTGCGCGATACCGCAGCCAGCCTGGGCAAGGAAGTGAATTTTGAAATCAACGGCGGTGACGCCGAGCTCGACAAGTCCATGGTCGAGAAAATTGCCGATCCGCTGATGCACCTGGTGCGCAACTCGCTGGACCATGGCCTGGAGCCGCCGCAGGAGCGTCTGGCTGCGGGCAAGCCGGCGGCGGGCACGCTGGTGCTGAGCGCCAAGCACGAAACCGGCGCCATCCTGATACGCATCGAAGACGACGGGCGCGGCATCAACCGCGAGCGCGTTTTGCAGCGCGCCTGGAACCGGGGACTGGTCGAGCAAGGCGTGGTACCCAGTGACGACGACATCAATATGCTGATTTTCGAGCCTGGTTTCTCCACGGCCGAGCAGGTCACCAACCTGTCTGGCCGCGGCGTGGGCATGGACGTGGTGCGCCGCAATATCGAGGCCTTGCGCGGCAGTCTGCGCTTGAATAGCACGCCGGGCCAGGGCTTGCAGGTCGACATCCGCCTGCCGCTGACGCTGGCCATCATCGACGGCTTCCTGGTGGGTGTCGGCAAGTCCAAGTTCGTGCTGCCGCTAGAGTCGGTTGTCGAGGTGATTGAATCGGGCGGCGACTCGATCAAGGTGGACGCGCGTGGACGCCATTGCCTGGAGTTGCGCGGCGCCGTACTGCCCGTGGTTCGCCTGCGCACGCTATACGCCGTCGAGTCGTCGCTGCCCAGTCGCGTGAGCGTGGTCGTCGTACAGTCGGCGCGCGGTAAATACGGCATTGAAGTCGAGGTTCTGCTGGGCCAGAACCAGACCGTCATCAAACCGCTGGGCCGTCTGTTCAAGACTTTGCGCGGTATCTCGGGCTCCAGTATTTTGGGCAGTGGCGAGGTCGCGCTGATACTGGACGTAGGCTCACTCGCCGATTTGGCAACCGGCGTCGCTGCGGCCGCAGCGGCGGGCGCCGTGCAGACCACCGCCGCATAAGGACGATTACCATGCAAGAACAGCCAATCGACGGCGCTGCCGCCCAAACCGAAACGGGCCTGCAATACCTCACGTATTTTCTGGGCGACGAGACCTTTGCCATGGATATTCGCGCCGTGCGCGAGATCATCCAGCACGGCAGCATGACGCCGGTTCCCCTGATGCCCGAATTTGTTCGCGGGGTGATCAACCTGCGCGGCGCCGTCGTTCCGGTGATCGACTTGCAGTCGCGTTTCGGACGCCCGGTGGCGCAGGTCGGCAAGAAAACCTGCATCATCATTTTTGACGCCAGCAAGAACGGCGAAAAAATGGAGCTGGGTTTGCTGGTCGACGCGGTCAGCGAAGTCATAGACATACCGGACTCGACGATCGAGCCAGCGCCGCAGTTTGGCGCGTCGATCCGGCGCGATTTCATACGCGGCATGGGCAAGGTTGACGGCAGCTTCATCGTCATTCTGGAGCCCGAGCGTGCGCTCGATATCGAAGACATGGCGCAGTTGGCAGAGCAGGCCCCGTCCCACTAAACCGCGAGTTGTTTATGCATTCCTCTTCCCTCTCCATTCGCTCGCGCATTCTGTTGGCGCTGGCCCTGCCCATCGTGCTGTTTCTGGGCTTCACCTTCTGGTTGTCCGGTCAGTTGTCGCAAATGAAGCACGGCCTGGCAGCGCTGTCCGAGCAAAGCGTGCACTACGCCTTGCTGGCTACGCGCATGGACAAGGACGTGGTGCAAATCCAGCAGTTCTTGTCCGACGTGTCGGCCACCCGCGGCAAGGATGGCATGGACGACGGCTTTAAAAATGCCAAGGACAATTTTGACGCGCTGAACGACGCGCTGAACGAGTTCGAAAAGCACTTCAGCGCCGTCGGCGACAACAAATCGCTGCAAGGCATACAGGACATGCGCAAGGTTGCCGCTTCTTACTTCAGCGTGGGCAACACCATGGCGCAGGCCTACGTGGCGGGCGGGCCCGAGGCCGGCAACAAGCTGATGGGCGGCTTTGACAGCGCGAGCGAAGCGCTGCAGAAAGCGCTGGAGCCCTTCGTCAAGGAGCAGGTCGCGCAGATGCAGCAGGACGTCAGCGATTCGACAGCGCAAGCCGATCGTATTGCCAGTACCGCCGTGAGCGTGGTCGTGGTCAGCCTGCTGCTGGCCTTGCTGGTCGCCTGGGTGGTGGTAACCAGCATCACGCGACCGCTGCGCCGCGCGCTGGTCGTCGCCAACAAGGTCGCAGCGGGTGAACTGAACACCGCGATTGCCGTCGACGACAGTGAAATCGGTCAGCTGCTTGCGCCCCTGGCCAAGATGCAAAACACCTTGCAGCGTTTCGAGGCTGCCCAGCAAACCCTGGCCGAGCAGCACCGCGCCGGCAATCTCGATTATGAAATGCCGCTGGACGCGCTCGAAGGCGCCTACCACAGCATGGGCGAATCGCTCAACCAACTGGTGCGCGCGCACATCAACGACACCATGAAAGTGGTATCCGTGGTCAGCGCCTACGCCGAAGGCCGGCTGGAGCAGTCCATGGAGCGCCTGCCGGGCCAGAAAGCGCGCATCAGTGAAGCCATAGACCGCGTGCAAAAAGGCCTGCAGGAGGCCGCTGCCGCCGCCACCTCCAATTTGCGTATTCGCAATGCGCTGGACCGTTGCAGCACCAGTTTGATGATTGCCGACGCCAGCAACACGGTCATTTATGCGAACGACGCCGTCGGCGCCATGATGCAGCGCAACCAGGCCGAGTTGCGCAAGGTGGTGCCGGGCTTGGATGCGCGCGCTCTGGTGGGCCAAAGCCTGGACAGCTTCCGCCTCGGCGCCCTGCAGCAGGGCGCGGGAGGCGCGCAGCGCAGCAACGTTCAGCTGGGTGCCGTGCATTTTGGCGTGGCCCCCAGCGTCTTGTTCGACGCACAGGGCGCCAAGGCGGGTACCGTGGTCGAGTGGACCGACCGTACCCAGGAAGTGCTGCTGGAACAAAGCGTCGGTGTCGCCATCAGTGCCGCCGCAGCGGGCGACTTCAGCACCCGCTTGCCGACGCAAGGGGTTCCCGGATTCATGGGCACCCTGTCGGTCGCGATCAACCAGTTGCTCGAGTCCAGCGAGCGCGGTCTGAACGACGTTGCCGACCTGCTGGCTGCGATGGCCGAGGGCGACCTGACGCAGCGCATCGAGCGCGACTACCAGGGCCTGTTCGGCAAGGTCAAGGACAGCGCCAACACCACGGCGGAGAACCTCACGCGCGTGCTCGGCGAAGTGCGGGCCGCGTCGAACGCCCTCAGCGCGGCCGCTGGACAGGTGAGTGACACCGCGCAGTCCTTGTCGCAGGCGGCCAGCGAGCAGGCCGCAAGCGTCGAGGAAACGACGTCGCAAATTGACGTCATGTCGGCTTCGGTCAGCCAGAACAGCGACAACGCCAAGGTCACCGACGGCATGGCGACCAAGGCCAGCAAGGAAGCGACCGATGGCGGCGTCGCCGTCAGCCAGACGGTCACGGCCATGAAGCAGATCGCCGCCAAGATCGGCATCGTCGACGACATTGCCTACCAGACCAACCTGCTGGCGCTGAACGCGGCGATTGAGGCGGCGCGCGCGGGCGAGCACGGCAAGGGCTTTGCCGTCGTCGCGGCCGAGGTGCGCAAGCTGGCCGAGCGCAGCCAGGACGCGGCGCGTGAAATCGGCGAACTCGCAGGCTCCAGCGTGTCCACGGCGGAGCGCGCCGGTACCTTGCTGGGCGCCATCGTTCCCAGCACGCGCGAAACCCGCACGCTGGTGCAGGAGATCGCCAGCGCCAGCGCCGAACAGAGCGAATCGGTACAGCAAATCGGTGCTGCGCTGGGCCAGTTGGGACGGGCCACGTCGCAGAACGCGGCCGCGTCGGAAGAACTCGCCGCGACCAGCGAAACGCTGTCCGAGCAGGCCGATCAGTTGCAACAGTCGGTGTCTTTCTTCAAGACTGACAGTGCGACCCCCGGGGCAAGGCCGGAGACTGTGCGCGCGCCTGCGCTGCGTCGCTTGCAAGACCGTTAGACCCCCGGGGCGCGCGCCGAACGGCAGTTCGCTGCGTTGCCCCCGCCAGCTTGGCCCCGGCTGCCTGGGTTGCGGGCGGATTCCAATTGCTTGATGCATATCAAACTGCCAATTCGCCCAAGAGGTACCTTTGCGGCATTCGGGGAGTGTGTTGGGACCACCGTGGGGGGATGGGATCATGGCTATCGAATGGGACGACCGTTACAACATTGCCGACGCGCAGATCAACCACCAGCACCAGCACCTGTTTCGCCTGGCCAACCGGTTCCTGGTCGCCCAAAACAAGTCGGAACTGCTGGCGTGCGCGGAGGGCTTGTTTGCCTACACGCAAAGCCATTTTGCGTACGAAGAAGCACTCATGCTGAAGCACAACTTTCCAGAATATGCCCAGCACGTCGTCGCGCACCAGCACTTGATCGCCCGCCTGGAGGCCTTGCGCAGCCATATTTCGGGCGATTCGCTGGACAAGCTGGAACTGGAAAATTTTCTCATGCACTGGGCCCTGTTCCATATTCCCAAGGCCGACGCACGCCTGGCCGAGTATCTGAGCGAAGGCGATACCCAGTGCGCGGAACTCGCGCCCGCCCCGCCCATTTGATCAACAGCCGTGGCGCAGGAGGTTCACCATGTACGTTTGTTGGAGCGATAAATATGTCTTAGGCAACGCCTTGATCGACACCCAGCACCGCATGCTGATGATGCTGTGCCGCAAGCTAGACATCGCGATCAAAACCCGGCAGGACCCGCAAGCCATCCAACGCGTGATACTCGAAGTCAAAAAATTTGCCGAGTTTCATTTCGTCAGCGAACAAAATCTGATGCATGAAATTGGCTACCCGGAGGTCGAGGCACATTCCAGGTTGCACAACACCTTGCTGCTGGAATTGCAGACCGAATTGCAAAAAATACGCCACGGCTCGGAGTTTCCGGAAGACCTGCTGTACATGCTGAACCACTGGCTCATGGACCATATTGCGTCCGAGGACGCCAAAATCGAAAGCTATTTGCGTAGTGCGGCAAAGCGCCCCATAGGCGATAGTTTGTATAGCGAGTTTTTCTTCGCGCACGAGCCGGTAGCGCCGTCCTGAGCGCGCGCTCGATTGGCGCAACGCATGCCCGTGGCGCGGGGCTGGTCCCGCCGACTGGAATCGAACCAGTGTCCCACGCTTAGGAGGCATGTGCACTATCCACTGTGCTACGGCGAGTACCGGCACGGGCTGTGGTGCCGCAGGTATTTTAGTCAGCCCCCAGCCGGGACGCGCGGTTTGTCCAGGGTATAGAGC
>Ga0075019_10001750_pt1 | contig 12352 bp, 12 predicted proteins | sample ColStrG_CSR_2013_FD_71473 | JGI IMG/M metagenome (GOLD analysis project Ga0075019, IMG submission 71473) | Freshwater sediment microbial communities in response to fracking from Pennsylvania, USA - Cold Stream Run_MetaG_CSR_2013 | ecosystem: Environmental > Aquatic > Freshwater > Creek >...
TGCTTTCTTTTAATATACTTAACTATTTTACTAGTATACTATAATGTTTTTTTGTTTTATTTATTTTTATCTATAAATCTTTTAAACAAGTATTTTTACTAGTAAGTTTACTATCTATTTTAAAAACTAGTTTTCTATTTTAAAAACAATATAGTATTTTTGATTACTTTTAAACTTGTATACTAGTTAACTATTAAACCTATGGCCGTTACCGTAGCATTCTCCTCCGGGAAAGGAGGGACAGGAAAAACTACCACCATTGAGACGGTGTGCACCTATTTGCATTATGCCACGGATTACCGGGTGGTACTCCTGGATGCCGACTTACGGCAGCTCAGCGCCTGCGAGGATCGGGAGAATGAGCTTTATCAGCTCGAGCAGATGGGGGAGAAGGTGAAAATAAAGCAATTCTACAAAGTCTTTGAAAAGGAGAGCCGCCCCATTTATCCGATTCTCCGCTTAGTCCCCAATCAGATAAAAGAAACCTTACAGGCGCTGGAAGAAACTACCGACATCATTTTCATAGACACCCCAGGAAGTATCGATTCGGAAGTCTTATCCTTATTCCTCCCCTATACGGACTTCGTTTTCATTCCCGTCCATCCTGATGGAAAAACCATTCCCCAAACCGTCACCTTTGCCCGCGTGCTGGAAAATATCATGAAAACCCCCGGCATTCAGATTCAGGACGTCCGCTTCTTTTACTCCAAATACACCAAAACCAAGCTGCGGGATGCTTTTGATATCGGGCGGCAATATGTGGAAGAAAATACCGCCTTCAAGTTTATGAAAAACGAATTCTACGACAATACCGATTTGGTTCGAGGGAACTTATCAACACTCGTACCTTTAAAAGGATCGGAAAGCCCAGATCATTTTATCACCAAATTCATCGAGGAACTTATTGAAATCATCACCCAATAACATGGCAGACATAAATAAATTTAGGAACAAGCGTATTCAGCCCGAAGGCACGCCCACTATAGACCCCACCATAATTGATAAAATCTTAAGCGAAGAGAAAAATATCCCCGTGGAAGATCTAGGGACCGTAGCTACCCCCCTCTATCCGGTAAGGGAAAACCAGAGGGAGGTAAGAATAAAAGAGGAGGAAGCAAAAGGGGAGGAGCCCTACGAGGAAAATCAGGACTATGAGGTTGCACCCCTAAAGACAGCGGCCCCACCAGAAAAAATGAAAGTCCTGGATTATTTCCAACTGCCGGAAAATTTAAAAGAGGTAAAAGGCTTTACCATGATCAAGGTCCTGGATCCCATTCATTTTGAATTAAAATCCCTGGCGTCCGACAATGGCGCCAATTTAGGAGACCTGACCAACGCCATCCTCTACCAATGGTTCCAGGATCATAAGGGAGAAATTAAAAACCTACGCAAGGCACTGGAAAAAAGGATGCGGATCATCTGATAATTCTGATAGGAATGGAGGAAAAGAATATAGACCCCTTGAACCAAAAAGCCTCTGAGGATTGGGCACCTGATTCTAACCAGGAATCAGACAGTAGGGCAGGCGAGGGGTTCCTTCGACGGACCCCCTCGCTGGAAAAAAAGCCCGTGCACGCTTTCGGCCATCAGCTCTTATCAATTTTTCTGAACGAGGAAATTTCTGAACCAGAAAGAACGGGGAAAAAACTGGAGAAGAAGGGGATTCATCCGGACCGGTTGAAAAAATGAAATTATGCCCATATTGATCCTTAATAGGACCCTTTAGCATAGTTTTTTGCTCAAGCCGTTTTTACCTTATACATGCCCAACTAAAATAGACTAAACCAAACTGTTCAATTTTTATTAAAATAGGTGTTTTTACCATTCTTTAGAAACAGTGTTTCTCTTATTTCTACCTAAAAAAGGAAAGGTAACTTATAAAGCTAGAATCTCCTTTGTCAACCATTTACAAGAAAAGGAAACCTAAAAAAAATAACCACTATGGCAACCTTATTCCTATCCTGTGTCAGCAACGAATTTGGAAATTATCGGGAAGCGATTCGCAAGGATTTGACTAGCCCGAATCTGGAAACGAAAATTCAGGAAGATTTTAAGGCTGGGGGCCTGTCTACATTAGAAAAACTCGATAATTATATCAAGAATTGTGAAGCCGTAATCCAACTGTGTGGGAACATGGCAGGTTCTCCGGCAAATGAGTTCTCCCTAGATTATCTTCGAAAAGAGTATCCCTACATGTCAAGTTTATCGCCCCTTTTAGATAGAACCCTGATAGGAGATTTTCCCATGACCTATACCCAGTGGGAAGCATGGCTAGGACTTTACCATAAAAAACCCATATTCTTAGCCATCCCCAAAGAGAATGCCGTTCGAGATAATCGTTTTCAGGAGGATGCCCGCCAAAGAGATTTGCAATTAGAGCATTTGAAAGCCTTAAGAAAAAAAGGTGTTTACCCGGAAATTGAATTTGCAACTGAAGATGAACTAGTAAAAAAATTGGCCCTCTCGCATTTAGGAGAACTTCTCCGAAAAATACCACCAATGAAAACCATAATCCTACCCTACCATCCCTTAACTTATTTCAAAGGGAGAGATGAAGACATAAGGGACATAGAAAGCTTATTGGGAGGTAAAACCCAAGAAGCGACATCTGTCGCACTTATAGGATTAGGAGGGATTGGCAAAACCAGATTGGCTATTGAGTATGGCTGGGCCAACAAAGATCATTACCACGCCATATTTTATGTAAATTCAGGGGGGGCCCCAGAAATCCTTAAAAGCAATATCGGAAATCTGTCGGCGCCCCAAAATCTAAATTTGGTGCCATTTCAAGAAAAAGAAGAAGAATTCAAATTTTCAACAGTAATTAGATGGCTGAATAAATACACTCGATGGCTTCTTATTATCGATCAGGTCGACACGGATATAGAGGCTGCAGCCGTAGAAGATTTTTTTTCTGGACTTCAAAATGGGCATTTACTAATAACCACCCGGATAGATCAATGGAGTCTACAGATCAAAAAGAAGAAATTAAAGGTACTGAGCAAGGTCTCTTCAGCAGAATTTCTACTAGAATCTACAGAAAGAGAGCGAATAAAAAAAGAAAAAGATCAAGACCTAGCCAGTCAAATAGGAGAGGAACTAGGTCATTTGGCCTTAGCCCTAGAGCAGGCCCGTGCATATATAGTAACCAAGGAAATTAGTTTAACCAATTATTATGGCCAAATACAAAAAAATAAACCAAAAGTACTACAATGGTTTAAAAAGGAACTTAGTCTGTATCCACAAAGCGTCGCATTAACCTGGCAAACGTCTTTAGAACAATTGTCCGATAGTGGACATTCCCTTTTGTATCGCCTTTGCTGGTTTGCCACTGATCCTATCCCAAAAGAGCTTGTTTCCATGTCTTTAGAAGACGAGGATCCCGATTTCATCGAGGAGGGTTGGGAAGAACTGAAAAAGTATTCTTTGGTATTTAGCTCATTCGACAAGGAAACTTTTTCAGTACATCAATTAGTACAGGAAATAACTCGGTATACTATACCAGATTTATTTAAGGAAGATTCCCTATTAAGGGCGTTAAAGTGGTTAGATAAAGCCTTCAAAGGAGATCCTAGAAATGTAGAGGATTGGCCAAGATTAGAGCCCCTTTTAAATCATTTACTAATTCTATTCAAGCATGCCAAGGATAAAACTTTCGAAAAAGAGTTTACTCATTTAATGAATGACTTAGGAGTACTTATTGGAGAAAAAGCAGATTTCAAAAAAGCCGAACATCTATTACGAAATGCCCTGGAAATTGATGAAAACAACCATGGTCCAAATCATCCGGAGGTAGCTAATCGATTAGAAAACCTAGCCCTCTTGCTTAAGGACACCAACCGATTCGAGGAAGCCGAACTACTAATGCGAAGGGCTTTAGAAATAAATGAAATCAACTACGGAACAAATCACCCTAGCGTAGCTAAGGGATTGAACAATCTTGCCTTACTGCTCATGGCTACAAACCAGCTGGAGGAAGCCGAAACTCGCTTACGAAGCGCCCTGAAAATTGGAGAAAATAACAATGGACCAAATCACTCTGTTATAGGTGCTGGGCTAGGTAACCTTGCCCTCTTACTCATGGACACTAACCGGTTCGAGGAAGCCGAACCGCTAATACTAAGAGCACTGGATATCGTTCAAAATAACGACGGACAAAATCATCCCAAGTTTGCTATTGCACTGAATAACCTAGCCATCTTGTTACAGCATACAAACCGCCAGGAGGAAGCCAAACCTCATCTACGAAAAGCCCTGGAAATCAATGAAAAATACTATGGACCAAATCACCCCAAAGTAGCTACCGCATTAATTAACGTTTCACACTTATTTCATCAAACAGACCCATTGGAGGAGGTCGAACCCCTAATACAAAGGGCATTAGAAATCTATGAAAATTGTTTTGGATCGATCCACCCTAATATAGCTATTACTTTGGGCCACCTTGCCCAATTGCGTAAAGAGACGAAGCGGTGGGAGGAAGCCGAACATCTCCTGAGAAAAGGTTTAGGAATCAGTGAAAATTGCTTTGGGTCAAATCACCCTAAAGTGGCAAAGGCTTTAGACCAACTTGCCCAGTTACTGAAAGAAACTGACCGACTGGAAGAAGCCGAACCACTTATCAGGAGAGCCTTAGAAATCGCTGAAAATAGTTACGGACCAAATCACCCAACAGTAGCAGAAAGATTAAACAACCTTGCCCTATTGCTGATGGAAACCAACCGATCCGAGGAGGCTGAATCTAAATTAAAAAGATCATGCCTAATTATAAATAACTTAGAGTATAATCATTTCCAAAAGGCAATAACTAACCAAAATTATAGAATTCTATTAATTAATCTGGGGAAAACTCAAACTGAATCCGATGCCATTCTATCAGATTTATTAGCCACTTCAAAAAACCCAAAAAGAAATACTGAATAAAAATGCCTGCTTTAATTAAATAAATTAGGTCGCCTTTTCCATCCTACAGCGATGGGACCGAAGGCGTTTTCGATCAGGTGATTGTCAATTTGGAGAAATCCTTCCTCCGTATAGGTCATGAGTTTCTTCCATCGTACCAAGGAATAGTATAAGGCCTTATGTGTAGACAACACGAAATTCCAACACCACAGCGGATCAGTTGTAAAGATATGCGAGTAAAAATCGACGAATAGAGAAAAATAAAAAGCATTACCTAAGGATCGCTAAGGAAAAGCTGAATAATGAATAATATTTTCCAACCCTTTTATAATTCTATACCCAGTAGATTTAAACCAAAAAAAGCGCAAATATTTTGGATGAAACCAAAACACGGAAAATAATGGTTCTTCCGTATTTTGTTAAAAACCATTTTATAGGTTAAAAATAGAAGGGCTTTTCTATATTTATGACAAAGAAAATTTTCATGAAAATTGATACCCTACAAAATCACAAAACCGAAAATCATCCATTTAGGCAAATTGCCGTCACTTCCTTTATTCGGGGAGGAATTTCCGTCCTATTTGGTATTATCATTCTACTCACGGTAAAAGCGGATTTTAAAGAAGGTTTTAAAATATTGGCCATAGAAAAAATATCGGTGGCATTAGGACTTCTTTTTTTTGGCCTGCGTTCTCTCTGGGTAGGCTTCCAAAATGAATATGATTTTAATTTATCGGAAGTTTACGATCCCAACAATGGAAATAATGTAAATTCTTTACTTGGACAAAGGAATAAGAACCAAAGAGAAATTGCGAAACATTATGCCCAAATAATCCACGGAAAAGCATTTAGTTTAGAGCCGAAGGAAAAAGGACAGGTAAAAAGTTGGCAAACCCTATTTTATAAGCTTGCATCCCAAAAAGATATAGGCAACCTTTTTGATTTTGTACCTTACCCTATCACGAATTTTATTACAATTCAATCCGGGCCAGTAGCTTTAATAGCCCTGTTTTTGGTTTTCATGCTAACTTTTTTATTCGTTTCCTATTTAGAAATTATATCCATCAACATGATATGGATCAATTTATTCATTCTCATTGGTCTCTTATGTTGGTGGCGTCCAACACGAGTAGATAAAATTCTTTCCAAAGACGAAAATAACGTTCTACCTATGAATATTATGCTGTTTGTCTTTTTTTATGCCATAGCAATTCTTTTTTTTAAGCCGTATGCGATGGAAGTGAATATAAGCTTGATAATAGCGATTGTTATAATTTCAGCGACCATAATTTACTCCGCAATATTATCTTTTAATCTTATTGAATCTTTTTTTGGAAACAGGGAACGAGTAAAGGTTGATGTATCCGAAATGGAACTGAAAAGTATCGAGGTAGGCACTCAGCCCAATAAAATTATAGAAGTATTTGAAAATTACCTGAAATCCAAGATTGGGTTTTCATTTAATGCCGCCACGGGGGATGAAAGAGGATTATTGGCTGGAGATACAAACAGGAAAGGAAAATTTTCCTTGGAATATCTTTATGAAACCCAACCTAAAATCGTTTCCAATAATTATAATGCTGAACGTGAAAACCAACTTGCAAACATTTGGAAAATTGGAACCATTTTTTTAACTGTGGGCTTGATTTTATTTTTTATTGGCATTCTTCGACTGCCCGGCATCGATCAAAACCTATTTATAAGTAATCCCCAGGTGGTACTTTATACCGTTGCGCCTAAGATTTTATTCAGCTTATATTTTATTTTGATGGGCCTTTCGGTTTATTATTTTGGCAACAAATTAGTCTATGAAATTTATATGTTTTTTTATACGGAAATATACTTCGAATCCAATCTTATTCTATTTGGAGCGAATGGGAATTATGATGAGTACGAAAAAATAATTGAGAACGTAAAGAAAAAAAATACAGCTACGGAATTTACCCCCGATATTAAAGTTTGTAAAGTGATCAGCAGCATTTTTGTTCATCCCTATATGAACAAAGGAGCTATCGCAAAAAATCATCGGTATCTCTTCAGTATGAAGAAAGACGAAGGTTTGTTCGAAAGTATTAAAAATGACTTTATTGGAAATATGAATAATTATACCGCGGTGATTGCTTCGCCCTCCATTGCCTCGGGGAATATCACCTTCACACCAATAAAGGAAATAGAATAATTTTTAGACATTATATTCAATGGGCCTTAACCCGGTAATCCCATATTCGCCAATCTTTTGTTTAAAACCAATTTTTACCTAGTTGGTCGGACTAATTGATGGATGCTTTAATTAATGTAAGAAAGAATTTCCCATTATCCTCCCGAAATAAATACCTAATAGGGGAGGGGGGGGTCAAAATAATTCTTGGTCCGCCTGTCTCCCTACATAGATAATCCCCAAAAAATAAATACCGGAAGGGAAAGAGAAGAATTGGGTATTCTATACTAAATCGGTAATAGGGGGGGTGAATTTGATCCAATGAAGATGTATCCTCCCAAAATAAATACCTACGGAGGGGAATTGGACGGTAAAAAACCTATTCAGCGTATAATTAACGGCATTCCTCCCCAAATAAATACCAAGAGCGGTACTACTGTGTTCAATATTGGAGTATAGAATAATGGCGGAGCCAGGTTAAGGACTTTAAAAAAGCCCTTCCTGTCTGCTCAACGCATCATCCTCCCAAAATAAATACCAGAAGGGAAAAGGGAGACTTGGCTATTGTATATTAAAAGGGTAGTAGGGGGTAGGTGAATTTTGAATCAATGAAGATTTATCCTCCTAGAATAAATACCCAGGGACGGGAATTGGAAGGTAAAAAACCTATTCAGCGTATCCTAAACGTCATTCCTCCCAAAATAAATACCATAAGAGGTACTCTTTTGTTCAATATTGGAGCATAGAATAATGGCGGGGCCAGGTTAAGGAGTTTAAAAAAGCCCTTCCTGTCTGCTCAACGCATCATCCTCCCAAAATAAATACCAGAAGGGAGACTAAAAAACCAAAATCACCCACCCGAAATAACTACTGGACACCTTAATGAAAAAGGGAAAAACGGTCTTAATAGGCACCAAGCAGCCATCCTCCCAAAATAAATACCGCAGCATGAACAACCCTTTCGATAGGGCATCCTCCCGAAATAAATACTGGACTGTCTAAAGAAAAAGGGGAAAACAGTCTTTATAGCCTCCAAACAGCGATCCTCCCAAAATAAATACCGCAGCCTGAACAACCCTTTCGATAGGGTATCCACCCGAAATAAATACTGGACGCTCTAATGAAAAAGGGAAAAACGGTCTTTATAGCCACCAAACAGCAATCCTCCTGAAATAAATACCGCAGCATGAATAAACCTTTCGATAGGGTATCCTCCCGAAATAAATACCAAAAAGACCGAATAAAGCGTCTAAAGTCCCTTTTTAAAATAATGGGCCTATAATAAATTCGGACAATATTAGGCCGGGTATTTATTAATGGAGGATTTTGACCCGTTCAACCAGTCCTTGAATTTCAGCCGGGTAGGAGGGATTATCCCGTTTTAAAGCCCCGTTTTTTGGCGCTTTTCTTTGGTTAGGAGGTCGGTACGGGAAACTTTCAAGCAAATATCTGCCAGATGGAGCTAGGTCCTGCTCAGGTGCTTCTTTATATGGAAGCCTTCATATTCTTCGAAAGCAATCATCCCCAGGCTTTTCATGGATTGGATCACCATGTCCAATCGGGTCAATAAAAAAAAGGTAGTGCTAAAATATTTACCCCTGGAAAGGGAGAGAGCAAAATTATTCGAGGATTGGAGGATAGAATAATAGATAAAAAGGCGGAAAAAAGTCCAAAAACCGGATTTTATCCCGCAAAAAGCCCATCCTCCCAAAATAAATACTTCCCAAAATGGAAATGACTTGCCATCCTCCCGAAATAAATACTGCGGCTCCGAAATCCCTCGAAAAAGCCTTCAATTAGCCTCTTTTCACCCCGAAATCCTTCCCGTTTTCACCTTTTTTCTTCCCTTTTGTAATGAAGCCTAGAAGTTGATATAAACTTGTTAAATAAACTTGTTATAATTGAACCGAAAAAAAACCTTTATAAGCTTCTATATTTCAACTGGTTACAAAAATGTACCCACCCAAAATAAATACCACTTGCGCCTAAAATAAATACTGCTTGCGCCTGAAATAAATACCGCTTGCGCCTGGAATAAATACCGGAAACGGCGATCCTCCCAAAATAAATACTAAAAAAGGCCCGTTTTTAACGAGCCTTTGGGGAGAGGGGGCTTACGCCCTTTTAAAATGATTTTTAACGGCTGCGAGGGTATAATGTACCCGATTGGTAATGGGGTTATCCGTCCGGTCGAACTCCTCATGAAGTTTGACAATAAAGTGAAAGAGTTCATGAACCAGGGTAGCATCCATGAAGAGGTACTCAATTTCCAGGAAATGCTCCTCATTGAAATCAAAATGCGTCTTCAGAAGGCTTTTGACATGTTCCGCCTGCGCCACATCCTTTTCCTTCTGGTGAATATAAATCGTAAATCCCTCTACCTTCTTTTTCTCCCGCCCGTTTTCGCTTTTTTCCTTTTCTTCCTTATAGGTAAAATAGATATCCGCCTTCTCTTTGAGCTCCTCCTGGGCGTTATTCAGCACCCGCTTAAATTTCGCGATATCGCCCTTTAAATCCTGGAGTCCAAGCCATTCCTTGAGATCCACCACACTGCGACGAATAAAGGAAACATCCCGCCAGTGACAGATGAGCTGATATAGCTTAATCGAGTATACAGAATCCAGGTGAAAGGCTACATCCAGGGAATACTGGGTAAAACCGGCCTTTAACTCGAGATATAGGGGCAGCACTTCCTTGTCAATCGTCAGGCGCACCTTATGATTATTGTCGTAGATATTATAGGCCGTAATAAAGCCCGTATAGCGCGTATACGCCCCGTCCTGCTTATCTTTCTTGCGGACGGAGATAGACTTCATCCGAAGGCCTTCCAGGGCCTCCTTGACGTAAATATAGTTCTTGGACCCATAGGGGAGGAGGTTCACCATTTTCAAATCAATCTCCAGGTTTTCGTTAAAGAGATTAATCTGCGGTTCAGTAACCATATTCGGCTGCAGCTTTTCAATCATTCGGAGAAAGATCCGAAACTGGTGCTTATTCAAATCATGCTTGGCCGTGGTAAGCTGGTAGGACTGCCGGATCTTTTTTAAAGATCTACGGGCAGAAATCGGCAACGGCTTCTGAGGATCCTTCCCTTCGTTTTTTAAATGATCTAATTTCATTCCCTATGCAGATAATTCGTTCCTTTCTGGTAATAAAATCCCTCCGGTATTTATTTCGGGAGGATGGATGGCGTGCCCTTCCTTCCCGGCGCATCGGCTTTTCAAAAAATAAAAACAGGCACACCAACTTACCGGCCTTTTCGAAAAGGACAAGGCCTGAATCCCAATACACCTCGAATGGGCTAACATCGTTAATTTAACCAGTAAAATAGTATAAAATTTATTAACATTCGGGTAATGGGGAACAAAAACAGCAAATTTTACCCCTATGCCGAAATTCTTTTCTTTGCATCAAAAAAATGGGTTTATTCGCATCGTAAAGCCTATATACCATGGAAAAATTTCACAGCTTAAAAGGACTCCTGGAAGGAGCCGAGAAAGATGCCCTCGCATTTTATGAAAAAGAGAACAAAGCGGCCGGTACCCGCCTGCGCAACGCCCTGCAGCAAATGAAAGTACTGGCCGGCGAGATCCGGAAAGAAGTGACCGAGAAAAAGAACCCCGGGAAGTAACGGGCATTCCAAGGAAATAACAGAATAAAAGAGTTCATCGAAGCGGAATCGATTTCTTATTTTAGGGTTAAATATACTCTCCTAAATCTATGAGGTCTTTTTTGATTAAGTGGTTTAAAAAGCCTGCTAAGCGTCAAAAACGCTCCATTAATTTTCAGGAAAGGGAGGTGTTTACTCATCTCCCCGGCATGGAGGGTATTTTGGTTTATAGCCCCTCCCCAAGGATGATCCGGGAGGGGTCTACGAAAGTAGAAGAGCTTGCGCTACGGAAGGATCGAAACGGATTTGCCTTGGGGTAACATTAAAATAATCGTTTATCCCTCTTTTATCTACTTTAAGTAGGCTCAGGGGGTGGGCACAGTCTCTACACTAAGAAAAAAGCAAATAGGGTCTATGACCTATATTCAATTTCCCAATGAGGGTAAAATTAACAGAGGTAAAGGGGTAAAGAAAAACCTCCTAATAGAATTAAGGACATTTCCGATGAATTCTATAAAGATTTCTTAGACCATTATCCAGAAGCCCGGAGGGGTCGTTTATCTCGGAATGCGGTGAACAGGCTTCTAAGGGAATTTCAAAACCAGATTCATCGTAAACCCTAAAAGGATTTCGATGGCTTGATCTTCTTCTATATGGGGCCTCTACTCCGTACCCATTTCATGGAAAATTACCTAATCCAGTTTAAAACCATTAAGGAAGGGATGTCTGGTAAAGTTCCTTTATTCAGGTTATTAGAAATACTAATCGTAGAAACCGAAAAGGCTGTAGAAGTAATGCTTACCCAATCGACCAGCAATCCTCCTATAAAACTTGACGAAGGCTTCTTTAAATTAAACATCATGGAATGGGAATATAGCCATCTCGTGACCCGGTATAGAGAAGAAGACATTCCCTACCTATGAGTCCTAAAATTTTCCTTGCTAGAGGAAAAATGGATCAAGAAAAGAAACAACGCCCTTTCCTTAACCCAAAACGGGAAAAATCGTCAAAAGGAACCCCTTTCGATTCGGTTTATTCAATATCTCCTTCATTTTGGAATGCAGTTTCATTGGAGTAATTTTTTTGACCAGCAGCTCCCTAGTGAGATTGGTCAAATGGGATGGGCCTATTCCCTGTACTTATTAAAAAAATATGGAAATGAACCCAGAGATACCCTATTTTATAGTGAAAAGCTTTATCAAGCCTTTGGAGATAATTTTTATTATCATTTGAAAGGTAATAATAAAGAGGAATTTTTTCCGAGTTTTTATTGGGCATATTCCAATAGTTATTTTGAATCCTTCGCTTTATGGTTTGTTTTTGTTACTCTAGAAAGGATTCGAAATCCCGAATCTCCGTACCCTAAGGGTTACCAAGACAGCCCTTTTGGATAAACTTTTTGAGATCAATAACAAATAAGAGAAGAGAATTTATTCGTTTAAACTAAATGGTAGGGAGGTACTACTTATCTAATAAGGCGGAGAAGGACTTTAAAAAAAAAGTTGAAAGAAATTACGGTAACCGATTTCAATTTTAATTTAAACGGGTTTACAACCGTTTCCCTTATCATTTATCCATAACTTCCTAGATTTATGAACCCATTTCAGGATCTAAAAATATTGCATATTTTCATAATAAGCGATTAAATCCTAGATTTATAAGAATATGTTAAATAGAAATCT
>Ga0075019_10001751_pt1 | contig 12352 bp, 19 predicted proteins | sample ColStrG_CSR_2013_FD_71473 | JGI IMG/M metagenome (GOLD analysis project Ga0075019, IMG submission 71473) | Freshwater sediment microbial communities in response to fracking from Pennsylvania, USA - Cold Stream Run_MetaG_CSR_2013 | ecosystem: Environmental > Aquatic > Freshwater > Creek >...
CAAGTCAGGAAAGCACTGCCATTCACGCTCTGATTCCGAATCGCCTTGCCGCCTTGACTTCCGCCGGGAGGCCATGTGGCGACTTTATCAATCGCTAGATGACAATCGATTGCTAGATCCTCGATGTCCCTGATCACCGGGAGTGGTCACACTTCGGCACCATGGGGATAGTCCATCGATCGCTCCGAGAACAGGCGCCATCCGGCATTTGCTAGCGACGTTGGTGAGTCTGGACCTGCTTAGGGTCTGATGCAGCAGAGAAGGGCGGGCGCTAGAAAGGGCGGTATGAGTTGGGGAGCGGAATACAAAACTCCTCCTGAGCGTGAACCTGCAGAACGGACGAACACCGCGGCGTTCGAGCGGAGGTTCGAGAGCCTCGGGAGCCTTTCTGGCACTCGCATAGGCGTCAAGGTTGCCCTCGGATCCATGACCCTCTCTGACGAGTCGGGCTCGACACTCTGCAAGGCGAAAGTGGGACTTTCGGGGATTAAGCGTATTACGGCTCAAGGCGAGTCATACCAGGTCAAGGGGCGCTTCTTATTGGCCGGGAGGAGCCGATTTCTCGTGTTGCCAAGCAGGGACACGGCCTTCACTCTGAAGAAGTCTGGCTCTGGCATCTACTTCGGTGATGGGCGCCTAATCAGATGGACAACACACGGGTCCAACCTCGGAAACGGAGTAACGGTGGTTTGGGACGAGCACGACACCAACGTTGCCGTCGCTACATCAACATTGTTCGTCGTGAATCCTTCTGTCCCCGCCACGCCGGTGCTTCTCTGCCTCCTAGTTCACCTGTGGATTATCCACAAGGACACGTTGATCCGTGCGGTAGGCGGCTGATCTTCACCGCACCGCACGTGCTGTCAAAGCTAGTTCAGGTGTCCCTGATCGCCGGATCGGCCGGGCCAGTCGGCGCCTTCTGTTCACATCGCCGTTCGAGGGTGCAGGCGATGACGGTCTGTCCACAGGGAGGTGCCCTTGCACGGGAGGACTCCTTGCTGTTCTCGTTGGATGATGACGATCTCCTCTTGGCACCCCGGCTGGCTTGGTTCAACATGGACAAGGGGCCAGAGGAGGTGGTGGAGCGTGATTCCAGAAGACGCCTACGAGTCATTGGTGCGACGGACCTACCAGGACTTTGAGTCCGGTGATTTGGACCTGCTGGGAGTGGTCATGGCACAGGAGGTGGTATGGCATGAGCCAGGGCGAAGCACCTTGGCGGGTGACTACAAAGGCCCGCAGGAGGTGCTTGGCTTCCTAGGCGAACTGCAGGCACGTTCCGATGGCACGTTCAAGATCGAGGTCTTGGATGTACTCAGTGAACCTGAGAGGGTGGTGGTCCTTCAGCGAGAGACCGCTATGAGGGCTGAGAGGGCCTTGGATGTGGTCGTGGCCGTCGAGTTCGAGATTCACAATGGAAAGATCACCGAGGTGACTGTGTACCAGCACGATGCCTATGCGTTCGACGAGTTCTGGGCCGAAGGCTCGAGCAAAGAGGACAGCATGGACGACATCAAGTCGGAGTTGGGGCACTCAGTGCGAGAGGCAGGCATTGGAACCCAGCTTTAGTGGATTCGACGGCGCAAAGGGGTCGTGAGGGATGTGGCGATCAACTGGGGCGGGCGTTCATCATCTTTGAAAAATCGAGTGGTCGCACCACGCCCAGGGTGACCCCAACACTGCCGGTCCAGAGGAAAGGTGACGAACCCACTTACCTCGTGCGGTGGGATGACATGGGCCGCGAAGGTCTCTTCTTCCCAGGACCAGATGCTTCCGTCGTTCGCTATCCCCACAGTTAATTGCTCCTGAGCGTGTTCGGGTGGGCGACTAATTGCTCCTGAGCGTGTTCGGGTGGGCGACGAAGGGCTGACCCTGTCCCCGAACACCGGGTAGGTGGGACACCGCTCTCGAGGATCAGTTCTGAGAGTTAGTGGCCCGGATCGACCACAACGATTCCGACGTGCAGAGACTTGGTCGGCAACAAGGCTCTCTAGACGAACTTCGACGTGAACTCAGCACCATCAAGGAGGCTGACGGTGACGATTGCTGTCGCGACTAGCCGATGGTCCTTCCCTACGTCGTACACATGAACCTCGCAGACGCCGTGGTGTTTTCCGATTCGTAGTGTCTCCGCTTGTGCACGCAATGGGCCGACCCTTCCAGCTGAGAGATAGCTGACCGAGAGATTGGAAGTGGCGGGCGGCCGTCTACTTGCACTGGCGACGGCAGACGCTCCGGCGCAGTCGATGAGGCTTGCGACAAGACCTCCATGGACGGCGCCACCCGGCCCCCGCATCTCATCAGACACGTCCAATTCTACGATATGGCTGCCGCCGTCGACGATATGGCGATGAGGAAGCGCGTCGAACAGAGGACAGCCGAGCCCTTGATTCGCGTCTGGAGCCGCTGGGTGCTGTTGGGGCATGGACGGATGTTAGGACGCTTCCTACTGGGTCCAAATCCGGACACGCCGACGATTGGCCCCAATCGGGTCCGGACTGCCCCCTACCGCCGGGACAGTGACTCATCGCGGCACGTTATGGTTACTCGCGTCGCATCAACGGCACGGACGCTGGTGAGTCACCCTTTTCGCTTCAGGATCAACCCTCCAGACAATGGCTTGCCTGCCATCCCCACGGCGTAACAAATGGTGGTCGATGGGCAGGCAACACCTGTCAGGAGATTTGTCCCAGACGGGAACGTCTCGTTGTTCCAGGAAGTCCACCCATCGACTGTTCTAAGGATTGGTCCCCGGCCAGAGGCCGGAATCGCAGAGCAGGTTGTCGTCGACGGGCAGGAGATACCGCCCCCCGAGTACACCCCATTGAGCGCACGGTCCCTCCACGTTGCGCCCGAGTCTGTCGTTGCCGCGATGATTTCTGTCTCTGTTCCCGGCGGCACGTAGAGCGATCCCAACACGAAGCAGGTGGTGACCGATGGGCACGCGATGGCGGGGAGATCGAGGACCCCCGGAGGCCGAGTCTGAACCTTCCAGGTTGCCCCCGAATCGATGGTGCCAAGTATTTCCGCGTTGTACGAGCTGTCGTACCCCACCGCGAAACAAGTGGTGACCGATGGGCACGCGATTGCGTACTGGTATCCCTCAGTCCCGGACGCCATAGCGCCCAGTTGCCACGATGTTCCCGAGTCAGTCGTCACCAAGATGCCGTAGGAGCCCACCCGGTAACAGGTCGTCGTAGAAGGACAGGCGATGCTCCCACTGGGACTGGCCTCAGTGGAATAGGCGCTCCATGTCTTGCCGCCGTCCATTGTGCGGCCATCACTCGTGTAGCAAGTCATCGTCGATGGGCACGCGATGCTGTAACTCCCCCCTCCCGAGGGCTGGAGAGTCAAGGCGGTCCATGTCGTTCCCGAGTTGGTGGTCACAAACGTGCCGTCGATTCCTGCGGCATAGCAGGTGGTGGCCGACGGACAGGATATTCCAGCGAAGGATCGAATTTGCGAGCGCTGGAACTTCTGGCTGACCTTCCATGCATTGATGCCGGACGCGGCAGAGGGTGCTCCCGTCGCGAACTCATGCGAAATTCCGGGTCTCCCTCCTACAGGGCCAGCACTCGCGGCTGCAGGCGCCAAAGTCGAAGCAGCAAGTGCCATACCGGCAGTTGCCAGCACCGACACGATGCCCACAATGGGCATCTGAATATCGCGGCGGACCCGATGCATCTGACCCCTTTTCGCATGCACGACCAGTGGAACCCTACAGCCGCCATGGATCTTCAGGCCGAAGCGAGGCATCGCACGGCGTTCGCGATCGGAAATGCAGTGGAGGGGTGCCCCCTACCACCGGGACAGTGTCACGCTCCGGTACGAGTGGGATGCCCAATCCGACATTCCGAACACGGCCTCACGTTGTGAGGTGCTTGTTAGGCTCGTCGCCATGAAGAGGCGGCTGTCGCTTTACTTGGTCCTGGCGGGAACGGCGATGATCGTGACCGGGATCATCGTCACTGTTTCCCTACTTGTTCACTGGGCAAACTGCGACGGCGTTTTGGCATCATCACACGTGTGCCAGGGATACACGAACAGCATTCATTGGGCTTACCCACTCATAGCCATCGGGGCGGTCTGCTTCATCGCAGCAGGGCTATTCACGACCCATCAGGAACGGCCGAGAACGGGTCCTTGACCGTCTCCTACCGCCGGAGGTGGGGCACCCCGCCATGGGAGATTCATCACGAGCCGGCGGCGGATCGTCCCGAGCCGTTAGCGTTCTGGCGTGGACCGTGAGCACGCCACTCGTGACCGATGGCAATGCGCTCCGATTCTGACGTCCTTCGCCATCTCGGTGTCAAGACGGAGCTGGTCCGATTCGGACTGGGCGCGGATCGCGTCAGGGTTTGTTCCGAAGGTCATGGAGGATCATTGGTTTCTCTTCGTCGAGAACTATCGACTCTTCGCCCACCGGAGTTGGACTGGATTGGGAGTCTTTGAAGCTCAGTTCTCACCGATCGGTGAACGTTGGTCGATATCCGAGGCCCTCGTCGCTGATGAATTCCCCACCTGGTACCACTGGGTCGACGACGTTGCCGGTTACGCGTCGCTCTTGCTCGAGGAATTGATCGAGCTGCCTCTCCTTGAGAACAATGTGGAATCGGGCCTCCACAGGTTCGAAAAGGTTCCCGAACGGCCCTCTCGACCCAGCTTCACCGATGGGTGGTGCACAATATGTGGACATGATGAGAGCTTCCGCAGTGAGTGGTGCGGCAACAACCCCCCTGGATCTCATTGAACTGGTCAGCTTCGGCCACAGGACTTAGACCAGTAGCACCACCTGGGTACTGCCTCCTATCGCCGGCTGTGTGCAGTGGTTGCCCGAGACAGAGGACCGGCTCAACTTCCCCTAGGTTCCGCCAAGCACACTTCCGTCAGGCTGGACCATCCACAACTCCACTCGACCTTGGAGCCCAGTGCTGAATGCCCGTGGGACGTAGGTGCGATAGAGCCCATGCGCCGGGAATGCCTGGACAACAATCGCGTCGGGGTGGGACTTCTGGAGCCACGGCCCGGTGAGGAGGGCGTCGGAGTACCTGGCGAAGGCGAAAGAATTCCGCTGTTCTAGGTGCTCGGGATGATCGACGTCGTCTGCGTACGGCTCGATGTCCGACCCACCGGGGTGTCCGACTGCCTCCAGAAGCAGCTGCGCCCCGTCGCGTTCGGCCTCTGCATCGTGGATCGGCTCACCGGCGAGGCGTAGCTGAAACGGGCGCCGGGATTCCCTCCGGATCGCGTCTCCCGCCCATCGCACGTCCCAGCCGTTACTCATCAGATGAATGACGGCAGCCACGAGGACTCCGTGTCTGGAGAACCAGTTCGCGGCGAGCATCGAGCGGGGGTCGTCAGGCCCCACGGGAGCTTCAAACTCCGTTTGGAGCCTCTTCGCCAACCAGTCGGCAGGGTGTGTTGGATCGCCCAGGTCCCCAACTGTACGCCGCTACTGCACCGTGTTCACGATTGCGCGAGCGCATGCATGCCCCTGAACACCGGGTCAGGGTGCAGATCGACGCATCAGACGGTGAACAGCACTGTCGAAATGAATGTGGCGAATGCAAATATCACTAGCCAGATTGAGGCCAGTTTGGAGCGCCACCCTGGGCGGCGGAAGATCAAGCCTGCAACGATGACGAGTGCAAGTTCAAACGCTCGCCAGCCTGTGCTCATCCGATGACAATAGTGCTTCCACTTTTCGAGATCGCCTGCGTGTCCGCTGCATGTGCCTCACAACACCAATGACCGAGTGACCCACGGGGCATCTCGATGGTGGTTTCCAAGTGAAGGCGATCCAACCAGCGCCCAGGAGGCCCAACTGGGATTGAGACCTAAGACGCAATGCCGATCAATCGGAGGAGGTTTGACCGTGGTTGATCTGCCTCGCCAACCAAGCTCCGGCACCAGCGATGACGACAACGGCAAGGAGGCTCGCCCCCTGGATGACGTAGCGAGACCAGTTCAGCGTGTTGGCGTTACCACCCGCTCCGGTGGTCTGTACAACGGTGCCAACCAATACGGCGATTGCCCCAATGCAGGTGAGAACCAGTGCCGCCAGGGTCCAACGGCCGATTTGATTTGCACGACGAACGTGGCCAGCTACCTCAACTATCCGACCATGTTCGTCGTCAGGCTCGCTCGCATCTGCCCAGGCTTCGGACTGCCACCAGCACATGCCCATTACGGCTAGGAGGACAAATGCGATGAGCGGTCCTGCCCATTGGGCACCCAAGGTGATGGCGGTTCCTAGCACGATCCCTGACGGCGTGAATCCTCCGTAGGAAGCCGTACTGGCCACGATGCCTGCTCCAAGCCCACCGACAATCAACAATGCAACTGCCGCCAGGACCGCTACGGCTGCTGTTTCGGGGACCTCCCACGCAATCCGCTCCTCGGATTCAGAGATGTCGTCAGGGGAGCCTGCGGCAGAAGAATCGGTCACGGATGAACCCTAGGGCGGGCACCATCCAAACGCTCGTCTTCTTCCCGCTTGGTATCCCCTATCGCCAGCACGGGGATCGTCCACAGATCGTTCGGCTGATTGGATCAGGTACCCCATCCGGTCAAGGGGTCTTTTGACAATGCCCCGCCGTCGGACACGTCGTCACCCCACGCGTCACCGGTCCACTGCCGGTACTGATGTCGCTGCGTCGGATCTGGATACCAACCAACTCCGGTCGGCCACGTCGATGGCCCGGATCCAGCCGCACCCCACGTTGTCCGCAATCTCGCAACTTCTGGCCGAAGAAACGCCAGTTCTGCGTTAGCGACCGCCAACCTCCCGCGAGCCTGCGCATTGAGGACTGCGAAGAGCACAATCCCCCCAATGAAGACGGCGATTATGACGAATCCGAGAGCAGCGTTCCCGCGGTTGGTGGTGCACGAAGTGGCCGCAATGGTCTGTCCTGTAGTCAGCATCAGGTCATCGTAGGCTGCTCCCTCAAGGGAGCTCCGCACTCACCGACGCATGGTGAAGGGATTGATGCCCCCTGTCGCCGGGAGCGGGGCGGTCATCGACCGTGGCTAAACGGCACCTCGGGGACACCCGTGGGTGCAGGGATCGCTAGCCGCCGCCATGCGCAAAGTAGCTGCGTATCCAAGACGATGCGAGCGCAACGATCAAAACCACCTGTGGCATTGCAATCGCACCGGGACTGACCGCCACCTCGACAGCTTCGGACGGCATGAGACCCTCGACGGGGTCCTTTGCGAACCAGGGCGGACTGAGCAAGCGAAACCTGGCCAGTGGTTGATCCGAACCTCCGGCCACATGCGCTGACATCACCGTGTTGATGTTGGTGCCCTGAATCGGAAATTCAAACTCCGTGCCGTCCATGGTCAGGACCGTCGTTGCGCTGAAGTGGAAGTGCAGTCCGATCCAACTCATTACGACCGACCCCGACGAGTCGACCAATTCCTGCCTGACCCATCCAGAAGAAGTCCAAGACTTCTTACCACCTTCCCAGATGGACCGAATCTCATATCGCTGGCCAAGCGCCGCCAATGACCGCTTGTCGCGAATGGCCCAGACTTGATTTTCAGACGACACCAACTCCCAGCCTGCACCTGCTCCCCTGCGCCAGGAGAGATGCGTACCGCTCAGTCCAGGAAAGTCATGCCACTCCTGGGCATTCAACTTCGTCATTTGTCGACGTTCGGACCATGACATCCGACTGAGAACCTGAGCCGACTTTGACTTACGATCACCCATCTGTCTCCGCACCCGACTCATACTTGCGACGTCCATTCCAATGGCTCCCTCCCAGCAGCCAACTGTAGAAGCCGTGAACATTGAGAAGCCAGCTCTGCGCTAAGTACAGGCATCACTGCCCCCGAACACCGGGAAGGCGACCCACTGCGGCACGCCGGAACAGGCCCTGGCCCGAGTTCTCGGCACGGCCATGCACCAGCCCCGAGTCTCATGGACTGGACAGCTTCCCGGAACCTCTGTGCCACCTCCGATGATTTCATCGTCCCACATTGGAAGCGCCGTCGGTGCCTCTGACCGCTGGCTACGTGCGATCGATTTTGCCCTCCTTGCGCTGATGCGCCAGCAGATCGGGATCTGCTGTTCGGCAACTCGCCTTGCCTTGGTCGATGGATCGACCGCATCTTGGTTTAGGTGCTGGTACCGATCGACGAGCTTGTCGAGACGGTCGCGGGCATCGCCAGTCGAGAGGGAATCCAGGTCAATGCAGATGAAGATCCGAGCGTCTTGCCCCAAGGATCGATAAGCACTTGCAGATCCGACTGCCTTCTCCATCGTCTGACGAGCTGAGATTGTTGCTGATACAGCCCCCGCCAGCGCCGAGGCGATTGCGATACCGCCCGCCCAAGAAAACGAAAGGAGCTTGGCCAACTCTCCAATACCCGCAACCGCCGCAAGTGCAGCGGCGAGACTCGCGATCCAACGGTCGATATATCGCCACCTCTTCGCATACATCGTTTGAGCGCCTGACGAGATCTCCGCTTCTCGCTGAACCGTCTCAGCCTCAGCCTGAATCACCTTGCGGCGCTCTTCGTCGTAAACATCCATTCCGCCACCGCCGATGGATCCATCCGGACTTCCGCCTGCTCCATGCCAGAAATGTAACTAGTCGACCCATCAAACGCATCCCCCTAACACCGGATGGGTGCGATACTGCGTTCGTGGGATCTTCCGGTCGGCGTATGACGCCACGACCCAGGCAGTGGATGACCGTGGCGGTTCTGTTTGCCATTGTTGCGCTGGGGGCGCTCTTAACGGGTATCAGCATCGTCGGGAAGCACGAGTACCAATCACCTCCGTTCTGGATTTGGTTCGTCCTGGCAGCGGTGTTCAGCATCGCCACCGTTGAGGCCGGGCGCCGATCGATTCTGGATGGGCGGCGTCTGCGGTCGCCAATGCGGCGAGCCTCCGATTGTGGAACCTCAAGCCCGCTTCGTTAAGGATGAGACCCCTGCCCTGAACACCAATGAGCGGGGCATCAGCATCTGTCTCGCCGGTGGGATGCCGACTCGTCAACGCCGCGTGCCATGTCCTGACTACGCTTCGGACATGAGGCATATCCGGGTTCTCCGCACGGCCGCAATATCGATAGTCGGCATTCTCGCTGCAGCATGTGGAAGTGCTGCTTCGTCAGCGCCAAGTACCACGGATGCGCAGCAAACAACAACGACCATTGCCGCGACAACGACGACCACTTCATGTCCTCTTTCGGCTGGCTCGGGCACATCGATGGCTGTTCCCGTTAGCAGCGTGTGCTCTGGGGTCGGAAGTCCCCACTTCGCCACACCCGACGACGCCATGGTCTATCTCGCCAGTGCATGGAACTCGGCCAATGTCCGGGAAATCGACTATGTCACTGACCCTGCCGGACGTCAGCAGATGGACTCGATGGCAGCACAGATGGTGAACCTCCGATTCGACCACTGCTCCCAGAATCCGGCTGGTGACTACACGTGCTACTTCACCCACGACATCGCCGCGTCAGACTCTTCGACCACGTATCCCAATCCGATGAATTATCCACCGGGGGAGGCTGTGTTCACAGTGGCTCCGGCCAGCACTCCGGGCTGGTACTTGACTGAAGTCATCCACTGCGGTTGAGCCCACAGGGTGCCACTAAACGCCGGGAGTGAGTGTCACTGGTCCGGCACATGCCACACAACACCGGTGCCATGCATCCGCTCGATTGGGTCAGGCCAGCACGTCTCCGAAAGAGCATTCCCTGCCACAGGGCGGCACGAAGCTCGAATTAGGGCGGCCACGGGTCGTCAAGGACCCCGAGTTGGATGAACAGGCCGAGTTTGTCGGCTCCTATCCATTCGCTGACGACCTTGTCCCCTTCGAAGTGCATGATGTCGACGACCCACTCCTCTACTGCCCGCCCGGTGGGAGGCCGTCCCACATATCCTCCTGTGTCCGTCCCGCGAAACGTCATTCTGACCATCACCGTGTCATCGGTCACGATGAGTTCTTCGACGTCTAGGTGCAAGTCAGGGAATGCGCGGTGGTACCGCCGGATTGGCTCGACTCTGGCAGACGGGCCATTCCCAAACGGATTCCTGTACCGCTCGCTGAACAAGTCAGCGGCCGCCTTGTAATCTCGGCCGTTCCACACGTTCTCGACGAAGTTCCGCACCTGCTCCTCGCGGTCGGCCACGTCCATTTCGCACCTCAATCTGCTCACCACGTGAATAGTCGAGCCAGCCTAAACCGGCAAAGTGCAGGGGACTGGCGAGGGCCTTAGAGCGCGCGCCATTAGGCGACAGCCATCGATCCCCAACGCTTGGACCACTTGACCAATTTGATCGTGATGATCAGGGCGACTGCCAGGGAGAACTGCGCCAGTCGGTGGGAGATGAACCGATCGGTGTTTCGCCGTAACTGACCGAAGTTCGAAAGCCATGAGTTGGTGCGCTCCACCGGCCAGCGCATGCCGAGGGGGACGCGCCTGGGTTTGTCCGCAGTACCGGTCTTCCGTCGTTCGGCGATGATGCAGTCGGTCAGGCCCCGTTCGAGGCATTGGGACCGGACGACGCCGCTGTCGTAGCCGCGATCGAGGTGGAGAGTCTCGATCTCTTGGAGCAGTCCCCGGCCACGGATGGCATCGAGCGTTGACGGCAGGAGAATGCAGTCGTGGCGGTTGGCACCGTCAGTGACCCAGCCGATCGGAACGCCGTTGGTGTCGGTGGCAATCGACCACTTCCAGCCGGTCTTGCCCCGATCGGTCGGGTTCGGTCCCGTCCCCTCTCCACCGGCCGGAGCCTTGTGCTGGGACCCGTCGATCGACACTTCGGCGAGATCCAGCCCGATGACCTTGTCGAACGCTCGGAGCGCTTCTTCCGCCAGGAGCTGGAACGCACCGGCTACCACCCACTCGTCTCGCCGGCGCCGCAAGGTGGTCTCGCTCCCCTTGCCGAGTCTGCCGGCCACGTCCCACGAGCATCCGGTGACCAATCGGAAGAGGATGGCCTCGAAGCAGTCCCGGTCCGAGAGCCGGGGGCGATGACAGCCCAGTGGATGGTGGGATTCCCCACGTTCGGGCAGGTAGGCGACGAACGACTGCCAGATGGCCTCGACGACCTTCGGTTCGAGTGCAAGCATGGGACCTCCACTGGTTCGTTGGGTTGGGACGCAGCCGGATCATGTCCGGTCCGACACAACGACCGGTGGACCTTTTTTCCTGGTCAAGGCGGGTCCACCCGAGGGTGGCGTTCGGCGGAGACAATGGCCATCGAGGAGGTGGTCATGGCCAAGGTGAGACGCAACGGGCCGTGCCCGTGTGGCAGCGGGAGCAAGGCCAAACGGTGTTGTCATGGGACCCATGAGGCTGTCGGGTACATCCCGGCCGAACTCTGCGACCTCGTGGTCCCAGACCTGAAGGGAGCCAGCGAGGATGAAATGCACTCCCTCTTCGATGACCTCCTCTACCTGCCGGAGATCGACATGTCGCTCCAGGCACGACTCGGCATCCTCACGCCTGACATGCACGAGGCCATCCGTGCACTCGAAGAGGACGACGACTATGAGTTCGATGCAGTCCTCGGGAAGGTCGTTGCCGACATCGACTCGCCAAACCGCCGCATCGAACTGGCCCGGGCGGTGATCGCACTCCGTGACCAAGGACGCATCCCACCACAGCTCGCAGCGATCGCCGTGCTCGAGCTCGATCGCAAGGATTCGATACTCTTCCTCTCCGCGGTGGCCGAATCGCTGGCTGTCCTTGCGGGAGACCAGACCACACCGTCAGGACTCCTCATCGCTTCGAGATAGGGCCGCACCGTCGCTCAACAGTGCCCGCGCCAGCTACCTATTGGCGCGCGCTCTTATGCCACACAACTACAACGGGTAAGTGGGATACCTCGTCAGCCAACAGGGCCGCCGAAATTAACAACCAGGAGACCGACCCGCTGCGGTCTAGCTCCCGAATGGGCCGCCGTACCCCTGGTTGCAGTTGCCAAAGTCAAAGTAGGCGCCAGGCTTCCCACGTGCCTGGGTCATGTCAGTGAGTTCACCAAGAATGACGATCTCGGGAGCCTCGTATTCCACCTCAGACATGGCCACCCCTTTTCGTGTCCAGTGCACGATCAGGGTACCCGATGGGCTTTGTGGTGACTATTAGCACACAAGGGACCCATCCCCCTTCGGGGAAGCTCAAGGGAAGTCGTCGCTGATCGGGACTAGTAACGGAGAACCGCCCTTGCCGGGCCGACTTTGACCATCCCTAATCACCGGTTCGGCCGGGCAGGACGTTCTGCATCAGCCGCGTCCCTTACTGAGTCGAGAGTGTCCAATTCATCGCCAGAGGGCGGGTTGTTGGCAGGTATCGTAAGTGGCGCGAATGGTGGAAGGGATGGGGTG
>Ga0075019_10001756_pt1 | contig 12338 bp, 9 predicted proteins | sample ColStrG_CSR_2013_FD_71473 | JGI IMG/M metagenome (GOLD analysis project Ga0075019, IMG submission 71473) | Freshwater sediment microbial communities in response to fracking from Pennsylvania, USA - Cold Stream Run_MetaG_CSR_2013 | ecosystem: Environmental > Aquatic > Freshwater > Creek >...
TAGTTTCATTGCCGTTGGCTTCAGCCAACGGAATAAGAATTTCAACAAAACGGCTTTAGCCGAAATGGGCAAAGTTGCAAAGTACCCTATCACACGGCAGGAATAAATTCACCTTTTCCACCACCTCAGCTCACGCCCTCCGCCAACCGCCTCGCACCAACCACCTCCCGACAAAAAACAAATTTAATTTGGAGATTTAATTCCCTATACACTATCTTCGCAACTATATTTGGTAGCAATACCTTTCGATCAATTCCTCCAAAACAGGTTTTGATTTATAAAGAAGCGGCGAGAGATCAGGCTCAATGACCCGCTGGCAACCCTCAGAATGAGAAGGTGCCAATTCCTGGCCCGGAGAATGGATCTCCGGGGGATATAAATTAATAACCATGAAAAGTTTGATTTACATTTTCCAGCAAGTATTATTCATACCCTACAGTGGGTTGGTACCGTCGCGTAGTTTTCTGGCCCAGCGCATGTGTATGTGTATGTGTATTTGTTGATCCCGGCTCAGGCTGCACTACTATTTTCTGATAGCACTGCCTGCCCCTATATAGGATCAATGTCTCTTTTAGCTTTTTGCAAAACCATTTTAAATTGAAACAATAAAAAACAAACAAAACCGTAACGCCATGTCAACTTTAAAATTCGAAACCTTACAATTGCACGCCGGGCAGGAGCCCGACCCAACCACAGGCAGTCGCGCTGTGCCAATTTACCAAACCACTTCTTATGTATTTAAAAATGCAGAACATGGAGCTAATCTCTTCGCGCTAAAAGAATTTGGTAACATTTATACCCGCATCATGAACCCTACGACCGATGTGTTCGAAAAACGTATCGCTGCCTTAGAAGGTGGTGTAGCGGCTTTGGCTACCGGTTCGGGACAGGCGGCACAATTTCTTGCTTTAAATAATATTCTGGGTGTAGGCGATAATTTTGTTTCATCGCCGTTTATTTATGGTGGAACTTATAACCAATTTAAAGTTGCCTTTAAACGCCTGGGTATAGATGCCCGTTTTGCCAAAGATGATTCGGCCGAAGAATTGGAAAAACTGATCGACGGCAATACCAAAGCCATTTATGCTGAAACCATCGGCAACCCTGAATTTAATGTGCCCGATTTTGAAAAGATCGCGGCCCTGGCCAATAAATACGACCTACCATTGATCGTCGATAATACTTTCGGAGCAGCAGGATACCTTTTCCGCCCGCTTGAACATGGTGCGCATGTTGTTGTACAATCTGCTACAAAATGGATCGGCGGACATGGTACCAGTATCGGTGGTGTGATCGTAGATGGTGGAAATTACAATTGGGGGAACGGCAAATATCCACAATTCACAGAGCCGGCAGAGGGCTATCATGGATTGGTATTTTCGAGTGTATTTGGTATTGGTGGTCCCTTTGGCAATATCCAGTTCATCATTCGTGCCCGTGTTGAGGGTTTGCGCGATTTTGGCGCGGCACTTTCACCTTTCAATTCCTTCCTGTTCCTGCAAGGGATTGAAACTTTATCGCTGCGCGTTCAGCGTCATGTCGACAATACTTTGGCGCTGGCTCAATGGCTGGAGCAACATCCGCAGGTGGCGAAGGTCAACTACCCTGGTCTGGCTTCATCACCTTACCACGCATTAGCTAAGAAATACCTTAAAAATGGTTTCGGTGCGGTTCTGTCGTTCGAAGTAAAAGGTGCAAAAGAAGACGCCGGCCGTTTCATCGATAGCCTGCAACTGGTAAGCCACCTTGCCAATGTGGGCGATGCCAAGACATTGATCATCCAGCCTTCAGCTACTACCCATCAGCAGTTATCTGAGGAAGAACAACTGGCGGCCGGTGTCAAACCAAATGCATTACGTGTAGCAGTGGGTATCGAACATATTGATGATATCAAAGCTGATTTCGAACAGGCATTTGCTAAGATCAAATAATACCAACTTAATTAACTCCCAAAAAAGGAGTGTCTGAGGCAATCTGATATATAGAAGAGAAAGAGTTTAACAGAAAGCCAAAGCGATTTAAATACAATCATATAACAAGTTAAGCGGGAGCGGCAAATAGCCGCTTCCCGATTAACAAAGCAACCAGATGAATACCTTACAAAAATTTAATTATCAACAGGAATTTGTACTCGAATCCGGCAATAAGCTGCCGCATTTGGAAATAGGATTTCATACCTATGGCAAGCTGAATAAAAACAAGGATAACGTAGTATGGGTATGCCATGCATTAACAGCTAATTCCGACGTTTGCGATTGGTGGAAAGGTCTGTTTGGCGATGGCTACCATTTCAATCCGGATGAACACTTTATCGTTTGCGCCAATATTTTAGGTTCAAACTACGGCACAACTAATCCGTTGAGTATAAACCCGGTTAACGGTCAGCCTTACTACCTTGCATTCCCTGATATATCGGTTCGCGATATGGTAAAGGCACACCAGCTTTTAGCCGAACACCTGGGCATCAGTAATATCCATATCGTTATTGGGGGCTCCCTTGGTGGTCAGCAAGCCATGGAATGGGGAATCATAGAACCCGAGCGGATCAAAAACCTAATTTTAATAGCCACCAACGCAAGGCATTCTCCATGGGGTATCGCTTTTAACGAATCACAACGGCTGGCAATAGCTACCGATCGCAGCTTTTTTGCCAACCAGCCCGATGGCGGTGCAAAAGGTTTAAAAGTTGCGCGCAGTATCGCTTTACTCTCCTACCGCGGGTATAAAACCTATTCCATTACACAGCAGGAGGAGGATGATAAAAAAATTGACGACTTTAAAGCCGCTTCCTACCAGAATTACCAGGGCGAAAAACTGGTAAAACGTTTTAATGCCTATAGCTATTGGTACCTGACGAAAGTGATGGACTCCCATAATGTAGGCCGCGGACGTAATGGGCTTGAAAAAGCATTGAGCCTGATCAAAGCCAAAACGCTGGTTATCGGGTTGAAATCCGACTTGCTTTTCCCTATCGAAGAACAACAATACCTGTTCAGGCATATTCCAAAAGCCGCTTTTGCCGAACTCGACTCGTTTTACGGGCACGATGGCTTCCTAATTGAAACAGAACTCCTGACCAACGTTATCACTTCATTTTTTAAGACCGACGTAAAAGGAAAAATTATAGAACTACAACAATCAGCATGAGTAAAAAATTAACTATAGGACTTTTTGGTTTTGGCGTTGTCGGCCAGGGTTTGCATGACATCATCAAAACCAAGAACCTGAATATCGAGATCGTAAAAATATGTATTAAGGATAAGAGCAAACAACGCTCGCTCCCATCCGAACTGTTTACTACCGATCGTGAAGAATTATTGAATAACCCCGAAATTAACACCATTGTTGAACTGATCAACGAAACTGAACCGGCTTTTGAGATTGTTTCACGTGCACTGAGCAGTGGTAAGAATGTGGTTTCTGCCAGTAAGAAAATGATTGCTAATCACCTGGAAGAGCTGATCAATTTACAACATCAACATGGCACATCCCTTTTGTATGAAGGATCGGTTTGTGGTAGTATTCCCATTATCCGTAACCTGGAAGAATATTACGACAACGAATTGCTCCATTCCATTTGCGGTATATTCAATGGCTCGTCCAATTATATTCTATCAAAAGGCTATTTAGAGGGGCTTGATTATGCCAGCGCATTGAAGCAGGCTCAGGACCTGGGTTTTGCTGAAACCGACCCTACGATGGACGTTGGTGGTTTTGATGCTAAATTCAAACTGGTTATAGTTGCAGCTCACGCTTATGGTGTAGTAGTTAAACCCGAGGAAGTTTTTAACCTGGGGATACAAAACCTATCAGCCTACGATCTGCAATATGCCCGCGAAAAAAATCTGAAGATCAAACTGGTACCGGTTGCTAAAGAACTGGATGACCAGCATGTGGCGCTATTTGTATTGCCGAAATTCGTTAACGATAAAGAATTCCTCTATAATGTTGAATATGAATACAACGGGGTCATCGTGCAGGCAGCTTTCGCCGACCAACAATTCTTTTTCGGCAAAGGTGCAGGCGGACATCCAACCGGCTCGGCTGTCTTATCGGATATTGCCGCACTGCGTTACGAGTATCAATACGAATACAAGAAAGCCAAATCAAGGAAAGAGCTTCAATTTACAAATGATATCGAGCTCAATATTTACCTGCGCTACGAAGATGACGACCTGGTAGAGGCGCTCGGATTTGAATATATTCAGGAACGATATTACTCAGGAAGTTTTAAATATGTGATCGGAAAAATCAATTTGCAAAAACTGATCGACAACCAGCATCGTATATCAGAAAAGGCCTTCATCGCCTTTGCCGATCAGCTGAAAGGGGTCAGTTTAGCTCCGGCTAAAAAACAATCCGTTTAAATTGGCTAATTTTACGGCTTGTTTATGAACACCAAAGGCTCCTGCGGGAGCCTTTGGTGTTTAATGAGTGATTGAGTGAATTAGTGAATTAGTGAGTGGATGCGCTTTTTGGAACTGCTGACAAGCAGGCACCATTTTCAAGGTTTTTTGGTGATTTTCAGAATGCATAGTTATTTTACCCGTTCCAAAATGACTCCTTTCACAATGCCAAATACTCAATGACCCAATGACTATACCGTCCTGTTAATATCCCATTTTTCCAGGTAATCGGCGATGCGGCGAAGGAAAGTTCCGCCCAGAGCACCGTCTACCACCCTATGGTCGTAGGAAAGCGACAGGAACATCATATGACGGATCGCGATCATATCGCCCTGTGGTGTTTCGATAACGGCTGGTTTCTTTTTTATGGCCCCTACTGCCAGAATTGCAACTTGTGGCTGATTGATAATAGGTGTACCCATCACATTGCCGAAAGATCCAACATTGGTGATCGTAAAAGTTCCATCCTTTACCTCATCGGGCAGTAATTTATTGTTACGTGCGCGATTGGCAAGGTCGTTAACCGCCTTGGTTAAGCCAACCAAATTGAGCTCATCTGCTTTTTTAATAACCGGAACGATGAGGTTACCGCTAGGCAAAGCTGTAGCCATACCTATGTTGATATTTGCTTTTTTAATGATCTGGTTCCCGCTAACGGATACGTTCACTAAAGGGAAATCACGAATAGCACGTGCAACGGCTTCAATAAATATGGGGGTGAAAGTTATTTTTTCGCCCTCTTTTTTCTCAAATGTGTTTTTCACTTTATCACGCCATTGCACAACATTGGTCACGTCAGCCTCGATAAATGAGGTTACGTGTGGTGAAGTTTGTTTACTCATCACCATATGATCGGCGATCAGGCGACGCATACGATCCATTTCGATGATCTCGTCTCCGCCCGAAACAGAAACTGCCGGAGCGGGCTTCGGCTCGGGCTGCGGAGCCTGTTCAACTGGTTTTTGAACAACAGGTTCGTGCTTAACCGGTTCCGGCTGAACTGGTTCAGGCGCTATTTCAATCACCTTAGGTTCTTCCTTAGGCTGTTCAACGGGCTTAGGCTGCGCATTTACAGCTTTATAAGCAGCTGGATTCTGAATATAATTCAACAGATCGTCCTTGGTTAAACGCCCTTCTGCACCTGTGCCCGGTATTTGATCCAATTCTTCAAGCGTAAATCCTTCCTGTGCGGCAATATTTTTAACCAGGGGCGAATAAAACCTGCCCGAACTCCGATTTCCTTCTATAATTTCCTGGGCTACGATCGGTTTTGCCTTAAGTTGTTCGATACCTGGTATATTTTCAGCAGCTGCAACAGTTTCTTCTATAACTTCGGCTACCGGGCCTGGCTCTGCCACGGGGGCCTCCACAGCTACGGGCGCCGCTACTTCGCTTTTTTCTTCCTCGCCACCAGTGTCAATAATTGCGATCACCGATCCAACCTGCACTACTTCATTTTCGCTGCACAATTGCTCGAGCAATTTACCCGAAACCGGTGATGGCACTTCGGAATCAACTTTATCGGTAGCAATTTCCATTACTGTCTCATCGGTCTCGATCATATCGCCTACAGCTTTACTCCATTTAATTATGGTAGCTTCAGCAACACTTTCGCCCATTTTAGGCAGTAACAATTGGTATTTAGCCATATATTTTAGATATATTGGGGCAAAATTACTTATTTACTTTAATTCATTTAGCAAAATATTCAGCATGTTCAATGCTGCTATTGCTGTTCTTTCTATATTCTGGCGGCGCTTATTGCCAAATGAAAATTTCTTAGTGACGGTTTTAGTCTTGTTGGCCACACCGATCCAAACCGTACCAACAGGTTTATCTGTTGTTCCACCATCAGGGCCGGCAATGCCGGTAACAGCGATCGCATAGTCTGATTTAAAATTTTCAAGCGCTCCTTCAACCATTTCGGTCACTGTTTCCTGGCTTACAGCTCCGTGTTGCCATAAGGTTTCGTTTTTTACCCCCAGGATACTCTCTTTCAATTCGTACGAATAAGAAACGGCTCCCCCGAAAAACACCTTTGATGAGCCCGGATGTTGCGTGATCAGGTGCGAAATATAACCACCTGTACAACTCTCAGCTGCAGAAAGTGTTAAACCACGATCGGCCATCACATCCAAAATAGCCTTTTCGAGTGGTATATCTTCCTGTGAAACCACCGCCTTGCCAACACGTTCGGTTATCCTGGCTGCAAACTCACTGACCTTTTCTTTCAAAAAGTCTTCATTATCGCCATAAGCACTTAAACGCAAACGAACCTGCCCAAGTTTAGGTAAATAGGCTAATTTAATATAAGGAGGCAGTGCATCTTCAATATCGGCTATTTTTTCGGCCAGGTACGACTCCCCTTCACCCGCGGTCAGTATCGTATGATGAATGATATGCGGCAGTTTCAGGCTAGATTTTAACTTTGGCAATACCTGCTCTTCCATCATATACATCATTTCATGCGGTACACCCGGCATCGACATATAAATGGTATCATCATAGTTGAACCACATACCAGGTGCTGTACCGTTGCGGTTGAGTATCACCTCACAATTTTCCGGAACCAGGGCCTGTTGTTTGTTGACTTCCAGTAGTTCGGTAAAGTTATTGCCACGTAAACGCCTGAAGATCGCTTCGACATTGGCCAGCGCCGCCGCGTTTTGCACTAATTTGACACCAAAGTAATCGGCCAAAGTTTTTTTTGTGATATCGTCTTTAGTTGGACCGAGCCCGCCTGTGATCAATATAACATTGGCGCGCTCATGGGCTTCTTTAAGTGCAGCGATAATATGGTTTTTGTCGTCTGACACCGAAGATATTTGCTTAACTCTTACCCCGATAGCGTTTAATTGTTGCGCTATCCAGGCCGAATTTGTATCTACGATTTGTCCTATTAATATCTCATCGCCAATAGTTATAATTTCTGCCTGCATTACTGGTAAGGGTTATAGCTTTGATTGTTCGTATAATCACTGCGTTTGGTTAATTTCAAGTCTTGCAATATAGCTGCATTTACCTTTAATGTAACCATGTACGACTTATAATATCCAAATGGCAGCCATTGCATCGCCAAATCCCAACAATGCAAATTGCGCGAAATACCAAAGGAAGTGGCACTGCTTAGCTGACCTTTCCGAAGGTCGTAGTTTGTGGTATATTGAACTTTCCAGTTTTTTGTAACACTCACATCACCCGAAAACATCAGCGTGTTGCTAATATAAGTACTTGTGTAAAGGTTGCTGTAGGTAAATGAATAATTGACAGAAATATTCCATGGAATATTAAAATCGAGGTAGGCGGAAGGATCGCTGTTTAATAAGGCGAGCTTTGCAGCCTGCTCGGGGTTCATTGTTTGCAGGCTGGTTCCGGGCGCGGCAGGTTGTACACTCGGATGAAAAACTGCGGGATTCAAACTGGCACTGGCGGAAACGCTTGCCTGTATCAGCGAAGGGAATTTTCCATCCTGGAAAGTATACCTGTCGATAGGTATTTTATATTTGATAACTCCACCATTGTAAATTGAATCACGAACAACGGTTGTATAAGGATCGAACGTGCCGTTGAATGTAACATTTACTTTATCCTTGAATAAAGTGGTGTGGCCTGAAAATGCGATCGGAGAAAGCCTGAATGAATCAGCGGCAAAATTGTACGAGGTTGAGATCGTGAAGCCCTCCAGTATCTTGACCTTTTTACCGGTTGTTGATGTATCTGTACTTTTTGGGCGCAATTTGGCTTCGATATTATTATCAAGCGAAAAAGTCATTGCTGCGGCTTTGCCGGCCCCCGGGCCACCATACACCGAGTTCTGAAAAATAGAATAGCGTTGCGTTGAAATTTGGTAGGGAACAGTTGCATTACTAACTGCGGTTTGATAATAACCAAACTTAGGATCCGAAAAATCGGGGTGAAAACTAACGCCAATGGAAGGTGTGGCTACATACCTCAGAGCCATAACGTTGCCGCTCTTAAAAGTCATCATTCCATATACCTTCGTTGATATTGAAGCACCAAAATTGTATTGCCCGGCTCTTTTAAATCCGCCAACCGTATCATAAACCAGGGAGTCTCTGCCGGGGACGCTTCCCCTTGAGAATGATTCTTTTATATGTTGAAAATACCAGTATTCGCTATAGTTAAAGTTAGCGCTGAACTGGAAATATTTAGCGATGGTTTGATTAAAACCAACAGGTATCGTATGCTCGAACCCATTTTGCAGCCGTTTAGTTAACGTAGTACTTTGAAACAAGTTGGCTTCGGGTATATTATTTATTTTATTGGTACCCTGCACGCTATAACCAACTGTTATCTTTTGGTACCAAAGCTGTGTGCCAACCCTATCTTTTGAATCGAATGGGTTGATGGTCGACATGTTAAAATTAAAGGTTGGCAGCTCGAGTGTCACGGTTTTATTTGTCAGATCCTGGCTATGAGAAAGATTGACCGTTAAGTTAAAAGGCGAACCTGCCCATGTTTTTCCGTAAGCGATACTTGAGCGTAAAGTATTCTGTGTCAACGTGTTCAGATTGAAACCTTCGGTGGCCGGGTTATGTGAATAAAACCCGGCAGTACCTGCATTAACCGATGCGGTAAAAGTTGTACCCGGGTTGGAATTCGGGTTTTGGGAATGCGACCAGTCGATGTGAAAATCGTGGCTTGAAGGGTCGGTAGGTAAACCGTAATTGGTAGAGCTATAACTCAGGGTTACGGTGCCGGTATATTTATATCTGTTAAAATATCGGGCAGAAGAACTTACTTCGTATGAACCTTTTGAATACAGCGTACCTGTATTGGTCAGGTCGACATAATCATTAAGCGCAAGGTAATAACCAAAGTTTCTCAGGTAAAAGCCAAGTTTCTGGTCCTCCCCAAAAGTTGGTATGATAACCCCCGAAGAACGGGAGTCGGGTTTGGGGAAGAAACCAAAGGGAATTGCCAAAGGAAGCGGTATGCCTTCTACCTCCAGGAATGCCGGCCCCGAAAATATCTGGTTCTTCTCGCCTATCCCTTTAGTGATCACGATACCAAAATGCGTATCCGGATAGGGCAAATCGCAGGTACTGAAGATCACGTGATCGTAAGCGGCATCATCGCCATTCAATTTCCTGATCTGTCCGCCTGAAATATAATTACCGTCCTGGTCTGATGCGGCATTGTAAATTTTACCCTTTTTCGTATCGTAGTTAAATATCAACGAATCGGAGATCACCGGCTTATCCTTTTTTTGTTTTGAGATAGGTCGGCCAACGTAGCGTTTTGTAAGTGGATCGATCCTGCCGCTGGCAAAGATCAATTTGTTTTTTTCATCAACCCGGATATAATCGGCGTCCAATTCAAAATCTTCATAAGTTACCCTTGCCTGACCGTACAGGTAAAGCACCTGGTGTACGGCATCGTAATAGTCGGAATCATTTTCCCGGGCGGTGATCATCGACTTAAGTCCGCCTTTATTCTTGCTGGTATCGTTGACAAGCTTTTGGGTCCCCAAATTCGACACAGATTTTGTACCTTTAGTCAGTTTCCGGTATTTGGCACTATCCAGTTTAATAATAGTGTCAATGGAAAAGCCGGACCCGTAAACGCTGCTTTTTTTTGCAGATGCTGTCACGTTGGCCATTAAGAAGAATACGGGCAGAAAAAACAGGCTAACGAATTTCAAAGTCGATTATGAATAGTATTTTTGCTTAATGTTAACAGCCTCCAAAAATAATGAAACCTGCACATTATTCATCACAATAGTGACTGAATAATAAGCAAGCGTTAAGGCTATCAAATGAACATATAAAACGAATGAAAAATAAGGCATTTAAAAATCTGATTTATGGTTTATCAATATCTGTTATAACCCTTACACTATTTTCATTCAGGAATCCGGTTTCAATAAAAAACAATAACCCTGTTACCGACAGTGGTTTCAAAATCAGAACCATTATTGTCGATGCCGGCCACGGTGATCGCCCACCACAAGGAGGTCGATATTCGCCGGGAGCCCAGGGCGCTTATTCTTTCGAAAGGAATGTAACGCTTGCAATAGCGAAGAAATTGCAGGACGAATTAGAAAAACAGTTTCCCGATGTAAGGATCGTTATGACCCGAACAGATAATTATGATGTACTTTGGGGCAAACGCGCGGAGATCGCTAACTCGAACCACGGCGACTTGTTTATTTCAATTCACTGTAATGCGCTTCCAGACAGAAAGGTTAGGGAAGTGATCGGACATAAGCATCACAAACCCGTATATAGGACGGTGAGCGTGGCCGATCGCTCGGGTAAAGGTGTTTTGCTGCTGGTGTATAGCACCAATCGTATAGGTCCGCAAAACGAGGCGCTTCGCGAAAACGAAGAGGTTGGCGATGATAATAAAGTGATCACACCAACTGAGACCAGGGCCGATGACCCCATGGCTACCATCCTGCTTAACCAGATGAAGAGCAAATACCGTAAACAAAGTATTCATCTGGCCGACCTCATCAATACTGAATTTACCCAGGGTGATGGCCGCCCAAGCGATGGGGTGCGCGAACAGGTGGTTTTTGTATTGGACCATACAGCAATGCCATCGGTATTGGTTGAAACCGGCTATATCAATAACCATGAAGAAGAAGACTACCTGAATTCTGAAAAAGGACAAAACGAAATTGCTGCTTCGATCGTTAGGGCTATACAAAAGTATAAAGACGAAGTTGAAGATACGGGGAAATGAGCTGGGTTGTTGGTATCGGGTATTGGGTATTGGGTATTAGGTATCAAATATTGGGTATTAGGTATTAGGTTTGGGGTATCGGATATTGAGTGAATTTTGTTTAATAGTCAAATAGAGTTACAGGGTTAAAATAATTTAAGGTTGATCATTTTATTGGGGCTTAAGATTCGATTTGCAGTTCAAATAGTACATATTGATCTCAAATCATCGATAAAAGGTCCCAAATTAATATAAATTACCCCATGAAGATATCTAACGAAACTAAAATAGGTGTACTTACTACCCTTGCCATTACCATATTGATCCTTTGCTACAGTTATTTGCGGGGAAACGATATCTTTTCAACTACAAACCGTTATTATGCCATCTATAATAGTGTTGAAGGATTGTCGGTATCAAAACCTGTATTGGTAAACGGCTTCCAGATCGGCCATATTTCAAAAATGACCTTGCAGCCCGACGGGCGCACGATTGTTGAATTTAAGATTGAACCACAATATAATATTCCGGATAATACACGGGCAAAGTTGGAAAGTACCGACCTGTTGGGTTCAAAAGCCATCGTATTTCAAATGGGTAACAGCAAAAAATTTGCTGCCGATCAGGATACGCTCGAGGCCGATATACAGGGCAGCCTGGCAGAAAGTTTGCAACCGATACAAAAGAAAACTGAACAGCTGATCAGCAAAATGGATTCTTCACTGGATGCGATCAACAAGACCATGAATCCTGAATTTCAGAAAAACATCAACAGAAGCTTCCTGAGTATCGCAAATACCCTCCAAACGTTGGAAGGGACCACAAAAAAGATTGATACCCTCGTAGGATCGCAATCAGGCCACATTAAAGGGATACTGGCCAATGCTGAAGCAACCTCTGATAACCTGAAAACCAGCACAGCCCATTTGAACACTATAGCAGGTAATGCCGAAAGTTTTTCAAATGATCTGGCACATTCAAACATCAAACAAACCTTAGAAAACGCCAATAAGGCGATCGCAAACCTGCAGGAGTCATTGGCAAAGATCAATAACGGCAAAGGTTCAATGGGATTATTGTTGAACGATGACCACCTGTACCGCAATCTTGACAGCGCCTCAAACAGTTTAAATAAATTGCTGGTCGACCTGAAAGCCCATCCTAAACGCTACGTCAGCTTCTCAGTATTTGGAAAAAAGGATAAGTAATTTGAAGATTTGGTAATTTGAAAATTTGAAAATT
>Ga0075019_10001757_pt1 | contig 12337 bp, 13 predicted proteins | sample ColStrG_CSR_2013_FD_71473 | JGI IMG/M metagenome (GOLD analysis project Ga0075019, IMG submission 71473) | Freshwater sediment microbial communities in response to fracking from Pennsylvania, USA - Cold Stream Run_MetaG_CSR_2013 | ecosystem: Environmental > Aquatic > Freshwater > Creek >...
GGTGGGAGAATTGCGCAATAAAGAGACGCCGACGAATGCGAGAATTGTAAAATAATGAGATATCCTCAATTTAATTGATGGAATTACATTGAAGTTCAAATAATTTGCATTATCCTCAATTTAATCGGGACGTTTTTAATGCGCTAAGGTGGAATTGTGATTTTATCTGAAAGTTCAGCAAATCTAATAAAATGGATAAAAGACGGGTTGGAAAAGCCGGGCAAGAGTCAGAGGGCGCTCGCAAAAGCGATGAATGTCGATCCTTCGTCTGTTAATCGGATTTTGAAGGGCACGCGGTTAATACAAATCGACGAAATTAAAGCGATAAGCGCCTACTTAGGTGAGGCTGCTCCAATTTTCTTAGGCTCAGTCGACCACCGTTCTTCTTTGACGCCCTCAACTGGAACTCCACCCATGCAGTCAGTCACTCAAGCCATTGAAGCCATCGCCAGAGGCGAAATCGTCATCGTGACTGACGACGATGATCGTGAAAATGAAGGCGACATGATCGTCGCGGCTTCCTTATGCACCCCTGAAAAAATGGCCTTCATCATCCGCAACGGGTGCGGCATTGTCTGCACGCCGATCACCGGCGATGAAGCCCGCCGCCTGCAACTGGCCCCTATGGTCGCCAGCAATGACGCGCCGCTTGGCACTGCCTTTACTGTGTCAATTGACGTGCGCCACGGCCTTACCACCGGTATTTCAGCCGAACAGCGCTCAAATACGGCGCGCGCGCTGGCCAACGGCAATTCGGGCGCAGCGGATTTTGTCCGCCCCGGCCATGTGTTTCCGCTGATTGCCAAGGATGGCGGCGTTCTCATCCGCTCCGGCCATACTGAAGCGGCCGTTGACCTGTGCAAACTGGCGGGCGTGCCGCCGGTGGGCGTCATATGCGAACTGGTCAATGATGATGGCACTGTGATGCGCGGCCCGCAAATCGTTGATTTTGCCGTCAAACACAATTTCAAGCGCACTTCGGTGGCGGATTTGATCGCCTATCGCCGCGCGCGCGAACGGTTGGTTGAGCGCGTTGCGACATTTCCGGTCAAAACTGCCATCGGTGAACTCACCGGCTATGCCTATACAACGCCGTTTGACCCGGTGCAGCATTTCGCCTTCGTTTATGGCACTATCGGCGACGGTAAGGACGTGATGACGCGCCTTCACCGTGCCGACATTTTGGGCGATGTGTTCGCCTCCAGCGACGTCATCCCCAAAACGCTGGCCCGCTTTAAGCAAGAGGGCCGAGGCGTGCTGGTTTACCTTCGCGACGGCACTGCGGGCGTGCCGGTCAAGCTGGCGGCCCAGCCAGAGGACAGCGAGGCCCAGCGCACCCAGCAATGGCGCGAGGTGGGGCTCGGCGCGCAAATACTGCGTGAACTCGGCCTCTCGTCGATCCGGCTGCTGACCTCGTCGAAAAGCAAATATGTCGGTATTTCAGGCTTTGGTATCGAAATTACCTCGATCGAACCGGTGGGCTAGGGTGGCGCTTTTGCCCCTGCCCAACCGCCCGCTGATCATGGGCATCATCAATGTCACGCCGGACAGTTTCTCCGATGGCGGGCGTTTTTCTGCCCACGATCAGGCTATAGCGCAAGCCGAAAAGCTGGCGGCGGAAGGCGCGGATATTCTTGATATTGGCGGCGAATCCACCCGTCCGAATGCGACGCCAGTGTCTGCCGAAGATGAAATGGCCCGCATTTTGCCGGTTATCCGCGAGGTGGTGCGCCGCCTCAATCTACCGGTTTCTGTGGATACAATGAAGGCCGAGGTTGCCCGCGCTGCGCTGGATGCCGGGGCCAGCATCATCAATGATGTCTGGGGTTTTCAGCGCGATTTGAACATGGCGGCTGTGGCCGCCGCCGCGCACTGCCCGGTGGCGATCATGCATAACCGCGCGCAAGTCGATGCCAAACTCGACATTATCGCCGATGTGCTGGCCTTTCTGCGCCGCTCGCTCGCACGGGCGGAGGCAGCGGGCGTGCGACGTGACAATATCATCATCGACCCCGGCTTTGGTTTTGGCAAAACGCCGGAGCAAAATCTGGCGCTGGTCAGCCGGATGGGCGAGATCAAGGCGCTCGGCCTGCCGGTTTTGCTCGGTGTCTCGCGTAAATCGACGCTGGGGCTGGTGACCGGGCGAAAAATCCCCGATCAGCGACTGGCGGCCTCGCTCGCCGCAGCGATTGTCGGTGTGCAAAACGGCGCTGACATCATCCGCGTGCATGATGTCGCCGAACACAAAGACGCGCTGGCTGTTCTGGCTGCTCTCAAAAACTAATGCGCGCCGCCCATCAATGTGTGAACATGCGCTGCCACTGAACGCGATAGACTGTCGAGGTCATAGCCGCCCTCCAATACAGACACAACGCGCCCGCGTGCCGTGAGGTCCGCCACCGCCATCAATTCGCGCGTGGCCCAAATAAAGTCCGCCTCGGTCAGCCTGAGATCGCCCAGCGGGTCGCGCGCATGCGCGTCAAATCCGGCAGAAATGATCAACAGCTCTGGCGCAAATTCGCGCAGGCGAGGTAAGACGATATTGCTCATCGCCTGACGGAACTCATGGCTGCCATCGCCCGATTGCAGGGGCGCATTGACGATGGTGTTAAACTTGCCCCGCTCATCAGCCGCGCCGGTGCCCGGATAATGCGGGAACTCATGCGTGGACGCATACATCACGGTTGGATCAGCCCAGAAAATATCCTGTGTGCCATTTCCGTGATGCACGTCAAAATCCATGATCGCCACGCGCGTCAGCCCATGCACTGCTTGTGCATGGCGCGCCGCCACTGCCGCATTATTGAAAAAGCAAAAGCCCATCGGCGTCGAAATTTCGGCATGATGACCGGGCGGGCGCGTCGCCACAAACGCGTTTCTGACATGGCCGCCGAGCACTTCATCAACCGCCTTTACCGCACCTCCCGCCGAATGCAGCGCCGCGCTCAACGTATGCGGCATCATCATCGTGTCGGAGTCGAGCTCGATCGTTCCCGTTTCGGGCGAAGCAGCAACGAGATTGTCGAAATAAGCCTTGGAATGGACGCGGATAATTTGCTCCTCAGTGGCGCGCGGCGCTGTATCACGGGCGAGACTTTGAAAACGCTCGACTTCAAGCGCACGCTCGATGACGCGAATGCGATCAGGCCGTTCGGGATGAAATGAGCCCATATCGTGCAGGATGCTGGAGCGATGCGTCAGCAACAATGTTGTCATCCCAACCTCTCTTATTAGCAATCTCGCTTTTTGGGTGGATTGCCCTGATTTCGCAATATGTGGCAGAAACCCCACACTACCGGAGTAGTGTAAGCAATTGCACGTTTTTTTCACATGTTAACTATACGCTAACCATGAAACATGATTTTCGTCAGGGACACAGTTAGGAATCACTCCATGAAATTGCCCACAAGTGCGGCCGTAGTTCTGATGGCCGCTTTAATGGCCGGTTGTAATTATAAGCCGGTTCCCGAGCCTGCCCTTTCACCAAATGATGCGAAACTGGTTGCTTTGGCTGGAACTGCGCCGGTCGAACTGCAATTTGAACGCTATTTGATTGACGATCCGACAGGCGAAGCGCCCGGCACAATCGTCATCGAGTCCAATGCCCATTTCCTTTACTTCGTGTTGCCGGAGAAAAAAGCGATTCGTTATGGCGTTGCGACCGGCAATGAAGCGGCGGGCTGGTCCGGTTCGGCCTATATTGGCCGCATGGCGGAATGGCCGCACTGGATGCCGCCAGCAGATATGTTGGTGCGCTGGCCGCACCTCAAGCCCACCGCCGCGGCGGGCGGCCTTCCCGGCGGGCCGGACAACCCGCTTGGCGCGCGCGGCCTCTATCTGTATCAGGACGGCCGCGACACACTCTATCGCATCCACGGCACCAACGAGCCCGAAGAAATCGGCCGCAGCGTTTCATCTGGCTGCATTCGCATGCGGAACATCGACGTGATTGACCTCTATAAACGTGTGAAGGTCGGCACCAAGGTCATCGTGAAGTAATTCACCGCAAAAAAGCCCGGCAAGTCCGGGCTTTTTTAATTCCGCTGTTTAGCCCAGATGAATATCGAGAATTTCCGGCGGGCGGCGAAAGCGAATCGGGGCCATTGACGTTCCAATGCCGCCTGAAATGATCATTTCGCGGCCGCGCTCATTGATATAACCGTAGATATATTTCATCGAGCGGCCATATTCGAGCATGGCCGGGCCGATAATCGGCAGATTGACCTGCCCGCCATGCGTGTGCCCGCACAGGGTCAGTGAAATACGCTCTGGCACTCGCGGGAAAATAAACGGCTCATGCGCCAGCAGCAGGGCAGGGGCGTCGTCGCTCACCTGCGCCAGCGTGCCTCTCAGATCGTCCAGCCCGCGAAACCGCCCGTGCCCGACCCTATAGGCGATCTGGTCGCCCAGCCCGAGCAGCCAGAATGGCTGATCGTCGTGAGTGAGGCGCACCGCCTCATTTTCCAGCAATTTGATATTGGCACCCTTGAGGGCGCGGCGCACGCTCTCGCCCTCGTCCGAATCCATGCGCGGCAATGCGCCATGCCACATGTCGTGATTGCCGAGAATGGCGTAGGAGCCGAGCGGGGCCTTCAAAATCGACAGCGCTTCGCCCCATTGATCGGGCATCACCGGGCCGGTGACGAAATTATGCCCGCCGTTGAAGTCTCCGAGCAAAACCGTCATGTCGGGTTTGAGTGAATTGGCCAGTTCGGCAATCTGCCGAACTTTGGCTGCGCCGACCCAAGGCTCGCAAGCGTGAAGGTCCGCGATAACACAAATGCGTAATTTTTTGCCCGCAGGCCATCCGCGCGGGACTAATCGATAAGTGGTGATATCGAGCAGTTCAGGCTCATAGCCTATCGCATAGGCGCTGGTGCCGAGCACGGCCAGCGCCCCTAAGCCGCCCGCATCCAGCAAAAACCGGCGACGGCTGATCATGGCGCAAAACTCTCGAACTTATGCCGCGCGTTCGCCGCGCAGAACGCCGGGGAGATTTTCGAGCCTCTCGCGCGAAAATTCAGAGGCCAAATGAGGCGCGCGGTCCATTTCATGCGTGGCAAACAGCGCCGCGGCAACGGCTGAAATGCCAATTTCACGATAAAGCAGCGACTGGAGATCGCGGGCATCTTGAGAACCTGCTGCCGAAGCAAACTGCGGCGCTTGAAGGGGATTGTCGAACTCACACATGACATGACTCTTAAACACGGGCGGAAATAGGGCAACGCCTAAAACAGGCGATTGCGGGCTGGTTTTTAGCTTCCGTCCTTTCGGTTAAGGCAGGTTTAAGCGAAATGGTTAATTCAGCTTAATTTTAGAAGGAACCTGTTAACGCGATTTGCCACTGAGTGCCATGATCAGATCATCCCCTTTGGCTTCTCCCGCCCGACTTTTCGTTGAAATTAACCGTCGGTTCGGGGGCTTCACGCACCAGATTGCGGGCATGGATCAGCAAGGTTTCAAATTCGGCCAATTTAGCCGGGGTTATCCGGCCAATGGTGGTGTTGACGAAATCGGTCTGGATCTGGATGCCATGCTTGGCAACCCTGTGGCCTTCCGGCGTTAGATAGATCGCGAAAGAGCGCCGATCGCCTTCAATTGCCCGCCGTTCGACCAATCCCGCTTCCGCCAGCCTGTCGAGCAGGCCGGAAATATTGCCCTTGGTCACATAGAGCCGCTCGGCCAGAACTTGCTGGTTGAGCCCTTCTTCTTCGGTGAGTGTGGTGAGCACATCGCATTGTGGCACCGAAATACCTATTTCCTTCAGGCGCTCCGCAATGGCCAACCGGATGCGCGTATGCAGCCGGATCAGACGAAACCACACACGCACTGCATCAGATTGTGACTTTAACGGCATGGATCCCCCCAAAATTAAAGCATAGACACGTTTTTTAAGCGCCACAACCCGTGATTGACCTCATCACTGGATGGGTTAACCTGCCCCAATAACCGCAAATTCATAATGTGGATATCGCTACAGGGAGAGCGCGCATGTTCGGACTTATGCAGGATTGGCCACTGCTGATTCACAAAGTGATTGATTATGCGGCGCTCCAACACGGGGACCGCGAAGTGGTCACCCGCTCGGTGGAAGGGCCCATTACCTGCACAACCTATGCCCAAATGCGTATTCGTGCGCTCAAACTGGCGCAATTGCTCGCCCGCTTTGGCATTAAATCCGGCGACCGCGTTGCCACGCTGGCGTGGAACACCGCGCGCCATATGGAAACCTGGTATGGCATCACCGGTATCGGCGGAATTTATCACACCGTTAATCCCCGTCTGTTTCCCGAGCAAATCGCCTGGATCGTCAATGACGCACAGGACCGTCTGATCTTCGTTGACCTGACCTTCGTGCCGATGCTGGAAAAGCTCACCCCGCTTTTGCCGACGCTGGAGCGTGTTGTCCTGCTGACCGACCATGCTCATATGCCTGAAACCACATTGAAAAATGCCATTTGCTATGAGGATTGGCTTAACGAAGCCGATGGCGATTTCCTCTGGGCCAGTTTTGACGAAACCACAGCGGCAGGCCTGTGCTACACCTCCGGCACCACCGGCAATCCCAAGGGCGTGCTCTATACCCACCGCTCGAACCTGCTGCACGCGATGGCCAACAGCCTGCCGGATGCGGTGGGCCTGTCTTCAAACACCGTCATTTTGCCGGTTGTGCCCTTGTTTCACGCCAATTCATGGTCGCTCGCCTTTGCCGCGCCGATGACCGGGGCCAAATTGGTAATGCCGGGGGCCAAGCTCGATGGAGCCTCCCTTTATGAACTGATCGAGGCGGAACAGGTGACCATTACCGCCGGAGTGCCCACCGTATGGCTGATGTTGCTGCAATATATGGCGCAGGAAAAAAAGCGCTTTTCGAGCCTTAAACGCGTTATGATCGGCGGTGCGGCGGCACCGCGCGCCATGATCGATACTTTTGAAAATCAGTTGGGCGTCAATGTGTTCCACGCCTGGGGCATGACCGAAATGAGCCCGGTCGGCTCGCTCGGCACCATCAAACATTCGGTCCAGCATCTTACCGGCGCGGCACGGCTGGATCTTCAATGTAAACAGGGCTTTGCACCCTTTGGCGTCGAAATGCGGATCACCGACGACGCGGGCAAGGACCAGCCCTGGGACGGCAAGAGCTTTGGCCGTCTTAAAGTGGCGGGCTTTGCCGTCGCGTCCAGCTATTTTGGTGGCAAGGCGGGCGATATTCTTGATGAAAAAGGCTTTTTTGACACAGGGGATGTCGCCCATATCGACAAGAATGGCTATATGCAAATCACCGACCGCGCCAAGGATGTGATCAAATCCGGCGGGGAGTGGATTTCCTCGATTGAGATCGAAAATCTTGCCATCGGCCATCCGGATGTGCGGGAAGCGGCGGTCATTGGCACTCACCATCCGAAATGGGACGAGCGCCCGCTGCTGGTGGTGGTGGCCAAGCCCGGCACCAGCCCGACAAGAGAGAGTATTCTCGAATTTTTGAGCGATAAAATAGCCAAATGGTGGCTGCCGGACGACGTGCAATTCGTCGAAGATATTCCTCATACCGCCACCGGCAAAATCAACAAGCTCAAATTGCGTGACACATTCAAGGCCTATACTCTGCCGGAAATCAACAAGGTCTGACCGGAATGGCGCTGCAAAAAGCGGTCTTTTTGGACGAAACCGGAAGCAAAAAAACAACCGCAAGCCTGAATTTTGGTCCGAAACTGGAAATCCGGACCGAAAATTCGAGCCTGATTCGGTGGGCCTATTCCGACATCCGCCGCTTTGACCAGGGCGACGGCGTGCTCCGGCTGGGGGTTGACCATGCGCCGCAAACCGCCCGGCTGGAGATTGCCGATGCCGAAATTCAGGCGCTCATCGTGGTGCGCTGTCCGGCGCTTTACGGGGAGAGCAGCATCGGCACGCTGAGCAATCGCCAGATCGTCGGCTGGACATTTGCGACACTGATCCTTGTCGGGGCGTTGATCATCTGGGCGGTGCCAAGGCTTGCCGCCAAACTGGTGGATTTCATCCCCGCTTCGCTGGAGCGGCAGTTGGGCGATTTGGCCGATCTGCAATCTCGCCAGCTTTACGGCGGCAAGACCTGCACCAATTTGGACGGCATTGCTGCGTTCGATAAACTGGTGGCCGCCGTCGCGGACAAAGCGGCACTGACCAATCCGCCGCGACCGGATATACTCGATTCCGCCGTGCCCAATGCATTTGCACTGCCGGGCGGCAAAATTTATGTGCTGCGCGGATTGCTCGACAAAGCTGAATCCCCGGATGAACTGGCCGGGGTTCTGGCGCATGAACTTGGCCATGTCGCGCATCGGGACGGGCTGCGTAAAATGGTCGAGGATGGCGGTGTCGCCACGCTGATCTCGCTGCTGACGGGGGGCGATTCGATGATCGGACATTTGAGCCAAAATCTCGTTTTTTCGCACTATTCCCGCGATTCGGAAACCTCCGCCGACGATTTTGCTCTGAGCATCATGGGCCAGTTGGGTCGCTCGCCGCGCCCGATGGGTGATCTGTTGCAACGGCTCGGCCCTGCAGAAAAGGCTGATCCGACGGTGATTTTCGCCTCCCATCCACTCACCTCGCAGCGCATCGCGGCGCTGTCCAAGCCGCGCGGCCCTGTGGACGGACCGGAAATTTTATCGCCGCAAGAGTGGCAGGCGCTCAAATCTATCTGTAGATAGTCCATGCGTCGCCTCATCCTTGAAGAATCCCTGTCCCGCACGGCCATCTGGAGCCGCCGCTTTGCCTATCTGGCCTTGCCCATCGCCGGTTTCGGGCTGGCTTTCGGCCGTTTCGGCTTTACCGACCTGCCCTATGCGGTGGCTGTGTTTGTCTTTGCGCTGCTGATGGCGGTGATTGCCATTGTTTTGGCCGTATTCGCGCTGGCCGGCATCTGGAATTCTGGCCGCCACGGCACAGGCCATGCGATCACCGCGGTCTTGCTGGCGAGCCTGCTGCTGGCCTATCCGGCTTTTCTCATTGCCCGCTCGCTGAACCAGCCGCGCCTCAATGACATCACCACCGACCTCGAATCGCCGCCCGGCTATACCGCCGATCCTAAAATTACGGCGGCGCGCGGCGGATTTTGGCCCCCCGCAGTCGGGCGCAGCCAGCGCGATGCCCAGATCAAGGCTTACCCGCAGGTGCAGCCGGTCAATGTTGATGTTGATGTGGTTGAAGCGTTCAGCAATTGTCAGAGCGCCGTTAAAACGCTGCATTGGCAAGAGCTCGAAGCGGTGCCGCCTGTTCCGGGGAAATCGGACGGCCGCATCGAGGTAAAAACCCGGTCTCTGCTGATGGGCATACCCTATAATCTGGTCATTCGCATTCGCGCCACCGGTGACACGTCCCGCATTGACCTGCGCTCAACCTCGCGCCTTGGCGCACATGATTTCGGGGCCAATGCCGAGTTGATCACCCGCTTTGTCACGGCCTTGCAGGACGAAATTGACTCGCGCTAGGCCGCCGTGTAAATCCCGTCAAGCCTCGGCGCGCCGTGAACAGCCACCAGACCCTGCCGCACCAGCTCTTCCAGATGCGCGAACACCGACAGCGCCGCCGCACCTCTCAAACGCGGATCGAGATTCTCGTATATTTTGGCAACAATCTCCTCGATGCGGCGGTCACCTTCGCGCAGCCGCCGCAAAATCGAGGCTTCGCGGGCGCGCCGGTGATGCAACAGCGCACGCACAAAACGCTGCGGCTCATTCACCGGCCCGCCATGCCCCGGCCAATAAATCCGTTCATCGCGACGGCGCAACCTGTCGAGCGAGGCCATATAATCGCCCATCGCGCCATCCGGCGGCGCTACGATCGTCGTTGACCAGGCCATGACATGGTCGCCTGAAAACAGCGCGCCTTCCTGTTCGAGCGTAAAACACAGATGGTTGGCGGTATGCCCGGGCGTATGCACCGCCTTCAAGCGCACTCCGGCCATTTCCAGCACGTCACCGTCGCGCATCTCATAGTCAGGTGCATAGGCGCGGTCGGCGCTGGCATCGAGCAGATTGAGTTCGCCCAAACCCAGTTCCCGCGCCGCCACATGCGGCCCGCAACCATAGAGCGGCGCACCCGTCAGCGCCTTGAGCAAAGCTGCGCCGGGCGAATGATCCATGTGGGTGTGGCTGAGCAAAATGGCCGCAATATTTTCGCCCAAAGTCGCGGCCCTGATCGCGGCAATATGTGCCGCATCCACCGGGCCTGGATCGAGCACCACCACATCACCCCGCCCGATCAAATAGGTGCAGGTGCCGGTAAAGGTGAACGGCCCGCCATTGCCGCACACCAGCCGCCGCACGAGGGGCGAAACCTGCACCACTTCGCCGGGGCCTTGGTCAAAGCTGCGGTCGAATGGAATATCGTCGCTCATCTCATTCCTTGAACATTACAAAATTGACACTCGCAGGCGGGGCCTATTCGGGTTAAAACCCTGTTGAATTCTTGGATAAAGGCCCCGCAGTGACTGAACCCGAAGACCACGAGCACCGCCAATTTGTCAATCTGGTCGCTGTTGTCTTTGTGCTGGCCCTGGCCCTTGCTGCGGTTTTCGTGGTCAAATGGTTTCTGGACGGCGAAAAGCTGCAACGCTGCATGGCCTCCGGCCGCCATGATTGCATCGAAATTCAGGCACCGCCGCGTTAGGGACTGTCGCTGGCAGGCACAGAACGGCGCTCGTTCCATTCAATCAACCCCGCCAGCCCCACAACATAAGCGGCACCAAACGGCGGCAAGGCCCAAATCAGATTGTGCAGTGGTAAATCATCAAGCGATTTGATCAGTGTCGGGCTATGTGAAACCGTGCTGACACCCCAACCGCACACCGCGCCAAACAACCAGATGAGCGCTGGATAACGCAGCAAAAACCGCATAATCACGCCAAAATTGACTATAAAAGGCACCATCAACAGCAGAATAATCATCAATATCGCCGAAGATGTTTCCTGGGTTGCAATAAAATCGTCCCCGGAAATAATGTCTCCCGCCACCCAGCCGATCAGCGCCGCGCCAATCCAGATCAGCGCCGGAAATTTATCAATAATTTTCAGAATGATATGCGAACCGGCCACAACCAGCGGAATGGAAATCAACAACCCGAAAATGATCAGTTGCGTCGAGCCATGCGCCGCCGCCACAATGGCCAGCACATTGTCGAGGCTCATCACCGCATCGGCAATGGCGATCGTGGTAATCGCCTGACTTAACGTGGAACTGGATTTGACGTCATGTTCGGTCTCATCGGTGACCAGTTTGACGCCAATCCACAGCAGCAGCAGCCCGCCGGCGAATTTCAGATAGGGCAACGCCATGAACTGGGTGACGATCAGCGCGAACATCACCCGCAGCGCCACCGCCGCGCCGGTCCCTAACCATGTCCCGAGCTTGCGTTGATGGTCGGGCAGGCCGCGGCAGGCCAGCGCAATGACGATGGCATTGTCGCCCGACAGGAGCAGATTGATCCAGACGAGTTCAACCACACGAAGCGCCAACGCGCCATATTCCCCGCTCATTGAGTTCCCGTTCAAAAAATTGGCGACAGATTTGCAGTCATGTTATCAGACGCGGGTGGTTTGTGCTTCTTAAAAACAAGCGCTTCGTCCTTCGTAAAAAAGGCTCAACAATGTCAAATCCGGTGCTGGTGGAAGTTTTGCGGGGCGGGCGCGTAGAAAGCGTGCATCGCGGGCGGGTCGCCGTGGTTGAGGCGTCGGGCCGGAGTGTGCTGGCGCTGGGCGATATTTCAGCCCCCGTTTATCCGCGCTCGGCGGTCAAGGCATTGCAGGCTTTGCCTTTGATCGAATCAGGTGCGGTCGAAAAATACGGCCTCACCGAGGGCGAAATCGCGTTGGCCTGCGCCTCGCATTCCGGCGAGCCGATTCACGCCGAAACCGCGCTTGGCATGGTGGTCAAGGCGGGCCGCTCGCTCGACACCTTTGAATGCGGCACCCATTGGCCGATGGGGCCGAAGGCGGCGCGCGAACTGGCCAAAACCGCCACGCCCTCGGCGCTGCACAACAATTGCTCGGGCAAACATGCGGGCTTTATCTGCGCTGCCTGCGCCTCCGGTGAAGACCCGGACGGCTATATTTCGGCCGACCATCTCATCCAGCGCGAGGCCCGCGCCGCGATCGAGCAAATGACCGGCGCAGCGCTGTCGCCGGATTTTTGCGGCACTGACGGCTGTTCCATCCCCACTTATGGCCTGCCGCTGGATGCGTTGGCGCTCGGCTTTGCCCGGTTTGGCACGGGGCAGGGGCTGGCCCCCAAACGCGCCGCCGCCGCGGCAACATTGCGAAATGCGGTGGCCAAACATCCCTATATGGTGGCCGGT
>Ga0075019_10001759_pt1 | contig 12334 bp, 10 predicted proteins | sample ColStrG_CSR_2013_FD_71473 | JGI IMG/M metagenome (GOLD analysis project Ga0075019, IMG submission 71473) | Freshwater sediment microbial communities in response to fracking from Pennsylvania, USA - Cold Stream Run_MetaG_CSR_2013 | ecosystem: Environmental > Aquatic > Freshwater > Creek >...
CCACCGAATGTACCCGCAAGATGGCTCGCGGCTGGCCCGCTTCCTTGTGAAGGTCGAGTTGCAGTTCGACATCGTTGACCCGCACCACCTTTCGTCCATTGATGTCGATGACTTGCTGGTCGAGCAGATCGCGCTCCAGAAGGAAAAGTCCCTCCGTGCCGTTGGACGGAGTCCAGTCGGCAACGGAACTCGTCGCCTTCACTCCGCCATTAATCTCGGAAACTGCGGTGTAAGGCAGGATACGGTTTCCCGACTTCGTCTTAACGATGAGGGATGCGATGCGCGAACGATCTTCCTGCGGGGCAAGCGTTACCTCACGCACGCGTCCGCTCACCGCGCCCGACCGGTCGTAAACGGTGGCGCCTAGAAGATCGCTCAGGGCGAGGTTGGTCATCCCGCTAGAGAATAAACAACTCCGCTGGGATTCGGAATGAAATTTTGCGCAGGAATTGTTAAAGCTGTGCAAGAACGGCGACCGTAAAACGATCTACGAGGGACGGATTCGGGCAGGCACGTATAATTTATTGAGTGCGCCTTATCTTCGACATCTTCGGACAGACCCTCCGCACCCTCTGGGCGCACAAGCTGCGCTCGTTCCTGACCATGTTCGGAATCGCGTGGGGCGTGGGTTCCCTGCTTCTGCTGGTCGGCGTGGGGGAAGGATTCCGTGCGGGAAACCGGCGCGAATTCGCCAACATTGGCGAGAACATTATCTTCATATGGTCGGGGCGGGCTCCGGCCTTGCAGGGGAGTTTTACCGCGCTGCGGCAGTATTACCTCACCTACGACGACTACGAGGATGTGGTGCGCAACTGCCACAGCGTTGGTGCCGCCGCACCCGTAATCTCCCGCAATGACATCCGCGCGGTCAGTGACTTCTATCAGTCTAGCGGACGGATCATGGGCGTCCCGGCCGAGATCAACCACATCCGCAATCTGCCGATCAAAGACGGACGCTGGCTGAATGACATGGATATCGCCCAGAAACGGCCGGTGATCGTTCTGGGCGATGAGACCCGGCGCACTCTATTCATGGGGCGTCCCTCGGTGGGCAGCACGATTTTGCTGAACGGGATCCGCTTCGAGGTGATCGGCACCCTGGCACGCATCGGCCACGGCGACAACATGAATCAGAATCTGCAGAGCTACGTGCCGTTCAGCACCATGCACGAATATTTTCCGCCGACCAACGCAGGCGAAAGGACCAACGTAATCAGTTTCATCAACTATCAGCCCAAGACCCGCGCTCTGCATGAGACTGCCAAGGCTGAGGTACACCAGGTGATCGCTAAGAATCACGGGTTTGATCCCAACAACCCGGATTCGTTCGATGAGTGGGATACGGTGCAGACGGCGGACCAGGTGGGCAAGATTTTCGACGCCATGAATACGTTCCTGGGAAGCGTCGGGCTGGTAACTTTGGCGCTGGGGGCGATCGGGATCATCAACATCATGCTGGTTGCGGTAGCGGACCGGACTCGCGAGATCGGGTTGCGCAAAGCCGTGGGCGCGACCAATAGCAGCATCATGTTCCAGTTTTTCGTCGAGGGAGCGTTCTTGACTCTGCTGAGCGGAGGTATCGGGATCGCCGGTGCGGCCGCGATTATGGCCATGCTCTCGGGAGTCGATATGGGCAACTTCGATCCTCCGCAGTTGGTAGCCTCAACCGCGATTCTGGCGGTGGTTTCCTTGACGGTCGCCGGAGTAGCCGCTGGGCTTTATCCGGCGCGGCGAGCGGCTCTGCTCGAACCGGTGGAGGCGTTGCGCAAGGAGTAGCAAGAATTCAGATGGAATTCGACAACAATGCGCTCGAACTCGGTGGCAATCCCGGCAAAGGTACGCCCGAAGCCATGCCAGCACAGCGGGTCAGGTTCCGTCCGATTGTGACTTCGTATCGGGATCTGATTCGGCAAGCGGTTTCCGCCATGCGCCACGACGTGCGCCGGACGCTGCTGACGATGGCGGGGATGGCATGGGGCATCGCTACGGTTGTCCTGCTGCTGGCCTATGGCAATGGCTTCGCCATGGCGATCACCAACATTTTTGAAAGCTTTGGGGCGACGGCCGTCGGAATCTTCCCCGGACGCACCTCGCAGCAGGCCGGCGGTAACAAGGCCGGGGTGCAGGTCCGGTTTACCAACGAAGATCTCGATCTTCTGCTCAACAATGTTCCGCTCTGCCGCAACGTCTCCCGCATGGTGGGTAAGGATTCGACCGTGCAGAACGATAATCGTTCGTTCACCTTTCCGGCCACAGGTATCGATCCTCCAATTCAGGAGATCTGGAATCTGGACGTGGCGCAGGGACGCTTCATCAACCAGTCTGACAACCTGCAGCATGGTCTGAACGCGGTGCTGGGCTCGGAAGCGCGCGACCGGCTGTTCTCTGGCATGAACGCGGTGGGGCAGACGATCCGCGTGGACGGAGTTACGTTTCAGGTAGTGGGCGTGCTCAAGCCGCGCATGCAGGAGGGCGACAGTGACGACAACCGCGTTGTCTACATCCCGTTCAACTCGATGGATGTCGTCAAAGACACTCACTATTTGGACGGCATGTGGCTCGATTCCGCTGGACTGGACCACGACAAGATGGCGAAAACTATTAAGGACACCCTGGCGGTGGCCCACGGCTTCAAACCCGACGATCCGCGTGCGGTTTTCGTTTTCGACGCCCAGAAACAACTTTCTCAGTTCGGCATCATGAGCGCGATGCTGAAGATTCTGCTGGGCGTGATTGGCACGGTTACGCTGAGCATTGGCGGCATTGGGTTGATGAATATCATGCTAGTGTCGGTCACGCAGCGTACGCGCGAGATCGGCGTGGAAAAAGCGCTGGGAGCGCGCCGGAGAGACATTCTCTTTCAGTTCTTGGCCGAGGCCATGCTGGTCACGGCCATTGGCGGCCTGCTGGGCGTAATTCTGTCTTACATCGTCTCTTTATCAGTGGGCCGGCTCACACTCTACAGTGCCATGGCCAAACACGCCGAAGCCGGAGATATTCGCCTGATCGTGTCGCCCCCAATTCTGCTGGTGGCGATCGGCATTTTGGCCATCGTCGGAATTATCAGCGGGATGGTTCCAGCGATGCGCGCCTCCCGCCTTGATCCGATTGAGGCCTTGCGCTACGAATAGACCTCGCCATGTCTGACGACATTCTCACTCTAAAGCCCCCACCCGCAGACACGCGCATCGCTTACGGAGCGGACCCGAACCAGTTTCTGGATCTGCGAATTCCTGCCCGGAAAACGGGCAAGGAACTCCACCCGCTGGTCATTAATATTCACGGCGGCTTCTGGCGCGCGAAATACAATCTCGACCACGCCGGCCATCTGTGCGCCGCACTCACTGCGGCGGGACTGGCCAGCGCAAATCTTGAGTACCGGCGCGTGGGCAATGAAGGCGGAGCGTGGCCCGGAACCTTCGACGATATTCGACTAGCGTATCGCTTTCTAGTGCAACACGCGCCAGAACATCATTTCGATGTGCGGAAGATCGTTGTGATGGGACATTCGGCTGGCGGCCAACTGGCGCTCTGTCTGGCCGCTCATGAAGCCGGCGTGACCCGCGTCGTCTCGCTGGCGGGAGTGCTGGACTTGCAGCGCGCCTACCAACTTCATCTCAGCAACGACGCCGTCGTCGAGTTTCTTCGCGGCACTCCCAGCGAAGTCCCAGATCACTACCGCGAAGCCGATCCGATGCAGTTGTCTATCCCACAAACGCGGCAATGGTTGATCCAAGGAAGCGCCGATGACGTGGTTCCTGCAGGTTTCAGCCACGACTACGTCAACGCCAAGCAAAAACGAAGTGGAAAAGAGAAAGAAGACGCCCGCCTGCTTGAAATTTCCGGCGCCGGGCACTTCGATCTGATTGATCCTCGCTCCCAGGCATGGAGGCAAGTTGAGAGCACCGTCCTGGAACTTGTGCGTTGAGCAGGAAAGCCCTCTACTGCTTCCCGGTCAACTGCCGGATTAAATCCACCTCCGCCTGGCGGTAAGGCGTTCCGTCCGGATGCAGTACGTCATGGAACCACACCAGCGGTTGCTCGTGAACGTACGGATGCCCCCACGACTCCCAGGGCAAATTCGTCTGCGTCTTGCCCACGACGAATCCCCAATTGATCGCACCAACCTTTTCTTGCTTCGCGACCGGGAGAATCGCATCAAACGTGCTGCCCGCCGCGCGCGCCATATATTCAGTGCAGATCACAGGACGGTTGAACCGTCTGAGCCAGGCGACCTCGCGCTTGAAAGATTCAGGCCAACTGTAGTTGTGAAAGGTGATAACGTCGGACTCGCGCAACTGAATTCTTTCAATTTCGTCGAGCGCCGATGGGTCTTTGGCGGTATCAACCTCATAGACTCCACTCGTCAGGGGCTGCGTGGGATTCGCCGCTCGCGCCCATGCGAACACCTGCGGCAACAGCGCTGCCACGCGCGCAATCTTGTCCTTGTTCTTCAACTCCGTCTTCGGATAGTTTCCGGTTTGATCCGATCCCGGTTCGTTCCACACATCCCAGGCGAGAATGCGATCGTCTTTGGCGAACGCTCCCACCACTCCTTCCACATACGCCTGCAACCGCGGGTACTCCTTCGAATCGGCCAGCGCCTTCGCCCCCGGACTTTGTACCCACCCCGAGTTATGCACGCCGGGAGTCGGAGGATGTTGCGTGCCCAAGTGCGGCGCCGGATCCCAACAGGAATCGAACAGCACCAGCATCGGCCGGATATGGTGCCGCGCCGCGATGGTCAGAAATGCGTCGATGCGCCTGCGGAATCCGGCGGCATCCGACTGCCACAGCAGGTCGTGGAGAAACACCCGCATCGTGTTCATCCCCATAGCCTCGGCCCATCCCAGTTCCTTATCAATTTCGTTGGGATCGAACGTGGACTCCTGCCACATCTCGAGTTGATTGATCGCCGATTGGGGGACGTAGTTACTGCCCACCAGCCATGGCTGTTGCGCGTACCATTCGTTCGCTTTTTGCTCTGGCCAGCGCGCAGTCTGGGCTTGCCCTGAGACGGAAGAAAGCAGCATCAAGATCAAGGCTACGGTCACGACAATGGAACTCGGTTTGTTCATGGGTTAGTTTCGCTGCCCTCACTCAACGCCTAAGCTGGCCAGCGCTTCCTCGAGCAGCGCCGCATCCATCGTCAACCGCCGCCCGTCTCTCTTCACATCCTCCAGTTCGTCGAAGGCACGGAACAAGCGCAGTTTTACCGCTGCATACTGCTCAGCCTCGTTCAATGCCCGTCCGTGGGCTGCGCCCCACTCCGCAACCGGGCCCTGAGGAAGAAATACGCTGACGGCATACGTCAGCTTGCGGTCGGAAGTTACGTCGAAGACGAATTCGGTGGCGGGAGCTTCCGGGTCGCTCTCCAGCGCAGCTCGCTTGCCCACGAAGTAATACTGATAAACGTAGCCTTGCGCGCCAGTGTACGTCTTCAAACGGCGGACGGTCATCGGAACATTATCGAACGGCGCTCGGTGTTTTGCCCACTCTCGGTTCGAGTACGGCATGTGCGTTTGTTGCGGGTTTCACGGGAGCGGCCCTCAGCCCGCCTGCCCGATCAGCAACACGTATCCGTCGGGGTCTTCCACGCAAATTTCACCCTTGGGCATGTAGTCGGGATAGGTAATCGGGGAGACCTTGATGCCGCTGGACAAAAGATGATCCCGAAGTGCGATCAGATCGGGTGAGTACAGATAGAACAGCACGCCTGCTGGCCGGGCGATGACTGGTTCGGATGCGCGCGCGAACATCAACTCAGCTTGCTCACAGCCGACGTGGGCCCACTGCAGTTCTCCGGAGGAGTTCCGCAGATTGCCGCGAACCTCCATTCCGAAGAGTTTGTAGAAGTCGATCGAGCGTTGCACGTCAACGACCTGCGCCATCGGGATAAGACCCGTCGCGCATGGCTTGGCCGGTTCAGCCATCAATTTTCGCTTCCCGCAGCTGTTGCACCGCAGTCTCCGAACTTACCGGGGAATAGTACACCTCTTTGAACGTGTACGACCGCGCCTTCGATTCCACGACCGGAAGTATTTCGATGTGCCAGTGGTAGTCGTCGTCGATCGTCTTCCAATAGCCAAGGTTTTTCGACGGATGCAGGCTGCTGGGCGAGGTATGAAGCACGAGATGGAAATCCTCCGTGACCGAGCGAACCCGCTGCAGAGTGCGGCGCAGCAACGCCGCCAGGTTCACCCGCAGTCCGGGCCGGTTCAAGCCTGCGCGTTCGAAGGAAGCGTCGTGGTAGCGCGGCAGAATCCAGGTTTCATAAGGTACGCGCGGAGCATACGGACAAAGAGCCAGGTAATCGCCGCGCGCTTCCAGCACCCGCAAGGCCTGGCGCTCCTCCTGCTGAATAATGTCGCAAAACACGCAGCGTTCCTTGCCCACGAAATACTCGCGCCCGGCACGCAACTCATAAAGCACGCGGCGCGGCACGAACATGGTCGCGGTGATCTGTGACGTCGGATGGCTGAATTCCTGTCCGGCATTCTTGCCGTAATCCTTGAACAGGCTGACGTACTTCACACGGGGATCGCGCTTCAGATCGAGGATTCGTTCGGCCGCGACTCGGAGAAAGTGGCCAATCTCTTCGTCGCCCGCGCTCCACAAATGCCGATCGTGCTGCGGATTTTCGACGATCACCTCGTGCGCTCCCACCGAGTGCATGCGGTCATAGATGCCGTCGCCGCGGCGGTCGGGCTCACCCTCGACGTGATAAAGCGGCGTGGGATGGACCACGGCGCGCGCCGACCACGGCGTCCCGGGGCTGTTGGGCGAGCTCGCGATCACCTGCGTAGGAAGCGTGGAATCGGAACAAAACCGGCAAGTGGCTGAGGGCCGTGGTCCGCTCTCCGCCGGATCGTCACCCGTAATGACCCAGGAGCGCGTGATGGGATCTTTGCGCAGTTCCATAGCAAAGGAGAACATCCGGGTGGAACCGGAGTCAACTCGATTTGCGGGCGAAGATTTCCTTGCAGCTATCGGAAAATGTCGCGCCTCGCGAGCTGCATGCTTTGTTATAATCCGCCGAAGCCCCGTCAGATGCCAGAGCCGTCCACTCCGCTGATGCGGCAGTATGCTGCCGTCAAGAAAGAACATCCCACCGCGCTTTTATTCTTCCGATTGGGCGACTTCTACGAACTGTTTTTCGACGACGCCATCGTCGCCTCGAAAGAGCTGCAGATCACGCTGACCTCGCGCAATAAAGAAAAAGGGATCGCCGTGCCCATGTGCGGCGTGCCCTACCACGCGGCCGAAGGTTATATCGGGAAGCTGATTCGCAAAGGATTCAAGGTCGCGATTTGTGAGCAGATGGAGGATGCGCGCCTGGCCAAGAGCCTGGTACGGCGTGAAGTCACGCGCGTGGTCACGCCGGGGACGGCGGCAGATTCGTCCTTGGGATCGGAGGAAAACAATTTTCTGGCTGCGCTGGCGCAAGTCAACGACTGCGTCGGATTCGCAGCCCTTGATTTGTCCACGGGAGAGTTTCGCGCTACCGAATTTTCCGGCGAAGCCGCATTGCGGCGGGTGCAGGAAGAATTGGAACAATTGCGGCCGAGAGAGTTGCTGTATGCCTCCACTGCTCCGTTGTTCGAGCCAAAGGCAAGCCGGGCTTTACTCGGCCGCCCCGACGGTTCCGCCCAGGCTCCCCTTGCCCCACAGGCCACGCTCTCAGGGTTCACAAAGACCCCGCTGGACGATTGGATTTTCTCGCCAGACCACGCCATTCCGCTGCTGGAAAATCAATTCGGCGTTTTGTCGCTGGAAGGATTTGGGCTCGCGGGAAAGACCGCTGCTGCTTCCGCCGCGGGAGCGATTCTGCATTACGTCCGTTCGACGCAGCGTGGATCGCTCGATCACGTGGATCGCATCGGCTGGTATGAGCGCCAGAATTGTTTAGTGCTCGATGCGGTCACGGTTCGCAACCTGGAACTCATCGAACCCCTGTTCGCAGGGGGAGACGCCGGAATCACGTTCTTCCGCTCGATTGATGCGGCCATCACTCCGATGGGCAAGCGCTTGCTGCGAGCGTGGCTGCTCCGGCCATCGCTCGATCTGGCCGAGATCCGAGTTCGCCTCGATGCCGTTGAAGCGCTGGTCAAAGACTTCATCCGGCGCGAGGAACTGCGGCGAGCGCTCGATGGGATCCTCGACCTCGAACGACTGTTGAGCCGGGTTACGCTTGAAACGGCGAATCCTCGCGACGTGCTCGCTCTGGCCGCGTCCTTGGCGAAGATTCCGTCCGTGAAAGCTTCCGTCGGAATACTTGCAGCTGAACGCTTGACACATCTTCATAGTGTGCTCGACGAATTGGGCGACCTGCGGGAACGGATACAGAAATCGATTGTGCCCGAACCTCCCTTGAGCTTTGCCGACGGAGGAATCATTGCGACGGGAGTCGATCGCGAGCTCGACGATTTGCGCGAGCTCTCCCGCAACAGCAAGCAGGTTCTGGCGCAGATCGAACAGCGCGAGCGCGGCCGCACAGGTATTTCGTCGCTGAAGGTAAAGTTCAATTCGATCTTTGGCTACTATCTCGAAGTTTCCAAGCCGAACTTGCATCTGGTTCCCAACGACTACGAACGCAAACAGACTCTGGTCGGGGCGGAACGCTTTACCACGCCCGAATTGAAAGAGTATGAGGCCAAGATTCTCGACGCGCAGGAAAAGATTGTTGAAATCGAGCGGCGGCTGTTCGCGGAACTTCGCACGGCCATCGCCGCCGAAGCCAAGCGAATTCGCCAGACTGCCTTGGCGCTCGCGGAAGTGGACGTGCTTGCTTCGTTCGCGCACATCGCCGCGCTTCGAAATTACTCTCGTCCTCAGTTCGTGGAATCGAAGGACAGCGGCGAATTGGAAATCATCGAAGGACGGCATCCCGTCATTGAGCAACTTGAGATCGCCGGAGGCAGTGAGCGATTCGTTCCCAATGATCTGTATCTGAACTCCACCACGCACAATGTTCTCCTGTTGACTGGGCCGAACATGGGCGGCAAGTCCACCTACCTGCGGCAGACGGCTTTGATCGTGATCATGGCACAGATGGGATCCTTCGTCCCGGCGCGCTCGGCGCGCCTGAGCGTGGTGGACCGAGTGTTCACCCGCATCGGAGCCAGCGACAATCTGGCACGCGGGCGCTCAACTTTCATGGTAGAGATGACTGAGACGGCGGCGATCCTGCATACAGCGACCGCGCGATCGCTCATCCTTCTCGACGAAGTGGGCCGCGGCACGGCCACCTATGACGGGCTCGCGATTGCCTGGGCTGCGGTCGAGTATCTGCACGCGCGCGTACGCGCCAAAACACTGTTTGCGACACACTATTTCGAGCTCACCGAGCTCGCCGATCAGCTTTCGGGCGTGAAGAACTATCACGTCTCCGTAAAGGAGACCGGCGGCGGCATCGTGTTTCTGCGAAAGGTAGAGCCCGGGGCGGCGGATCGCAGCTACGGCATTGAAGTGGCGAAGTTGGCCGGCTTGCCGAATGAAGTGATCACGCGTGCGCGTGAAGTGCTGGCCGAACACGAACTCGCGGAGCAGCGAGCCACGGCGCATCTTTCGCCGGGTGCGAGTCCTCCCCCGGCGCAGCTGACGATCTTCACCCCGATTTCGCAGCCAGTGCTGGAGAAACTCCGCGAAGTCGATTTGGACCGGTTGACGCCGCTCGAAGCGCTGAATCTGCTGGCGCAGTTGAAGAAAGAGATCTGATCACAGGGATAGCGAAGGGCACGAGGAATTGACGCAGGCACTGGGACAGCTTCTGATCATCGGCTTCGACGGCACCAGAATGACGCCGCGGCTTCGGTTGTTGCTGACGCGCCTCCAGCCCGCGGGAGTGATCCTGTTCGCGCGAAACATAAAGAGCACGGATCAAACCTGGCGATTGTTGCAAGACTGCCAGAGCTGCGTGTCGGCTCCCTTATTCACGTGCGTCGATCTGGAGGGCGGAAGCGTAGACCGCTTTCGCGACGTGCTGGGTCCGACTCCGTCCGCCGCAGATGTATTTGCCACCGGCGATCGCTCTCTCTTCCGCAAACATGGTGAACTGATCGGAGCCAACTGCCGTGCTCTGGGATTCAACGTCGACTTCGCGCCGGTGCTTGATCTGGCTTGCGAGGCTTCCCGGAAGGTCTTAGGCTCACGGGCGGTCTCGGCCAATCCGCGCAGGGCCGCGGCCTATGCGCGGGAATTTCTTGCGGGCCTCAGCAAAACCGGCGTGCTCGGTTGCGGCAAGCATTTTCCCGGCCTGGGAGAAGGCAATCTCGACAGCCACCACGAACTGCCGGTGATCGAGAAATCTCTGCGCAAACTTTGGAGCGAGGATCTGCTTCCCTATCGCACCCTGCGCCGGCAATTGCCGATGGTCATGGTCTCGCACGCGGCGTATCCGCTCGTAACCCGCGATAAAACGCCAGCGTCGCTCTCAAAAGTATGGATCGACGGAATCCTTCGCAAGCGCATTGCCTATCGCAGCCTGATCGTGTCGGACGATTTGGAAATGGGCGGCGTATTGTCAGCGGCGTCGATCGGGGAAGCGGCGATGGGCTTTGTTCTGGCGGGCGGCGATTTGTGCCTGGTTTGTCATCGAGAAGACCGCGTTTTGGTAGTGCACGAAGCGCTGTCCAAAGCCGCTGAGCGCGACAGGAAATTCGCGCGGCGCGCAGCGGACTCGGCGAAGCGCGTGCTGGCGTTCAAAAAACAGTGGGCGAAGTTCCTGCGCGCTGCAAAAGGTCCGTCGCCGGAGGCGGTTGAGAAATTGACGCGCAAGTTGTGGGAGTTCAGCGAACAGGTGCGGCTCGAGAGTCTGGATTCCCAATCCCGCCGGCCTCGCGCATGACTGATCGTCCGATGAAAGATCGTCCAATGACCGATCGTCCAATGAGAGATCGTGCAATAAAAGATCGGGCCATGATTGTCGCCGGCGTGATGAGCGGGACTTCGGCGGACGGAATCAACGTTGCGCTGGTGCGGATCGAAGCGCGGGGGCAAGTCGCCCGCGGCCACACGATCGAGTTGCTGGGACACGCGGAATTTCCTTATTCTCGCCAAGTCCGCGCCGCCGTACTTGACGCTATGAATGCCGAGCGGGCTAGCGTAGCCAACCTTGCGCGGCTCAACTTTTTGTTGGGAGAACTGTACGCTGACGCTGTGCTGGCTGCGCAGCGGAAGTTCAAGCTCAAGGCTGATCTGATCGGATGTCATGGGCAGACTCTCTACCATCAAGGCGAGGCGCAGAAGTTCCTGGGAAAGAAGATCGCAACCACATGGCAGACGGGAGAGGCCGCGGTCATCGCGGCACAGATCGGCGTGCCAGTGGTGTCGGACTTTCGTCCCGCGGACATGGCTGCCGGAGGCAAGGGCGCTCCGCTGGTTCCTTATCTCGACTATCTGCTATTTCATGATGGCCATATCGGAAGGCTCGTGCAGAACATCGGCGGCATCGCGAACCTGACCGCAATTCCGTCTGGCGGGGACATCGACGAAGTTATGGCTTTCGACACCGGCCCCGGAAACATGGTCATCGATCAGGTCATGGATGCGTTGTATGGGCGGCCCTGGGATCGTGGTGGAAAGATCGCGGCATCCGGAGACGTGATTGAAAAAGTTATCGTGCGAATCTTGAAGGGAAGTTTCTTTCGCAAGCGTCCACCGAAAACCGCTGGCCGGGAAGAATTCGGACGCGAATTCGTTTACGAGTTCTTGCGAGCCTGCGGACGAGCACCGAAGCAGGATATCGTCGCCACTGCAACCGCCTTGACCGCCGAATCCATCGCACTGGCAGTTCGCCGGTTTGTTCTGCCAAAGCTAGAGCACAGCTCACTCCGCGAAATGATTCTCTCTGGCGGGGGAACCAAGAATGCGACGCTGGTCCGAATGCTGGCAGACCGTCTCGCCTCGATGCGCGTTCGATTGCGACTCTCTGATGAGTTCGGCCTGCCTTCGCAGGCCAAAGAAGCGGTAGCATTCGCGGTACTCGCGTATGAGACCTGGAGCCGGCGCCCATCGAACGTGCCCTCTGCCACCGGTGCGCAGCGCCGGGTAATCCTCGGAAAGATCTCGTATGCATAATCCTCCCCCGGGAATTGTCCGACTGGCGATCTGCTCTGTCGCGCTCTTCTCTCTTTCCTGCAGTTCGAAACCCGACGCGAACACGCTGGTCATGGTCATCGAGTCCAGCCCTACCAATCTCGATCCCCGCGTGGGCATCGACGCCGCGTCCGAACGCATCGACAACCTCATCTTCGACGATCTGCTGTCGCGCGGCGAGGACTTGAATGTCGCGCCGGGGCTGGCGGAAAGCTGGGACGCTCCCGACGCCCTCACT
>Ga0075019_10001761_pt1 | contig 12315 bp, 10 predicted proteins | sample ColStrG_CSR_2013_FD_71473 | JGI IMG/M metagenome (GOLD analysis project Ga0075019, IMG submission 71473) | Freshwater sediment microbial communities in response to fracking from Pennsylvania, USA - Cold Stream Run_MetaG_CSR_2013 | ecosystem: Environmental > Aquatic > Freshwater > Creek >...
GGCGGCTTTGAAGGTCAACTGATCAATTCACTCGAAGCGCGCTACCCGGCTGAATATGCCGCATGGCGTGCCGCCGACGCCGACAGCCTGTTTCCATTCAATCAGACCAGTGGCCACCACGGCGAAACGGTCAGACAGTTTCATACCCGGATTGACGCGGCCCTGCGCGCTTTGTGCCAACAATATCCAGATCAAAAAGTTGCGGTAGTTGCGCATGGCGGCGTACTGGAATGCGCCTACCGGATTGCGCGGCAACTGCCACTGAATGCACCGCGCGAAGTCAAGCTGCTCAATGCCAGCATCAATCGCTTTACATTACAGCTGCACCAGAATCAACTGACTGTGCAACTGACCCAGTGGGGCGATATTACCCACCTGTCCGGATCACTCGACGAAATAAACTGATTCTCACCCTCCGTCCTCGCCTGCAATAACGCTGCCATCCGTAAAAATACTGCTACCTGCCACGGACGACTTTCATAAAAATAGCGCACCCTGTTTGATCCTTCCGGCTTGGCACTGATCGTGGTCAGACCAGACCCCCTTCATGCTCACATTGAAATGACCTATCGGGATCATTTTTCATCACTGTCGAAAGAATTTTGATGCACGCCCTGTCACCCCGAATCAGTCCGTCAACAATACAGTCAGCAACGCAGCTTCCAACGGACATTGCCAATATCATTTCCAGCTATACCCAGCCAGATTTTTCTATGGCGCTTGCGGACCTGAAGGGTCCGCTTGATACCGGTAGCCGCACGGTCGTTCAACAGACAAAAAACGGACCTGTTTTGGCAGCCATCAAGGAAGTATTGATTTCCTCGCAGTGCGATCCAAAAATCAAACGACTGGTGCTCATCAAACACTTTGTGATACTGCCGCACATTTTGAAACAGGTACACGATCAAGGCTATCAAATCAATCTGGATGATACCGATTTAAGTGGCCTCAATATCGGTCATCTGGACCTCAGCAGGATGACCGCAAAAAATGCCTGTTTTGCCGGGTCTAAAATGACATGCACCGACCTGAATCATGCCGATTTGAGCGGTGCAAATTTTTTCCGGACACAATTCGATCGGGCCGATTTGAGCTTTGCCATATTAAAAAATACGCGCTGGATAAGGACAGCGATCGTCGATACCAATATGGCCTTCTGTCAGTTGTGGGATGCAAAAATCGATTCACTTGTCCTGATTAATTGCGGCCTGTTTACCAAAGCAATCAGCGCCTCGGCGCTGCAATCAGCCGTTGATCAGCATACGAATCACGGCATCATTTTTTCCTGGGGCGGGTGTCTGAACGGCATTTATTCGTCGGCGCACGGATTCAGACCGGCCTGTACAGAAGCGTTGAATCTCGCACTGCGCGCAATTCAGGAACTTCGTGAAGATACCGATCCAAACCTTGGCTTTCGTTAGTGGTTCGCTTTTTCCGAGACGCTGCAATGTTGGATAAAATCGATGTTATGCATATCCTGTCAAGCTAGGCAATCCATCCCGCATTTGGTCGTTAACAGTACCACCGACATATTTGTCCGACCACAGTTCAATCCGCAGAAATACGAGTGGCCATCGCGAGCGCCTTCCCTAGAATGACGCACTCGATTTAACTACACCCGATCAACATTACTCCCTTTTACGAACAGCCCAACTATGCTCGCCTTAAAAAACTACCTCACCACAACGCTCCAGACTACTTCCACTCACCACATGCCAACCTGTGTAACGGATCTCATTGCCGACTACGCAGCACCTGACTATTCAATAGCGCTCGAAGAATTTGATGTAGACAGATTCGGTGAGATCACGAATACCGCAAGAAACACACAGATCGCACAAATGATCCATCGTGCCATCACCTCCCCTGACTGTGATCCTAAAATAAAGTCAAAAATAATGTCCGCCTTCCGAACTGGATCCGAGGATCTGGTTCGTCCTCGTGCACTGCGTGACATCATCTTCCGAGCCCAGTCCCTGCGGCATCAGATCAACCTGGACAACGTGGATTTCAGCGGTCTCGTTTTGCGCAGACTGGCCCTGGGCAACATGACAGCGAGGGGCGCGAGTTTTATCAGAACTGATATCACTGAGACTGATCTCACCGGTGCCGATTTAACCGCTGCGGTATTTCACAGGTCAAGACTGTTCTATCCTGAATTAGAAGGCACGACGCTGATCAATACCCGTTGGGACACAGTTCAACTGGCCGCATGCGATCTGGTTCAGGCCGACCTGAGAGGCGCCACATACCGCTGGATGATCTTTTCAGATGTCGATCTTCACACCGCCATCACCGATGACCAGAATCTGCAATCGGTAATCAATGCTCACAAACGGACTATCGGTATATCTTTTTTCGGCCCCAGCGCAGTCCTGAACGGCATTTATTCATCGGGAAGGGTCTTCCGTCCGTCAGATTCATCTGTGCCCAGAAGGGAAATCAGGGTTGGCGAATCGATCTTTGACCCATATTATCGCTATCTTCCATAGAACTTTCTGGCCACGGGAACGGGGTTTTGCGACATCTTTTTTTGCCATAAAAACTGTCGACTGTGATACCTGACTTTCATGAATAATCGACGGTATCGATCCTGGCCAGAATAACGATGTATCTGAGTCCAAAAAAATAGAATCTAAAAAACAGGTACCGGACTGTCAATTGAACGAATAAATCTCAGGCTGCCATCAGGGCTACTCCGATTGTGTCAGCGTGTCAGCGCCAATAGAATTCGCGCTTTTGTTTAACGGAAAGCACTTTATGCACGCCACACTTCCACGTTCAGTCAACAGTAACTCCCTGATTCAAGCCACCCTGAAAGAGGCGCTGGAACCGCAACTCCCGCCAACCCTGGTGGACATAATCAATGACTATGCGGACATCGATTACACCGAAGCACTGGGAAATTTTGAACATAACAAATACGGCTACATCGCTCCTTCGCCCCACAACAACGCGATAGCTAAAGCCATGAAACTGGCACTGACCTCGGCCGAGTGCGACCCGAAAATCAAACGCTATCTGTTCAATGATGGAAGAAAATGTCGCAATGTATTATTCGACGTCCTTACTGAAATTCACAAAGAGGGCTTGCGCATCAATCTGGACAATACCGATTTAAGCGGCTGCAACTTCAGTGATCTGGATCTGAGCAATATGACTGCCAAAAGCAGCAGTTTCGTCAAGTGCAATTTGCAGCGCTCAATACTCAAAGGTGCCGATCTGACCGGGTCAGTATTTTTTTCGTGCATGGCGCAGCAGGCCGACTTCAGACATGCACTGTTGCGCAACACGACTTGGACACGGGTTTGGATGCTCAGAACTAATTTGGTCAAAGCCGATATGACCGATGCAATGATGAAAGGTCTGTGTTTTGTGGGGACCTGGGTAGGCGGGCTCGTCACCAATGACACGATTCTCAAAAATGTGATTCGCGACGCCGACGAATCGCATCCCTTCAGCAAATTGATCGACGGCTCATCCATCGTCGGCATGTATTCCACCGGAACTGGTCTGTCGCTGCAAGTCCGGCTTACCAGCTATCTCAGTGGTCTTGAAAAAGATTTCGGGTTCTGAAGGCCGAGCCATCACTCATTGTTACATGGATCAATAAGGCATTAAATGCATTCCATTTCATCACGCATCAGGTCATCCGAAATTCAGTTGGCAACCCAATTGCCCCAAGATGTCAGCAATCTTATTTCTGCTTATACAGAACATGATTATTCGATAGCGCTGGCGGACTTTGATGTTGACCAATTCGGTGCTGTCATTGATACGGCAAAAAACCGACAAATCAATCACATGGTCGCTCTGGCCATCACTTCTCCTGACTGTGATCCTAAAATCAAGTCAAAAATAATATCGGTTCTGAAATCTTATGATGTCTCACCCCGTGGCTCTGAATTACTTAAAGTCATTCGGCAAATTCAGAGCCGAGGACTTCAGATCAATATGGATAACGTCGATTTCAGCGCAACGAAGTTGTACGATCTGGACTTGTCCAATATGACGGCGAAGGGCGCGAGTTTTATCCATACTTTCCTGGTTCATTGCAACCTGACCGGTGCCAATTTCACGGGCGCGGTGCTTCACAAGTCGAACCTGGTCTATAGTGATTTAACCGGCGCAATTTTGAGAAATACGCTGTGGGACAGAACTTTGATAGACCTATCCAATCTGACCCGGGTTGACCTGAGAGGCGCCATATTCAGATCGGTGATCTTTGCAGATATCGAATTTGAATCCGTCACTACCGATGATCAGCATCTGCGAGCGGCGATTGACGTGCGTAAAGTTCGATTTCATTTTTATTTTTATTCCAGCGCCAGACTCAGCGGTATTTATTCGTCTGAACGCGGATTCACTGCAAAAAATTTTGCCGGTCTCAACCGCGCCCTCCATGCTATCGATGCCAATCATGAAGACATCCATTCCGATCACTCCTGTACGTCCGGTCCAGACTGATACCCTCCTGCACACAACTCTGGAAGAGGCGCTGCAACCCCATTTACCAACGACACTGGTTAACCTCGTCAATGGCTATGCCGCCACTGATTACAGCGAAGCGCTGCTCAGTATCGAGTACAACAAATATGGCCGGTATATCGATAACGCGCGCAACGCAGGCATTTTAAAAGCCATGCAGCTGGCGCTGACTTCCGCCGACTGCGATCCAAAAATCAAGCGCGAATTATTCGCTGCGCGCACAAACAGTCGCGGACTTTTGGATGATGTCATCGAGTCGATTCACAAAGAGGGCTTGCGTATCAATCTGGACAATACCGATTTCAGCGGGCTTGACCTGGGCGATCTGAATCTCGGCAATATGACGGCAAAAGGAGCGAGCTTCGTGCGCACCAGGTTATCGCGCTCTGTATTTCGCGGCGCGAATTTAACGGGTGCCTCATTTACTTGTTGTCTCATACGCCGATCTGACTGGCGTCACACCACTTTAATCGGCACGACATGGCACCGCGTGGAGTTGGCGCTGACAGATATGTCGTATGCAGATCTGAGCGGAGCAATGATGGTGAGAACGGCTTTCCTCGGCACCTTCGTCAACAAACTGCTGACCGATGATGTGCTGCTCAAAAACGTGATCCGTGCATCCAACGACGCAACATCACTGTTTAAATTGCTGGGTGAAGCGAAGATCGTGGGAGTTTATTCCACCGGCATCGGCCTAGACATGGCGCTGCAGGATCTGGCGCAACACACGGTGACGCAACTGGATCTGGGATTTCTGTAGCGGCGCTAGCACGACTGGCTGCGCGCCAGATTGAAATAATCAGGCCCCAAATACCTGCAAATTACAATACAGATCGTAGGGTGCAATACCATTGCACCGGGCGCTCATTGTCCGCGAGATGGTGCAATGTTATTGCACGCTACGATACTTCGGTGACCCAGGCTTAAGTTGATGCCTATGAGGTTGAAATAATCAGGCCCCAAATACCTGCAAATTACGATACAGCTGCGAAGCCAGGCGATATTCAGTACCTCCCACCACCCGATTTTTTCCCTTGCGTTTGGCGGTGTACAAATTCTGATCCGCCTGCTCAATCAGATTTTCCAGCGTGATGCCGGGCTCCGGGACGATGGTGGCAAAGCCGGCACTGAGCGTAATCACCGACTCAACCGTGCTGCCCAGATGGGGTATCGCCAGCGCCTCGATATCCGCTCGCAGACGCTCCAGAACTTCAAACGCTTCATGCGCATTCTGGCCGGGCAGCAAAATGACGAACTCTTCGCCGCCATAGCGTGCGATAAAATCGCTGCCGTCACGCAGGCCCTTGCCCAGGGCGCGGGCAATCCGTGCCAGACATTGATCGCCGGCCTGATGGCCATAGCGGTCGTTGTAAATCTTGAAGAAATCAACATCCAGCATGGCCACGGCCAGTGACTCCTGCTTGCGCAGGGCGCGCATCCATTCATGCGGACCGACCTCATCAAACTTGCGCCGGTTTGCCAGGCCAGTCAGCTCGTCCGTCGTGGACAGACGTTGCAGTTCCTGATTGGTCTGTTCCAGCTGGACCTGCATGTACTGTAATTCGGAAAACGCCTGCAACTGGCGCCCCCGCGAGCGATACACCAGATAACCGGCCAGCAGGATCACCATCATCAGGGAAATGGTCACAACCCATGATTTTCTGGATTCCAGCTGCCATTCGGCAAGAGCGTCGCTCACTGCAATGCCTACCACCAGATTCATCGGCCGGTTACGTATGCGCTGATAGTAGTAAATCCGTTCGACATGATCGACTGCCGAACTGGATACGTAACTGCCGGATTCAGCCCTGTTACTGCCTAAGCGGCTCAGGTTCTCCGAATCGACTTTGCTGCCGACAATATCCATTTCCTGTCTGCCTTTGGCATAGCGGATCAATGCATTGCCTTCGTCATCACGCAACAGAAAAACATCGTCACCGCTGAGTTTGATCTGACCGCCGGAGAGTCGATTCAAAAAACCTTCGAGCTCGACCGAAGCGAAGACGATGCCGCCAAACTCGCCATTCGGCATGGCGATCCGACGCGCGCAGATCAACACCCAGCGTCCCGTGATGCGTCCCAAAAGTGGCCGTGAAATCACCATTGCGGCGGACGGATTGCTTTTCAATGTCTGAAAATAATCCCGGTCCGCTACATTGAGCAGATCAGAAGGTTCACGCTGTGAGTAATACGTGATGGTGCCGGTCTGGTCGGTTGATTTCAATAACAGCAGCGACGGTACGCGCTGTTGCAGTTTCAGCAAAGCCTGGTTGACCGCGGCCGGTGATGTGCCGGTGTGGGCACGCGACAGCAGTACCTGGTCGGCCGCCGACTGCAGGGTAAGGTCGATATTCTCAAATGATCCGGCGATACTGATTGCCACCGTTGACCCAAGGTCGTGGGCATTTAATTGCGCCCGTTCGAGGTGGCGCAGCCTGTCTTCGGTTGTTTCACGAATCTGGAAAGCCATAATGAGCGCGCACAAAGCCACCGGCACAGCAATGTGCACCAGTAAATTGATGGTCTTGTCTCGCACCTTCATTCTCTTCATTATTCTTGTCCCACCTGGCAATCTGAACGTTGATGCTTGCACACAAATTTCTGAATAACAATGTTTCGGAACTGAAATAGTTGTAACAACGGAATATTCTGCCGAATTCAATCCATTTCTGTCAGGAAAACAACAAAGTGCGCTGCAAAAACTGGTGATCAACGCTGATCCGCAGGCGCTTCCTTTGAAAAATCGGAGCGCAATTTTTATCATTTTTGGGGCATGAAGCAGTCAATCAGCCGCTAAAAAATTTGATTTTAATTTGCTGATTATTTAGGCAGATTCGATTAGAATGGCTCCTCCCCAAAACCCGTCAAAATTCCCACTGTGCAAATCGGCTCCCACATTTTGCGAAACAATGTCTTTGTTGCACCCATGGCGGGCGTGACTGACAGGCCGTTTCGGCAACTGTGCAAACAGCTCGGCGCAGGGTATGCGGTGTCAGAAATGTCGGCGTCGAATCCCCGTTTGTGGAAGACCGAAAAATCGGCCCGCCGCACCAATCACGCCGGCGAAATGGAACCGAAAGCCGTGCAGATTGCCGGCGCAGATCCGGTCATGCTGGCTGAATGTGCAAAGCACAATGTTGCACATGGCGCGCAGATTATTGACATTAATATGGGATGTCCGGTCAAAAAAGTATGCGACAGCTGGTGTGGTTCTGCCCTGTTGCAGAATGAAAAACTGGTCGGCCGGATACTCGATGCCGTGGTTGCAGCAGTCGACGTGCCGGTCACATTAAAATTCCGCACTGGCTGGAATACAGAGAATAAAAATGCACTGGCGATCGCAAGAATGGCAGAATCTGCCGGCATCGCCATGCTGACTTTACACGGTCGTACCCGCGCTGACGGGTATAAAGGTGCGGCCGAGTATGAAACGATCGCTGCCGTCAAAGCGGCGGTTGGGATACCTGTCGTGGCAAACGGTGACATCACGTCACCAGAAAAAGCCGCTTATGTGCTGGCCTTGACCGGTGCAGACGCGGTGATGATAGGACGTTCGGCGCAAGGCCGACCGTGGATTTTTCGGGAAATTGCGCATTTTCTGGCAACGGGTCAGCACTTGCCCAATCCCCTGGTTTCTGAAGTTCGCCGTTTAATGGAAGAACATCTGTTGGCCCATTACGCGTTCTACGGCGAATTTATGGGGGTGCGAACGGCGAGGAAACATATCGGATGGTATGTGCGCGATCTGGTCGGTGGGGAATCTTTCAGGCAGCAGATGAACAAAATGGAATTATGTGAGCAACAACTACAGGGAATACATGATTTTTTCGATGCACAGCACACTGAACGATTGCAATACTGCTCCGAAATTCAGAACGACGAAGAATCACATGCGGGTACCGGGTCAGAAATCGAGCCCACGATACCGAGAAGTTTTTCCGACAGTCTGACCGAAAAAATCGCCGCATAACAAAAATGCAGTAACGGCTGTTGAAGCACTGACCGGCCAAACCACATAACCCTCTCCGGGTTCAACTTTCACTATATAAAACTAAAAAAATGAGCAAAGAAAACATTCAGGAAGCCATCTCTAAAAATTTGGAAAAATACTTTCGTGATCTGGGTGAGCAACAGGCATCCAATATTTACGACATGGTGGTCATGGCCGTAGAAAAACCCATGCTGGAAATGGTCATGACGCGTGCCGAAAGCAACCAGTCTCAGGCTGCTGACATGCTGGGGATCAACCGCAATACGTTGCGCAAAAAACTGCAGCAGCACGGCCTGCTGTAACCATCCGCTGCAAATAGCATTACCGGCCTGTGCGCACAGCACAGGTCTGACTCTCTCTTTCAAACTTCCTTGCGACAACTAGATGATGATCAAACAAGCACTGATTTCTGTTTCCGATAAAACTGGCGTGGTCGAATTTGCGCGCGCCCTGTCTGCACTTGGCGTGCAATTGCTGTCCACCGGCGGCACAGCAAAATTACTGGCCGAGCAGGGCTTGCCAGTCATCGAAGTCGGCAGCTACACCGGTTTTCCTGAAATGCTGGACGGTCGTGTAAAAACGCTGCATCCCAAAGTTCACGGCGGAATTCTGGCGCGGCGCGATTTTCCGACCCACATGGCAGCGCTGGAACAGCACGGCATTCCGACGATTGATATGGTGGTGGTGAACCTGTATCCGTTCCAGGCAACCGTCGCCAAAGACAGTTGCACACTGGAAGATGCGATTGAAAATATCGATATCGGTGGTCCGACCATGTTGCGCTCCTCCGCGAAAAATCATAAGGACGTCGTGGTGATCTGCGATCCCAGCGATTACCGGATCGTGCTCGATGAAATGACGGCCCAGCACGGCGCGGTCAGCTACGACACCCGATTTGCCCTGGCAAAAAAAGTATTTGCGCACACGGCGCAGTACGACGGTGCGATCACGAATTACCTGACCAGCCTGACTGCCGACAAGGCCCACGCGACGCGCAGTGAATTTCCACAAACGCTGAACCTGGCCTTTGAAAAAGTCCAGGAAATGCGTTACGGCGAAAATCCCCATCAGAATGCGGCGTTTTATCGCGATCTGGACGTCATTGACGGCGCGCTGGCCAACTACGTGCAGCTCCAGGGTAAAGAACTGTCTTACAACAATATCGCCGACGCCGATGCGGCATGGGAATGCGTCAAGTCTTTTGACGCCGGCCAGCTGGCGGCCTGCGTGATCGTCAAACATGCCAATCCCTGCGGCGTGGCAGTCTCTGATACGCCACTGGCAGCCTATTCCAAGGCCTGGCAAACCGATCCGACGTCCGCATTTGGCGGCATCATCGCCTTCAACCGCGAGCTCGATGGCGCAGCAGCAGAAATCGTCGCGAAGCAGTTTGTTGAAGTCTTGATTGCCCCTTCGTTTACCAAAGAAGCACTGGCGATTTTTGCGGCCAAACAGAACGTGCGGGTATTGCAGATTGCGCTGGGCAACCAGGCGGTGAATAAGCATGACTACAAACGGGTCGGTGGCGGGCTGCTGGTTCAATCACCGGATGCAAAAAATGTGCTGCCGTCTGACTTCACCATCGTCAGCAAACGTCAGCCGACTGCGGCGGAGCTGAACGATCTGCTCTTCGCCTGGCGCGTGGCCAAATACGTCAAATCCAATGCCATCGTATTTTGCGGCAACGGCATGACTCTCGGCGTCGGCGCTGGTCAGATGAGCCGGGTCGATTCCGCCCGGATCGCTGCCATCAAGGCCCAGAATGCCGGATTATCTCTGCTCAATTCCGTGGTGGCCTCTGATGCGTTCTTCCCGTTCCGTGATGGACTCGATGTAGTGATTGACGCCGGTGCCTGCTGCGTCATTCAACCCGGTGGCTCAATGCGCGACAGCGAAGTCATTGCTGCCGCCGATGAACGCAACGCGGTGATGATCTTCACCGGTGTACGTCATTTCCGCCATTAAACTGCCCACCTGCCATCAACCACTTCCGGATCGCTGCCCATGAAAATCCTTGGTATTGATCCGGGTCTGCGCACGACAGGTTTTGGCCTGATCGAAAAGCAGGGTCAAAAAATTTATTACCTCGCTTCCGGCACAGTCAAAACCACTGAAGGTTCGCTGCCCGATCGCCTCAAAACCATCTTCAGCAGTGTCGAAGAAATCATCACTACTTATCAGCCCGATTGCGCGGCCATTGAAATCGTCTTCGTCAACGTCAACCCGCAATCTACCCTGCTGCTCGGCCAGGCCCGGGGCGCAGCAATCTGCGCGCTGGTCAATGCAAATTTAAACGTCGCCGAATACACGGCTTTGCAGGTAAAAAAAGGCGTGGTCGGACACGGCAAGGCGAAAAAAGAACAGGTCCAGGAAATGGTGCAGCGTCTGTTGAATCTGCCCAGTCTGCCCGGCCCGGACGCCGCTGATGCGCTCGGTGTGGCGATTTGCCATGCGCACAGCGGCGATGCAATGGCCGCGCTAAGCAAGTTAGCACCCGGATTGGCAAAACGTGGCCTGAGGGTGCGCGCGGGCCGATTAATCGGGTGATTGGCGCTCACTTCCCGAACTGACTATCACAGTAAAAACACTTATATCGCAACCCCCACTTGCAATTAAGTAGCCCAATACCGATACTGGCCGATCTTTTCATTGCATCAAAACCGGGTTGGGCAGCGCATTCCATCAAATCCCCTATCAACGTCCGGTTCCGCCAATTCAGATCAAAATTCAGATCAACCCATTCCTGTGATCCTGAAATTCAATCAGATCTTGGCTTTTTCCATCATTTATTTATTCGCCTCACTTTGAACTTTTTACTTCTCGACAAATAAACGCCATGAACATCTACAAACTGACTGGCATCGGCACTATCGATAAAAAAAGCGAATTACAGGCGGCAATGCGGCAATATCGCGCGCAACTCAAAAACAACCCAGACCATATTTATGCCAATGCCAGTGTGGGTGTCTTGCTGATGCAAAGCAGCGCGCGGGCCGAGGGTCTGGCCTACCTGAACAAGGCAGCAACATTAGCCGCAATCCAAAATGATTCGACCACACTCTTTAATCTGGGTAATACATTTTTTATGCTGAAACAACCTGCCGAGGCGATAGACTGCTTCCGGCAGGTGTTGCAGATTGCACCGGACCATGCTGATGCGCACTGCAAGCTCGGCATCGCGCTCGATGATTCCGGGTGGTTAAAAGAAGCTGAAATAAGCTATCGGCGCGCACTGGATATCGATCCTGAACACCTGGAAACCCGGATCGCACTGGGTATCGTCCTGAGAAACCAGGGACGCTTGAGCGAATCGGCCGCCAACTATATGCAGGCGCTGCGCGGTCATCCCGACAATGCACTTCTGCACTACAACCTGGGGATGACATTGCAATTGCAGATGCGCTGGAATGAGGCCGAGGCCAGTTTGCGCAGTGCATTACAAATTGATCCGGATTTCACCGATGCGCATTGCCATCTCGCCTCGGTACTGAAAAGCCAGTGCAAACTGCAGGAAGCCCAGGCCAGTTACCGACGTGCCCTGCAACTCAACCCCACTTCAGAGCATGCGCTGTTTAACTTGGGTACCCTGCTGTTATCTACCGGTCAGTTTGCAGAGGGCTGGAAAAAATTTGAACACCGCTGGCAGGGTGCCACACCAGGCAGTCAATTCCCGAGAACCGTCTTGCCGCAATGGAAAGGCGAAACGCCAAAGCCAGCCGACAGCATTCTGATTTTTCAGGAACAGGGATTTGGTGACCGTATCCAGTTTTCACGTTACCTGAAAATGGTCAGACGACGTTTCTTCGGCAAGGTCAGCGTGGTCTGCAGCCGTC
>Ga0075019_10001762_pt1 | contig 12312 bp, 9 predicted proteins | sample ColStrG_CSR_2013_FD_71473 | JGI IMG/M metagenome (GOLD analysis project Ga0075019, IMG submission 71473) | Freshwater sediment microbial communities in response to fracking from Pennsylvania, USA - Cold Stream Run_MetaG_CSR_2013 | ecosystem: Environmental > Aquatic > Freshwater > Creek >...
GGTTAGGGACGTTGGCAACAGCGCCAAGTTCTCCGACGTTAAACCAAGCTTACTATAACTCTACAGATAAAATATCTTACGTGTATAGCGGGTCAACTTGGAACACACTCGCTCAAGATGGCGCAGCGGGAGCTCCAGGCGCAGCAGGTATTTCGCTGACTTGGTTAGGGACGTTGGCAACAGCGCCAAGTTCTCCGACGTTAAACCAAGCTTACTATAACTCTACAGATAAAATATCTTACGTGTATAGCGGGTCAACTTGGAACATACTCGCTCAAGATGGCGCTGCCGGACCTCAAGGTCCACAAGGTCCACAAGGTCCTCAAGGTGCAGGAACTCAGGCCACTTATAGATGGGCAACTTTCACTTCCTATGAGCAGTGCTGTGGGTGGGCGATGGGTAATTTAGCGGCGTTATTTGGGGGTGTGGCCCCATCGGCTTGGTCAGATGGAGGGGCGGATGCATCTCAAATGTCTTCTGATAAGGAGGTGTTAAGAACCCTGTTTACTCAGAAAGGATACGCAAAAAATAATGCCATGATTTTCAATGATGACTGGTATTCATATTCTTCAACAAATGGAAAGACCGTGATGGCACTTTTTAGAATAAATAATGCAACAGGATCCGCTATTAACTGGACTCCGTATTTTTATTACTCGGCTTATTCTGGCTGGGGGGAAAATGCAAGCGTGGCGGTAAATGGAACTAGCGCAATGATTGTGGGTTCTTCTGGGAGTACATCTCTAACACTCTCGATTCCAGCTGGGCAAGTATCTACAGTAATATTTGTTTCAACTTCAGGAACGCCATCTGGAAGTATGAGAAATGTCCGGTTGGGTTTTTACAATAATTCACTGGCATTACCTACAGGTTTGATGTTTGTTGATGATTTAGACACAGCGACTGGGGGTTGGGGCCAATAATGGCGTGAGGCTAAACTACGGCCTCAATGGAGTGCTCAAAGAGGTTCTTAACTACTCGAATTACCACTTTAGTAGTTTACCAGAGCAATAAAGAAATGTATTGTAATCGCTAATTACAAGGACTTTGACATTATAGACGAGGAAATAAAAGATCATAAGGAATACCAAGAAATAAAAGACAGTATTGGTGTTTTTAAACGATATTTTTCTCTGTCAACAAAAATTGAGATAAACGAAACTAAAAAAGATGAATGGTAAATATAATCTCTGGTTCAAAAGAAAGAAGGATCAATCCGAGTCATTGTTTCGGGTTTATATTGAAGACCCTACTTCTCTTCTTTATAATCGCTTTAAATATTACAATATGTTCACCAATGCAAGGATATCTAGTTTGCAATATGCCAGCAACTGTGCACGCTGAACTTTTGCCGTATCAGCATTCTGATATTTAATTTTAGAGTAGACCATGTTGGCAGTTCCGCCTTCCTGTATTTTCAGATTGGTATAATTCAGTTCGGACACAAGCACTGGCAATACTGCTTTTATAGAATAGCTTCCTCTTAAATCCGGATGGTAATGCCATCGTTTCTGAAATGGAATCATTAAATCAAATGCCCGGTCGTTAATAGCAAGAAGATCTGACTTACATTGTGCAATAATTAATTACGATGAAGTAATCAAGGGGTTTAGATTAGTGGCTGATCGTGGAAACGAAGGAGCTAAAGGATATGTCAAGTATATTGAGAACCTGCATTTCTGAAAAGTAAATCTTGATTCATTTCGGTCGCCAACATGCGACTGCATTCAAACAAATTTAAAAACGGCAAAAAATAAATTAGAATTCTCAACAGGAACTCAAAATTGTTATGCTGAACTTTATCAAAACTACTACGAAAATGATTTTGATTTTGCCGAATATAAAGGGCTAATAATTTTTGGTCTTGCAAAAAAATGTACCAACTGGAAGACCTATCATGATAAAGAACAGAAATACTTGAATGAGAAAGAGGAATCTAAAATTAAAGATCAAAAAAATTGTACGATCATGAGGCAAGGAATATTTACATCGTTGGAAAACTATGATGATATAGAAATCAAAATGATGGACTCGATTCAAATGGCAAATTTCAAAAAGAGGGGTTACTATTCAAAAATTGAAAGTTCAGTGGATTGACGATTGTAGTTATAAGTTGATTTTAATGGAGAGCACCAGTCCAATGGAAAAAAGTGTATATAAAAATGAGGAGAATAGAATCATTAGAGTCATTGATATCGTTAATGAAGATACAATCATTTACCAACTGGAGTCGGAAGGCGCATATAACATAGGTTCAATAATAAAGAAGAGAGAACCAGTAAAGAAGGATTGATTTTCACTGTTAATTACCTCATGGGTCATTCAACTACATTCAATAACGCAACAGAACAGACTCTGTGTCGAAGGCCTGATTTACGTGGTTAATATTATGTGGTTATTTTTTTAAGACATTGGCTCTCAGAGCGTTGATAGGCATATGGTAGTCCCGCCCAGAATCGAACTGGGATCAAAAGTTTAGGAAACTTCTATTCTATCCGTTGAACTACGGGACCAAAAAAAAATCAGGGCTACCGTTGTAGCCCTTTGTGGTCGGGGTGAGATGATTCGAACATCCGACCTCCACGTCCCTAACGTGATGCGCTAACCGGGCTGCGCTACACCCCGAACTTTAAAAATCAGGGCGCAATATTAACAATTTTAAGTCAATACATTATTCCAAACAATCCGTTTTCATTAGTTTATTTTTGCGGGGTCATGCCTTTTTCAGAATTTTTTAAGGTGGGGTTAATTGTTTTGACATTGCCCTGCGTCCAGGCGCTCGGTCAGTTCAATTCATTGCGTCAGGCTGAAAAGAAAATGGATCAAGGCAATTGGGCAGGAGCCCACCAGATTTTGACTAAAACACTGCGAAAGGATACGCTCAATGTGCAAGCTGAGCAGATGTTATCCCGATGGTTCTTTAATCAGCATAATCCGGCCCACCATATCGACTCGGCCTACTACCATAACGGGCGGGCATTTCATGCTTTTCAAAAATCCACGGTCAAACAAAAAGAGCGATTAAAACATGACCACTATGACAGCATTTCAATGGTGTGGATGCGAGAGAAGCTTGATAGCGCCGCCTTTGAAAGGGCAAAACAAATTAATACCGAAAATTCATACCAGACTTTTATTCAACGATTTCTTCTGGCAAAAGAACACTCGGCCGCCATCGAATTGCGCGATGAAGTTGCCTTTGTAAATGTGCTGCGGCAAAATTCCTACATAGCGTTCGATGATTACCTCAAGCGTTACCCAAACTCGCATCGCGCGCAAGAAGCAAGAGATCGTTATGAAAAACTTTTGTTCGATTCAAAGACGAAAGACAAAAAATTTAAAAGCTATGTTTCATTTGTAAAGGAATTTCCATCAAGCCCTTATCGGGTTATGGCCGACAAAAATATTTTTGAAATTGCAACCGCTGCCGGATCACCAGCAGACTTCATCAAGTTCATGGCTGATCACCCAGAGAATTCCTTTGTGACCCAGGCACGAGATATCTTATTTTATATTGGGCGTGAGCCAGAGGAGAAAAATTCTTTACCCTGGATGACCGACTCGTTGAAGAGAGCGGTCGAAATTAGTAAACTAAATTGGGTTGCGGTGTATAAGAATGGAAAGTTTGGCTTCATGGATACACAGGGGTCAGAAACTTTCGCGCCTCAATTTGATGCAATAAAAGAAGAGTACAAATGCGGTCAAATTAAAGACGATATTCTGGTTACCTCCAATGGACTATTTAGTCGAAGTGGAATGCGATTGACAGATAAAACAGCGCTGGTGAAGGAGATGGGATTTGGTTTTTTGAAAGTAGGGGATAGCAGTTGTATGAACGTCTTGCATAAATCGGGAGTCTGGGTGATGAAAAATTGTGTACAAGATGCGGCGGTGTTGAATGGACAATTCTTGATTATTAAAACGAATGGACTATTTGGTCTTTATGCATTGAGCGGACGTCTGTTATGGCCTGCACATTGGAGTTCTATTGAAATGATGGAAGGCATTGTCATCCTGGATCAGGCAGGAAAAAAGACTTTATGCTTGCCATCACAACTTGCCAGCGTTGCCGATGGCAACCCCCTGCCTGAGAATTTTGTGTTTGATCAAGTCAGGTCGTTGGGCGGTGGTCGATTGCTCGTGAGCAATGGTACGCTGGAGGGGATTATCGATTCCAACCTTGAGTTCATCGTTCCCCTGGCAAGGCAATCCCTGTTTCAAATGCCTTTTGGTCTGGTGAGGAAAATTAATGATTTCTATATTTTTTCAAACCTTGCAGCGGAACTTGAAAATACCACCTGGACGCATTACCAGTTTTACCGGCAATGGCTTTTGTTAAAGAATCGAGACGAAAAGAAACTGGTTGATGTATATACCAAAAAAATAATTGAAACAAACCCAGACAGCCTTTGGGTCGCCAATGGTCTGGCGTTTGCTGCCGCAAAGGATTCCCTTCATGTCCATATCAATTCTGCTACCCACATCACGCTGGCTAAAAATGTTAAACTCACTTTTGTAAAATCAGCTGATTCGATTCGGTATTTTTTTACCGAGCAAAGAAATAAGAAAACAATTTTTAGTATCGAAACAGGCGAAAAATTATTCATCACTGATTACGATCAGATTGAGTCATTCACTCCGGAATTTTTTCTCGTTAGTAAAAAAAATAAAAAAGGGTTGCTCAACAAGAAGGGAAAAATCGTGCTTGCGGTGGAATACGATGTGTTAGTGCTAGGCGATAGAAATCAATTGTCCATTTTGAAGGAAAAGAAATTTGGCCTATTGGATTTAACGTCGGGCAAACTAATCAAGCCGATCTATGATCGAAATATTTTACCGCTGGATAGTACCACGTTGATTGCCTTTAAAGATGGACATTATGGGTTGATTGACTGGAACGGTAAGCCCCTCACGGCCTTTGAATTTCTTGAAATTCAACCATGGAAAAAGAACGTGATTTGGGCAATAAAAGATTTTGAGTGGAACCTGATTGATTTTCGTCAATCCAAAAATGTACTGCGGCATGTTAGGGCTTTTCGCCTGATCTCCGACAAGCCTGATGAAAAGTTAGCGATGGTGCAGCAAGAAAATTATTTCGGCATAGTGAGCAACAAGCGGGGCATGATTATTCCGTCCTCCTTTTCCATCATCACCAATTTAGGCAGTGACGATGACCCGCTTTATTTTACAGCCAAAGAAGTAGAAGAGGCAGGAATTGTTGTTGTTATTTATTATAGTAAAGAGGGTAGGGTATTGCGTAAACAAGTTTATGACGATGAGGAATATGCTCGTATTATTTGCCCGGAAGATTAATTTACTTACCGTTCATAAAAGTTTAATCTCTCAAGGCGGTAAGTGTAATTTATTTTTAGGATACTTGAGTCTGTAATTCTTATTTGCATACCATGAAGAAAGTTGCCGTCGTAATTGGTCTGTTTGTTCACCTGATTTCTTTTGCACAAGACAAACCTAAATTGGTGGTGGGAATTGTCGTTGATCAGATGCGTCAGGAATACCTCTATCGGTTTGAGAAGAAATTTGGCCAAAACGGATTCAAGCGGTTGATCAACGATGGCTTCATGCTTACCAATGCGCACTATAATTATGTGCCGACCTATACCGGACCAGGACATGCATCCATTTTCACCGGATCAACTCCGGCTATTCATGGGATTATTGGAAATGATTGGTGGGACAAATCGTTGAAAAAAATGGTAAACTGTGTGGAAGACGATCGACAAAAGCCAGTTGGAAGTTTGGAAGGGAAGGGTGATGTAAGTCCCTGGCGATTGTTATCTACCACCATAACGGATGAGCTCAAATTAGCGTCACAAAAAAAGTCGAAAGTGATTGGGGTCTCTATGAAGGATCGAGGGGCCGTGTTGCCGGCCGGGCACCTGGCCGACGCCGCCTATTGGTTTGATGGCAGTTCCGGAAAATTTATTTCGAGTACCTACTACCTGGCTGCTTTGCCGACCTGGGCGGAAAATTTCAATGCCCTTAAGTTGGGTGATGGGTATTTAAACAAAGAATGGAACACGCTTTATCCGATCGACCAGTATACGGAAAGTGGTTCGGACGATTCCCCCTATGAGCAGAAGTGGAAAGGCGTGGAGAAAGCGATTTTTCCATACGATTTGAAAAAACTGCGTGTCAGCAATGGCAACTTTGAAATGCTTTCCGGTACGCCCTTTGGTGACGATTTGCTTGCCGCTTTTGCCATGGCGGCCTTGAAAGGAGAAAACCTGGGAAAAGGTGATCAAACTGATTTTCTTACGATTTCATTTTCGTGCCCTGATATTGTTGGCCACCGCGCCGGGCCGAATTCTGTCGAAGTGGAAGACACCTACCTCCGGTTGGATAAAAACATCGAGGAGCTGCTGGCAAAACTCGATGTTGAAATCGGCAAAAATAATTATATCGTTTTCCTTACAGCCGATCATGGGGTTGCCGAAGTGCCCCAATATTTGAGAGATAGTCGGGTTCCCGCTGGAAATTTTATGGATGGAAAAGCGTTAAAGGATGAACTGAATACTTTTTTACAAAAGCAGTTTCCGGGAAAGACATTGATCGAATCTGTCTCCAATAACCAACTATTTTTTAATCAGGATTTATTTGGCGATGACGCAAAGAGTTCAGGGATTGATTTGCTGATCGCAACGGACCTGGCAGCCAGCTACCTGCAATCCAAAGAGGGATTGGCGCAAGTGTTTGCTAAAAGCGTCATCAAGCAAGGTAGCTACAGTGAGATGGGCATAAAGGGAATGATTTTGCGGGGCTATAATTTCAAACGCAGTGGCGATATCGCCTATGAACTCGAGCCCGGTTGGGTAGGCGGAGGAAGTGCACAAGGCACTACCCATGGATCGTCATTTTCGTACGACACCAACGTGCCCATTTTATTCTATGGAAAAGGAATCGCAAAAGGAAGTTCAGCGAAGTATCATCCCATCACCGATGTTGCCCCAACGCTTTCCACGTTATTGAAAATAAAATTTCCAAGTGGCTGCACTGGCCAACCCATTACGGAAATAGTGGATGGCAAATAGGGAAATCAAAAGTCGTCTGCGATCTCTTCGATCTTTTTCTTTTTGTCGGCATACATGAGTTTCACCATCGGATAAGAACGGTAAGTGAGCGTCACTTCTTTTTTGTTCTGCCCTTTGTAGATCAAACTGATTTGTTGGGGAGCATGCCAATTATACGTTTCTGTGCGGATGTTGTAGGTCGCTTTACCGAAAGATTTTTCGAGCCCTCTCATAATGCGAGGATCTTTTGGCGTGGTAACAATGATCTCATAGATCAGGCCCTTGTAGCATTTCAATTCCACACTTTTTACTTCCGCTTCTCCTATTTTTTCGTACGACGGATTCCTTACTTGGTATTGCTTGGCTTCAAATTCTTTCAACTCGATAATATCTTTTTCAAAGGTGGCGCCCTGGACACTGTCCACCAGGCTACCCAGCTTGATGTCTTTAAATCCATTTCTTCGTGCGAGCTCCGCCACATCCTGACTTCTGGCGGATAGGAAAGAAATACATCCAAGGGCAAAATAAATCAGTTTCATGGTTTGGGTTCAGTGAATTGAATGGGGAAACTGACTTGGATATTATCCCATAATAAAAATAATTCCGCCGTATCCGTCTTTTGATCAAGGCGAATGGTGAAGGGTTCGTAAATGATGTTTTCTGAAATTAATTTAACAGGGACCTCAAATCGCAACACGTCCATTTTGGGATTGTAATTATAGGATCCCCACAAACCCAGATCCCCATTAAAAATGATCATCCACTTTTCTTTGCCGGGAATGGTAAAAAGAGAATAGGTGCCCGCTTTCAAGGAAGAGCCATTGACTTGGATATCGTTGGTGATGGTGATCTCTGTCGCCTCGTTGGCCCCGGTGCGCCAAACCTGGTCGAAGGGCACTAACTTGCCGAAAATTTCGCGGCCATTCTTTTGTGGTTGACTATAGGTGATTTTAAGATAGGTGTTTTTATAATGAGCTGTAACGAGTGCCAGTGGGCTTGTTCTTGGCTTGGAACCATTTTGTGCAAAAGAAAATAGGGGGATACCCAAAGAGATGACCAAGGCACAAACTAAATGTTTCATTAAAGCGACCTTTTGTAGCGAAGGTAAGAAATTGAATTCATTCCGTATTTTTGAGTTAGATCAAATAAATTCTTCGTTGATGGAGGCTCGTCCTGCTTTTGATGATATTTACATGGAGTTGGCTGTAAACTTGGCCAAGCGTTCGCATTGCATCAAGCGTCACGTGGGTGCGGTCCTGACCAAGGACACCCGGATCATTTCCATTGGTTACAATGGTCCGCCCAGTGGGACACATAACTGCGATGAGGAGTGGCCCGAAGTAGGCTGTCCGCGTGATTCAAAAGGGGGTTGCTCCCTGGCCATTCATGCCGAGCAGAATGCCATTTTATATGCGGTAAAAAATAAGACCTCTGTTGACGGTGCCACTTTATATGTCACGCTCTCCCCTTGCCTGGCTTGTGCGCGAATCATTTATAGTATGGGTATCCTGCGGGTTATTTACTTCAACTCCTATGCCGAGCACAAGGGCCTGGAAAAAGACGAAGGTGTCGATTTTCTAAAGACGTTTGGTGTGGCGTGCCATAAGTACCAGGGCAAGCTCGACAACGTCACCCATATGATTTGAACCTGTAGCGACTATTTGGACGCCAATACCGATTCAATGTCGCTGATCAATTTGGCCGTTATTCCTTTTGTCTTTTTTGCCTGTTCCGCCTTGAACAAGGTTAGGGCTTGTTCGGCCTTCTCCAGCAGACCCACTGGATTTTGGTCATGACGAAAACTGCCCAGGCACCAAACGATATCCGATTGAAGTCCGGGTTCAAGGTTCAGGTTCTTTAATTTGTCAAGAATACTTTCAGACACCTTAACGATGTTTAAGGTAGTGGTTTTTGCCTTTGCCTTTTTTTTGGGGGCCTCCGCTTTCTTGATAGTAACTTTTGCCATATTACATGATTTGATTACAAAGGTACTGCTTCTAGGTTGTGAACAGATACCCGTAAATGCAATTATTTCTGCAACCGTTGCCACTGATTTTATAATGCAAAAGTTTGAATCGCCATTTTCCCGTCGCCTGTGCGGTTAAATTATCCTTTAAAAAAGTGACTTTAATTTTTACTTGCAGTTAATAAAATCCTAATTTTCAGATGTGAAAAAGCACCCTTTAGGATTTCTAAGCCCGAATGCCGAAGAACGCAATCAGGTGGCATTGATGCTGGCCACGGGTTTTTTCTTTGGCACCTTCATCGCCACTTTTCAGGTGACGGCGGAGTCGTTGTTTCTCAATCAAATGAGCGACCAGATTAACAAGGCTTTTTTGGCGGCCGGAATTTTGGGCATTGTTTCTACGATGATTTTTTCATTTTTCCAAAATCGGGTGCGGTTTATTTCGCTCACCATTTCGAGCATTGCCGTCATCGTGGTCATTACCTCGTTGGTGTATTATTCCTACCGGTTTGGCAACCCGGCAAATCAAAAGTATATCTTATTTTTAATGTACTGCCTGACCGGGCCCGTGACGGCGATTCTCTTACTATGCTATTGGGGCATATTCAGCCGCCTGTTCAATTTCAAGCAATCGAAACGAATTATTGGCTGGATTGATACGGGCCAATTAGTGGCCATTATTATGGCTAACTTTTTCATTCCCCTGACCGCTTTTCTGTTTCGCGATACGTCCGATTATTTTATTGTTTGCAACGTGAGCATTGTCGCCTCCCTGGGGTTTGTCATTCTCATCGCTTCTCGCTTCAAACTCACGAAAAATGATCCACGTGAATTTGATGAGTCTGTAAAGAAAGCCACCCAGTTCAGTGAAATGTTCAAAGACCGGTACATTGTGCTGATGGCAGGGTTTCTGATTATTTCGATGGTGACCTTTATTTTTAATCAGTACTCTTTTCAGACCCTATTGAATCAACAGTATCCTGTTCAACGTGATTTAACAAACTTCCTGGGTTACTTTAATGGAACAATTTATTTGCTAAGCTTGATCATGCAGACTTTTGTAAATGATAAAATATTGGGTACCTATGGCATGCGTGTCTCGTTATTAATCCTGCCGATTGTCACCAGTATTTTTGCGCTCGGTTCATTTATCACCAGTGCCTTTTTTGGTTACTCGTTGGAATCCGGTCCGACCGCTTTTGTGTTCTTCTTCCTTTTCATTGCCCTCACCCGTCTATTCAATGGTATGCTACGCGAATCGCTAGAGAACCCGGTGTATAAATTATTATTTATTCCCCTGGACAGTCGATCTCGATTTGGCATCCAGTCAAAGATTGAGGGGGTGATCAATGAATCTGGTCGGTTCATTGCTGGGCTATTGGTGTTTGGGTTTGGTTTGTTGTCTTTTTTTAAGATATTTTGGATACCGCCCATCATCCTGCTGTTAGGGGTAGCCTATATTTTATTTGCCCGTAGTATTTACAATGGCTACAAAAATAAGATTCGATCCAAATTGGAGAGTTCAGAATTCCATCAGGACAAGTTGGAGATTGGGTTTGCGCAAATTACTAACGCGCTTGAAAAACAATTGGTTGAGAACAAGGCTTCCAAGGCTGTTTTTTCATTCAAACTTTTAGAAAAACTTAACCCCTCACGGGTCGGGCAATGGGTAAACATGCTGGTCAAAAATGAAGAAGAAGAATCACAGGACTTTGCCCAACGACGAATGAATGAGATGAAGGGGTTATCGGTTTCTGAAAATTATGTTATCCGAATCGATAAAGATCGGGTGAGCCCTGAAGGGAAAAATGTTTTATCGAAAAATGAGATCGATCAGCTGCTGCAAAGCGGCGGTGAGATTACCAAATCCCGCATACAAAAATTAACGCGTTCCTCTTTCATCGGTGACCGCCAATACGCCGCCGAGCTATTACTCCATACCTCGGCGGAGGAGAATTTATCTTTCTTAATCGAATTGTTAAATGACGCCGAGCCCGTCGTTCGGAAAACGGCGCTGGCGACAGCGGCCAAGCGATTCAACGCCGAGGTCATCAACGCGGTGGTGGATAATCTCAACAACCCCCAATATTCTAATCTTGCCATGAACTCCTTAACACTAATGGGTGGGGCCGCCTTGAGTTATTTGGATAGCGGCTTTTACCGGTCGGGCCAGAATACACAAACGATGGTGCGGATTATTCAAGTGCTAGGTCGGATTGGAGGCCAGCGCGCCAAAGAGCTGTTGTGGAATAAAATTGACTTCCCTGACAAAGTAATTGTAGCGCAGGTATTGCTATCGATGGGCGAATGCGGATTTAAGGCAGGTATTTCGCAGATTACGCGGATAAAGTATGCCATTGAAACCGATGTTGCTGATCTGGCCTGGAACCTAAACGCCATCCGTGAATTGGGAGAGGAGGGACAAAGTGCTCAGGTTCGACTTGCCCTTCGGCAGGAAATCAGCCATGATATTGAGTATGTCTACATGCTTCTTGCCATGCTCTATGATACCCGATCCATTCAGTTGGTAAAGGAGAATATTGAAAGCGGAACCTCTGAGGGAACAACCTATGCGGTAGAACTATTAGATGTTTTTCTATCCGAACAATTGAAGGTGAGAGTGATTCCCGTGTTGGATGATATCAGCGACGGGGAGAAAATCAGCCGGCTCGAAGTATTTTATCCCCGGGTGAATCTTGATCAGAAATTGGTATTGAAATTTTTAATTAATCGAGATTTTACACAAACTAACCGATGGACGAAGGCGACAGTCATTCATCAGATCGGAACACAAAAAATTTCCGATTTTGTCCTGGACTTAATCGCTCAACTCTTTAATCCAGACCGGCTTATCCGTGAGGCGGCAGGGTGGTCATTGTATCAAATCGATCCACAACTCTATGCCGACAATTCAAAGCGACTCGATGAGGATCACAAGCGATGGCTGGATCGGGCCGTTTTAAAGGAAACCAATGGCAACAAATTGATGCTTTACGAACGTGCTGTTTTCTACCAAAGCATCGCCGCCTTTAATGATGTCCCCGGTTTGGTACTTTCTTATTTGGCGGACATTTCCAAAGAGCAGCGACTGAAAACAGATGAGTTCTTATCGGTGGATGAGCGTTTAAATAATGATTTTTTTATTATTTATTCCGGCTCGGTCCAATATTATGAAAAGAGTCGTTTTGTTCGTGATTTCGGAAAAGGTCAATTTATTGGAGAAATGCTTTCCGCACCGGGCTTCATTAACACGAACCTACTGGTGGCCAAAGAAGATACGATCATGCTTAAAATAAACAAGGATCAGTTTTACGAATT
>Ga0075019_10001763_pt1 | contig 12310 bp, 14 predicted proteins | sample ColStrG_CSR_2013_FD_71473 | JGI IMG/M metagenome (GOLD analysis project Ga0075019, IMG submission 71473) | Freshwater sediment microbial communities in response to fracking from Pennsylvania, USA - Cold Stream Run_MetaG_CSR_2013 | ecosystem: Environmental > Aquatic > Freshwater > Creek >...
TGCTACTCAAACGTGCCAGACTGTCAAACGCCAGTGTTTCAAGAGTCAAAATTGCCCTGCGCTTAGTCGCAAAGAATCAAAATCGACGCATCCTTATATTCCACGAAGATATAAACTCCTGCGAACTCATCCACGGTGTTCTATCACAAAACAACATCACATCTGGGGTCTACCACTCAAGAATGCGTCTGTCAGATAGGATCGATGTGCTCAAAGCATATAGAAGCGGTAAAATCCAAGTGCTCGTCAGCTGTCGTGCTTTGGACGAAGGATTTAATGTTCCAGAGACAGAGGTGGGCATCATAGCGGCTTCTACTGCCACGCACCGCCAACGAGTGCAACGTTTAGGCAGAGTGCTCAGACCGGCCCCAGGTAAAGAAGATGCTAGGATATACTCTATTGTTGGCGCTCCTCCCGAAATTAGACGGCTTGCCGAAGAGGCCACCAACCTTGATGGCTTGGCAGAAGTCATCTGGACCAAAGCATGAAAACCATCTTACTCTGGGACAGTAAACTGCAATTCGAGCAAATTGACCCGACCGAATGCAGCGAAGATAACTTTGAATCACTTGCAATAGATGTTCTCAAACACCTCTACCCTGACTGCCATGTACTAGATTTCAAGCCGACCATTACTTACGAAGGTGAAGGTTGGCAACCGGACCTGGCCATCGTCGAAAAAAACTACAACTACTGGTTCGTAATCGAGGTAGAAACAGCGTCGCATTCATTACAGAAACACGTACTACCACAGGTAAGGGCATTTTTAGGGGCAAACTACGGTCAAGAAGCTGAAACAAAGCTGGCTGAAGGTCTAAAGATCTCCTTACAACAAGCCAAAACGCTTACCCGCCTGGTCCCGCGCTATGTAGCCGTAGTCTCCAATCACGAAAGTGATGAGTGGCAAAAAGCTTTAGCCGCTGAAAATGTCCAGTTCCTCACCATTTCAAACTACCAGACCGCAGATGCTCAAAAGCCTGCATTGCTAATCAATGGAACACTACATCCCGCAGAGAAAAGCATTGGATTCGGCACTGTACAAGCACAAGCGCAATCTATCACACTCCCCAAAACCCATCACTGGGAACACGGGAAAGAGTATAAAATCAAAAGCGATCAAGGATCTTCAACATGGGCATGCACCATAGAAAGCCATGCGGTGTGGCTAACAAAAACCCGCGGCTCTATAGGAATTCCAGATAAATCAACCGTCCAATTCCTCATCGAAGGTAAAAATATTCAGATGCGGAAACTCTAAATAGAATTCGCTACCATACGGTCAGTACCTGAACTCTTAAGAAATTACTGGTCATCTGGAAATTCTGGCGCCATAGAGTCTCTACGGCATTCTGACACTCCAAGCCCCTTTAACTCTGCCTCCTGGCAGGCCTAGAAGCATTATTCAGTATTGGGCTATACCATGAGGAGATTGTGGCCGCCGGCGGCGGCGATTTCCAGGGCGCGTTTGACGCTTTCCTGGCCTTTGACCTCGGAAAAATCCAGGTCGAATTCGGCAAGGCAGTGGTCCGGGCTCAAGTCGCAGCGCGGGGTGGTGGGTTTGAGGGGGATTTTGCCCTCCAGAAATTCGGCGGCGCTGCGGAGATTTTTAACCGGATACACATTCAGTCCTTCGACCACGGCGGCTTCCTGGGCATTGGCCTCCGGGACCAGCAGGGTGCGGCAACCTTCTTTTTTGGCCATGAGGGCGATGGGAAGGACTCCCTTGATGCGGCGTACCGCACCGGTCAGGGCCAGTTCGCCGAGGGCGAGAAACTTTTCCGGCCGGGCGTTGGCGCATTGTCCGGAGGCCATTAAAATGCCCAGGGCGATGGGCAGATCGAAGCTCGGTCCTTCCTTGCGCAGATCCGCCGGGGCCAGATTGACGGTGGTTTTGCCCTCGGGATTGTTGTAGGCGCTGTTGAGAATGGCGGTGCGGACGCGGTCGCGCGATTCCTTGACGGCGGTGTCGGGAAGCCCAACGACGACATATTCGGGCAGGTTTTGGGTGCCGTAGCCGACGTGCACCTCGACTTCCACGGGGAAGGCCTGGACACCGACCACGGAAGCGGCTTTGATCTGGGCGAGCACGCCGGGAATCTAACAGACATCAGCGCGTCAAACCATGAAAAAGTTGGCGGGTTTCGGAATGACAGTATTCAGTGGATGATTTCCAGGCTGAAATCGATGGCGCGGACGCTGTGGGTGAGGCTGCCGATGGAAATGAAGTCCACGCCCGTGGCGGCGACTTCGGCGACGCGATCCAAGGTCATGTTGCCGGAGGCTTCGAGCTGGCAGCGGCCATGGACCAGGGCCACTGCTTCGGTCATTTGGGTGCAGGTCATGTTGTCGAGCAGGATGCGGGTGACGTCGAGGCCGGCCAGTTCGGCCACCTGCTCGAGGGTGTCGGCTTCAAAAATGACGGGCAGATCGGGATTAAAAAGGCGCAGGCGTGCGACGGCCTCCTTGAGTCCGCCCCGGTCCATGAGGGCGACATGGTTGTCCTTGGGCATGAAGCAGTCGTAAAGGCCCATGCGGTGGTTGGCCCCGCCGCCGCAGAGCACGGCATATTTTTCCAGATGCCGCAGGCCGGGGGTGGTTTTGCGGGTGTCGAGGATGGTGCATTTGGTTCCGGCCACGGCATCCACGAAGCGGCGGGTTTGGGTGGCGATGCCGGAGAGGTGTTGCAGGAAGTTGAGGGCGGAGCGTTCAGCGGTGAGAATGACGGCGGCGGGGCCGTTGATTTCCAGAACGTTTTGGCCGGGGGTGATCGGGTCGCCATCCCGGGCAGTGGCGTTCAAGGTCAGATCGGAGCCGAGTCCCCAGAAAACCTGTTGGGCCACGGGCAGTCCGGACAACACAGCGGTTTCCTTGGTGAAAATGCGGGCGGAGGCACGTTTTTTTTTCGAAACCAGCGCGGCGGTGGTGATGTCGAGCGGGCCGACATCCTCGGCCAGGGCGCGGGCGGCGGCTTCGCGCAGGATGGCGGGAGAAGGCTCTTCGATGGGCATGGCTTGATCATGTTCTGTTGTGGAAACGGGTCAACCTGGAAAAAGGAGATGTTCTTTTGTGCTTGGCCCCGCTTCGGCGGCGCAAGTAGGGTGGCAAGGTGATTGTTCAGGCCACAGAACAGGGGATACGGCAGGCCGTGGAGTTGTTGCGGGCGGGCGACTGTGTGGGCATGCCGACGGAGACGGTTTACGGACTGGCGGGCGATGCCTTGAATCCGGCAGCCTTGGCGCGGATTTTTGAAATCAAGCAACGTCCGCTTTTTGATCCGCTGATTTTGCATGTGGCGGCGGGCTATGAGTTGTCGCTACTGGTGAGGGAAATTCCGGAAGCGGCGCGGGAATTGATGGAGGGTTTTTGGCCGGGGCCACTGACCCTGTTGTTGTCGAAGCGGGATCTGGTGCCGGATCTGGCCACTTCCGGTCTGTCCACGGTGGCGTTGCGGTGTCCGGTTCATCCGGTGGCGCAGCAACTGTTGAAAACTTTCGGCGGACCTCTGGCCGCACCCAGTGCCAATCGTTTTGGACGCATCAGCCCGACGCGGGCGCAGGCGGTGGAGGAGGAATTGGGGGCAGCGGTGAAAATGGTGTTGGAGGGCGGACCCTGTGCCATCGGGGTGGAATCGACCATTGTGGATGCCACGCAAGAGCCGCCCCGCATTTTGCGACCCGGCGCGGTGTCGCTGGAGGAGTTGCCGGGTTGTGTGCTGGTGGGGTCCCTGGCACGGGTGGAGGCTCCGGGCATGCTGCAGAGCCATTACGCGCCGCGCACGCCGTTGTACCGGGTGGAGGGTGTCTGGCCGCAACAGGCGTCGTTTCCGGCAGAAGCGGCGGTGTTGCGCTGGTCGCAGGCGGTGACGGGAGCCAGGACCCAGCGAGTTTTGACGCCGGACGGCCGACCGGCTGAGGCGGCGGCGAATCTGTTCCTTTTTCTGCGTGAGTTGGACGCCTGTGGGGCGCGTTTTTTGTTGGCGGAGGAAGTGCCGCGGCAGGGGTTGGGTTTTGCGATCCATGATCGCCTGGAAAGGGCTTCGGTCGGACGTGCGAGATGGAACGGGGACGGATGGGTTCTGGAAGAAAAGGCGACGGGAGAGCGGCGGGCTATTTCTTCAGGCCGCTGATCGGCGTGCCGATGCTGATGTGCCGTTTTTCAAACCAGTTTTGGTTTGTTTCCAGGGCGTAGGCCACCCTGTCGGAGTGGGAGGTGATGGAGCTTTCATCGAAGGGAAACATCTGGTGGATTTCCAAAATCCGTCCGTCGCGGTCCAGATATGCCACATCGAGGGGGATGCTTGTGTTGCGCATCCAAAAGGAAACCTGCTGCGGGGCGGCAAAGACAAAGAGCATGGCCTGGCTATCGGGCAAATGATCCCGGAACATCAGGCCGCGTTCCATCGACTCCGGGGTGTCGGCAATTTCCGCCTGTAGGGTCTGGTTGCCGACCCGTAATTCTGCAACTGCCAGGGCAGGGCTTTGGGCATCGCTCTTGAGCGGGCCGCAGGCGACCGGGAGCAGGGCCAGGCCGAGGAAAAGAAGGAGTGCCAGCCGATTCGGTTGGGAATGCGGTCGGGACATGGGTTTAAGCGCCGGGTCCTTCACTCTTCCAACGCCAATCGGGGTAGAGGTTGACATCGTCGGTGGGCATGTCGAAGCCGCAGGATTTGATCAGGTAACTGACACCCTCCTTGGTCTCCATGGTTTCGCGCAGGCAGCGGGCGAAGAGTTCGATGTATTCCTTGTAGGAATCGAGGGCCAGTTGGCCGTTGGCAACATAATTGGCGAGGGAGTCGTCGTGGTTATCAATCAAATCGAGCAGGGCCTTTTTCAGGCGGTAGCGCATGGCGGGATCGACGACGGTGCGGAAGGGGCTGGCACCGGCATCCAAGGGGGCGGCCTGGGGTTCGGTGTTTTTTTGTACCAGCATCAATTCAAGTTCTTGGGTGTCGCTCATAAGTTAAGCGGACAATCTAACCGGAAACCGGAAAAGTGACAGACACTTTTGCTAAAAAAGCGTCTGTCACTTATCTATTGAACTTGCCGGACGGGCGGGATACTCTGCCTACGGGGAGTCCGCCGACAGCGGGCTGAGAGTTCGGGTAGGGCCCGATGACCCAAGGAACCTGATGCGGATCATGCCGCCGGAGGGAGTCATGACAGATTTATCCCCGGTCGATCCCCTTGATTGGAACTGTTATGATTGCTGAAAAGACTGATGACGCGGGAGAGGTTTTTCCCTCCTTCCCGAATTCGCGCAAAGTTTATCTGGAAGGCTCTCTTCCCGGGGTGCGTGTGCCCTGTCGCGAAATCACCCTCAGTCCCACCAAAACCCATGACGGACGCATGGAGATCAATGAGCCGGTCCGGGTGTATGACGCCAGTGGTCCCTGGTCCGATCCGGATTTTCACGGAGATGTACGCCGGGGACTGCCGGCGTTGCGCCAGTCCTGGATCATGGGTCGCGGGGATGTGGAGGTTTATGAAGGCCGCGAAACCCGGCCGATGGACAACGGTTACCTTTCCGAACAACACGCCCGTTGGGCATCAGAAAGCGGCACCAAGAATGGAAACTTGGAACCATTTCCGCAACGCCGAAAGCCCTTGCGCGCCCGGGCCGGTCAGGGAGTCACCCAGTTGCATTACGCCCGCAAAGGCATTGTGACACCCGAGATGGAGTTCATCGCCCTGCGCGAGAACATGAAACTGCAGGCCTCTTCCGGGCAGGTTGTGACCAGCCCCGAGGCCGCCCGCAATTCGCTCTTTATCCAGCATCCCGGACAATCGTACGGCGCGGCAATCCCGCGCGAGATCACCCCGGAATTTGTCCGGAGCGAAGTGGCGCGGGGTCGCGCCATCATTCCCGCCAACATCAATCATCCCGAAATGGAACCGATGATCATCGGCCGGAATTTTCTGGTGAAAATCAACGCCAACATAGGCAACAGCGCCATCACCTCATCGATCGAGGAGGAGGTGGAAAAAATGCGCTGGGCCACCTTGTGGGGTGCCGACACGGTGATGGATCTTTCCACCGGCAAAAACATTCACGCCACGCGTGAATGGATCTTGCGCAATTCACCCGTGCCCATCGGCACCGTGCCGATTTATCAAGCGCTGGAAAAAGTCGGAGGCAAAGCCGAGGAACTGACCTGGGAGATTTACCGGGACACGCTTGTTGAGCAGGCCGAGCAGGGGGTGGATTATTTCACCATTCATGCCGGGGTTTTACTGCGTTTCATTCCCCTGACGGCCAACCGCATGACCGGCATTGTCAGCCGCGGTGGTTCCATCATGGCCAAGTGGTGTCTGTCGCATCACCAGGAGAATTTTCTCTACACCCGCTGGGATGAGATCTGCGAAATCATGGCGGCTTACGATGTCAGCTTCAGCATTGGCGACGGTCTGCGACCGGGTTCCATTGCCGATGCCAACGACGAGGCCCAATTTGGAGAGTTGAAGGTGCAGGGGGATTTGACCAAGCGCGCCTGGGAATTCGGCGTGCAGGTGATGAACGAAGGTCCGGGCCATGTGCCCATGCACATGATTCAGGAGAACATGCAGAAGCAGTTGGAGTGGTGTCACGAGGCGCCGTTCTACACGTTGGGACCCCTGACAACGGACATTGCGCCGGGCTATGATCACATCACCAGCGGCATTGGGGCGGCCATGATCGGCTGGTATGGTTGTGCGATGTTGTGCTATGTCACGCCGAAGGAACATCTCGGCCTGCCGGACAGGCAGGATGTGCGGGAAGGCGTGGTGACGTACAAACTGGCGGCCCATGCGGCGGATCTGGCCAAGGGTCATCCGGGGGCGCAGTACCGCGACAACGCCCTGAGCAAGGCGCGTTTTGAATTCCGCTGGGAGGACCAGTTCAATCTCGGGTTGGATCCGTTGCGGGCGCGGGAATACCACGATGAAACCCTGCCGCAGGAAGGCGCCAAGAGTGCGCATTTCTGTTCCATGTGCGGACCGCATTTCTGTTCCATGAAAATCACGGAGGATGTGCGGAAGTATGCCGAGGAACAGAAAATCTCCGAGCAGGAAGCCCTGGCGAAGGGCATGGCGGAAAAATCCCGTGAATTTATTGAAAAGGGTGCGGAGGTTTACACGAAGGCGTGAACTGTGATAGACTGTGATTCATGAAAGCAACATTGCCCGAACCCGAAATCGTAACCCGCAAGGGCAAACCCGTTTCTGTCATCATTCCCATCAAGGATTACGAGGAACTTCTGGAGCGCGTGGAGGACAACGATGACGTGGCCTGGCTCAAACAGGCCCGGCGCAAGCCGCTCCATTACCGCCCGCTGGAAGACTATCTGGCCGGGCGCAACCGCAAGTGACCATGTATCGGGTTCTCCTTGAACGCTCAGCCGAGCGCGACATGGGGCGTCTTTCCGCCGGAATTCATGACCGTGTTATCGTGGCCATTCAAGCGCTTGCAAGCAACCCGCGCCCACTTGGTTGCCGCAAACTGTCCGGCAGCAAAAACGACTGGCGCATCCGCGTGGGTGACTACAGGGTGATTTATGAAATTGCCGATGCCATCCGGATTGTGCGCGACAACCGTGTGCGCCACCGCCGCGAAGTGTATCGCTAATCCGGGCTTGATAAAACACAGTTGGAAAAAATTCTGGAGCGGCATATGCTCAAGCATGATTCAGCCGGAGCAATTGGTTGCTGACGAGTGGGCCGAGTGGTACCGGCTCATGCCTCAGCAGCGCTGGCAGGAAAGTGAGAAGCTGTGGCAGACTTATCTTGTACTTGGAGGTTCACTTGAGCCCGAACCCGATACGCAAAGTCCTTTCCACGATGCGCGAGCATCGTGTCCGAGCCCTGCTCATGGGCGGGCAGGCGTGCGTGTTTTACGGCGCGGCCGAATTTAGCCGCGACACGGACTTTGTCCTTTTTGCGGATGTCGCCGCGACAGAACCAGTACAGACAACAACCCTGCAGATCTGATTATTTAATTAGAAGTGGTTTCATAAATCCCCGCTCACGCGGATTTATGAAACCACTTCTAGTCAATCAAATGGGATTACTTGTTTTTTTCTGTTTTCCATCAATCCTCAAACGGAGTCGCGGTTATGAACAAAATTATTCTGGTTATTCTGGCCATCCTGATCCCCCCGCTGGCGGTCTATTTGAAGACGAATTCAGTCAAGGACACCGTCATCAATGTCATCCTGTGTTTCGTCTTCTGGCTTCCGGCTGTCTTGCATGCCTTGTATGTGGTTTTGAAATAAGGGCTCCTGGAGCAGGCTGACCGTTTGAGATAGACCGCAGTCAGGCTGCGTGCTATATCTGCAGCATCGTGCCCACAGCCCCGGTCAATCATGTGAGTCTCATGGCGCAGTGCCGCGCCTACATTGAGTCGCAAACCCTTTCCCGCAGCACAGCGAGAAAGGTTTTTCCTTCCGTAACCATTTCCCGCCAGGCCGGCGCGGGAGGTCTGCTGGTGGCGGGTTATTTCCGTGAAATCATGGAAGCCCAGCGCAAAACGGCGGGGCCGCCCTGGACCATTTTTGACCGTGCCCTGGTGCAGCAGATTTTGGAGGACCATCATCTGCCGCTGTCGATTGCCAAATTTTATCCCGAAGACGTGCACTCCGATTTGGAGGGAGTGGTGGGGGAACTGCTCGGCATCCAGCCGTCGTCCGCCACCATGGTGGCCCAGACCAGCCACACCATCATCAAGCTGGCCCAAAAAGGGCATGCCATACTGGTGGGGCGCGGGGGCAACATCATTGCCCGGGATCTGCCGAATGTGCTGCATGTCCGACTGGTGGCGCCGCTCGATTTCCGGCTGGAGCAGGCCAAGTCCTATTACAGTTTCAGTACCACCGAGGCGCTCAATTACATCAACAAGGCGGACAAAGGCCGGGCGCGCTATCACAAGCGGTACTTCAACCGCAAGATCGATGACCCCTTGCAGTATGACTTGGTTTTAAACACCGGCAGCATCGGCTTTGAAACGGCGGCCGGTCTGATTGCCACGGCCGTGGTGGCCTGGCAGGTGAGCAATAGTTGAAGATCCCGGGGAGGCGCTCACCCTCCGCGGTGGCTAGGTAAAAATTCCTGCTCAGAATTCAAAACGGAACGGCCTGAGCCGGCTGGCCAGATCATGGACCACCCGTTGTTCGTCTACAGCGTCCCTGGCCTGGAAGGTGACGCTGAAGCGCGCGTAGGCACCGGCATCGTCCCAGGGAACCGTTGAAATGGAATGCTCCCGGATCAGCCATTGTGAAAAATCCTCAGCGCTGGCGAATTCAACCGGGGTTCCATCCCGCAGGGCCCGTTTGGGCGCGGGAACATAGAGGAAGAAGGAACCCCTCGGTTTGGCGGCCTGAAAGCCGAGGCCCTGCAGGGCGTGGACGAGCAGGTCCATGCGGCGTGAATATTTGGCGGCGATTTTTTCCGTGATTTCCGGATGTTCGAAGGCATGGGCACTGGCGTTCTGCACGGCCAGAAACTGACCGGAGTCACTGTTGTCCTTCACATCGCCATAGGCTTTGACCAGCAGATCGTTGCCTGCGACAAAGCCGCAACGCCAGCCGGTCATGTTGAAGGTTTTGCTGGTGGAATGGAGTTCGATACCGACCTCGAGAGCGCCCGGGGTGGAGAGGAAGCTGAGCGGTTTGTCCTCGAAGACGAGAGCGGCGTAGGCGGCATCGTGAATGACAACGATGCGGTGGCGTTTGGCGAATTCGACCACTTTGGCGAAAAAAGCGGGAGTGGCGCTGGCGCCGGTGGGATTGTTCGGATAATTGATCACGAGGACCTTGGCTTTGGCCAGGGTTTCGGCGGGGATGGAGTCGAGGTCGGGCAGGAAATGATTTTCTGCGGTGAGTTTGAGATTGTGAACCAGACCGCCATAATATTTGGAGTGAGTGCCGAAGACGGGATAGCCCGGGGTGGTCATGAGTGCGACATCGCCCGGATTGATGAGGGCGGCGGGCAGGATGCTGAGGGCGGCCTTGGACCCGATGGAGTGCAGGATCTGGGTTTCGGGGTCGAGAGTAACGCCGCAAACCTGTTTCATGTAGCGGGCGGCGGCTTCTTTCAGCCGCGGGCCGCCGTTGTCGGCATAGCCGCGATTTTGCGGTTGGCGGGCTTCTGCGGCGAGGGTTTCCACCACTTCGGGGAAGGCCATTTCGTCGGGTTCACCGACGCCCAGATCGAGCAGTTCGACCTGGGGCCGGGCCTGCAGGGCGGCGCGCTTGGCCCGCTTGATTTTCTCGAATTTATAAATGGAGGTGTCCAGACCGTAGCGGTTGCCTCCGATACGTTCTGCGAATAAGTTTTGAATGTAGCTGTGTGACATCTAGTATCCTTCCCAAAGAGATGAAAGTTATTACGAGCCCCCGTCAAATGCAACGTCAAGCTTTGCTCTGGAAGCGGGCGGGGCGGAAGATTGGTTTTGTCCCGACCATGGGGGCTTTGCATGAGGGACATCTCAGTCTGGTGAGGCAGGCGCGCCGCCGGGCCGACGTGGTGGTGATGAGCATTTATGTCAACCCGGTACAGTTTGGACCCGGGGAGGATTTCCGGCGTTATCCCCGGCCCTTTGCCCGGGACCGGCGGCTGGCGGAGCAGGCGGGGGTGGACTGTGTTTTTGCGCCGTTGAATCTGTATGGCCCGGGTGAATCCACCCGCGTGACGGAAGCTTTTTGCTCGCGGGGGCGCTGTGGTGACTTCCGGCCGGGTCATTTTGAGGGGGTTGCAACCGTGGTTGCCAAACTCTTCAACATCGTCCAGCCTGACGTGGCTGTTTTCGGGCAAAAAGACGCCCAGCAGTGCGATGTTTTGGAGCGTATGGTACGAGATTTGAATTTTCCGGTCCGGATGGTTCGGGCGCCGATACTGCGGGATGCCCGCGGACTGGCCCTGAGCTCGCGGAATGCCTACCTCAAACCTGCCGAATACGAGACTGCCCTGCATTTGCCCCGCCTGTTGCAGCAGGCGGCACGGGAAGGGAATGCGGACCGGGCCTGCACGCGGGCCCGCACCTTGCTGGGTAAGGTTCCCGGATTGAAAGTTCAATATGTGGAGGCGGCCGGAAACCGCCTTTGCGCGGCCGTTCAGGTCGGAAGTACCAGGTTGATTGACAATGTTCCGCTGGGCTAATCCCTTTTTCCCTGCCGCATGGATGGTTTCCGGCCCGGGCAGGGCTGGTGCCGTCCTTTTGCTTTTCGTGTTGCTGGCCGGACGGCTGGAGGCTGCCGATTGGGTGGAGGAAAAAGTCGGCGGGCTGCCCTGTGTGACCTACGAATCGTTTTGCGAGTTTTACAAATTCACCCCTGTGGAAATCAGCGAGAAGACACCCACCCCGATGAAGGGGGTTTACGGGACACTGGCCTTTACCGGCAATGCGCGCGACGCGTCCTTCAACGGGCGCAAATTCTGGATGAGCTATCCCTTTCTCAAAACTGCCAACGGCAGGTGTTATCTTTCGCGGCTGGATGTCATCAAGCTGCTTGATCCTCTGTTGCGTCGCGTGGAGATGGCCCCGCGTCACCCGGTCAAGGGCGTGGTCATTGATCCCGGACACGGCGGCGGTGATGAAGGTGCCACCAGCCGCAACGGGTACCGCGAAAAACAGGCCACGCTCGACACGGCGCTGCGTTTGAAGGCGATTCTTTCCGCGCAGGGTATTCCCACCCTCATGACGCGCCGGAGCGATGTGTTCATTCCGCTGGAGGAACGCTGCGACATTGCCAACAAATGCGAAGATTTCATTTTTATCAGCCTGCACTACAACTGCGGCCCCAGCCAGGCTCATGGCATTGAGACGTACAGCGTCACGCCGCAGTTCGCCTCTTCCACTTCCGACGGTTCCAGGCAAAAACGCTCGGATTCGGAAAAGCAGTATGGCAATCACAGTGACACCCTGAACATCCTGCTCGCCGATTATATACACCGCGAGGCCATCAAGGTACTGTCGGACGAATCGGATCGCGGGTTGAAGCGGGCGCGCTTTGTTGTTCTGCGTGAGACTTCGCTCCCGGCGGTTTTGCTGGAAGGCGGATTTCTCAGCAATTCCGGTGATGCACGGCAGATTGTCTCGGCGGAGTACCGGCAGAAGCTGGCTGAAGCCGTGGCGCGGGGCATTAAAAATTACATGGCTCTGATGAACAGTCCGGTGGGCCGTTCCCCGCAGGTGATGCAAAATGCGCCGGAGAAAACCGGGCTGACAAAGAAGGAAAAGCTGCCCGCACAAGTGACCACGCCTGCCGTTTCCGGCAAGAGCACGCAAACCGCCGTGCCGACACCCGCGCCCGATGCTTTGAAGGCACCGGTTCAAAAAC
>Ga0075019_10001764_pt1 | contig 12308 bp, 8 predicted proteins | sample ColStrG_CSR_2013_FD_71473 | JGI IMG/M metagenome (GOLD analysis project Ga0075019, IMG submission 71473) | Freshwater sediment microbial communities in response to fracking from Pennsylvania, USA - Cold Stream Run_MetaG_CSR_2013 | ecosystem: Environmental > Aquatic > Freshwater > Creek >...
GAAACCCGGTGGCCGTACATCAGGCCGGTGGTTCCGGCATCGCCGGTTTTGGTGACAATACTCATTTTCAATTTAATTGTTTTGCTCCGCGTTTTGGCTGGCTTGCCGGTCATTCGAGGCCGCGAGGTGATTCAGGCGGCGAGGGTGGCGGGACGGCGGATTGACCCGGGTGGTCGCCCCACGCTGGGTGATCCTCAAGTAGGTCAGAATACCCTTGGTGATGGCATCGGCCATTTGTTGACGATAGGCCGAAGTATATATTTTACGTCCCTCGGTCGGATTGGTCATGTATCCGCCTTCAATCAAGATGGCCGGCATGCGGGCATCCCGGAGGACGGCATAGCGGGCGCGGCGGACGCTGCGATCCTGGGCGCGGAGGTTTTGGACCAGCGACTTTTCCATTTCATAGGCCAGCAGCAGGCTTTTGTCCTCGTTTTTATTGGCCACCGAGGAAGCAGTGCCGGAGACGGCGTAAAGCTCCTCGTCATCACCGTGATCATTCGATGACTTGGCGCCAACGGGAGTAATGCAGTAAGTCTCGGGACCGGCGACCGACGCGGGGTCCGCCGGGAATGCGTTAAAGTGCAGGCTGACAAACAAGTCCGCGCCGCGCGCATTGGCCATGGCCGGCCGGGTCGGCAAGGGAACGTAAACATCCTTGGTGCGGGTGAGGATGACGTTGAAGCCCAGTTTTTCTAGTTCCTCCTTTAAAACCAGGGCGAGGGCGAGTGTATAGGTCTTTTCGTTATGTGCAAAAAAACCCGAGCCGACCCGTTTGCCGGTGTCCCTACCCCCGTGGCCCGGATCCAAGCAGATGGTCAGGGTGTTTTTGGCCGGCGAACGCGACGGATTTAGGAGCGGACGGACCAGCGTCCTGAGATCAAGTTCTGAGAGGTACAGACGATCGGCCTGGCTGGCCACGGGAAAGGAGAGCCGCACATGGATACCATTCATTTCCATCTGGGCGGAGTTGACATCAAACACGAGGCGGTTGTTTGCGTCGGTCAATACGACTTCATGACCAAGCTCATGCGTGGAGGAGGAAAAGCCATTCGCGGCGGCCCATTGTGAAAGCTGGAGGTAGCTTTGGCCGTTGATGAAGGCCAGGCCCGTCGCGAACGTTGACCAAGCCCCGCAAAGCAAAATCAGGCCGGCAAATACCGCGCGAAAAGGCATGGCAACAGGGGTCATGCCGGTCAGGAAATGGCCCGCAATTCAAGCGGCCGGCAACCAGCGGCTAAGTCGCCGTAAACCGTCAACCACTCGCAAAATATAAAACCACTCATCAAACAGGAAACTTGCCTCTGGCAACGGCTCATTTCAAGGTAAATGAGACCGGTAACGGGGGCGGATTTGAAACCTAATGGCCGGCAAAGGGCGCGTTGCTGGAGGTCAGATGAGAATTAATGGCGTCGAGTTTCTGCTCCACCCGCGCCAAGTCGGCCTGGATGGACTGCCGCCAGGGCAATAAGGCTGGATCGGGTGTGGTGGCTGTTTTGATACCTTGCAGCACGGCCTGTTGCGAATCGGCAGTGAGATTGCGCGTCTCGGAATTGACGCTCTCCACGATGGCTTTTTGTTCTTCAATCAGGGACTGGGTGATTTGCGCGGTGCAAAGATAGAGCGCTCCCAACCCATTCGTGTGGTAGGTGTATTCCAGGGCGTTCTGGGCTTCGCGTTCGGAATCGGCGAGTTGAAGCTGGGTCTCGATTTGCTTGCCGATCGTCAGCAGCAGATAGAGCGTGTTGGTGTGGAAGAAAAGTGCCGCGTCCTGGTCCTTTGCAAAATAGGCGCTGTTCATTTTGTTCAATTCCGGCGCCAGCTCCGTGAGTTCGGCCTGCAGGACTTGCATTTGTTTGGCCTGATCCTGTTCCAGGCGGGTGATTCGCTGGGACAGCGCATCAATTTTCTGGCTGTTGATTTTCGCCTGCTTATTGCAGCCGCAAAGGGACAGGACCGCCACGAGCCATAAAAGAAAAAAAACGTTTGTTTTATGCATATTCAATGACCGAGAGCACACGACCCACGGTCAAAGCGATGGAACACGCTGGGCAGGCATTCGTCAACGGGATTCGGCCGATCCCAACCGCCGACCAAGCGAATGCCAGCACTTCAAACTTCGCGTTTTGATTTTTGCCAGGTCGGACCAGCGGATATGGTGCAGAAGCCCTTGCCGCCCAAGCCATACCCCCGAACGCCCCGCTGGGCGCCCTCAATCGCAGTTTCTTTTGAGCCGGGTCAGATTTTTGGTATCCGGCTTGTTTTATTAGGCAGGCTTTTCTTTTTAATCGATTTATCTTGAAACTTAAAAGTCCAGAATGTAGCATAGTTTCAATCACTTTGGACCTTAGAAGCGGCCATAAAACCAGGCATCACCCCATCCGGAAAATTTTAATGGAGCCAAATTAATTGGAAGCCATTTGCGCGCCAGGGATTCGTGTGTCAAAAACTGATTGTTACGAATGGGTTACAATCTTTGTCCGGTTGCACGGGAAGACTCCTGCGTCATTTGGACAAGCATTGAATGTCAGGGACGGTCTCGAAGACATGAGGGTATTTAAAAATAAAATCAATCGAATGGAATCTTATGAGAAAACTTGCATTCGCTGCGGTCCTTTGCACCTGGTTCACTTTAAGTAGTGTTGGGGTAATGGTACCCATTTCACCCGGGGTCAACCTGCTCGGAGACACGTTCTTAAATGCCCCCGCCTCACTCGGCATTTTGTTACCAAACCCGAACGGCATGTTGAACGGCTCACAAGTATTTATTTACCAATGTTCAGTGGGTTTTACCAATTTCACGATCGATAACGCATGGCCTAGCGGCTGGGGCAATTCAGACGACTCAATGCAAGCGGATGCCCCAGTCATCAATCCAGGCGAGGGATTCATCATTAACAACCTCACGGGCCTGCCGTATTCTTGGGATCTGGGAGGATCTCCCGGGCTGCCCCTACTGCCACCGGCGAATTACTGCGGCTGTGGCCAGTGGTCTCTGCTATGTCCCCAAAACACAAACACTTATGTGACTTATCAACAAATAACCGGTTTTCCCCCGCAGGAGGGCGCCCAAGTATCGTTTCATTTCACCCCCGGCAATCCCATTATCGCTGACGACACTTATATGAACGGGGCCTGGAGCCCCGGCACGCCCCTTTTGACCAATGGTCAGGCTGCGTTCTTTTACTCTCCTTGCACGAACAGTTGCATCAACCTGCAATGCCCGAAGGACATGACGGTCATGACCTGCAGCAACTGTGCGGTGGTCTATTTCACAGCGACAGCCACCAACACCTGTTGCACCAACGACGTGACACTGACCTACATCCCGGATTCAGGCAGTTGTTTCCCGTTGGGAACCAACCCGGTACAAGTAACGGCAACGGATGCTTGCAGCAATGTGTCCACCTGCACATTCATGGTAAACGTGCTGCCGGGCACCAATTGCAGTGGTTGCATCCAGATGCAGTGCTGGTCAAACCTGGTGGTGTCGGCGTGCACCAACGTGCCGGCTTACTATTATCCTACAGCCACGGACCTGTGTTGCAGCAATCTGAGTATCGTGTGCAGCCCGACCAATGGCAGCATGTTTGCGCCGGATACGACGAACACCGTGTTGGTCGTGGCCACGGATGATTGCGGCAACAGTAACAGTTGCAGCTTCTCGGTCACGGTGCAATGCATCACGACCAATGAATGCCCGTGCACCGCTTCAAATGGTCCGGTCATTTTGAACGGGTGTTTTGACAACGGCTTGAGCGGCTGGACTCCGTCCGGTAAAAACGGCACCGTCTTTGTGGTTTCAAGGAATGATGCCTACCAGGAAGGACGTTACGCTCCCGCTTATTATTTTGTGGACCTCGGTATCAGCGCCGCCCCGAATTATAATACGGGCGCATACCTCCAACAAACCGTGTCCGGATTTACAGTTGGCCAACCCATGACGTTGTCGTTCTGGTATTCCGTGGAATATGACTCCGGCCCGCCGCATGCGGCGGCTTCAACCCCGGCACTGGAAGTCACGATTAGCGGCAATTCGGGCAGCCAGCCATTCGATTACAACCAGGTTTACTTTGGCGGCAACCCACTCGGCACCACCCCGACCCCCGCACACTGGACCAAAGTCTCCCTGAATTTTACCCCGACGGACCCCAGCTTGACGTTCCGATTTACGGACACCTCCAGCACGGGCATTGATCCGCAGATTGATTGTGTTTGTTTGATTCCCGGCACTAATTTCAACACCTGCAGCAACGGCTGCATCACCCTCCAGAACCCCGCCAATATCGTGCTTTATGCCTGCACCAATACGCCGGTTTACTACTTTCCGCAGGTCACGGACACTTGCTGCAGCAACGTGAGTGTGGTGTGCAACCCGACCAATGGCAGCCAGTTTGCGCCGGGCACCACGACCACAGTGACGACCCTGGCCGGGGACACCTGCGGCAACACCAATGTCGGCAGCTTCACGGTAACCCTGCTTTGCCCCTCCAATCCATGCATCTCCCTGACCAGCTTCAGCAACAAGACGGTTTCCTGTGACTCAAACTGGAGCTTCGATCCGCCTGTGAACATCGTAGATTACTGTTGTAGTAATTTCAGCGTCTCGTTTACCACCGCCACCAATAGTGCTCCCTGCCCGCTCGTGGAAACGCGCACGTGGACCGTGGCCGATGCCTGCGGCAACAGCACCAATTGCAGCCAGACGGTGACCATCGTGTCCTGTGTGCCGCCGCCCTCGGGCATGATCAACTGGTGGACCGGCGACTCGAACACACTGGATATTGTGGGCGGCAATAATGGCACCATCAATGGCACAGTCACCTACGCCAGCGGCATGGTCGGATCGGCATTTGATTTTGACGGTTCGGGCGGGTGGGTGCAATCGGCCGGAGTCAGCCAATCCCAGTCCGCCGGCACTGTGGATTTCTGGTTCAACGTCACTACCTGGAACTGGCAACCCGCCAACAATGGCCTCTTCCTCTGGGCCAACACCGAACACTTGCCAGGCGGTGACTTCGACGGCATGAACCTGGGAACACATCCTCAGTATACCGGCACGGGTGAATTGTTGTTTGGCATCTATGCCGGCGGCTGGAACTGGGCGCATAGCGGAGTTGTTCCGCAACCTAACACCTGGTATCACGTCGCCGGCACCTGGGGGCCGTCCGGCATAAAAATTTATATCAACGGCCAGCTCATGGGCTCCAACCCATACCCCGGCCCGGCACCCGCGTACACGCTCTATAACCTGATCGGACGTTCCTCCTGGCCGGGCACACAGATCAGCGGTTTGGTGGATGAAGTGGAAATCTTCAATCGTGCGCTTGCCCCTGGCGAAATCGCCGCTATCTACAACGCCGGGCCGGCCGGCAAATGCAAATCCCCCGTCGTGGCGTGCCCCAGCGATAAGACGGTGGAATGCGGCAGCGCCTGGTCGTTCGATCCGCCGGTGGTAACAGGCATTTGTGAGGGTACCAACACCGTCGCGGCCCTCACCCCCATCACCAATGGGGTGTGCCCGCAAATTATCACGGAGAACTGGGTGATTTCCAATTCCTGTTTCGGCACCCTCTACAACTGTTCGCAACAAGTGATGGTGATTGACACCACGCCGCCGGTCATTGATTGCCCTACCAATTCGCAGATTGTGGCGCTGAACAAAAATTGTCAGTTTGTGATTCCCTATGTTTCCGTGAATGCCACGGATGCCTGCACCCCGCCCTGCTCCCTGGTCTATTCACAATCGCCTACAAATGGCACAATTGTTCCCGGCCATACCGCCGATGTCGTCGTCACCGTCACCGACCTCTGCGGTAATTCCAGCCAATGCACCGTCCACCTGATTGGCGAGGACCGGACCGGACCGGTGGTGACTTGTCCATCCAGCATGACGGTGACCAATTGCCTCGTGCCGTGTGTGCCCGTAAGCGCCGAGGATAGTTGCTGTCCCAAAGGCTCGTTGGTGGTCGCCCAATCCCCGCTTTGCGGCGCACCGGCCGGCCCCGGGGTGAATTCCGTGACCGTGACGGTCACGGATTGCAATGGCAATACCAGCACAAAAGTAGTCCACCTGGACCACAGCGGCAGCCCGCAGTCCTTCCTGGGCACCCTTTATAATACGGGAGTTGACCCAAGCCGCGCGCTGCTGCCGGATGACGCTGAGGACACCCACTATGGGCTACCACCTTCCGCCGTGCCCGCAGGTATGCCTGTTGACTACTATGGTTACGCCGTGGCGGTTTCGGATGCCAGCCAAAGCACGGCACCGGTTCCAGACACGTGCCATTGGACCGACAACCCCGGCAATGGCCCCATCTACCACTATGTCCCCTGGGGACTGCCGCCGGATCCTGCCACTCCCGGTTCCGGCGCCGTGTCCAAGTGGATCGGACCGGATTTTGTAAATAATTCCTGCTGCCCCGCAGGGTCAAGCGCGGTTTATACTTATACCCAGACCTTCCTTTTCCCAGGAAATTTAGATGCCTCCACCGCGTGGCTGGCCGGGCGCGGTGCGGCGGACAACGCCGCGGACATTTATTTGAATGGGAATTATCTTGGCAATTTGACTGCCCTTTCAAGGTGGAATTCCTTCCAGTCCGCTCCTGGAATGATCGTGCCTGGACAAAACACCCTTAAATTCGAAGTCATCAATACCTCACATTGGACCGGTCTCAGGGTGGAGATCACCAACGCCGTCGCCAACTGCGCGTCTTGTGCTCCGCCGACCATCAGATTCATAACGTCATCCCTGTCGGCACTTTTGGGCAGTTCTCCGCTGCTCTCGGTCACAGCGGAAGGTAGCATACCGATTAGTTACCAATGGCAGTTCAATTCGCACAATATTGCCGGGGCCAATAGCTCGACTCTTCAACTCCACTCCGTTAATTATTCCTTCGCCGGGATTTACACAGTAATCGTGTCAAACGCCTGCGGTGTCACGACCGGACAAGTGCGATTGAGCGTGTATAAGCCAACGTGGCCCAGCGCCCTTTGGAATGTGGGCTCAGTCGTCTCGCCGCTCACCGCGACTTATGGCCCCGACTTGATGTTGACGGGACCCGATGCCACCACCAATTACGCGATTTCCAGCGGCACCACCGAAGACTTTGGCCTGCCGGAGGTGGGCGGCCAGATTGTCAACGTCATGGATATAAATCCGCAAGTCGGCGCTCAAATTCTGATTCCCCCCGTCGCGCCAGCCGGCAGCAATTCGCTTGATTCCTACACCGTGATCATGGACATCTACCAACCCGGGAACGCGGTGGGAACTCCCACGACCCTCTTCCAAAGTCAGAACAGTCCCGGCGGCATTGTTTTAAGCCTCGACACCTCCAACTATGTCCATGTTGCGGACCTGGCCGGCGGCGTGCCTGCCGACACGGCTTCGGCAACACCCATGCAACCGGCCACGTGGAACCGCCTGGCTTTGGTCGTCTCCGGACCCTCCGCAGGATTTGGCGGGAGTGCCATCGCTTATTTGAACGGTCTCAACACCATTGTTGCCTACAGTTGTCCCTGCTGCGTGTTTACCTCCGCTTCCTCCATTAATTGGAACAACAGCTCGCCCATGGTGTTTAGCGGAACAACGAACGAGGCAAATGGCGAACTCTACGTTTCCAGCCTTCAATTCCACGCCGTCGCGATGTCCCCGGCCATGATTGCCGGACTGGATTCGCCAGACATCGGCCCGGCGCCTGGCAGCGACCTTTCCGCCCCTGCCCAACCGCCCTCCCTTTCCGTCGTGGCCACCAACGGAACCCTTAGTCTGACTTGGACGGGAAGTTCCTATGATCTTCAGGAAACCACCGATCTCACCAGTGGCAGCTGGGCGGAATCCGTTGTGCCCTTCACGGAAACGTGGCTCAACGGCAACATCTTCAACGCGGCCATCGTCAACCCGGCACCCGGTGTGCCGGCGAAATTCTATCGCCTCGCGTTTCGGCCTTGATCACAGTTCGTCCGGCCTGAGTCTAACCACGCTGTCACGATTGCAGGCTTTTTCGAGGCCTTGGAAAATCCGCGAGCATTTGAATAATGGCTTGCAAAATGTTGGAGGAAACAGAACACTTGCAGGGTGGCTGGCAACGCGGACTTCCTGCCATTTATAAAATTTCAAATTGGAAGCAAACAAGCCGTAAAATTTAAGGATAATTTAGCCTCAAACCAGTTATGCAGAACAAACCGGGACTGATTGGTATTTCCGTTATGAAGTTGCTGCTGCTTGCTTTATTTGCATTCTGCAGGCCAGCCGCGGCCGCCATAAACGGCTCGGACAATTTCAATAATAATGTTGTAAACCCGGCTTTCTGGGGTTCTGACATTACTTATGGGGCTGGCATATTGACTGAAATCAATCAACAGTTGCAATACACCTGTGCCACACCGTCAATTGGAGACCAGGACTATTCTTATCATCCCTGGATTTTAAACCAGGCAACCTATGACACAGATTGGGAAGTGATATTGGATGTTCAAGACACGGTCACTCCAAGCGTGGTTGGCCAGGTTGCCACTGCGGGCATTCAAGTGTTTGCGGCGAATAATTTGAATAACACAGTTTATGTGGAGCTCTATTCCTCAGCACTTGATCAGTTGCCGTTGAGGCGCGGATTCCACAGCGCGATCAGCACCAATGACTCACAAAATATTGATCTGGGATTCAACGATACTTTAAATCTTGGGGTGACCGCTGGCGCCATTCGCATCGTGTATAATTCGCAGTCAAAGGTCTTCACCACTTTTTATGATACCAACGGAAGCAGCCAGAGTGGCTATCTCTGGACCCAGCTTGGTTCTTTTGGCATCAACAACTCGGGTGGCGCCACCACCAACACCTCCTGGGGAATGGGCGGCTCACAGGCGTTTCAGGTGACGGTTTACGGCTTTGACAGCAACATCGCCGTCAACAATGGCCAGCTGAACCTGGACAATTTTTCCGTCGCCACCGCTTCCGCCCGCCCCTTAATCCTGATTAATACCCGGCCGGGCAATTCAAATGTTCTGACCTGGCCGGAGTCTGCCTTTGAGTATAACCTGCAACAATCATCGTTGTTCATTTCTAATGCCTGGGTAAACGTGACGCAACCTCAAGCGCTGTCCAACGGGCTCTATTCAACGTCAATTCCTGAATCAGGAAACTTCAAATTTTTTCGATTAAAGCATTAATCACGCGGGCAGCTTTCCTGATTTTCGGGAATTGCTTCAGGCGCCCAACGGCCGGTGAGGCTGCTATAAACAGTTGATTTCTGGCGGCAATGGTCTTTAATTCTGGTTCGAACTTTTAAATGAACATCCACGAATACCAAGCCAAGCAGTTGCTCGCCCGAAACGGCGTGACCGTCCCGCTCGAAATTCCCGCGACAACCCTCGCTGAAGTGCGGCCCGCCGCGGAAAAAATTGCGGCAACCGGGAGCGCCAAGGTGGTGGTGAAATCACAGATCCACGCCGGCGGCCGTGGCAAGGGTACCTTCAAGACCGGTTTTCAAGGCGGGGTAAAAGTGGCGGGATCGGTGGACGAAGCGGTCGGATTTGCCGAAAAGATGCTGGGCAACGTCCTGGTCACGAAGCAAACCGGTGCCGAAGGCCGCAAGGTACAGACGCTGCTCATTGCCGAGGGCGCCAAAATCAAAAAGGAATTTTACCTGGCCGTGCTCCTCGACCGCGCCACTTCTCGTCCGCTCATCATGGCCAGCACCGAGGGCGGCATGGATATCGAGGAAGTGGCCGAGCATCACCCGGACAAAATCGTGCGGGAACAGATTGATCCGGCCTTGGGCATCATGCCCTACCAGGCCCGCAAGATTTCCGGGGCGCTGGGCTTGAAAGGCGACCTGTTTAATGCCGGGGTGAAGCTGATCACGGGCGTTTATAATACTTGGTGGGAGACGGATGCCGCGATGGTCGAATTGAATCCGCTGGCCGTGGTCGAGCTCCGCGACGGCAAGGAAACCGTGATGGCGCTGGACGCGAAGATTTCCCTGGATGACAACGCATTGTACCGCCACAAGGACATCCAGGAAATGCGCGATTTGAATGAGGAAGCGCCGCTGGAAATCGAGGCTTCCAAATACGCTCTGAACTATATCAAATTGGACGGTAGTATTGCCTGCCTGGTGAACGGCGCCGGACTGGCCATGGCGACCATGGATATCATCCAACATTTTGGAGGCAGCCCGGCCAACTTCCTGGATGTGGGGGGCGGTGCGAGCAAGGATCAGGTGACGGCGGCGTTTAAAATCATTTTGAGCGATCCGAACGTGAAAGGGATTCTGGTGAACATTTTTGGCGGGATTATGGATTGTAACGTGATTGCGACCGGGATTGTGGCGGCCGTGAAGGAAACCGGCCTGAAATTGCCCCTGGTGGTGCGGTTGGAGGGCAACAATGTCGCGGCCGGCAAGCAGACGCTGGCGGAATCAGGCGTGGCGATCATTACCGGGGATTCGATGGCCGACGCGGCGCAGAAAGTGGTGAAGGCCGTGGCAAAGTAACCCGGCATGAGCGGCGGGAGCACGATGCAGGTGTTTTTGGGCAGCGAGGCGGTCACGCCGCCGCAGCATGACTTGGAGCCTTATCACCGGCTGATTGCTTTGCAAAAAGAAATCATCAAACTGGCGGAAGAAAATGAGCGTGCCCGGCGCGATTGCCTGGTGCTGCTGAACGACGTGACCGCCAAAGGGCTGAGCCAGACCGCGGCGCCCAGGACCTTGCGCCAGAAAGTGAACAATGCGTTTGGGCAGTTGTCGATTTTTCCGGCAAAACCGAACCTGGTGGCGATGGCAGTCAAGGAACAGGCAACCTGTTAAACGCCGCCGCCGGGTCAATCGGCAATCCTTTGTGACTCCGCAGGCAAAAAAGATTGATGTGCTGGCGAATGGCGAAATGGTTGCGTGAATTAAACGACCGGCTTAATTTAATTTGATGATTGATGCGGCTACATTGGCGCAGATGAATGGTAATATATGATGCCGCCGGACGCGGGCCCGGCTTGGCGCGCGGCGCACGCAGCGGGCATTGACATGTCGCTGATCGAAGATTCGCTCAAGTTGACGCCCGAACAACGGCTCGCAGAACATCAGCAGGTCATTGATTTTTTGCTGGAAATCCGGGAAGCGGGCAAGACTCATGGCGCAAAATGACCAGGCCCTATTGGTCCGCCTGAAAAACAGCGGGCTTGAGTTTGTGGTGGTCGGCGGCGTTTGCGTTGTTTATCACGGCGCACTGTCGGCCACGTTTGATTTGGACAAATGTTGTCCATTTGGCAAAGAAATTGTCCGCAAAATTGAAGCGGCCGTCTTTGATTTGCATCCGGTTCACGGGTTAACCGCAATGGAACTGCCGCGGGAAAACTTTGGGCAGCTGAAAAACATTTATTTGCAAACGGATTTGGGCAAACTCGACTGTTTAAGCGCGGTCAGCGGTGTGGGAAATTTTAATGACGTTAAAAATAGAAGTGTGACCGCAAACATGTCGTTTGGCGAATTTCGTTTTTTGAACATTGATGCATTAATTGCCTCAAAGATGGCCGTCGGGCGTGAGCGCGATCTCGATGCGGTGCGCCGGCTCGTTGCCATCACAGAAAAGAAACAACAACAAACAGAGCTGCTTTAATCGAACTACAAACCAGAAGAATTTGTCATGTCTATCCTGATCAAACCCAGCACCAAGGTACTCATTCAAGGCATCACCGGCAGTTTCGGCGCGCGGCACGCGCAGCTCTCGCTGGATTACGGAACAGCGGTGGTGGCCGGAGTCACGCCCGGCAAGGGCGGTCAATTTTTCGAACATGGCAGCCACCGCGTGCCGATTTTCGACACGGTCGCCGAGGCGGTGAAGCAGACCGGCGCGACGGCAAGCGCAGTATTCGTGCCGCCCCCGTTCGCGGCGGACGCCATCCTCGAGGGCGCGGATGCGGAACTGGATCTGGTGGTGGCCATCACCGAAGGTATCCCCGTGCGCGACATGGTGCGGGTAAAGCGGGCGCTGGAGGGCAATACAAAAACCCGTTTGATCGGCCCCAATTGTCCCGGAGTGGTCACCCCCGGTGAAGGCAAGGATTCCCACGGCGGCTGCCGGATCGGCATTGCGCCGGGTTATATTCACAAAAAAGGTAATATTGGTGTGGTTTCCCGCAGCGGCACGCTGACCTACGAAGCGGTCTGGCAATTGACGTCACGCGGTGTCGGCCAATCCACCTGCGTGGGGATCGGCGGGGATCCGGTGAATGGCACCTCGCACCTGGACGTGATCAAGCTTTTCAATGACGACCCCGAAACCACGGGCATCATCATGATCGGCGAAATCGG
>Ga0075019_10001765_pt1 | contig 12306 bp, 10 predicted proteins | sample ColStrG_CSR_2013_FD_71473 | JGI IMG/M metagenome (GOLD analysis project Ga0075019, IMG submission 71473) | Freshwater sediment microbial communities in response to fracking from Pennsylvania, USA - Cold Stream Run_MetaG_CSR_2013 | ecosystem: Environmental > Aquatic > Freshwater > Creek >...
TTGGGTATGGACGAAGGCGAAATCTTCAACATGTACCGCGAGCTGCCATCCGTGGCGAACAAAGCTGCGTGGAGTTTGAAACACACTCAAACTTTGGGCGACCCAACCTTCACCACCGGCACTTCAGAAACCGACCAAGAATTGCTGCGCAATTTGGTGGCCTTCTACGTGGTGACCGAAGGCATTTTCTTCTACTGCGGTTTCAGCCAAATTCTTTCTATGGGTCGCCGCAACAAAATGACCGGCGTGGCAGAACAGTTCCAATACATTCTGCGCGATGAATCCATGCATTTGAATTTTGGTATCGACGTAATCAACCAAATCAAATTAGAAAACCCACACCTCTGGAGCGCCGAATTCCAGCAGGAAGTTTTGCAAATGATTTTGGAAGGCACCGAGCTAGAAATTCAATACGCCCGCGACTCCATGCCCCGCGGCGTACTTGGCATGAACGCCGCCATGATGGAAGAATACCTCCACTTCATCGCCAACCGCCGCTGCGCGCAACTCGGCCTAAAAGAACAATTCCCCGGCGCACAAAACCCATTCCCGTGGATGAGCGAGATTATGGATTTGCGTAAGGAGAAGAACTTCTTTGAAACGCGCGTAATTGAGTATCAGACTGGTGGGGCGCTTTCTTGGGATTAATGCTTGACCGCAAAAATTGAAATATAAGGTTGCAGCTAATAAAACAGACTTAGCGCTGTCTGCTTGATTAAAAAAATAGCTGATGATAATTGTGAGATAGATGATGAAGGTAATTAGCCTATTTTCTGGCGCAGGAGGGTTTGATATTGGATTTGAACAGGCAGGATTTGAAATTGTGGTCGCCGTGGAATCTGATCCCTCTTGTTGCAATACATTGAGAAAAAACAAACCACACCTTCAAGTTATAGAAAGTGATATATGTCAAGTAACAGGAGCTGAAATATTAAAGGCGGCTGGATTAAAAAAAGGGGACGCCGCATTAGTTATTGGTGGCCCACCCTGTCAATCCTTTAGTTTGGCAGGAAAAAGAATGGGCTTAAATGATGTTCGAGGCTCAATGATTTTGCAGTTCTCTAGGCTCGTACATGAAATTCTTCCCAAGGCGTTCGTTATGGAAAATGTTAAGGGAATGCTTAACTGGGAAAACGGAAAAGCTATTGAAGCTGTTCTAAACGAATTTAGAGAGCCTGCATTTTATAAAAATAAGAAGTATATATACGATGTAACATATTCTGTTCTTAACGCTGTTAATTTTGGAGTCCCTCAAAAGAGGGAGCGTTTATTTATTATTGGCAATAGGCTTGGAAAGAAGTACTCATTTCCTGAACCAACACATGGATCGACCCTAGAACAAAACTTATACAATAAAAAACTTTTACCGATTCAAACTGCATGGGACGCAATAGGAAATTTACCGGAAGCTGAAGAGCCTTCAGATACCGCCAAGAGAGTTTCACAAACTATCAAAGACCGAATTACAAAACATGGCTATTAAAAATCATCAGATGACAGCTCATTCTCCCACAACTTTAAAAAAAATAAAGTTGGTTGCTATTGGAGAAAAGCTGTCAAACACGAACAAAACATTTAGCTCCACCTACAGGCGCTTAGATCCAAATCAGCCTAGTCCTACAGTCACAAGAAGTGGCTATAGGGATTTCATCCATCCCTTTGAAAACAGAATGCTCACAGTTAGAGAGCTTGCTTGCCTGCAAACATTTCCTATAACTTGGGAGTTTACTGGCGTCAGACTTGACTCTTATAGCTCTAAGCGAAAAACAACGATGACTCAATTTGGTCAAGTTGGTAATGCAGTGCCACCAAAGTTAGCAAAGGCTTTAGCTGAGAGCTTAAAAAAGCAATTATTTAAGGATTAAATATGTCCGTTGTACCCATTGAGGTTATTCTCGAACAATATCAATTAAGATCCACTTTTTTTGCGGAAAAACTAAACGAATTTGGATTTTTTGATTTCGAAAAGAAAATACAAAAGATAATTCAAGATCAAGAGAGCTCGTTTAATTGGAATGAAAGAGCACACTGGGGCATAAATGAATCGGCTTGGAATGAAATTCAATCTAAAGACTTTTCCCCTTTAGCCATTTTTTGTCACCCTAGAATCGTTAGCCATCATCCCAGCTTGATTAGATATTATCGAAGCGTTGCATTATTACCGCAAAAAGGAATGCAAAGCATTTCTTCTGTAGGCGGAATTAAAGAAATAGAAAATGGAACGAAAGCTGTACCACAAGGAAAGGTACTAAATATTGTAAAAGCTCTCAACGAGTTAGTCTCTTCAATTATATTACTCACACCAGATATAGACTCTAATAAAATATTAGGGATGATGTACGCAACAGCTGGTACAACTATTGACGGATCGTGGCGCAATCAAATTGGAAACGAGGGAGAAAGGGTCATTAGAAGCCTTTTGATAAAAAGTCTTATTGAAAATGAAGAAATTATTGCAATAGTTGACAAGAAAGACTGTTCATTTAAATTAGACGAATGGAAAGCCAAGTATGATGATCCAGTACTAACAATAATTGAAATTAAATCCGTCGTCACGAAAAATGGAGCTTCGATACTCTTCTCTTCAGAGCCTGACATTACCCTCATGAATTCAAGCGGAAAAGTAATTGGAGCCATAGAAATTAAAGCAGGCATTGATCCAGCCGGAGCATTAGAAAGATTAGGGGCTATGTTTAAGTCCTTTGATAATGTTTTAGCAATTACACCTAATGCTAAAACCATTTTAGTTGCAACCTGTATTACTGATGAAGTTGGCTCCAGACTTCGCGAATCAAATGCTGTTTCACAAATCTATATAACAACTGAGATTTTAAATAATAAATTTGGGAAAGCGCTTAAGTTTTCAAATGCCGTCCGAGCAATAATGGGGCTGATTGACCAGAGGTTATAGCTTTCAGCCCGAAGATACTATCTCTCCGATACTATTTAGCCCGTAGGTTGGGCAGCAATGCCCAACACAACGAACAACAAAACCGACTCACTGCCAATTTAAAACGCAACTTACATTTTTATTTTCGGTTTAATCGGAAACATGGACATGTTGGGCATGACTGCCCAACCTACGCAAACATCAAAAAGGAAGTTTTATGGAATATCGACGCATGCGGGTTACGGGTGGGTGCTATTTTTTATACTTCATTAGAATAATTGGGGTCAGAGTAAAATTTAACATCCATGCCTGCCGCAGGCCTCACTTTTCATTCATTCGCGCCATCCATTGCGCTCGCCCTGCGGGCAGCGGTGCTGTGCAAAATTACCCCTGTAATTTTGTGCCTCGCAAAAGAAAAGTAGCTTGCCAGCAGGCGAAACCAGTTACCAATAAAATCTCAGAAAGGAAGTCCACATGTTCAAACCATTAATAATTTTTGCAGTTGTAATCACCCTGTCCTCCTGCGCAACCAACACAACCAAAACCAAAGAAAAGAGCGAAGATCTCTCCTCTGCACTCACCAGCCTCTTTGGCGAGCCGAAAAAAGTGGACGAAAAAAAATTGGAGAAATACCCCCTAGGCTCTGAGAAAAACCCCGTTCGCGTAAATGGCCCCAGCGGACAACGTGATTACCTTTCCCGTTTAGTGTGCAACAACAACGAGCCTGTATCTGCGTTTGAGCGCATGGGAAGTGCAGGAGCCAGCCCCTTTGGAACCATCATGGACATTTATGAGGTTATCTGCGATACAAACAAAGGCGTGGTAAAGCATCAAGTATTCTTGGATATGTACCATCCCCAATATGACGAAACCCGGCCAGCAGCAGGCTTTATTGCATTAACACCCGATTGTTGGATTCCCTTAAAAAAGGCAATTGAATTTAGAGAACAGAAAAACTTCAATGCTGCATTAGAGCAAATTGAATTACACAATCAATGCGACAAATCCAAGGAACGCATGTCCTACTATTATCACCTGGGTTGGACTTACGCGGAGATGGGTGAATTTACAAAAGCAATTGATGCCTATACAGACGGTTTAAAAACACAACCCGACTACCCTTTCGCCTACTGGCGCAGAGGTTTAGCTTATGAAAAACTTGGCAAAGCACCTGAAGCACAAGCAGATTACAAAAAAGCATACGATGAAGGAATGCAAAAGAACCCAGAAAAATTTAAAGAATTCCTAAATGAAAATCCTGATGTAGCTGAAAAACTGATGCCTAAAAAATAAATTTGGTGCCAGCCATGTAGCACGGGTTAGCCAAGAGCGTAACCCGCATCATCCGGATAAACAAATATAAAAACCAGAGCTGCATCAACGCTTTTAAGATACAAAAAACCAATGAATTAGAGAAAAACATTGAAAACTGGGGTCAGAGTAAAATCTGCATTGCGAGAAGGATTGCGATTACGCAACATTGGACATTAATCAATATCAATTTCTCCAACAGACTACAATTTCAACGATGACAAACCGCCATCTACCGGCAAAATTTGCCCCGTTATCCAGCGAGAGCTTTCGCCCAACAAAAACACTACCGCCGCCGCGATATCATCGGGAGAACCAATTTTTTGCAAGGGGTGTTTCTTGCTAGCCGCTTGTATTTTTTCTTCGCTCGACAGTAATTTTTCCGCCAAAGGCGTATGAGTGAGTGATGGCGCAATGGCGTTAACACGAATGCTGGGCGCCCACTCTGCTGCCAAGGATTTTGTAAGGCCTTCAACAGCGCCTTTTGCTGCCGCTATGCTCGCGTGAAAAGGCATACCTGTACCAGCAGCAACACTACTGAATAGAACAACGCTGGCGTGGTTTGCACGTTTTAACCGCGGCATAACTCTCTGTAGGCTGTGCACGGCACCCAGAACATTAACTTGCCAATCGCGTAAAAAATCGTCTGAGCTTAAGCGCTGAAAGGGCTTAAGATTAATGGTGCCGGGGCAATAAACAACGCCGTCCAATACCTCGGGCAACCCCGTATCATCCAAAGCTGCCAGTACGTCATTGGCCATAACAACAGCGCCCGCTATGGGTTTTGGGGTGCGCGCCCATACGAATACCTGGTGCCCACAGGCAAGCAATTTTTGTGTGGTTGCCAGACCAATACCTGACGTTCCACCAATGACCAAATAACTTTTCATAGCTACCTCGCACGTGATGTGAGGCTTTGGTACGCACAAACGACGGGTTTAGTTCATTATCGCTACGTTCGTTAAGTTATCGCCAACAGCAATGGCCGCGAACGCGAACAAAAAAGTGGCTCATTAAAAGCAACCTATAAAAAGTAACCTAAAAAAGTCACCGAAATGACACATTCGCCGAACAAAATGCTCCGAGCAGCACAGGTCAAAAACCGATATTAGAGGCGCCATAATGGGGGTTTTCGCTAAACCAGCGCACTCAAGTACGCAAAATTGCCTCAAAAGTGGAAATTTCCTTCGGTTTACTGCAGGCAAATCCGAATAAATTCCTGTATATTACGCGCCTATTTTCCAACCCAAGTTTCCAACCAGCTTATAGAGAGTCCTATGACTGATTTATCCCTTTACAGAAACATTGGTATCTTCGCCCACGTTGATGCCGGCAAAACCACCACGACTGAGCGTATTCTCAAGCTCACCGGTAAAATCCACAAAATCGGTGAAGTTCACGAAGGTGAATCGACTACCGACTTCATGGTGCAGGAAGCTGAGCGTGGTATTACCATTCAATCGGCAGCCGTTACCTGTTTCTGGAAGGGTACTCGCTTCAACGTAATTGATACCCCCGGACACGTTGACTTCACCGTAGAAGTGTATCGCTCATTGAAAGTTCTGGACGGCGGTATCGGCGTATTCTGTGGTTCTGGCGGCGTAGAGCCTCAGTCAGAAACCAACTGGCGCTATGCGAATGACTCAAAAGTAGCCCGTTTGATTTTCGTTAACAAACTTGACCGTATCGGCGCAGACTTCTTGCGCGTTACCGAGCAAGTGAAAAAAGTATTGGGTGCACAGCCTTTGGTGATGACCTTGCCAATCGGTCGTGAAGATGAGTTTGTGGGCGTGGTTGATTTGCTGAATCGCCAAGCTTACGTTTGGGATGACTCTGGCAAGCCAGAAAATTACACAGTTGTAGATATTCCTGCCGACATGGTAGATGACGTTGAGCTGTACCGCGGTCAATTGATTGAGACTGCCGTAGAACAAGATGACGATCTCATGATGGCATACATGGAAGGTGAAGAGCCTTCTGTGGATGATATTAAGCGTTGTATCCGTAAAGGTACTCGCGACCTCGCATTCTTCCCAACATTCTGTGGTTCTGCCTTTAAAAACAAAGGTATGCAATTGTTGTTGGATGCTGTAGTTGATTACTTGCCAAGTCCAACCGAAGTTAACCCGCAGCCATTGACTGACGAAGAGGGTAATCCAACAGGCCAATTTGCTCTGGTTTCTGCTGATGAGCCTTTCCGTGCGTTGGCGTTTAAAATTATGGATGACCGCTTCGGTGCGCTTACCTTCTGCCGTATTTATTCGGGCGTATTGAATAAAGGCGATACGTTGCTTAACTCGTTCACTGGCAAAACTGAGCGTATCGGCCGTATGGTTGAGATGAACGCTAACGACCGCACTGATTTGACCACTGCTCAAGCGGGTGACATCGTTGCCTTGGTAGGTTTGAAAAATGTTCAAACTGGCCACACTCTCTGTGATCCAAAATTCCCATGCACTCTTGAGCCGATGATCTTCCCAGAGCCAGTTATTTCTATCTCTGTAACACCAAAAGATAAGAGCATGATCGAGAAGATGGCAATTGCCATCGGTAAGTTGGTTTCTGAAGACCCAACCTTCCGCGTAGAAACAGACCAAGATTCAGGTGAAACCATCCTTAAAGGTATGGGTGAGTTGCACTTGGATATTAAAGTAGACATCATGAAGCGCACCTACGGTGTTGAGCTGAATGTTGGTCAACCACAGGTTGCTTATCGCGAAACCATTACTCGCGAAATTGAAGACAGCTACACCCACAAGAAGCAATCCGGTGGTTCTGGTCAGTACGGTAAAATCGACTACCGCATCAAGCCAGGCGAAGCAAATTCTGGTTTCGTATTCAAAACCTCTGTTGTTGGCGGTAGCGTTCCAAAAGAATTCTACCCAGCGATTGAAAAAGGCTTTGCCTCTATGATGCCAACCGGTCCTTTGGCTGGCTTCCCGGTATTGGACGTAGAAATTGATTTGATTGACGGTGGATTCCACGCCGTGGACTCGTCAGCTATCGCGTTTGAAATCGCTGCAAAAGGTGCTTTCCGTCAATCAATGCCAAAAGCAGGTCCACAATTGCTTGAGCCAATCATGAAAGTTGACGTGTACAGCCCAGAAGATCACGTAGGTGATGTGATTGGTGACTTGAACCGTCGTCGTGGCCAGTTGTCTGGTCAAGAAGCGAACGTAACTGGTGTGCGCATCAAAGCTGACGTTCCTCTTTCAGAAATGTTTGGTTACATTTCTACTTTGCGCACTATGACCTCAGGTCGCGGTCAGTTCTCTATGGAGTTCTCTCACTACTCTGCATGTCCTGCAAACGTAGCTGAAGCGGTAATTGCCAAAGAGAAAGAAAAGAAAGCTGCCGCTGCTAAAAACTAAGTTTTACGTTAGCGTTAAAAAGCCCCTCCGGTGAAAACCTGCGGGGCTTTTTTATAACGTAATTTTTTTGTTTTACCTCGATCCATAATTAACTTCTCAACTAAAACGTTGGCAAAAACCTTCTATCAAGCTTGATCGCCCACCCATCTCTTTCCACAAAATACCTAACCTATATGACCTAGGATTAACACAGATCCTTGTGAATTTGAACTGGCCAGATAAACCTGTTTACACGCCTAATAACTGTTCTATGGTAATTATTTGACTGATCAACTTTTAAACTATTAGCGCATTCGTATTTTAAATTTATCATGCCTAAAACCGTGGAGCAGCAGTATGAGAAGTCACAGTGCCATCCTGTTTAATTTCGTTCATGCTTATAAAAAAGGAAGAGCATCAGCAGCCATTCATTATTTTGCATTACTCGCCGCATTTAGCTTATTAGTCTCTTGTGGTGGCGGGGGTGGCAGTGGGGGCAACACGAACAACACCACCAATCTTTCTTCATCAGGAGATGGTACGAGCCTTAACAATGCGCCTATAACAGCCAAGATATCCGGCAAGGTATTGGATAAATCCGGGATACCCGTTGCTGGCGTTACCATCAGCGCCTTTCACCACAATGATCACACCACCTTGACCGCAACTACAGATGCTAACGGCGCCTATTCAATCGCAGGCTTGGCAACTATCACCAATGCAGATTACGGTATTTACGCCGAGAAAACGGGTTTCGGTGTTTATCCTTCTTCGGGCGATAAAGAGGGCGTAGTCAGCAAAATGGACTTCAACGGCCTCTATCGCACACTAATACGCTTTATCAGCATGCCCGCGCGCAATGTTACTACTGCTAATTTCACGGTCTACAGAGCTGGCGATAAAATAGCGAGCTTACCGAGAACTGGGCAAACTATCAGTTATTTAAGCGGTGACGATTCAGCGGAACAGAAAGGTGTAACTTGGCCAGAGCAGCGTTTTATCGACAACCTCGACGGCACAGTGACCGATCATCTCAGCGGTTTGATTTGGCTTAAAAACGCAGGGTGCTTTGATCCAACCGATTGGGCGAGCGCACTCGCAGCCGCCAATAAGCTGGCCAGCGGTAACTGCGGTCTAACCGATAATTCGACTGCCGGGCAATGGCGCATGCCCAATGTGAATGAGCTGGAAAGCTTGGTGGATGTGTCTCAAGCCAATCCGGCTATCAGCCAAGGCAGCCCGTTTACACACGTCAATTTAACGCAAGCCTACTGGTCTTCGACCACTTATACCGCCTTACCCAGCAATGCCATGGCAATTCGCCTCACGGATGGCCGCTGGATCAACGGCGTTGATAGCGCCGATAACAACTTCAACAATTCCAAGAGCAATTCGAGCAATGCCTTGTGGGCGGTAAAATCAGGGGCACAGGGCGTAATTCAAGTATTGGCCACAGGTGCATTTGCTGGGGCTGCTGGCGGTGGCTCTGGGCAATCATTTGGCGAGGCGGATGACGCCATTCTACAAATGGGCGCCCCATTAACATCACCAAGATTTATCGACAATGGCAATGGCACTGTGGCTGATACGGTGACAGGATTAACGTGGTTGAAACAAGCGGACTGCATCAAAGGGTCATGGTCAGATGCCATTACTTTGATTAATAGCCTGAACAATGGCCAATGTGGGTTAAGTGATGGTTCGAGCGCTGGCCAATGGCGTATGCCCAATCGCGCGGAAATGTTAAGCCTGTCGGATAGAGCACCCACTTTTCCGCAGGCTTCCTATTTTAACGGGCAATACCAAGCCAATAATCAAATTACCGGCACAGTAATTTTCAATAACTTTATTGTGAGCGATTTTTATTGGACGTCGACTACCGACGCTGCCGATACTACCCAAGCCTGGACGCTGTATAGTTGCGACTTTGGTGTATATAACATCACAAAAACCGATAGCCGCTATGCATTAGCCGTACGTTAAGAAACTAGACGCGATTTGCTGGTACAGATAGCGCACACAAAAAGGCCCAGCAGTTGCTGGGCCTTTTTGTACTCAACCATCATATTATTTTAACGCACCAAATACCTTGCCAATAATTTTAACACCAGTGCCGAGTGGATCCTGACGAATTGTTTTCTCTTCTTCTGCAATCATTATGTAGACGCCTTCCGTAGTATGTTTGGTGACATAAGCCTCTACAGTCGCATCATCACCTGCATCAACGCCATACTGCTGTGCCTTCGCCATCACAGAATTATAATTAGCCGCAAGCTTGGTTTTATCAGTTACTTTTTTAACGATCGGTAAAAATTGAGCATTCAATGAAACTGAGGTTTTTTCTCTAAAAAAATCGGTTACCGATGTATCACCGCCCGTTAAAATCTTTTTGGCATCACTCAGTGTCATGGATTTAATCGCATTTACTAATAAAGGTTTTGCCAAAGGTACGGCTGTTTCAGCGGCATGATTCATAGATTCTTCCAGTTCATCCAATTTTTTGGATTGGCCCGCCAGCTTTAACATAGAGCGTACTTTCTCAATTTTTTCTGGTAATTTTATTTTGACTTTCTCATTGTTCATAAAGCCTCCCTCAACACCCAACTTGGCGATAGCTGATGATGATCCCTGCTCCAAAGCGGCTTTTAAACCCGAATTTGCATCCTGAGTGCTTATATCACTCAAAGAAAGCGCCGATACAGAACCAGAAAAAATCATAGCGGAAAAAGAAATAGCGACAGGAAAAGCCAGCGAACGGAAACTCAACGAAAGCATAATAGACCCCATAATGATCACAATTTGAATGGAATAAACCCATACCCTGATGTTAATAGTTTACCACTGCATTTCCGCAATATGTTTTAATATCGACTCTAAAATAGGTGTAATTTGAGTAACCATTTCCGTGAACAAAAACTCATCAACCAAGAAAAACGCCGAAATCATCGACGAGATATGTCAAACCACCTTATTGTCCTTGCAAAAAGCCCGAGGTAATCCGCACGCCTTGGCCCAAGCAGTTGTCGCGTATGTTGTAGCAGCACAAGCAGTTAATTTATCGATTGACGAGATTGAAAACACATTAGGAGTTGATGATCCTTGCATTATGGATTTGGCAGATCTGAGCGCAGAAGACGAAGACGTTATTATCAACGCATTTGAAACATTTCTGGGGACGCAGTAAAAAATTGGCAACCAATTAACATTATAAAGACTTAAATTAAATTCTATTACTACAGAACCTTCTCAACAAAAAAACAACTCAGCTAAACAAACTATCATCAAAATTTAAGAAACGTTGTGAAAATTTTAAAGCGCACACAACGAGTAAAACTTGGGCAGGATAATCAGCCTAATTACATACCAACCCTCCATCAAAGAGTGACTATGGCTATTACTGCTTTATATACCGACTTATCACGTTACTATGATTTAATGTGTACCGACATCAATTACCAAGAACAAAGTCACTATGCATATAGAATTCATCAACTCTTTGGTAATCAAGGTAAAAACCATCTCGATTTAGCCTGCGGCACTGGGCTCCATGTGCAACATTTTCTTGATTTTGGTTATACATCCATAGGGTTAGACATCAATCAACCTATGCTCAATATTGCACAAGAACGTTGCCCGAAGGCAAAGTTTATGCAACAAGATATGAGTCACTTTGTTGTTGAAAAGCAAGTAGATTTCATTAGCTGCTTTTTATATTCCATTCATTACAACAATGGACTTAGCAAACTAAAAGAATGTATCGCTTGTATCAATACCGCACTGAAACCCGGTGGCGTATTTTTTTTCAATGCGGTTGATAAAAATTATATTGATAATCGAGAGGGCATAAAACACGCATTAACGCATGATGAGGCTGATTTTACTTTTCAATCAGCTTGGCGCTATTGTGGCGAAGGCGACAAACAAACTCTACATGTAGTTATTCAAAGAGCAACATCAACGCACACCGAGACATGGCAAGACGAACACCCGATGGTCGCCATTAGTTTTCACGACTTAAAAGAACTCTTACTTCCTTATTTTGAAGTCTTTATTTTTGAACATGATTTTAACAAGATAATTCCATGGGGTGAAACAACGGGCAACGCGATATTTGTAGCAGTGAAAATATGATTTCACTGAAGAAAAATCACTCATCAGTTTATCAATGCCTACTAGGTCAATATAAAATCGATTATTTTTCATTGTGATAAAAAATTTATTTTCACGATTTTTTATTTAAACCAGAGATTCATTTCCAATAATCAAAAAAAGCAAGAATCAATCAAGTATGTATATATTTGTAAATTAAATTTAAGATTCTTTTTCGATATGCTGTACTAAGCTTGGGCTTTCGCTAACAAAAAAATATCAACATTTAAATCAATACCCTTTAAATAACACATCCTTTAAATAATAAGGTAAATTCACCATGAAAAAAATCCTGTTGCTGATTATAGCAGTACCTCTGCTCATTCTTGGATGCGCCAATCGCACTACGCCAGTTGCAACAAGCGCCTTAAAAAATTCGGCATCGCCTAGCGCAGACGTTGCGATTAATAGTTTCACAGGTACTAATGCGCGCCTAATTGGCCGCTTTGATCTCACCACCCGAGGCCAAGCAAAATTCACGTGGCCTGGCTCTGCCCTTGAGTTTCGCTTTCAAGGGGTAAACGCCTCCATCAATATTGCTAGCCAAATGCAAGTTCGCTTTGAGGTAAATATTGATGGCACAACACACGACCTCTGGGTTAATGC
>Ga0075019_10001768_pt1 | contig 12303 bp, 10 predicted proteins | sample ColStrG_CSR_2013_FD_71473 | JGI IMG/M metagenome (GOLD analysis project Ga0075019, IMG submission 71473) | Freshwater sediment microbial communities in response to fracking from Pennsylvania, USA - Cold Stream Run_MetaG_CSR_2013 | ecosystem: Environmental > Aquatic > Freshwater > Creek >...
GCACAAGCCTTGGGCGTGCAACATTTAATTGCCGCACAGCCAGAAATTTCCACGGATGGGCGCATAACAGGTAAACTAATCGGCAATCCGACCTCGGGTAGCGGCAAAGTGGACCATTTACATGCTTGGTTAGCGCAGCACAACACAACGCTGGGCAATTTTGAGCAAAGCCACTTTTATAGTGACTCACACAATGATCTGCCTTTGCTTGAGCTGGTCAGCCACCCGGTTGCAACCAACCCCAATGCACGATTATCCGCACATGCGAGTGCGCATGGCTGGCCAATTTTAAAGATTTTCAATGATTAAAAGCTTAATAAAACGTTTTTTTGGCGGCGGCGAATCCAAAGAGCCGAGCGCTGGCAAACCCACAAAAGCTGCCAAAGCTGAGAAAGTTAGCAAGGCGGCCAAACCGGTCGTGGCCAAGCTCAAAACACTAACCGTCAAAGAGCACGGGATTGATCCGGATTTGGTGTCCAATAATGCCATTCGGGTCACCAACACCTTGCAACAAGCCGGATTCAAAGCCTTTATCGTCGGCGGCGCGGTGCGCGATTTGCTCTTGGGCGTTAAACCCAAAGATTTCGACATCGCCACCGATGCCACGCCCGAACAAGTCAAACGCCTATTCCGCCGCGCATTTATTATCGGCAAGCGCTTCCAAATTGTGCATGTCATGTTTGGACAAGATTTATTAGAAGTCACCACCTTCCGTGGCGCATCCAGCGACGGCGCACCGAAAGACGAATTCGGCCGAGTTTTGCGCGACAACACTTTTGGTGAGCAGCACGAAGACGCCACCCGACGCGACTTCACCATCAACGCCATGTATTACGATCCCACTACGCAAACAGTGCTGGATTACCACGGCGGCATGCACGATATTCGCAAAAAAATCCTGCGCATCATCGGACAACCCGAAGCACGTTACCGCGAAGACCCGGTGCGTATGCTGCGCGTGGTGCGCTTCGCCGCCAAGCTGCAATTTGAGATCGCCACCACCACGCGCGCGCCGATCGCAGAAATGGCCGAATTGATCGACAACGTGCCCGCCGCACGCGTGTTCGATGAAATGTTGAAATTACTGAGCAGTGGTCATGCTTTAGCGTGCTTAAAACAATTGCGCCAAGAAGGCTTGCATCGCGGCCTGTTGCCTTTATTAGATGTGGTGTTAGAACAGCCGATGGGCGCAAAATTTGTCACGCTCGCACTCAACAACACAGATGAGCGCGTGCGCCAAGGCAAAACCATTTCCCCCGGCTTTTTATTTGCATCGCTGCTGTGGCATCAGGTGTTGGAAAAGTGGCAGAAATACGAAGCGGCGGGCGAGCATCCGATTCCCGCGCTGCACCTAGCGGCTGACGATGTGCTGCAAACCCAAACTGAATCGCTAGCGCTGCAACGCCGCATTGGTTCGGATATGCGCGACATTTGGGCGATGCAACCACGCTTTGATCGCCGCGTGGGTAAAACACCCTACAAGTTAATCGAGCATCCGCGCTTTAGAGCGGGATTGGATTTCTTGGTGTTGCGCGCTGCGTCGGGTGAAATAGACGAAGAAATCGCCAACTGGTGGGTCGATTTTTTAGCCGCCGACAATCAAGGCCGCGAAGCCTTGCTAGCGGCGAAATCGCGAGCTCCGAAAAAACCTACAACAAAATTCGCATCTGGGCCAGCCGCATCGGCATCAACAGCGGGCGCTGAGAATATGGACAAACCCGCTGCCAAGAAACGTCGCCGCCGTCCGAGAAAACCTGCTGCAGCCGAATAAATCCCCATGTCTACACCTCATCAGGCGCTCATAGGATTGGGCGCCAATTTAGGCGATGCGCAAGCCACCGTGGAAGCGGCCTTGGAAGCGTTACATGCGATTCCACACACGCGTTTGGTGAATCGTTCCGCGCTGTATCTCACCGCACCAATAGAGGCGACCGGCGACGATTACGTCAACGCAGTCGCTGAACTATCCACTGAGCTAGAACCCCTAGAATTATTGCGCGCTCTGCAAGCCATTGAGCACGAATTTGGGCGGGTGCGTACTTATCAAAATGCACCGCGCACCTTGGATTTAGATCTACTCTTGTTCGATCAGATCACGCTGCAATCCACTGAGTTACAACTCCCCCATCCGCGCATGCATCAACGGGCTTTTGTCGTCGTTCCGCTGCACGCTATTGCGCCGAAAATACTGATTCCTCAAATCGGACTGGTTTCCGATTTGCTGCCTTTGGTCGCTGATCAAGCGATTCGCCGCCTAAGCTAATTTCCGCCATTTCCCGCCTGCTGCAGCGCAGCGTTGGCGGCATTGTTACCACCTTGTCACGTCGGGATTATTCGCAGGCCTAGTGCGACTGATTTTTGGTCGTCGGGCAACTTCGTGCCTTTCGGCCTTTCACTAAAGCAGCTCAAAAATTATAAAAAAATCACTTAAACCTCGTTTCAGGGAGATAAGCGGTTAGTTTTGACTGACCAGCGGCATCAAATATTTCCCTAAGACAATGTAAACTACTGTTATCCGGTGATGGATGGGTTGGTCCATTCAGTCACATTTCAAAAATACTTTCGTCAGGACGACTGAATGTCATTCAAGGCAACCATTCTTAGACCAGATTTTTACCTGCCAAATCGGCAGGTTCGCGGTTTTACGTTGATTGAACTCATGGTAACGCTGGCCATCGGCACCATCCTGCTCATGATTGCCGCACCGCAATTTACCAGCGCAATCCAAACGCAGCAGTCAAACGCCGAGATGACCAATTTGATGAATGATCTGCAATATGCGCGTTCAGAAGCAATTAAAGAAGGCCAAAACGTAACGATTTGCGCCTCATCAAATGGCAAGTCTTGCAGCGGGACCACGTGGAATTCGGGTTGGATTATTTTTTCCAACATCAGCAATGCGTCGCCGGCAGCATTTAAAGCCGGTACTGACGTTTTATTGCGAGTTCAAACGGCATTTACTACCAAGGACAACCTCACTTCCTCCCCGGCAACGAATTCGGTGACCTACAACCGGGATGGTTTTGGTACCAATTTTGCCAATGCCACTGGACAAATGTTTACCCTGCATAACACCCCGGTCAACAATAATGCGACGCGCTGCGTCTGGCTAGACGCGCTTGGCCGCCAACAAGTGATTAAGTACGGCGCTACGCCAACGACAGGTTACTCATGCTCATGAACACTCACATTAAACAACAGCAGCTCGGCGTGAGTTTGCTCGAAGTGCTCATCGCCTTATTGATTATTGCGATTGGCGTGCTCGGGATTGCAAAGATGCAAGCGCTGTCAATTTCAAACACACAAGTTTCCGGCTCGCGCGGCTTGATCGCCTTGCAGGCCAGCAGTATCGCGGCCAGCATGCATGGCAACCCGATTTATTGGCAAATTGCCGCACCGCTCACTCCGCCGTGCAATGGCGTTGGGACTTGCTCATTTAGCGGCACTAGCACTACCTATTTCGCCAAAACAGTTCCAGCCTCGTGCGTTATTGGTGCTAATTGTGTAGGTGCGCCGATGGCTGGCTACGAGATGAACACTCGCTTGAGCAACTTAAATCAAATCGCTCCAAGTTATACGCTCAACATCAACTGCGCCAATCCCGCCGGACCTACTAGTTGCACTATTCAGATTAATTGGGTTGAAAAACAAGCCGGCGGCAATTCAACCACGGCGTCAATCGCGCAAAATCAATCTACTGTGGCGCAAGTTTATTACTTGTACGTACAACCATGAACTCTATCCTTCCCTTATCCGCCCAGCACCAGACAGCCACACGCCAATCGATTATGCGTGCGGGCTTTGGTCAGCAATCCGGCTTTAGTTTGATTGAATTAATGGTTGCTGTCTTGATTGGTCTCTTCCTCACCTTGGGATTGAGCCAAATATTTTTGAGCATGTATAGTACGTCGCAATCGCAAGGTAATTTGAATCAAAATCAAGAAAATCAACGGTTGGGTATTGTGATGTTGACCAATACCGCACAACTCGCTGGCTTCTATGCGGGCACGCCGACGACTGTCAACGATAACGCTACCAACCTCCCAACGGTCACTAACGCAGACGGCTCCATCTTTGTCGCCGGTGCCGGAATTGTCGGTACCGGCGATGGAACAGGGACTGGCGCAGCAAGCGACACACTCAATATCTATTATCAATCTGGTGGTAGCAATCTGGATGGGATTATCAATTGCCAAGGTGGAACTGCTGCGGCATCGACCAAAACGACTTTTATAAACAGCTTTTCAATTAATGCGTCGTCCCAAATGGTCTGTACTGTAACCACTGGCGGCGTCACAAGTAAGCCGCTTGTGTTGGCCAACAATCTAGCGAGTATGTCAATTTTGTATGGCGTCGATTCTGTTGGATCCAATCCCAGTTCAGTCGATACCTATTTGACCGCCAAAGCAGTACAAAGCGCTAACAAATGGATGAGCGTTCGCACAGTGCAAATCACATTAAATTTTTACACTCCCAATCCACTCAACCCGAACCAAGCTTTTAACAGTACGTCGCCCACCACGCCTTGGGTTCAAACTATTAATTTGATGGCAAAATCATGATCACGCATTCTTCAATTACGTCAACATCGAAGCAACAAGGGGTTGCCCTAATCGCCAGCTTAATCATCATGCTGTTGATGACCATTTTGGCTATTAGTGTGTTTCGCGGAAATAATTTATTAGAGAAAGTCGCGGGTAACACGCGCGAGAAACAGCGCGCATTGCAAAGTGCTCAGGATGCGTTGCTGTATGCCGAATGGTGGTTGCAGCAACCCACTAGCAATCTCACCCCCGTTACAGCTTGCAGCACGACGGTTGCGCCAACAACCCCGCAAGTTTGCCCCAACTCACAAGACCCGGGTCAATCGTATGCGAACGTCTCAAAATTGCAATTTTTCACCTATACCCCGAACAACATGCAGTCCTTATCTACCGGAGCGACGGGTGCACTGGTGACGACAGGACCGAACCAAAATGATGTGGTCTACGCAAGCTCACCAGGATTTGTGATTCATTCACTACCATCCATCGGAGCACAACCGCTATTCCGCATTACCGCCATTGGCTACGGCGGCGGTGGTGGAGCGAATGGAACGCAGGCAGTCGTACAAAGTATTTTTGTCGTGGGCGGAAGTAAAACCACAGCAACGATTAGTTAGCACCAGTTAATCAACACGTGTTCAACAGAAACAGAAGCGCAGTTGTCCTTGTTTGACTGAATGAAGCAAATTATTGATGGCCGCTGAATTGAGCCTAATTTATCAAGATTTTATCTGCATCAAATGCCAAATTAGCAGCGCAAATGATGAAAAAGGAGTTTATCGAAATGAATAAATATATTATGCGACTGCTAGGCGCAACTGCAGTAGGAGCCGTCTTAGCACTGAGCGCCTCTGCGCAGGTGACGGTGCAAGAAAACTTTAACACCGGCCCCAAGACATTGGCCAATAAATGGATCGCCATTTCAGGTGCCTGTCTAACAGCTGGCTCCGATTATTACACGGGGACCATTCCTTACGGCATCATCCCTTCGTGTACCGACAGCAGTGGCAATAGTAACACTTACTATAAGGGCAAAAGCAGTTCGCTCGTCGGTGGATATTCTGGCAGCTCGTTACCGGATGCTGCCTATACAGGTGCCCTGCGCTTAACCAATGGTGCAAGTTCGGGTATGTCAAGTACCAATGGCAATAATGAGACCGGCGCGATCATCAGCGCAAACTCATTTCAAAGTAACCAAGGTTTGCACATTACCTTCAACACGCTGACTTGGGGCGGCAATGGCTACAGTAACGGGTCACAAAATTCCGGCGCTGACGGTATTAACTTCTTCTTGCTTGACGCCGGTCAGTTTGCATCGACTAAAAATGCTGATGGTACTTATAACGTCTCGGCTACCGGTTCATTCGGTGGTGCGCTAGGCTATGACTGCTCACCGGGAAAGAGCCCCCCAGATGGCTTTGCAGGTGGTTTTTTGGGTCTGGGGATTGATGAGTACGGTAACTACGCGAACAAAGGCGATAACGGTAATGCGTCTGATCCTAACTCGCCGGGTTTTCAGTCCAACTCGATTACCTTACGCGGACCAGGCAGTATTACCACCGCTGCTTTCCCTGTGGACAGCAATGGAAAAGCGACCGGTGTCAATCCTGGATTAGGTCCAATTGTTAGTGCGGCCAATGTCTGCCGGTACGGCTTTTATACTACCTCGTCATCGCCGACTTCGAGTACAACTAATCCATACAGTGGCAGCGTGACGAGCTCTACTACGACCTACACACCGAATTTAGCCAACAACACCGTGACGCAAAATGTCTATTCAATTGGAAAATACAGCAGCACATTGACGCAAAATGTATACCCGATCACAGTGGTGAATGACTATCCAATCCTTGCAACGAACAAATTGGCTAAAAATAATCCTATTTTTAATCAAGAATATATCGCCACTCCAAAACGTACGGCAGCCATTCCTATTTCCTACACAGTGGACATCACCAGCACAGGTTTGCTCAGCATTAGCTATGCATACAATGGTGGCGTGCCAACACCGGTGATCACCAATACTAGTATTCTAGACACAGCAACCTACCCCAATACCCAGATTCCTGGATTGCCCGATAACTTCTTATACGGCTTCGCAGCCGGTACCGGGGGTGGTAGTAATAATCATGAAATCACCTGCTTTAAAGCGGCGCAGTACAGCGATTCATCGAGTTCTGCCAGCGGTAATATTCCACAACATACTAGGGTCACCGATAAATCCGGCGAACAAATTTATTTAGCGTCCTACAACCCAACCTATTGGAGCGGATCGCTCACAGCGACAGGACTGTATGTACTGCCCGACGGTACGGTCGGGATTGGAAATGTCGATTCCAATGGCAATTACCTTAACTCCCAAGCACTATGGGACGCTGGCTGCGTGCTAACTGGCACACTCACCTGCCCAACGTCGCAAGTGCCGACCGGACCACAAACCAATCGTTATATCGCAACAGCAAGTGGTTCAAATTGGCCAACTGCCGCACCGGGTGTGGCATTAAGTAAAACTAGTTTGTCCGGTATTCCAACAGCAACGGCAACGCTGTTGAATAACGACAGTAACGGTATTGCACGGGTCGCCTATCTGATGGGGGAACGTAAAAATGAAACAGGAACCAATCATTTATTCCGCACCCGCCGTAAAATTTTAGGTGACATCGTCAATTCCAGCCCCGTCTCGGTCGGTGCGCCTTCCGGACCTTTCCCGCAGACAGGTTCGTGGATCGATGCGATTCAAGGCACAGCCGATGCGATCCCAGAAGGTAATTCCTACGGCAGTTTTGTTACCAAAAATAGTGGTCGGCTTAATATCGTCTTGGTTGGGGCCAACGATGGTTTCCTGCATGCGTTCCAAGCCGGAACTTGGAGCGGCGGTACTTTTAGTCAGACCAATAATAACGGTGTCGAGGCGTTCGCCTATGCACCAAGTCTAGCGCTGAGCACCATCCATAGTAATGACGACATTGGCGAATTCGATTACAGCGGTTTGCTTTACGCGCACAATGCATTCGTCGATGCAACACCGGGCACAGGTGATTTGTACTACGGTGGTAATTGGCACACTTGGGCTGTCGGTGGAACTGGCGCCGGTGGTAACCTTACTGGGATTAATGACAATCCTTCTGGAACTGCGGTAGGTGGTATCTATGCGCTAGAAATCACTAACATCAGCGTCCCCGAGTCGTCTTCCTCGGTTGCCAGTCGCGTTATGGGTGACTGGAACAGCAATAACATCACCTGCGACAACGTTAGCAACTGTGGCCAATATTTGGGTAGCACCTATGGCACGCCCGTCATTAAACGTATGCATAGCGGCAACTGGGCGATTATTTTTGGTAATGGCTTAAATAGCGCCAAGGGTACTGCCGGAATATTTATTGGTGAAGTCACTGGATCGAGCCCAACCGTCACATTCCACTATTACGACACCGGAGCTGGCCCTGTCACCGACGTCGCGTTGAAAGACGCCAGCGGAAAAGTCGATATGACTAAAAATCCCGCCGCCAATGGGATTGCGTATGCCGCAGGGGCTGACTTGGATGGCGATAATATTGTCGACTACATTTATGCTGGCGACGCCGTCGGTAATTTGTGGCGCTTTGATGTCACCAGCACCAAGCCTAGTGATTGGGCTAGTGCAACACCATTTAATCTTTTCAATGCGTCGACATCGATCGGTTTGCAGCCCATTACTACGGCACCTGTAGTGAGTGCCGTTACCAAAGGCACTAATAAGCGCGTAATGATTAATTTTGGAACAGGTCGTCAATATCCACAATCACTGTCTAATCCTGCAACTTATGCCCCTGCTAATCAAGCCCTATACGGAATCTGGGATTGGAATTTAACTGCGTGGAATAAGCTCAATTCAACCCAGTATGTGGCACTAAGCAGCTCGCCAGGAAACATCACGACTGCAAATTTAACCCCACAAACATTGACCCAACAGACACTTGCCACCAATAGTACGGGAGCAACCTATGGCTATAGCTCAACGAATAGCCCAGTTTGTTTCCCCGGCGTATCTGCTTGTAATGGGTCAGTCAATCCTAGTTATGGTTGGGTAGTTCCATTCCCGAACAAGGCAGAACAAAGCGTTTTTAATGGTGTCGCGAATAACGGTATTTTCTTTATCAGCTCAATCATCCCAGGCGTAGTCGATAACCTGTCCTGCAATATTACGAAAGTCACCGGTTATACCTACGCAATTGACGTCGAAACTGGCGGTGCCAATGTTGGCGTATTCAACGATGCGACAGGCACCAGCGCCTCCACCGCGATCGTTGGTATCGGTATTAACGGCGTCGGTACTCCTTACTTCGCTACCGCTCTACCTACCACTAACAGCTCCACCGGCGGCTCGGCGGGTGGTGGCGGTGGTGGCCCAGGCTCATCAAACTGCGTCCCAGGAACACCTAACTGCACTGGAACATGCTTGCCGGGCAACCCAGCCTGTACAGGTAGCTGCGTGCCTGGCACTCTTGGTTGCCAGCCAAGCACTTGCGGCAGCGGCAGTAATGCATCGGGCGGCCCAGTAACCACGATGATTACCCAAACGGTTTCTGGAAGTGCCAGCACAACGAAAGTTAATTTAGGCAGCAGTTGCACGGGCAATGCGCAACGATTGACGTGGCTGGAAATCCGTTAATATGCTGGCTCCCAACATCGATCAACTCACTGTTAAACCAACCATGAAAACATTAATCACCCGTAAACATTGCGCGTTGGGTCAAGCAAGTAAAGCGAAGATGCAACGCGGCTTTACCTTGATTGAGCTGATGGTCGTCATTGTCATCATCGGGATTTTGGCGGGTATTGCCGTCCCAGCCTATAACTCGAGCGTGCAAAAGTCGCGTCGCACTGATGCTAAAAATGGTCTATTGGACCTTGCTACGAGGGAAGAGAAATTTTATTCGGTGACCAATAACTACAGTTCACAAATGAGTGATTTGTATCCCGGGCAGACGGGAACCTCACTCACGACACAAACCAGTGGCACGGCCTATTACACCTTGTCGGTCCCCACCGTCACTGCTGCATCAGGCGCTTCAGCTACCGCTGCTTATTTCCAAGCTACAGCAGTACCAATTTCAGGTACCGCCCAAGCGAATGATGCTTGCGGCACTTTCACCATCGATAGTAACGGTGTGACCAGCAATACAGGCAATACCGCGACCAACTGTTGGTAATTTTAACGCGCTGATTTTTACTAGTACCCCCGCTTAAATACTCTTCCCAAGGAAGAGTATTTTTTTGCCCAAAATTTCGCTCTCGACAGAAGCACGCTTTGTGCGAACACGCTACCTAACGCCGTTCGCGGAGATCACACTCACTCCACTTTTTAAACGCAAATCCAGCAAATTTTGTGGGTAACCATTACACTAGTCGCACTTTTGGGTGGTCAAGCGACCTTTTTTGTATTTTCATTATCGCTTGCCCTTAACGCTTCGACTTCCTCTACACATTGGTTTAAAAAATTATGGCCAGCTATTTACAAGACGCTCCACGCAAACAATGCACTGTTCCCAGCTTAGGCACGTTAAAAGCGCAGGGGCAAAAAATCACTATGTTGACTTGCTATGACGCGAGTTTTGCCGCGCTGATGGATCGCTGCGGAGTAGATATTTTATTGATCGGTGATTCGCTTGGCATGGTGTGCCAAGGGCACAATTCCACCTTGCCGGTGACGGTAGCCGAAGTGGCGTACCACACCGCTAGCGTAGCGCGTGGTAATCAGTCGTGTTTGGTAGTCGCCGATATGCCTTTTGGCAGTTATTCCACGCCTGAATCTGCCATGCAGAACGCGGTGCAGTTAATTCAAGCTGGCGCGCAGATGGTCAAGTTAGAGGGCGGTGCTTGGTTGGCGCCAACGATTAAATTTTTAACCGAACGTTCTGTGCCGGTGTGCGCGCATTTAGGATTAACACCGCAATCAGTGCATCAAATGGGCGGCTATAAAGTGCAAGGCAAAACCAGTGCAGGCGCCGATCTGTTGAAAGAAGACGCCCAAGCCGTGCAAGTCGCAGGCGCTTCACTCTTGGTGCTAGAAGCAATCCCAAAAGAATTGGGCAAACAAGTAACTGACTCGTTAGCAATTCCCACCATTGGGATTGGCGCTGGGCCAGATTGCTCTGGACAAGTATTAGTGATGCACGATTTGCTGGGTGTGTTTCCGGGCAAAAAAGCCCGCTTCGTGAAGAATTTTATGGATGGTCAAACTAGTATTGATGAAGCCGTAAAGGCTTATGTCAGCGCGGTGCAGGATGGTAGTTTTCCTGCGTCGGAACATTGCTTCTGATTTGCCTCTGATTTAATTCTGAAGTAATTCTGCGTGTTGACCGATTTCCATCTGCTCGGTCAACACGCCTTAGCAGCAAAAATTAAGGTCGTACTTTATTAAAGCTAGGCTTTTCGTATTGAGCCAAACTCGCGGCTAAGTTATCGGCCAACATCGCCGCGCTATTAATATTCATCCCCAAATCCCCTAGCAAGCCATCTTGTAAGCCATAAACCCATCCGTGGATGGTCACGTCTTGCCCACGTTCCCATGCGTCGCGCACGATGGTGGTTTGGCATAGATTGACGACTTGTTCAATCACATTCAATTCGCATAAGCGGTTTTGACGCACATGGTCGCCCAAGGCTTCGCCTAAGTAGCGCTCGTGCTTTTGATGCACGTCCTGCACGTGGCGCAGCCAATTGTCAGCTAACCCAATACGTTTACGTTTTAAGGCCGCATCCACACCCGAGCAACCGTAATGGCCGCACACAATGACGTGCTTGACTTTGAGCACATCCACGGCAAACTGCAAGACGGATAAACAATTCAAATCGGTATGCACCACCACGTTAGCTACGTTGCGATGCACAAATAATTCGCCCGGCAATAATCCTAATAATTCGTTTGCCGAGACCCGGCTATCCGAGCAGCCGATCCACATGTATTCTGGAGTTTGTTGAGCAGCCAACGTCGAAAAAAAATCGGGGTCTATCCCCTTAATTCGGGCAGCCCAGTCACGATTATTTTGAAATAATTGATCGGGCGTCAATCCCCGTGACGTGACTCTTGGTAATTTACTCATTGCACTCCTTGGCTAAATTCATTTGCCCGTATTGTATACTAGAGCGCCAACTCTATTAATCTATTGCAATAATTTGACAAAATATTGCATCGCACAATTACTTACCTCCCCTACCTCAGAAAAGAAAACTATGCATTGTCGTGACCACTGTGGAGCATGTTGTACCGCCCCGTCCATCACCAGCGCAATCCCCGGCATGCCCAACGGCAAACCAGCGGGCGTGCCATGTGTACAACTTGATCACACCATGCGCTGCAAGATTTTTAATAGTCCAGAACGCCCCGCCGTTTGCGCTGGATTGCAGCCGTCAATTGAGATGTGCGGCGGCAGCAAAGAACAGGCGATTGCGTGGCTGTCTGAGTTAGAATTGCGCACTCGACCTTAGATTATTGGATTAGCAGGAATGACGCAGGCAGCACCATCACAACAAACAGCATTGGCACTGCTTCAAAGCGTTTTCGGTTACCCGGCCTTTCGGGGAGCACAGGCAGACATTATTGACCACGTGGTCAACGGCGGCGATGCCTTGGTACTCATGCCTACCGGCGGCGGCAAATCCCTGTGTTATCAATTACCTGCGATGTTGCGCCAAGGCGTGGGAATTGTGGTTTCTCCTTTGATCGCGTTAATGCAAGATCAAGTCGATGCGCTGGCCGAAGTCGGCGTGCGCGCCG
>Ga0075019_10001772_pt1 | contig 12292 bp, 9 predicted proteins | sample ColStrG_CSR_2013_FD_71473 | JGI IMG/M metagenome (GOLD analysis project Ga0075019, IMG submission 71473) | Freshwater sediment microbial communities in response to fracking from Pennsylvania, USA - Cold Stream Run_MetaG_CSR_2013 | ecosystem: Environmental > Aquatic > Freshwater > Creek >...
GAGCCGGACATGGAGCTGGTGGCGCAGGCCTCGACGGGACGCGAGGCCATCGAGCAGTTCCGGCGGCACCGGCCGGACATCACCCTCATGGATCTGCAGATGCCCGATATCAGCGGTATCGAGGCGATCATCGCCATCCGCGGCGAATTCCCCGCTGCCCGGATCATTGTTCTGACGACGTACGAGGGCGACGTCCTGGTGGTGCGCGCGCTCAAAGCGGGCGCGCGCGGCTACCTGCTGAAGGGGAACGTGCATACGGATCTGCTGGAGACCATCCGCGCCGTGCATGCCGGACGCAAGAGGATTCCGCCCGAGGTCGCGGCCGAGCTGGCCATGCATACCGCCGAGGACGAGTTGACCGCGCGCGAATTGGAGGTTTTAAATCTGATCGCGAAGGGGAACGCAAACAAGGAGATTGCCGCCCAGCTTGCGGTGGCAGAGGATACGGTGAAGAAGCACGTCACCAGCATCCTCGAGAAGCTGGGAGCGAACGACCGCACGCACGCAGTCACCATCGGGCTTGAGCGCGGGATCATCGAACTGTAAATCCCCCAAAAGTGGAGTAGGGCGTTTACCCTTTATAATCTTTTAATGCCGTTGCGATTCCCGTAAGCTGAAATTGGGATACAAGTGCAACGGCTTTTCTCCAACTTCGCGGATGGCTGGCCTGGCGCCGGGCTTTTGATTCAGCGGTTGCTGGTCGGCGCCGCCTCGCTGTACTGCGTGGCCGCGACACGCGGCGGCACGGTTGCGGCACCGCAAGTGATCGGAGCGCTGGCCGGCCTCCTGCTCATTGGGGGTTTGTGGACGCCGGTCGCCGGAGTTGTGACGGCGTGCGCCGAGGCGTGGGTCGCCTTCTCGTCGCCGGCCCATGCGGGTATTCCCGCCGCATTGGCGGTGCTGGGCGTGACGCTGGCGCTGATCGGGCCCGGAGAGTGGTCTGTCGATGCCCGGCTCTACGGCAGAAAGCATATCGTCCCTCCCAGGCTTTAGCAGCGTGGCGCCGGCCGCCCGACGCGACGCCTCGACGTGCCCCTTCATATGACGTTTGTGCCAGCGGATCTCATCGGGATCCGCGCGGCCCGAGCGTCCGCCCAACAGGGGCGTTCTACTTTCCCCTGGAAGTGGTAGTGCCATCTTGAACCATCCGACCACTTCCAGCCGCGACTAAATAGGGTTTCGGGCGAGCGGCAAAAAGCGGAGAATCAGTTTTCAAGAGAGGACAACATGGCAACTGCAGCCGTAATCGACTTCGGGTCTTTTTCGAGCCCTTCGGATACCGAGCGGGTTCAGTCACGTTTGGGATCGCGGATCGAACTCGTTGAGTTCGTGGACGCCGGGTGCGACCGGTGCGCGACGGAATTTGACGGGATTGTCGGGTCAAGCCCGGCCCTGCGCACACTCCTGGATGAAGTTCGGATTGTGGCGCCCACCGGCGCCACGGTGCTGATTGCAGGCGAAACCGGTACGGGCAAGGAACTCATCGCGCACGCCATCCATATGCACAGCGAACGACGGAAGCGGCCGTTCGTGAAAGTGAACTGCGCGGCCATCCCGGCTGAGCTGCTCGAAAGCGAGCTCTTCGGGCACGAGAGAGGCGCGTTCACGGGAGCGGTGGCGCAGCGCATAGGCCGGTTCGAGGCGGCCGACGGCGGGACGCTGTTCCTGGATGAGATCGGCGAGATGCCCCTTCACCTGCAGACCAAGTTGCTGCGGGTGGTTCAGGAGCAGGAGTTTGAGCGGGTGGGCGGCAGCCGGACCATCCAGGTCGACGTGCGGATTGTCGCCGCCACCAATCGCGACCTGAAGGGGATGGTCGAGGAGAACAAGTTCCGGGCGGACCTGTACTACCGGCTGGCCGTGTTTCCAATGAACGTTCCTCCCTTGCGGGCGCGCCGTGAGGACATTCCCTTGCTCACCCGCTACTTCGTCCAGAAACACGCGAGTCGCATGGGCCGGAACATCGAAAGCATTCCGACCCATGCGATGGAGGCGCTCACGAACTACGACTGGCCGGGCAATGTCCGGGAACTGCAGAACGTCATGGAGCGGTCTGTGGTTCTGAGCAGCGGACCTGAGCTCCACGTCGCCTTGCCGGAAAACATTGGCAAGTCCGCGCCAATCGTTTTGCACGGCCGGGCTTCGAATGTAACCGAGCTATCCGAGCGCGCGCGCATACTGCTGGTGTTGAAGGAAACCAAGGGAATGGTCGGAGGACCGGAGGGGGCAGCCGCACGGCTCGGGCTAAAACGGACGACCTTGCAAGCCCGCATGCGGAGATACAATATCGCTCGCTTCTTTCAGTAAGCGCTTGAGAAAGGTCGGACGATACCCGCGGACCAAACTCCTCCGATCAAAACTGGCGCGCTAATTGGGCGCCGCGGCCGGCGACCTTCTGAATGAGTTCTGGCGGGTCCTCCAGCACGAACGGATCGTGGACGCCACCTGGGCACTTCTAGCCTGATGTTGATTGGCTGCCCGAAACGGGTACAGAAGTACCGGTCGTACAAACCAGAATCAGTAACTTACGGACGAAAAACGGGTACTCCTGTACCCGTTTCGGGCAGGTGAACCACCCTTCCCAAGGCTTCACCACGGGCCGGCAGTTTAGGCAATGAAGCGCGGCAACGCGCTTGGAAAAGGTCGGGGGCGGCCGCTACTTAGCCGCACTGAATAGGGTTTGGACGTTTCGTTTTTCACTGCGCCGCGCTTTTAACCGCGCCACGCCGATGCCGAAAGCGGCGATGCCCGAAATTACGCAAATTGCAAAGGTCATAAATATCTCCATTTGTTTGTCGCAAACCGGAGGGTGTTCCTGTTCGCGATGTCTCTATCCTGTTATGCATAACTGGTAGAACAAGCCTTCTGCCAACGGGCACGGGAGATCCTCTGTTGGTGGAGGGCCTACGCTCAAGGCCTTGCGGCCACAGCGACCGAGATCGTCGGGCGCTCACTCGGGGTGGGCTGGCACGCGCCGAAGCAGAAGCCGAGGCACTTCGGCGTCATTTCTCGCCCGGCTGGTGCAATAAGCGTGGCGAGTTGTTATTACTGGTCGCGAGATTTGCGCTCTATTCACAGGCCGAGCGAGGCGGTGGGAGGGTTACCGAGACGGGATAGTGGTCGGATGCGTGGATGTCATGGTGCACCTGGCCTTCTGAATCCGGCGCACCGGAGACAAAGATCCAGTCGATCGCGTGGGCGTGATGTGACAGGAGGTGCGCAGTCGAGGTTGGATGCGCGGGCAATCCCACGGCGTCGCGAAAACCTGCGTCGCGCAGAGCCCTCGCTGCCTCGCCGGCGCCCGCATTCAGGTTGAAATCGCCGGCGATCATCAGTCTCGGACGGTCGACGTACTTCCGGCCGTCCGCAATGACCTCGTTCAATTGGCGAAGGCGCAGATCGTCGTCGCCTCTACTTTCCAGGTGAAGATTGTAGGTCACTACCTTGCGGCCGTAGATCGTCGCTTCGGCGACTAGGGCGATTCTCCCGCCGAGCCGGCGCTGAAAAACGGGCAGATCCGGCACGTACCACTGCGGCTTCCAGAACGTGGATTGATCGCGGAAATGAATGATCCTGGCTTTCGAGAGCGGCCATGGAGAGAGCGTCGCCATCCCGTGATAGGCAGGTCTGGTGGCGGTTCCCTCGCTCAGTTCCTGGAACTCCATCCCGAAGACGTAGTTCAAATTCAGAGACTGCGCCACTTCGCTCGCGATGTCGCGATAACGAGTCCGGCGGGCGTTCAGGTCCACCTCCTGCAACAGCAGCAGATCGGCCTGAATGGAACCAAGGAAGTCGAGAATCTTCGGAAGCTGCAACCCCCGCTCGATGTTCCAGCTCACGATGCGGCAGAAGTCTCGCGACCACGGCCGCTCCGGCCCAAAATGCAAACCGCCGCGAGTCGCATCAGTCATGGGGCATCCGAGCCGGATCGAAGCTGAAATACGAGTACAGAGCTATCGGCCAGACGATGTTCGCTCCCACCGCGGCGCCGATGAATGCCAGGTAAGTCCCGCCGAAGAGTGCGAAGGCAAGGAACAGATATGGCATGCAGCATCGGCGGATCAGGAACTCGGTGTGCCGTCCGAGGTACAGAAACGGATTGGCGCTTCGTCTGGACGCCTGCGCTTGCCAGCGGCTCAGATACTGCTCGGGGCGCGCGGCAGCCATTCTGCGCCTCTGAATCGCTGTCGTGAGAAAGCTGGCAACCGCGCCAAAAAAGAGTAACGAGCCCCAGATCACATACACCGGCCCTCTTCCCAATAGTCCGATCGTCATCCCGGCGAAGATGAAAACGTAGTACAGGTAATCGCAAACCGTTTCCAACCAGCAGCCGAATGCAGAGTCCTGAAACCTCAGGCGTGCAACCTCTCCGTCGCAGCCGTCCAGGATGCTTGCGAAAACCGAGAGGATTGCGCCGATCAACATATTTCCGCGGCCTCCGAACGCGAAGAAGGCGCCAGCCAGAAAACCAACGCCAAGCGTAAACAAGCTCACCATGTTCGGTGTAATCGGGAACTTGATGAGCTGCCGGCTGATCGGAATCGACACCTTGCGGTTCATTCTCGCAAAAACGCCGTCCGTTGGTTTGACCAGCCACTGGTCCAGCTTCTGCTCCGCCAGCAAGCGATCTTCGGGCGACGATACGTGTTGCCACTGGTCCGATGGAACGGATTCACAAACAACGCCTTCCGCCGCGGTGAGCCAGGCGTGCAATTCCTCGAACGTCCGCATCCTCACGGGGCATTCCTTGAGCAGGCGAATTGTTGGGGGCGTGGTGAAGGCGTACATGCCGACCGGCTGGTTATCGGTCGTCAGCGCCAAAACCTTGGTCCCGTCCCATTCAGCCGCACGGCGGTGCAAGGAGGGATGGTATGTCCTGCCTGCGTCGATCAACACGATACGCTCTTCGCACGCCGCCTCGTTGAGCAAGACTGGCGCGATTTCGCCCCCTACCGGAATGCGCCACTCGACATTGCCGGCTAGCCGTCCCGTACGGTGCAGTTCTTTTCGAACTTGGAAAGCCGCCGGATTGATGACCACGACGATCTTCCGTGCCCCCGCCTTCTGCGCGCCCAGAATCGCGCGCAGCAACACCGGGAGCGCGCCCACGCGAGCCAGAAGGGAATCGGCCGGGGTTGCTTGGGCCATGATGATGGCGGCGTGTCCGTGCTCCGTCGGATCGGGGGTGTGCTGGATCTTGCGTTCAGCCCGCCGCCCCGGTCCGGGAAGCATCACCGCGCAGATCGCGCCCACCGCCGCCCAGAAGAGCGCGCGCACTCTACGGATCAGGGCCAGAGTCAGGCCGGCGGTCCCACTCATAGCCAACAGTCGCGCAAAGAGCATGTTTCCACCTTCATAGGTACCTGCATTTCCCGGGTTGATCATGCCAATTACATTGACCAGCTTGGTGAGCCCTTCAATGGCGAGGGCAGACAAAATACCGGCCGGGCGGCCCATCAGCCGAAGGATCAAATAGACCTCCAACACGGCACCCGCGTGAGCAGCCACTTGCAGTGCGAAGCTCAATCGAAACGCGGCGGGCGAATCATGAAAAAAATCGAGCAGCCTGTCTTCTACGGACTGAATCGCCTCGCGCTTACGTTCCACCCACTGCGCGATACCTCCAATCCGGCCCAAGGCTCTCACCGGGCCAGAGATCACCGGCCAACGTCGTCGTACAGCAAGCACCGCCAGACACACACTGAAGACGAGGATGGAGGCGAATATCTTCGCATACAGTGCCCACTTACCCGGCAGCGGTAATAGGAACGCCACCGAAGTTACGCCCGCGATGGTCACCATAGTGCTGCTCAGCGTGTATAAGGCGCGATCCAGCGCTACCGAAGTAATTCGACTGGCGAGCGGCAACTCCGCGCCGAGTCTCGCGACTCGCCAGGCATCGCCGAAGACCTGACCGAAGACGCCGGCTTGTCCCGCAGCCTCCGATACCAGGCGCAAGGCGAACATCCTGCCGAACGATGGCCGCGGACCTCCGTCGAGGAGCGTGCTCCGCCAGGCCCACGTCCGGACAGCCAGCGCCACTCCTGCCAGCGCGATCACCAGCACCAGCCCCCATCCGACCGAGGCGATGCCTTCCATGATTCTCGATGGTCCCGCGCGATGCACCAGATGCGCCAGAAGCAGCAGGCCGATCAGCGCGACGGCTAGACGGCCCCACACCTTCCGTGAAACCGCCAGCTCAGGCAGCATACAAAAGGCTCTCCTCGTCGGCATGAGCCAAGGCCTCCGGCGTATCCAGGTCGTGCCAGGGGGCGTCGATCTCCAAAGCACGCAGCCGCCCGTCTCGCGTCAGAAGGCGCATGCCGTCGGACAGCGAACAGTTTCCATCCTTGCTGGAGCGATCGAGATCGTCGAACAGCGCGGGAGTGCATAGGAACATGCCGGTATCGATCGCGTCGTACGCCTTGATGTCCTTGCCGATATCCACGATCCGGTCGCCGCTGCGGCGGACCTTGGTGGCATCGTCGATATCGAAGATGCGGTCGATACTGGGATCGACGCCGAGTATGACTTCTCCCGGCGCCAGGTGTTGCCGGACCATCATCCTAGCTGTCTCGGGCTCGAAGAGGTGGTCCGCCATCAACAGGAGGAAGTTATCGTGGAGCGCGGTTCTGGCTTTCAAGGCGGAGACCCCATTGCTCTTGTGATAGTCCGGATTTTCCACCCAGGTGAAGCGCGCCCGGCCCCTCCAGCGGCTCTCGAACCACTCGCGGATCAGGTCCCCGCGGTACCCCAGCACGATCACGAATTCCTCGATCCATGCTTCCTGAGCGCGGCGCACGATGTGTTCGAGGATGGGCCTCCCTTGAAACTCCACCAGGGGTTTGGGGAGGAAGCCGGAAACTGCTCGCAGACGGCTACCGTTGCCCGCCGCCAGAATGAGACACTGTTTTATACGTTCCATTTGCACTCCTCTAGAAGCCGAGAACGAACTTTCCTCTAAATGTCCGCGGCAGCGAATTGAAAAACGACCCGAAGCGATAACTGTCCAGATTGTTTTGCACGTCTCTGGCGTCAAAGTGATTGAGTATGTTGAATACGCCAAAGCCGACTTTGGCCTTCTTGCCGAAACCCGGAATACGGATTTCCTTGGTTGCCTGGAGGTCGAGCGAGACGAAGCGCGGAAACCGCTCAATGTTTCGCGGCCCCACATATTCCCGGAACTGGTTTTCGGTCGAGTACGGGAATCCGGTGTGAAGGTCGAGGACCGGGGTGATTGTGATCTTTTTGGGAGCCGCAATCTCGCCCCAAATCAGGTACCGGTTCGGCGCATCGAACGACAGGCGCCCGCGGGCGTTGGGCTGGATCACCGCGACCGGGTCGTTCCCAAAGAACTGGTTGAAATCGTTGAGATCGCCAAATGCCCGCGATCTCACGTACGAAGCGTTCACCGTGTGGCGGCGTACCTGATAAGCTCCCGTGATCTGAAACTCGCGGTAGGAATCGCGTCCGCCATTCGACACGGTCAACGAACTACCGATCGGGTTCACGACCAGGGCGTCATGGGTTGTGCGATTTTGGTAGGCGATGCGGACCGCCAGCTTATCGAGCACCTGCCGGTCGAGCTCGGCGTTCCAGGCGACGCTGCGCGGATTTCGGAGCGGTCCAAAGATCGTGTTCGTGTACGCGGTCGAGCCCAGCACGTCACCGTGCGGCCCCAGGGTCAGCACGGTGCGTGTAGGGAAATCGGGGAACGCGGCCACGTTCAGCGGCACGCGGTCATAGAACAGGCCGCCTCCCGCCTTGAGCAGCGTCTTTCGATCGCGAGTTAGCGCCAATGTAAGGCCCGCCCGCGGTGCGGCGTGCGTGGAATCGGTGACCGAATCGCGATCGAACCGCAGCCCCAGGTCGACTGCCAGCCGCTCGAACGGTCGCCACTGATCGCCCGCGAACCAGGCGAATTCATTCTGGTCAACCGAAAAACGGGAGGGCGCTCCGAACTGGATCCGTTGGATGGAGTAATCCGCGGCGCCGACAATATCGACCGGCGAGAACGCCAGCCGCCCATCATACGAGCTGTGAGAAAAGTCGAGACCCACCTTCAGCGTGTGCGTGCCGAGAAAATGGCGCTGACTGGCCTGGTAGGTCTCCTGCCCCTGGAAGCTTTTGCTCCGGCGGTTCTGGCGGTCGAAGAAGCCGCCTTGGGTGGTCTCCATCAACAGCCGGTATGGAGCGGTGCTGTTCGGCAGAATATCGGCGTCATATTCCCGGAGGCTGATCTGAGAAGTAAGCAGCCCGCTCGCCCCGAACACGTACCGATCCTGTACGGCGGCCTGATAGCCGCGCTGGTGGAGGTCGGGTGTCGATTCCTGCGGCGTGAATGTGTTCAGCCCCAGGTATGCCAGCTTTTCCGGAAAGGCCGAGAAGGAGAGCGTTGCCGAATGTGTCTCGCTTAGCGATATGTCGGCCTGAGTAAACGAATCGAAGCTCTCCAGCTTCATATCGCGCTGCATCGCTGGCAGACTCTGCACCGGTGTTCGCACGAAGCGGTACTCGAACGACTGCGTGATCGCCACGCGGTTCCTTACCAGCGGCCCGGTAAAGGTAAGGCGCGGCGTCGAGGATTCAAGGCCGACGATGTCGCCGTCGCGGTCCCGAACTCGCGGAAACAGGTTCTGAATCGAGAGATGATATTTGTCCAGACTCCCGGTCTTCGTTTCGACGCTGGAGACGGCGCCCGTGAACCTTCCGTACTCGGGATCGTAGGGATTCGAGATCACCTGCACCGAAGACACGACGTCGATGGGCAGATTCATGGCTTCGGCGCCGGTCGCCGGATCGGTGACGTTCGCAGAATTCACCAGCCATCCACCCTGTGTAGAGCGCGCGCCCTTCATATTGATTCGCCCGTCCGGGCCCCGGACTACTCCGGGGACGAGGGGCAGCAGGCTCTCGACTTTTTCAGTCGTATTCGGGGCGGCTTCGACCGTGGATTGGGTGATTGTGGTGGATTGCGCGGACTGATCGGACACTGCCGATGGGGCAGACTCGGTCGCGGTCACGGTCACCGAGCTTGTCACCGTGGTAAGTTCCAGTGGAATCGCCGCAGCCGCGCTCTCTCCCGCGGCCACATCCACCGACAGCCTCCCCGCCAGGCCCGGCGTCGTCGCCTCTGCCGAGTACCGGCCCGGGGGCAAGAGCTCAAAGCGGTATTGGCCGGTCGCGTCCGATTCCGTCTGGCGCTCTACCGGACCGCTGAGTTTGATATTCGCTCCAGGCACGACCGCGCGTTGCCCGTCTGGACCTATGTTAAAGACCTCTCCCGCAATGGAGCCCGGCGCCGGTTTGGGATCCTGTGCGAAGCAGCAGGGTAACGTGAGGAACACCAAACAGAAGCCCAGCGCTTTCGCGCGCGCTGCGCAGAAGCCGGCCACAGCAATGCTTTCAATTAGACAATATGAAGAGCCCACAAAAGTCTCCGTCCTTGTCGCAAGCAAAAGAGTTGGTCTTGTTTGCGACGTCTCTGTCTTGTACTGCCGACGCAAGAGTGCACGGCTCCTGCCATTGTTCAGACGAGGTTCGCCCGGCGGCGCTGGTGCTCGAAGTGAGGCAGATACAGCGAGCGAGGATCGCTCAAGCTCGCAAGCGAGATGCCGACGATGGCACCTGGCATGGCAGATGCCGAATTCGCCGTCGGCGCGATGTGACGAGGTTAATCCGAACTGATGCACGGGTGGCGCGGACCTCAGAACATACTGGTATCTCGTTCGCGGTCAAGCGACTAACGGCGATTCGACCAGATGGGCCAGGCTGGGACTCGGACAAATGATCCTGTGAGATCGCTAATTGGAACGAGCGATTGTTCGTGGAATGGACTGTGGTGCGGGGCTCACGCCTGCCTTCCCGTGGTTAGGCCGCAATCTGGGCAGTGATTACCGTCGACTGACGCGGTCTGGCGCTGGTGGTCTTAGTTTGAACGCGCACCACCAAGCTTCTCCGCAGAGCCGATCGCATTCGATGCTGGGCCCGAAACAGGCGCGCCTTGGTGGCAGGCATCGTCAGACCCAGCATGGCAGCGGCCTCTCTGACGCGAAAATCCGCGATACAACAAAGGCTATATACATCCTGCAGGCGTTTCGGGAGTTTCCCGACCGCATCGGAGAGAGCACCGTCGAGTTCCCGCTGCCATGCCAGGTCCTCGGGGGTCGGCGTCCGGTGCGCAAGAGCCACCTCGGCAGCGCGTATTTGATTCTCGTCCGGGTTCGTACGGAAGTTCCGCCACTCCGGCCGGCGGAGATACGTGAAACACTGATTCTTAACGATTCGTGTGATCCACGTGTTGAACTGAGCGTCGCCCCGAAACTCGCGGAAGTGCTCGAAGGCAGCTAAATAGGCGGATTGAACAGCATCCGAGGCCTCTTCGTCCGAGCCCAGAATTCGACGTGCGACTCGAATGGAGGAGGAATAATGACGCTCGAATAGCTCCGATAAAGCCTGCGTATCTCCGTTCCGCCCTTCAGCGATCAATTCGGAATCAGGACGCGGTTGCATGGCCTCCATGTAGCAAGCGATGGTCCAGAACGGTGGCGCAGCGCCCGTTTGGCTGCGAACGTTTCAAGCCGAAAGGTGAGGCACAAGCGCGGTGCCGCCTGCGGCAAGCGACGAACTCGGCTGACTTCGGGATCGATGTTGGAACAACATCGACATCTGGCTCGGATACCCGATGCAGATCAAGGTTTACTTTCTGTGTCGGGACACCATCCTGGCGCCGCCGTCGTACTTTGCGGCGACGGCGTTTTCCGTCGTGCGATGTGGCGGGGATTGGAAACTGGTCTATGGTCCGGCTAGTGAGGCGCTCCCAGAGGAAGCGTTGCGCGAAAAGATTGACTGGGCCTTGGGCAGCGGCGCGAATGCTCGAGCCTGCCAGGAGTTGTCACGCGGCTACTTGCTCCAGGGGCGCGTGGTCTCGTCGGGGAACCATTACGAGGACCGGGGGCGGTTCCTCCGGGCCGTCGAGCTGGCGAAGCATGGCCTCCAGCTTCCATTTCCGCCGGCAGAGCTGAATCCCCGCAGGACTGTACCCGAGACCGCACTGCCCCAGTTCCCGAATCACTTCTCCGTAGGCGGAGCACAATGCTCCCCGAACTTCCTCGACGTCGTCGCTAGCAAGCCTTAGTGTCATGGCCTCACTCCACTCTGCAACTCTCAGCCGTCGCGTTGCTGCCCCGTAAGCTGGCGGTAGCTACCGACGCCTCAGACTTCAGATCAAGATCATTGTTAACTGAATGCTTCTGGGAGCCAACCCTATATTGTCGGGTTGCCGATTGATTCAATCGTGAGAGCTGTCTTTGCCACTTTTTGGGGAGTCTCCAGTGACCCTAGAACTGTTCCCGCTCTGGTCAGCCCAAAGATAGTTGCCCAACCTCAAATAGGCATGGAGCTCGCCACGCCAAGTGTGTTGATTTCAGAATGGCCGTGCTGCAGTTCGGCACCTGATACCGACCCGGCGCTTCGCCGCGGCGTGCTTACGGGCCTGCTGGTGGAGCACGATGCCTACGCGTTCGCTTGCGTCACGGACGGATCGCGCGTCGTCGTAGTGTTCAATGGCGCATTGAGCATCGGCGGAGCTGCATGTTCCGCTCGAAGCATCCGGGATTCCGAACGGCACGCGCCTGAAGAATCTGCTGGGGACTACACCGGCGGCGGAGGCGCGCCAAGCTGCTTTGGAGATCGAGTTGCCCCACTCCGCCGCCATCTATCGGTGAGCGGCCTCAGTCACTGAGCCTGCGATATGATCTCGGAGGCCAGTACAATCTCCGTGATCACCACTTCGGCACGGCCGAGGAGCGGTACCGTGAAGCCCACGTGGGTGACGCGCGCAACGGCCGATCCGTTCATCAACTTCGTGTCGCGCACAACGTCGACGCGGCCCCCACTGGCGGGTAAGTCCATCAAATGTCCGGAAAGCATAACCTCATCGCCGGTTCCGGCGTCCATCCAGATTTTGCCCAGCAGCAGCCCGGGCCGGTTCTTCTTGGGGGTGATGTCGTAGACGTACGCCGCGGCGCCGCCGGTTCTTACCTCGCCGGCATAATGAAATTTGTAGTTGGAGGGAGTGATCGCGACGGAGGAGAGCGGCAAGATATCGACCTCCTGGCGGAGCGCGAAATACCGCTCGATGACCTCGTCCGCGACGGTACCATCGCCGGCGATCTGTAGAACGTGGAGTTCACTCCGCTTGTCTTCGCCTTGCTTGCGGACCGCGAGCAAGGCGGCCGACTTGTAGAGTTCAGGCAAGGAAGCTTCGATAAAGACTCCGACCGGTCCCGAT
>Ga0075019_10001773_pt1 | contig 12280 bp, 7 predicted proteins | sample ColStrG_CSR_2013_FD_71473 | JGI IMG/M metagenome (GOLD analysis project Ga0075019, IMG submission 71473) | Freshwater sediment microbial communities in response to fracking from Pennsylvania, USA - Cold Stream Run_MetaG_CSR_2013 | ecosystem: Environmental > Aquatic > Freshwater > Creek >...
CATACTCACCACATCGCCCGGCACGAGCTTGTAGTCTTCCAGAGACAACATTGTGGTGCCATCCACGGTCTTCGCACCTGCAGCCTTCGATAGATCGACCGTCTTCTCCGGCCCTCCATTCACGGAGTAGTGCATGGAGACATGCGTCAACCCAAAGTCCGCGCCAGCCTTCACACCGATCGTCACCTCCTCAATGGGCGAAGCACGATAGTCCGCGCCCGGCTTATCGATCGCGATCGACGGCGGATTCGCCTTCTCGGTCGAGATAAAGTAGTCCTCGCTCAGGCGAACCTGCTGTCCGCCATCGATCGCCGCCACATGGTAGGCACCGTCTTTCGCCATGTGAATCGTGCCGCGATACCGATTGCTTTCGCCTCCCGTCAACTTCAATGGCTGCCCATCGTCGCCCACCAAAACGCCATCTTTGAGAGGGCTATCCATCACGATCGTCAACTCCGCGTCAGTCCCTTCGAGCGCTCGCAGGTCACCGCCATGCTCCTCTGAAACCTCCTGCAACCCCGTCCACTTCGGGTAGTGATACGTCACCTGAATCTGCTTCACCGCAGGCAGATCGACGACCCGGAACTTATACTGCTTTGACTTCACCGGACCGGCTGCAACGTAGTACTCCACACTCTCCGGAAGGCCCGCAAACAGAAATTGAAATCCTGAGCCGCCCTCGACCGCCGACATCGCAACCGGCTCCCACTTGGACGTGCTCTGGTATCGCGCGAACAGCTTCACATCGCGCGTATCGAGCCCCACCACCTGCGCCGTCACAAGCTGATCACTGTTGCGCCGAACCGCCTGATCCCCAGGCGTCACCTTGATCTCGTACAGCGGAGCCACGTCATGTTTCGGCCCCGTCCACAACAGCGATGCCCCGTAACCCATGTACCCCGGCGCTGCCGCAATCATCCAAACAAGTACGGCGACGCAGGCCGCGCCAATCCCCGCCAGCCACAACACCCGGCCCTGCGAGGCAAGCTGTACAGCCGGTGCATCCTTCGCCAGTTCCAACGTGTCAGCCGCCAGCAACTCAATAAATGGATCGCCGCTCTGCTCGCGCTCAGAGAACGTAACCAGCCGCTGTTCCAACTCCGGAAAGCGAGTCTCCGCGCGCTCGATTGCCCGCTTGCGATTCATCCGCAGCAAAGGCCACGCCAGGCCAAACGCAATCGCCCCAACGACAAGTGCAAACAACACAATGCGCGCTGGAGTAACACCATTCTCAGGGAACGCATACTTGTTCAACAGCAGAGTGATGGCCACAGTTGAAACCAGTGCAACTGAAGCCACAATTGCCGAGCCTCGCACGGTCGCATCCAGACGCAATCGCGTTTGCAACCGCCCGATATATTCGTTGAGTTCCTCGCGCCGGCTCATACTTCCTCCCGCTGGGTCCCAAGGTACTGACTCGCGACGAGCGATTCCGCTAACGCCGCCACCAATAACATGAGCATAACCCACCACCACAATCCGTAAGCGGCCATTGGCTTTGCGGCGCCACCAGCCGAGTCACTGGGCGCGTCCGCACCGACGGCACTTCCACTCCACAGCTTCAGCGTTTCCTCGGGAATCAACTCCAACCCCGACTCACGTGGGTCTGGATTGACCGCAATCAACGCATCGCGCCCGGTGGCAAATCGCACATGATAGAAGCCGGCGTCAGCAAGGCGGAACGACTGCGCCGTAGCTTCGTCCGCAAGCGAGAGAGGCCGCTTCCCGTCCGGCCCAACCACCTCAACGCTCGTGCCACCACTCACCGCAGCCAACGAAGTCGGACTTCGCAACTGCACAAAGGAATCCACCACACGAGCACCGCTCAGCCGCTCAACTCCCGCCAAATACCGCGCCGCCTCATCCACAAAAGCCACAAACTCCGGATGTAGCGGAAGATCATTCGTCACGTTATCCAGCCCCGAGGTGAATAGCAGAACGTGTCCCTGTCCCATCTGCTGATCCAGAAGCAACGGCGTTCCATCCGCAAGCTTTGCCACCACTCGCGAGCCGGCAGGATCGACCGAAGCCGCATAGAAGAACTTCGCATCCGACCACCCGCCTGCATCCTTCACAGCCGGATAGCTCTGATCCATCGCGCCCACACTCGCAAACCCACCCGAACGTGAATAGAAATGTCCATCCGCAACGACCTCGCCCAATACCGGAATCCGGTCGCGATGCGAGTCCGCCGTGCCCGCCGCGATCAGCACATTACCACCATCTTCGACATACTTCACCAGGCTATGTTCCAGGATCGAAGGAATTGACGCGACATCCGACAGCACCACAAAAGCGAACTTCATTGGATCAAGATCTGCGGCCTGCTCCGCGACGATTGGTTGCAACACAAACGACGCCTGCGCCGCCGCACCCAGCGCCGCGCCAAAGTAGAGTGGAGAACGAGAATCCGCCGCCTGATGTACAAACAACACACGCTCCGGGTCAGCGCGCCTCACCGCAAAGCGGCTCGTATCATCCGCCGCAAAGCCATCTGCCGAATCAATCCGCACCTCGCAGCGACTCTCGCCAAACGGCACCTCCAGCGTCTCGAACGCCAGCGTCACACGCCCGTCGGCAGGCACCAGTACCTTCTTCGTTGCAGTCACCTTACCGTTGATCACTAGCGACACCATACGCTCCGCCGCTGGAGTCCCATGCCCTGCAATCACGGTAACCACACGAGCCTTCTTCGTATCCACCAATTGCGAAGGCGCATCCACGCTCTCCACATTCCAGTTAGGAATAGGAGTCTTGACCGTAGGATGGAGCACCAGTGACACATTGCCGGGCAGCACCATATCCGCAAAGTTCGCAGGCATATTCGATTGCTGCATATCACTGAACACATGCAGCTCAATCGGCGTATGAACCGTCTCCGCGAGCGCTCGCATGCCACGCCCAAGCTCTCCAAAGTTTCCATGCGAATCAGTCGGCTGGATACCCGACACCGCTGCCTTCAACTGTCCATCATCCTGAATCGGCTGGGTCAATACCTGCAACTCTCCAGCAAGGGCCATCACCTGCGCCCGTTGCGATGGCTTTCGCATCGCCAAAGTTGCCAGAGCCTCCTGCTTTGCCACCTCCAGTCTCGAACCGGCTCTCATGCTGAACGAGTCATCCACCGCAACCACCAACAGCTTCTCACTAGCCGCAGCCGAAGACCGCCGCACAAACGGCTGCGCAAACACAAGTGCCAGCAGCAACATTAGCAAGGCACGCAACGAAAACAAAAGCAAGTACCGAAGTCTCCGATGTCGCGTCGAGCTCTGCGTCCCACGCTCAAAGAACATTAAAGAACTCACGGCTCGCGGGGTCGTAGTATGACGACGCAACAGGTGGATATATACCGGCAATCCAACCGCCAATACCCCAGCAAGGAACCACGGTGCAAAGAATCCCATCAGTTCCTCCTCGGCCGCAGAAACAGATATTCACTCAGTGCTGCATCCAGTGGCTTATCTGTCACCAGAAGGTGATAATCCATCCCGGCCGCCTTGGTGCGAGACTCTAACTGCTCAAGGTGTGCGTCCATCCTGCGCCGATACTCACCCTTCACATATTCCGGGATGACTTCCATTCGCTGCTCCGTCTCCAGATCCACGAGAATCGAAGGTCCATTCAACTTCGGCTGTATCTCCTGCGGGTCCAGCACATGAAACAACACCACCTCACTCCCATGAAAGCGAAGTGGTTCAATCGCCTTCACAATTGCCTCAGGCTCTTCATAGAAGTCCGAGATAATGATCACCATCCCGCGCCGACGCAGTAACTCCTGAAAATACTGCATTGGCTTCTCGAAGTTCGTCCTCGCACGCGGTTCTGCCTGCTCCAGTCCAGCGAGAAGGCGTTGTAACTGACCAGCCCGCGTTGAGGGTCGAATGAACTCTCGCACCTCGTCGTCAAACACAATAAGCCCCGCCGGATCACGCTGATTATGAATGGCAAGATAAAATAACGCAGCAGCCGCATACCGCGCATAGTTCATCTTTGAAACCTCATGCGAAGTGAACTGCATCGAGTTACTTGCATCTAGCAGGATCGTAAGCTGACCATTCGTCTCACCGCGGTACCGTTTGAGATAGGTCCGTTCCGTCCGAGCGAACAAATTCCAATCGACATGCCGTAGGTCATCCCCGGGAGTGTAGGCTCGGTACTCCGCAAACTCTTGGCTGAAGCCAAAGTCAGGAGAACGATGCAGGCCGGTCACGAAGCCGTCAACCACCGTCTTCGCAATTAGATCCAGACCGTTTATTCCCGCAAGGACACGTGGGTCGAGAAATCGCTGCACTAGCTCTCCTTCGGTGGCGGCATATGTGCAATCAGCCGTCTCAAAATCTCATCGGAATCGATGCGCTCCGATTCAGCATGGAAATTCAGCAGAATACGATGCCGCAATACCGGAACCGCAAGTGCTGTAATATCCTCATAAGTGACGTGGTAACGCTTACGCGATAGCGCCCGCGCCTTTGCCGCCAGCACAATGTTCTGCGCTGCCCGAACACTGCCCCCATAATTCACATACTTCTTGACGAATTCCGGCGCGTTATCACTCTTATGACGCGTCGCACGCACCAGGTCGACAACATACTTTGCGAGAGACTCACCGATAGGCACCATCCTCACTAACTGCTGGAACTCCAGTAATTCCTCTGCATTCGTCACCGCATTCACCCTGACAACGTGCGTTGCCGTCGTCATATCAACAACCTTCAACTCTTCACTTGGAGTTAGGTAATCCATCAAAGTATTGAAGAGGAAACGATCCAGTTGCGCCTCCGGCAAAGGGTAGGTGCCCTCTAGCTCAATCGGGTTCTGAGTTGCCAACACAAAGAATGGCGAGGGCAATTTGTACAAGTGACCACGCACGGTACAAGACCGCTCCTGCATCGCCTCCAACATCGCCGCCTGTGTCTTCGGAGGTGTGCGGTTGATCTCATCCGCGAGAATAATATTTCCGAAGATCGGCCCCTCCACAAATGTCCATTTCCGATGGCCTGTAGTGATATCTTCCTCAATAATGTCGGTGCCTGTTATGTCTGACGGCATCAAGTCTGGCGTGAACTGGATGCGCCGGAACTGAAGACCTAATGTCTCCGCAATCGTCCTAACCATCAGTGTTTTTGCGGTACCCGGCATCCCTGTCAGCAAGCAGTGACCACCCACAAATAATGAGATAAGGATCTGGTCCAACACCTCATCCTGTCCAACAATGACCTGTCGCACCTGTGCCATGATTGAATCCCTGACAAGTCTGAAGCGCTCGATTCTTTGCTGCAACTGCGCTGTCTCCAAAGTCTCCATCCATCACTCCCTTTCGTCATTGCTACTTTTTCTCGATCTCCTGCAACAGCTTTTGCGCCGGGCGAAACCCCGGGGCTGTCTCCAATGCGGCTAGAACACTCTCTTCTGCCTTTACCCTGTCCCCCTGTGCCAAATATGCCTGGGCTAATTCATAATGCGCATTTGCTCCATCCAGGGGCTTCAACGCTAGCACGGCAGTAAACTCCCGCACAGCGCCCGCAGGGTTTCCCTGTGCAAGCCATAACTCGCCAAGATGTCGATGGAGAGTTTCGTTTTCGGGATAGATATAGTTAATCTGGTTCAATGTCTCGGCCGCGTCTTTTTTATCACCTGCTTCTTCTTGAAGCGAAGCCAGGGTCGTCAGGAGTTCCGGGCTTTCGCCCCCCATCTTCTTGTAGTTGCTCAGAGTGGTTAGCCCACTCGCTTTATCCCCGAGTGCGATCTCCGCGCCAGCAAGCAATTCATAAACACTTGCATCTCCCACATACTGCGGATAAAGCCGCAATACCTCCGGAGCCTGCTTCACAAGCTGCTCGTACTCCCGCCCCTTCTGCAAATCAACAAGTTGCTTCAGCCCTTCTCGCCACATGTCGAAGTCTGCTGGCTCCGTGCCCACCTGCTTCTTCAACCACCCCAGATAGGCCACGTCAAAGGCATCGGGCGAAAGATTCAAATTCCCCGTAATTGCGTCTGGCGTACTTTTCAGGGCTGCAAAGGAGTGAACCATTCCCAACAACGCGTCAGATCCCCAGCGTTGTTGGATGAAGTCACACATACTACCGGCCTCGAAGTAACTCACAGTCACCTGCGCGGGGTATTCCGGAAATATAAAACCGCGATCAATTTCTGACACTGGCAGAAGTTTTTTATCTCGAATCGCGGCCAGGACCTCTGGGGTCAATCGATTCGCCCACTCAGGATTCGCCTGCCCCTCCTCATGGACTGCAAGCCCCTCGGTAAACCAGCGCGGTACCCGATGGTTGGTCGCCGATAAGATAAATACATGGCTCAGCTCGTGCCACAGTGTACTTCCCCAGTTAAAATCGCCAGGCCTTCGTCCAGATGGACTATCCATCGCAACAACTTCGCCAAAGGTCACGCCCAGGGCACCAAGGCCTGGCATTCCCATGGTTCGTACCGCGAAGTCCTCGTGATCGGGATACAGTTCAATCTGCACCGGCGTCGGCAAGGTCATCTTGTATTTCACAGCGTAGGTCGCAATCGCTCTGTGTATCTCAGCCCAAACATATGGTTCTAACAAGTCTGCTTCATTTTTGATCAAACGGAGAATAGTCGTAGCATCTCGAATTGTCACAAAGTTCTTATAGCTGTCTAGCAATCGAAGGCTATTGACGGTAGCGGTATCTTTTTGGCCGTTGTCGTATGCCAGCTCCAACTCCCTCTTCGGTTCCTCAACCTGGCCAAGACGCATTAGATTTATTCCTAGCTGGGAATGTGCAGACCACAGCTTGGGTTCTAACTCAATCGCCTTACGGTAATACCTCACACCATCGTCGTACCGCCGGTTCAACACTAGATGATAGCCAACCAGTGCATAGCCTTCGCCATACGAGGGGTTCACCGCAGCGATCTTCTCAAACCATGGAGTTGGAGAACGATCTGCGAGTTCGTCGATGGCGGCCTTAACTGCCATTGCTTCAAGCGCCTCGGATGAAATTGCGATTGCTGTGTCAGCTTCCCGCGTGGCGTCTCCGACCTTCTGGTCTTCGAGTGCCAGATTCGCCATGAATTCATGTGGTGCCACCAGCTTTGGATCGAGGGCAATGGCCTTAGCCGCATACTCGTGCGACTTGCTATCAAACCCATCAGCGCTAACAGCTGCCATCCCCAGGTAAGCTTCCGCACTATTGGGATCCAGCTTGAGTGCCTCGGCGAACAAGTCATCCGCTTCTTGGTTATTGAAGCGCTCATGCAGCAGCATTCCCCACCGCACCCGAACGTGCGCCTTACTTCCGGGCTGTGCCGTGGCTAGTCGAAAGGATTCGTTTGCTTGCTGATATTGTGCGACGCCCCAGAATCCCTCAGCTCGTATATACGGATCGGCACTATGCGTTAGCGAGTCAAAACATGCCGCAGCTTCGAGTCTCTTGCCATGTTTGCGCAGTTCGTGGCAGCTATCAGGCGAGGGCACAGCCCAGCACATGCTTGCTGTGGTCAGCATGTGCGCTATCCCAAACCTGAGCCACGCTTTCACTTCTCTAGATCCCCCTGAACCTTGGCCAATTGCAATAGAGCGTCCGTCAGTTGCTTCTTGTACTCGCCTGGCTCCATTGCGGCTTTTTGGTATTTCAGCGCATCGATTTTCTGTTCCAGTTCCTCCTTCTTTAACATCAAGTCACGCTTCGTTGGGTCGTTCATTGCCGCTTGTGCGGAGCCAATTCTGACGATAGTCAGACTGGCCAACAAAGATCCTTCACGCCCCTCCGCTGCACTTACTTTCACGGGGTCACCATGGCCGGTATCCTCAAAGACCGCATGTTCCGTTGCGAGTCGTTTCTGCGAGTCGTAGAACGCCGCCGTCTTCCTGTCCGCATAGCGCAATGCCTCCAGCGCGGAGATGGAATCGCTCTTATCGACGTCAGACGCTGGATCCTGAAGTGCCTCCACCCAATACCGTGCAAAGACTGTTGCATTTTTTTCCGTGCCGTTCTTCGTAGCTGCAATGACTCCGCGACCCGGATGCTGCAAGGCCACGAGAGACCCCCCACTTGCACTCGTCGTATTGACAATCAGCTGGCGGTTCGCATGAACGCGGTCGCAAATCGCAGCCAGCTCACTTGCGCTGATATCCGGACCGAGAAGGCTAAATTTATATTCGGAACCATCGTAGGATCCATGTCCAATTAGCGTCACAATCAATTCGTCTTCAGGTTTCGCCTGGCGGGCAATCGTCGCCAGCACTTCACTGAATCTAGCCTTTGTTGCCTCTGCTCCAGTCAACGTATAGACGTGGGCATCGCTCAGCGACTTGAAGATCTTGTCTAACTCCATCGCGTTGGCTGTGAATCGCTGGTCGTAATCCGGCTCTCCACCTAGGCCCGCTACCGTGACGTAGTAGACAGTGGCGTACAGCGGCAGAGGCGAGAGGAGGAGCAATATTCCAACGAGCCAACGGTAGGGTCTCATATCATTCCCCATGTCCGACGCAGGAGCCACTCACCAGCCATCAGACTCAACAGGAGCAAGAAGACAATTGGCATATTCCAGAGCTCCTTCGTATTCCGCACCGAGATTCCGGCCTCCGAGAAGGAGATATCGCTTGGCAACTTATCGACTTCCTGTGCGGTCCAGTACTTGCCATCGGTCTCTGTGGATAGCTTCTCGAGTAAGTCGCGGTTTTGGCTTGTGTGAGAGTTTTCTGCAACACCGTCTTGTCGCTCAAAAGTCAACACATCGCGTCCTAATTCATCGGGCCCGCGCGCAGCCGTCACTTCAGCTACATAGGAGCCTGGCTGGTCTGCGGTCCAATCCGCCGAGAACATACCGGGGCTGGTGGGGACGGGAGTAAGATCGACTATCGCGGAGCTTCCTGCCGGGCCAATCAAGTGTGCTACAACCTTCGCATCGGGCGCCAGTAGATAGGCTTTATCGCGCACCACGACCGTCAGCTTCACATGACCGTCATCCATGAGTTGAGGATTGGGGACGGAAGCCACAACTTCTCCAGGCGAATCCGCTGCAATCCATCGCAGGAGCTGTTGCCAGAAGATGTCGTGCGTCGGATCACCAAGCGCGCTGCTCATCTGCCAGCGCCACGAACCCGAGGTTGCCATGATGGCGGTGCGGCCGCGGCCGTAGTTCTGCGTTATGAGGAGTGGCATCCTCGCGTGGCCCTGCGCCATCATCTCGGCCAACACTGTTGCACCAGGCTTCGGACTTCCAGCGTCCTGGTAATCCATCAGATACGGCAGAGTCTTCCAGCGTTCCATGTTCTTCGCTGGATCATCCACCAGGCGCATCACCGGACTCTCTGCACCGGCAGCCGTCAACTGCGGCAACGCCGGTTCGCGATGAAATGTCCCCTTGGCGTTGGGCAGGAAGGTTGGTAGTAAGTCGGTAAGGGACGAGGCTGCCCAACCGCCATCCGCAAGTGCAAATCGTCCCCCCAGGAACAGCAGCCCGCCACCCCGCTGGTCTACATATTCGCGCAGTAGCTCCTGCTGCCGCGGAGTGAAGTAACCAGCTTCAACGGACCCAATAATAATGCCGTCGTAACTAAATAAATCCTCGGCCTTACTCGGAAAGCCATCCGCTAACTCGCTCGGATCGCTAATACCCTGCCGATAGATTTTGTTCTCGGTCGTGCGAAGCATTGTGACCAGTTGAAGTTCCTTATCGTCTTCTGCCGCACGTCGGATGAACTTATACTCCCAGCGCGGCTCGCCTTCGACATACAAAATGCGTCGCCGTGCGCCGCTCACGCTCACGAGCCTCGTCAGGGAATTGTTGAGCGTGCTCTCCTCTCCCGACAGCGGTGCGAGGCCGAAGGTCACCCGGCGAACACCCGCAGCGCCGGCATTGAAGAAGAACGACTCCGACTGGACCACGCCATCCGGCCCTAGCGTGACATCCTTTGCTGCAAGCACTTTGTCACCATCCTTCGCCGTCAGGGTTGCCTTGCTTCCTGCATACCCATGTTGGCGAAAACTTACCGTGGCTCTGACGCGTGAATCTGCCATCGCACGCGGCGACACGCTTGCATCCTCCAACTCCACGTCGTGGACTGCCTGCTCCCGCCCAAAGCCAATCGTGTGTACTGGAAGCCTGCGATTTCGCAATGCGGCGATACTCTCGACATCGATCCCGCCGCTATTTTCTGCGCCGTCGCTCAGTAGGATCACCGCACCAACCGGCAGATCCCCGGTCTCTGTCACCAGTTGCTTCAGTGCAGCACTGATGTGCGTCGCCGCTGCGGTCGGCTGCAGGGCGTCCGGTTTCTCTGCGCGATTGAGGCCACCATCCATCCTGTAGACCCGTGTCTGAAATCTCTTCTGTAGACCCACCAGCAATCCGTGCTGTAGTACAGATATCGCTGAAGCCTCCCGGGTAGTTTTACCGTCGGCACCGCTATCCGCAATTGCCATGCTGCGCGAGTCGTCAACCAGCACGGCGATGATGTTCTGCTGCGACTTCAACTCCGCCACCACAATCGCCGGCTGCCAAAGCAACAGCAGCAGCATGGCCACCACTGCAGACTGCATCCCCCAGATTGCCACTGCCCGCCGCTGTTGCATGCGCGGAGTGACATCCTTCACTGGCTCCAGTTTCTGCAGCCTCCACCAGATCAGCACCCCCAGCCCAGCTACGGCGACCACAGTCAGCAGAATCAGACACCAGCCCGGCCACGAGCCAAGCAGGACAAGCTTGCCCTTGGTAAACACCGTCATGGGGTACTTGAACAGGAATTCAAACATGCAGCCGAAGCACCCCGCTTGCCCTCGTCTTGTCCTACATCGAACCACTAAAAGTCAACTGCATCAATGCGTCATTCCGTAGACGATATAGTTCAGCCCAACGCGAAATGCCATACTCGCAAACTGCTCTGGATACTCAGGGTCATCGGCCCACTCCCACGCATCGCCCAGGTGCATGTTGTGGCAGATGGCCACGACGATCCGGCCATGATCGTCGCGAATCCCGCGCCACTTTGCCACGTAGCCATCTTTCTCGTACGTGCGGCCGGTGCGGATGTACTGCTCGCCCGGCACCTGGAACCGATCGTCCATGTCATACAGAACATGGAAGATCTCATCCTGATCGGTCAGATCCTCGACGGGTCGATCCGGAAACACCTGCCGCATTCCGACCATGAAGTTCTCCCAGTCCTGCGTCCCGTGAAAGTCATCCACCATCAGAAATCCGCCCTTGAGCAGATACTCCCGTAGCCGCCTCGCCTGGTCATCGGTGAAGGTCCACGTATGCACCATCACGGCGTAAACCCATGGGTAGTTGAATATCTCGTCAGAGTCCAGGTTGACCACCTGCTCCGTCGGTCGGCCCTGCACCCGCGTAAGCCGGTTTAGCGCAATCAAAAACTGCCGGTCGGCTTTTGGATAATCACGCGACCAGTTGCCACCGCCGCGACCGTAACCATAGCCTCCATATCCGCCATACGAGCCCATGTTGGAGTTGAAGCGCAGTCGCGACCACGCAAACTCGGCCTTCACATTGCTGGTCTCTGGCTGATAACCCCAGTCCGCCGTGCGCTGAAACGCGTAGACCCCAGTGCAGCACGCAGCCGCAACGGCCGCAATCGTCAACGCCTTCCACAGCTTCATCGGGGAACCCCCTCAAACGTGATCGGTGGCGCGAGAATACCAGATTCGTGACGCGACACGCGCTGCCAATACGGTATCGTGCCTGTATAGACGGTCCACGAGCCACTTTGTCTCAGCAATCTCGCCGCACACCGGTCGCTTGAGCCAACTACCCCGGTCGTGAGACCATCCCCTCATCGGCTGGCCGGTTCCCGCGTCTAACCCAGTAGGAGATTCCTTTTGCAGCGGCGAGATTTTCTAAAGTCCGGCCTAACGCTCTCCAGCCTTGCGCTCGCCGCCAAGCGCCTGCCCGCGCAGATGCCGATGCCCGCCACCGCCGCACCCACAACGCCCGCTGACATTAGCCTCCGAATCGCCCCAGTCACCGTCGAACTAGCTCCCGACCGCATCTTGTCAACGATCGGCTACAACGGCACTTCCCCGGGGCCGATTCTGCGGATGAAGGAGGGCAAGCCCACCACCATCGACGTCGTCAACGCTACCGACGTCCCCGAACTCGTCCACTGGCACGGTCTCCTGATCCCAGCGGAGGTGGATGGCGTCGACGAGGAGGGCACCCCTGTGGTCCCGGCACAGTCGCGTCGCCGCTACCAGTTCACGCCGCGTCCTGCGGGCAGCCGCTGGTACCACTCCCACGCCATGGCGGAGTCCGACCTCCACAAAGGCTCCTACACCGG
>Ga0075019_10001778_pt1 | contig 12270 bp, 24 predicted proteins | sample ColStrG_CSR_2013_FD_71473 | JGI IMG/M metagenome (GOLD analysis project Ga0075019, IMG submission 71473) | Freshwater sediment microbial communities in response to fracking from Pennsylvania, USA - Cold Stream Run_MetaG_CSR_2013 | ecosystem: Environmental > Aquatic > Freshwater > Creek >...
AGTGCGACGGGCTACCAAGGCGCGGCCAGTGCGACGGGCTACCAAGGCGCGGCCAGTGCGACGGGCGACCAAGGCGCGGCCAGTGCGACGGGCTACCAAGGCGCGGCCAGTGCGACGGGCGACCAAGGCGCGGCCATGTCTTCTGGTTATGAAGGCAAAGTCTCAGGCATCGACGGAAACGCCCTCTTCGCCGTCGAACGTGACAATGACTACAACATCATTTCAGTAGCCTGCGGTATCGTCGGAAAGAAGAATATCAAGCCCGACATTTGGTATCTCTGTAAGGGCGGAAAGTTGGTTCTAGCATCATGACCCAAGCTTGCCTGGTAGTCAGTATCTCTGAACACCCGAAATTCTCACCCCGCATCCAAATGGAACCGCGCTTTTGGTCAACCCATGGCGTCGTTTTTCAGAATTTGGACCTTGGTGTTGAAGCGCTGACATTTGAAGACATTCTAAAGCTCTCCCAAGACTACGAGGAATTTATTCGCAGCCCTAAGACCTGGGAACCAATGCGCCAGATCTGGCGGGAATATCGCTCAGAACTTTTAACTGCAGCAATTCAAGCGGGACTTATCCAGCCCACGAAAAAGGAGATTTCACGGTGAAAGCCTTTCGATACACTGGAAAGCCAATCAGCAAAAACGGCGCATATGTCGATGCGAGTATTGATGAATATCATGCAGGAACCCTGTGTGACGGCCTTAGTATTAGCGCAAGCGGGCTCTCTGTCGTTATCGATAGTCCCGCTCATTTCTGGGACACTTGTGCCTGGAATGTCGAGGCTGAGCCTGAGGACGGTGAAAAAGAAGAGTACGTTTTCGGGCGCGCCGCACATACCTACGCGTTTGAGCGAGACCAATTTAACAAACGATTTGTGGTTATCCCGAAGGACGCACCAAAAAAACCTACATCGGCTCAAATCAAGGCGAAGAAGCCTTCTGACGAAACCATAAAGCAAATAGAATGGTGGGACGAGTTCAAGGCACAAATCAACGGTCGCCACTTGATTAAACCAGACGAGTTTTACGACATTGAGAAAATGTCGAAAGTTCTCGCCAATGACGAATGGGCTCGGGCAGCTTTTGGCGAAGAAGGCGCTGCTGAACTTACACTAGCCTATAAGGACGAGGTGACGGGTATTTGGGTGCTTTCCCGTCCAGACTGGTTGTCACGCCGTATCGTTGATTACAAGACCGCAGCTTGCGCGCAACCAGAACTCTGGTCTCGCCGCTCGTTTGATCGGTATGTGATCCAAGCCGCGATTTCGAGCATTGCGCTTCTTAAGGCTACCGGTGAGCGCCGAGACGAAGTCTTCCACGTCATCCAGGAAAAGAAGCGTCCGTATGTCGTGCAGGTCGCACGGTGGACTCCAGAGCACCTACAATTTGGAGCGGTTAAGGTCAGGAATGCTTTGGACAGACTTGCCCGATGCCGAGATTCCGGGGTTTGGCCGGCATATCGCGGCGAGCCCTTCGACGTAATCCCACCCTACGAAGTGCGTAAACTGTTGGAACTCCAAGCTTAAAGGAAATTTGAAATGAACGCCGTCACTAAAGTCAACCAGCAAGGCGCTTCTCCTGCGCCCTCTCCCCAACGCACACAGCTCGACGTATTCATGGCATCTGTTCTGCCCAAGGCTCGCCAGGAGGTTATGGCAAAGATCCTCCCAGCTCACGTGAAGCCTGAGAGGTTTCTTAGGAACTTTTCTATTGCAGTAAATCAGCATCCAAAGCTTTTGGGCTGTGAGCCTGGTGCAGTTTTCAATGAAGTTTCGAAGGCTGCAGCGCTCGGCCTTTACCTAGATCCACAGCTTGGCGAAGCTTATTTGATCACCGGTTGGGTAGGTGGAAAAACCGTTCCACAGCTCCGCCTTGGTTACCGAGGCTTGATTAAACTGGCCAGACAGTCTGGAGAGATAAAGTCGATATACGCCCATGAAGTACATGCCAATGACGATATTGAGATACTGCTTGGTACTGAAAAGACCATCTCTCACCGACCAAACTTTACTGAAGAGGATCGTGGTCAGATCGTCCTTTATTACGCTGTCGTGAAATACGCCAATGGTGAAACCGATTTTGAACCAATGACCATTGGGCAAATTCACAAAATCCGAGACAAATCCGATGGCTGGAAGGCGTTTAAAGAAGGTAAAATAAAGTCAACTCCATGGGGAACTGATGAAGAAGAAATGGCAAAGAAAACGGTCCTTCGACGCCTTTTGAAGCGAGTTCCACAATCGCCTGAACTTGCAGACGCAATGAGAGCAGATGACGAAGATGGCCCATCTCAGGTCTCGCCAGTAAATCAGGCAATTGCACACAAGGCAGCCGATGCGCTTCAAATCTCTGATCATCAACCAGCAGCTATGGTTGTCGAAGTGGTCGAAGATGAGCCTGAACAGACGCAACAAATTGCCCCTGAAACAATAGACGAAGGCGCTCTTCAAGATGCCGACACGTCCGACATGTTTCCTGGCGACCGCAAATAGTTAACAGCTAGGGACGGGACGCCAGCTTAATAAGCGGTCCCGCATAGCACTTTTGAAAGTTAAAAATGAACAAATTCACAAACCCACCCAGCCGCTTGCCACCGATTAACTGGCAGGGTCACATTGTAGGGCATGGACAGCAACTCGCGGCGAAAAGGCTTGAACCTATCGTTTCCGCTGGGACTGAAGCCTTTAAGGCCATGCCAGAAGCCCATCCCACCCGCCAGCAAAACCGCGCAACAGCGCGAGCCGCGATGAAGCTTATAAAGCGCCAAGAACGCAAGCTGTAACACAAAGAAATAACCCTTAGCTTGAAAGGCTAACAAGTTAAAATGATCACAGAACTCACACCAGAGCGTCAAGCTATAATTTCAGAGGGCAGAGCCAAGTGGCTTGCTGCTGGATTGTCAACACAACCTGCTGATTTTGATCGAGCAGAGTCTGCAATTACCAGACTTTATGAACGTATTGGAAAAAAGAAGCCACACTTCGTAAGGCTCTCGTCACCTTTTGCCGCTGAGATTTATATAAACCTTATTACAAAGACTTGGCCTAAGGTTTTGGAAGGGGGCCAACTCGGGGACCAACTCAGGGGCCAACTCGGGGGCCAACTCGGGGGCCAACTCAGGGACCAACTCGGGGGCCAACTCTGGGACCAACTCGGGGGCCAACTCTGGGGCCAACTCAGGGGCCAACTCAGGGACCAACTCAGGGGCCAACTGGAAGAAAATTTTGAAGGAACGACGTTATCTTATATGGGAACTTGGTTTGCTGGCCAATGGGATTCTTACCTTTGGGGATGGTTAGAAACCGGACGCAAATTAGGTGTTGTTTACAAGCCTGATGTTGACGCAGCCCTAGATGACCATTGCGAAATATCTCAATCGATTAACTGGTTTTATCCGTTCAATGATTTTTGCATAATGACGGATAGACCTAGGGTTATATCTCGTGATTTGGAAAACAGGCCACATAACGAAACCGGCAAAGCTCTGGAATATTCAGACGGTTCTGGATTTTCAGCATGGCACGGTACGCGAGTTCCTGACCATTGGGTAACTGATAAAGCAACAGTAGATCCATCTGAAATCATCAAGCATGAAAATGTTGAAGTTAGAGCGGCTGGCGCTGCTTTAATCGGCTGGCCAAGAATGCTTTCGGTCCTCAAAATGAAAGTGATCGATGACAGTGGATCTGATGATATCGGCCAACTGATCGAACTGACATTGCCGGGATTAGATAAACCAGGACGGTTCCTTAAAGCACATTGTCCCCGCAATGGAACGATCTGCGAAGGCGTCCCTTACGTTTCCGACATCGACAATCTACCCGTTCAAACTGCTTTACACGCTCAGGCTTGGCGCATTGGAGACGCGCTTTCCGAATACGAACACCCGCTTGTAAGAACTTAGTCTCAACCCAAAAGGAAAATTACCATGAAAAAAATACTTGGCTGCCAAGGAGAAATCACAATCATTCAGATTGATACGCTCCCCGCTGGAATGGAAACAACGCCAGCCGAAAAGATCGCAAAGGGATGGATAATCAGCCATTCTGAAAGCGGACATCACCATTTGCTTACGGGCGGTGATGTCATGGAGCGCACAAGCAATGTCCCACAAGGCATGAAGATTTTGTACGCCATTCTCGCCAATCCTGAAAAGCTCATACAGGACGCAGCAACTCCCCACGGATCGCATAACTTGCCTGCTGGCATATTCGAGTTTCGCATAGCTCGCGAGTTCGACCCGTTCGCAGAGCAAGCCCGCATCGTAGCCGATTAACCACAATCAGGGCGGGTGGTTTCTCAATAAGAGCCACCCGAAGGCTTTCACTTAAAGGATAGAGAATGACACAGATATCAGATGACGTAATTACAGCAGCAGCACAAGGTCGGCTTAGGACCATCATTGAACGGATTGAGCGCCTTGAAGAAGATAAGGCCGTCATTTCGGGCGATCTAAAAGAGGTTTATGCCGAGGCCAAAGGTGAAGGCTTTGACGTGAAAATCCTTCGCCAGATCGTAAAGCTTCGCAAGCAAGACAAAGTGAAGCGTGACGAGTTTGAAGCCCTTATGGATATGTATATTTCAGCCATTGGCGGCCTTTAAAACACAGCGAAACACCTGATTTCACAAGACATTTACACAATTTTAAGGTATGATTTTGGCTATGAGGACGTTTGATTTTTCAGTTAGATCTGACCGCCAAATATGCGTCTCTGAGCTGAATTCAGCCTTAGATTCTGGTGATGAAAAAAGGTGTTTGGATTGGTTTAACACATATCACGAAGCTATTCGACGAGAGCTTCAAAGAGAACCGGAACTTATGGAGTGGGATTATGATTAGAAAGTCAGGAGATCTTGAAGCGTTCCTCCGGGGGGGGGGCACGGTTTGCTTTCAAGGGGTTTTTTCAGGAAACGGCATTGTGCTTACTGCAAATTCAACAGGTGAGCAAGTTCACAAACGGGCGCTATCCGTTTTGTTGCGGAAGGGGATCTGTGGTCCCGTCTCGTATGACATCTGCGGAGATCCCCTAGAGTTCGGAATTTTAGAATGAGCGTGAATAATCAGCAAGTCCTGGCCGAATTAACCCGCGTCAAAGCCTTGTTTCAAGCGCGCTCAATTGCCCTGGTTCTAGGCGCAAAGCCACCACAAACACTTCCCGCAGAGCCCCTTAAGGATCCCAAATGACCCAGATAATTGAAGGCTTCGGAGCCGTAGAGACAGATGAGACTGAAAAGCTTCGCCATCAGGTAGACACCCTCACCGCTCAACTCGCGGCGGCTAGGGAGGGGTTAAAAGCCTACCGTAGCAGTATTAAAGCCCTTTCAGCGACCATGCCGGGTACTAAGGTTACGTATTTTGAAGGACCATTGCGTGACATGGACGCCATTGAACGGTGGCAAGACCTAGACGCTGCCGGAAAGCTCGCAGCCTCCATCCTATCAGATATAGGTGCGGGATGAACAGAGTTGAAGCCGTGAAACTCATGGAACCCGCGATAAATAATGATGACTGCTTAGCGTATCTTTCTTGGAACGAGGCAGTAACTACATCAATCGCCATCAGCATGAAGCGCATAGCAGACGCGCTAACTGGACCAGATGTCACCAGCATGAACCTTAACGCTATACTTTATGAAATCATGCAGAACGGAGTGCCTAGAGCATGACCCCCTCACAAGAACACATTGAAACTGTGGCGAGAGCTTTGGCCAACGATATTCATCAAGGCGGCGACTTTGGTATGACTGGATCATCCGCTTACAAAGCTAGGCCAAAGGAGTTTAGGAAAATGGCCCTCGCCGCCATCCAAGCCTATGAGGAGGTGAGGGAAAAGGAAGTTACGGATTGGCGTGGTCTCCTAAATAGTGTCCTTGAAGACACCGCGAAAGAACTAGGCTGCGACCCCGATAACGAGGCTATTTTACAAGCCATTTATGACCTGAAGAAAAGGGCCCAACCCACTAGTGGGGATGAGCCTGTTAATTGGACTAATCGTCGCCTACGTAGTTTAATAGATGTAGTTGCTACCTATTGTTATGAAGAGCCGACCTTCTTTGACTATGCGCTTTCTGACAAGTTGATAAATGACACACTGTCCCACCCCAAGCCTAACGGGGGTGAGTGATGAGACCTGCCCGCATCCAATTAAAGCGCACAAAGGGCTGGCGGTTACCAGAAAACACAATCGTGGTTTCTCGCCCATCTAAGTTTGGAAATCCGTTCACTATCGCAAGCGCACGTGATGTTGGCTACAAAGGTTCAGATGCAGATCTAGCAGCCATGTGCGTTGATAATTTCCGAGAATGGCTGACAATGCCACTTACACAAAGCTTGTGGTGGGGTGAGAAGTCAGAGGCATCTCGCGAGGCGATCATTACCGGATTGGATAGTTTAAAAGGCAAGAATTTATCCTGTTGGTGCAAGCCGGGAGCGCCTTGTCATGCCGAAGTGTTGCTTGAATTGGCCAACAAAGGGGTAATGTCATGATGCGTAGCCTCAACCTCGAGCAAGTCGCAGTTCGGATTGGGAAGTCTTATGACTGGATGCAAAAGCACTGGCGAACGATTCCTGGATTTCCCATGCCCTTTGTTGGCGCTGCGCCTCATCAACGTCCAAGATGGGCTGAGCCCGCGATAGATCACTTCATGATGACGGCAGGCCTGACCCAGCCGGTTATACCGCCCGTCCCTCCTGCCTCACCCACGAGTCCCGCAAACGATCCAAGACCAAGCCGCATGCAAAGACTCTTGAAAGCTGCGGGCGGATAGAGGCAGATACCTCAAAAGGTGGCTAAAATGGCGAAACGTAAGAAAAGCTCTAAGGCGACAGACAGCCTAGGACTGAGAAATGGCATAAAATTGCGCAACGGTCGCCCAAGGTGGGAGCCCTCCCCTGCGAACCGCGCCGCCGGCATAAAAGGGCGCGATATGCGCGACCTTCACGGCGCCTGGATTAATGACCGAGGACTTCTCACAACACTTGCAGATGCTCGCCTTGACTGGGCAGGACTTTACCGTGAGGCTCTTGCGAAGGATGCCTCAGGCATAGAAGCGCGCGCGAACATGCGTGAACTTATCGAGAGACTTCCACCTGCAATTTCCATGGAAGATCGCCTGAAACGTGCCAACGTCGCGGATATCCTTGAGAAATGTATTGCCCTGGTCCAGCAGAGTGACGAGACCTATACAACGTCGACCAATGGCATAACCGTAAATGACCTGGTCAAATCGTATTTGGCAGCGATTGACTCCGGCGAAGCCGCGTCTTTGTTGTCTGACAATGGTGAAGAAATCCCGATCGACATCAGCGCAAATACAATTCGCCAGTATAAGACGCAACTGAAGAAGCTGGTCACCCGCTTTGATCGGACAGATATCACGACAATTACAGCCGGTAATATGAAGGGCTGGTATGAGCAAATTGCCAAAGACATTTCCATTCATACGGCGAATGTGGCGATCGGCGCAGCTGGCGCAGTCTTCCGTTGGGCTATTTGGAAAGGCTGGCTTACGCCTGCTGAGTTTCCCGTTCAAAAGATAGGACGGCACAAGGCGGCTGGAAGGCGCGTTTACTGGCCCCTGAAGGTCGAAATGGCTTTTGAGGAATGGTGTGACGCAAACGGCTACGAAGACGTTGCCGATGCCGTTGTCGGTCTATGCTGGAGCGGTGCGCGCCAGGTGGACCTCTGCAAAGCCTACACGCATGAGCTTTTGAACTCTTGGACCTATATGCCGCAGAAGACGGCCAAGCGAGGCGTTGAAGCAATGCCAGGCGTAATGCCTCGATTTACGCGTCGCATCGAGCTCCGCAACGAGCGCGCCCGGAGAGACGGCGTATCCTACCTGCCCAACGCGGTTCCATTCCTGTTCAACCCGGTCACGAAGAAGCTGCACAATAGCAATTCAATTGGTACCAGGTTCAGAGATGCACGCCGCGAGGCTGCAAGATCTGGCGAAGAATTGTTCGAGGAGCTGCTCGAGCTACGCCTCCAGGACACACGTGACACATGCGTCACTCGCCTCTTCATGGCGGAGATCCCGCTCGCGAATATCATTCCCTGGACTGGGCACTCAGCTAAGAGCGCTGAAGACATTCTGCGAGATCACTACAGGGTCATACGAGAGGAAGAGGCCTTGGAAACGACGAGGCGCTTCGAGCTTTACGCAAAAGAGAACCACTTAAAGCTATAGAGACGTCCTATTGAGCCGCAGTTCTTCTCTCGATGTGCTTTCCGAGCGATCCAATTAGGACGCCACCAGTGAGAAATCCCTGAACTTTTGAAAGCTGAGCTTCAGTTAGCCAGCGCGTATGCAGCACGCCACCCCAGAAAAAGTTAATTTGACTGGGCATAATCATATGCCAGACCCAAACAGCACCAACGAGCGCAAGCGTAATCGATAATCCTTTCAACGCAAGAAGGGCGATGTCCTCAAAGCAGTCGCGAAACTTCTGGTTTCTGTCATGCTCCTTCTCAATTGCCTCACGTTTTAAATCCCGCGCCGGGCTGCCACTTGAAAGATAGGCAAGCTCTTTAGTCGCCTGCTTTGTATCAACTTCTGCAGTTTCCGCGATCGGCGTAAATTCTATGGCGTCTTCCGGAATCTTCCTGGGCGCACTCTCTTCAATGTCTTCATCCAAACCCACAGACAAAGCTTTAAGCCTTCTCTTTAGCTAGACGCTCATAATAAGACTGAATAAGGTCCATAGGTATGAGGGTTCCGAACTCCTCTGGATCATACATATATTCCCAGGGGCTTCCCGCCTGATGAGTTAAAGTGGACAAATCAAGTGCGCTCTTTTTTCCGTACCGATCATAGACTTGATTGACTAGATCAATTTCATTCGTAGACAGCTTTTCGTTCCAGGGCGCAGAAAGCGGCTTATCGACCGGACTGCTTTTAAAATCCCTGACAGCGTTATAAAGCTTCGGAATGACCGGGCCATATTTCCAAGCCTCAACACGATCCTTTATAAGAGGTCTTCCATATAGACCCAAATTCCAACCATGAGCTATGTAAACTAACTTTAGAAGCTTCATGGGTGAAATTGGCAATTTGTCCAAACGAGCCAATTCGAGAAAGCGGTTCGCTACTGTTCTGCTATCATGCATTTTGTCGCCCTCCTTAGCTTTCGCGTTGCCAATACGATGATTCTAGCACCTGGAGACTTTTGTCACCAGAAAGTTATCTACGGTTTAAGAAATCCAACAAACGTCGAAGTAATTTGGCCACTACGACCAACCAAAGCTACACTCTGCATGTGGTTAGCGAATTCAACCGTGTCAAGCCAGATATAAATACCGTACCGCGACGTCCAGTTGACAACATCTGGCTACCGCTTCGAAAACACCAAGTCGGACGTCCGACTTTAAAAAAGTCGGAAACCATCCCGACAAGTCGGATATTGCATTGTTCTTAAATAAGAAAACACCCGTAGCGATAACTACGAGTGATAATGAATCGTTAAATACACTGCATAAAAAAGTGAATAATTTCAGTACACGTTCCCGTGTTTTCGTCCGACTTCACAGTTATATTATCTATGAAGTCGGATAAAGAATTTAAATGCCGTCAGAAGCTATAATCATCGCACGTGGATTAGTCGGATTAAGCGGCTGAATTCGGACCTTGAAAGAGATTTCATTCGCGTTTCGTGCGGGACGCCCCATTTACCTTCCTCACGACCCTTAATTCCAAAATCTCCTTAAGAGCGCTTCATTTCGTCCCACCACCTTGTATTTTTACAATGTAAGGAGCAAATATTGCTCCAATGGCCGAAGCTACAATTGAATTGAAATTCTCGATAAATTCAACCATGAGGTTTCTTGGACGTAAAAAGATTCCGTTCAGCTTTATGTAATATTGTGTTTCGGCGATGTTGCGTTATATAGCGCGCTCGGACTTAACCCGTCCAATGTGGAGATTGTTATGAGTGAAAAAATGAGAGTGATCATTTTCCAGCAAGCCGACAAATGGATTGCTCAAGGAATTGAGCATGATATCTGCACTCAAGGTGAAAGCCCAGAAGAAGCGATGGAGCGCTTTGCACTTACCATTCAGCTTGAGGACAAAGAAGATGGCGGCGTAAAGCGTATCGCTACAGCGCCGGAATATTTTAAAGAGATGTGGGAAACTCATTCGAACGATGACTTCAAAAATGAGACCGACAGCTGCATCGATTACAGGATAGCCGCTTAATGCCAACCCCTTTCGGCGGCCATCCCAATCTGGCTAAATATCTGATCTGGCTTCGTGATGAGCATAATATTTGGTTTCAAAGTGGTACTGCTGTCGGGAAAAATGGGGGAAACTTGCCCTTGATAAGAATTGTCGGCAAGCTTGGCCCTATCAACATAGTTGGAATGAAGCAGACTGAGTTTCTTTCCCCCAGCCAGGTTGACAATTTAGATCGACGATTGGGAATAAAGTCCCCGTGGGGATTTCCTGAGTATTAAATTTACGTGATAATCAAGTAAACCGAATGGCCCGTGACTTAATTAGTCGCGGGCCATTTTGGTATATTATTTGGATAAAGTGATCGAAATCAGTTTTGCAATTACCGTCGAATATGGACTTCAGGAGCCCTGGTCGAAGCATTATCAATGTAGCTTATGCCAAGGAAACCGACCATTGATATGAGCAAAACCACGACGCCGCCGACTGCGCCAATAAGCCAGTTTCGGATCTCTTTAACAGAAACGCTGACATCAATGAGGGCATCATTGGTTGCCTTTTGCGCACTCGATATGCCTAAATATCGCTCTGCGCAGACCGCCTCATGGGATTCCCTTGCACCGCGCTCTTCAACCAATTGAACATGCAGGCTTGCCACTGTAGGTCTCTCACTCACTTCTGCCCTCCGGTAATCAAATCGACTAGAGCCTTACGTTTCGCCTCGCATTCCACGATAACGCTCTCTTGATTGATACTATAGTTCGCGAGGTCGGCAACCGTCTTTACGGTATCAGGGGACGGAGCCGCGCAACTTTGGAGCGCCATCGGAGGTATCATCAACGGAGGCTGCACTGCCACTGTCTGACAAGCGTTCAAGCCCACTGCGCCAGACATCAATAACATGGCTATAGTCGCATGTCGCAGGGTCTGCGAGGGGTATGGCATTGATATCATTGTGAGCCTCTTGAGCGGCTTGTTGTGTCTTGTCGTGAACGTAGATTAACTTTGTCTCGGTTATGGTCTGGATCTTTTCGGCTTGTTTCACCGCTTGGATTTGGCCTTGGAAAGCTTCAACGGTTTTCTTCTCGGTCTGAATCTTTGAGTGTTCAAATGACCAAAAGAGAGTCAGGACAACGCCCATTAAAAAAACCGCTCCATATCCCAGAAGCGGCTTTAAAAGCTTGATGATAAGGGCTAAAATCATGTCCCCAGACCTAGGGAATAAAAGGCTGGCTTACCTGGTTGAAAGTGAGCTGTAAGACATTGTTGCCTCATACGTGGGTCAAACGAGATATGAACCCATGTTCCCTCACAGATAAGCTGGTCGAACTTTATTCCACTATCACGGATGGTTTGAGCGACCTTAAGAGGCTCTCCGAAGGCAGGACATACGATGTCAGCAGCATAGCCCAAAGTGTGAGCTGAAGTGCTAACTCCTCCGATTCTGGCATTGAGCTCTTGCCCACGGTAACCGCTATTCACTGTCACGGGATTGCCGAGAAGTTCCCTGACAGCATCGAGCCTTTCAGCCGTGTCAGATAAAACATTAGAAACCGCATCACCTGGTGTATTGTTCAGACAAAGCCTAATTGCCGTGTCGCTATGCGTCATCTCTGCAAAGGTGAAATATTTGCTGTTCCATATCATGGCTGACCTACTTGCAAAGGGGCCGTAGAAGCCGCACTAATGGGCGATTGAACCAATGCGGCACTTACTGACGCTGTTGCCGTTGTATTGGTCTCCAAGGCGCTCTGAACGTCTTTTAGAGCGGATACAATGTCACCATTGGCAAGATCAGTTGCAACGGCTTCAATCTGGGGGGCCTTGTGGATCACGCCTGTCAAAAGCAGGACAACGCCAGAGATTGCCAGAGCTACAGGAGCCGGCACAACAGACCCGAGATAGGGCCATGCAATGCCGTATACCGTCAAGCCAGTACCAAGGATGGAAAAGACGCACTTTGTGGCATCAGGAAGGGAAGAAAAGATTTGTTTCGATGTCATGTGATTATCCATGAAAAAAGCCCCACCGGTTAGGGTGAGGCTTGGGTTACTTGGGAATTAAATGGGTTAGTTCGCGACGATCCCAGTGATGAA
>Ga0075019_10001779_pt1 | contig 12268 bp, 21 predicted proteins | sample ColStrG_CSR_2013_FD_71473 | JGI IMG/M metagenome (GOLD analysis project Ga0075019, IMG submission 71473) | Freshwater sediment microbial communities in response to fracking from Pennsylvania, USA - Cold Stream Run_MetaG_CSR_2013 | ecosystem: Environmental > Aquatic > Freshwater > Creek >...
AAAACGCGGACAGGGAGGGATGGGATGCCCTGTTCCCCTCATCTTTCCCTAATGGCGTTCCACGCAAATCGCTGATGGGACCGGTCAAAAAGATTGAAACAGTAGGATTTGCTTGGATTTAGTCGGATATGCCTACAAATAGGGGACTTATAAGGCAGGACTGCCAAAAGGGTATTTCAATCTTTCGATGCAGTAAAAGTGGGTTTGTCGAAAAGTTTGAAATGGGTACTTTGGAAATTACCAAAAGGGTCAAAAACCAATGTCTAACCCACGGAGTCTGTGGCGCAATTTTTTAAGTGCCCTCTTCTCGATTCCGTAGATATAGCTTCTTGAACAGCCACAGGCCGCAGCGATGACATCGGCTGTCTTGCGCCCAGGACAAATCGCTTGCAGCACAGCACAGCCCAGCTCGATGTGGAGGGTCAGGTCCTGGCCAGATCGTGACGCGGGGTTGGCCCGCTCAATTTTCGCTCTCATGAACTACTGATCCGTTTGCGGCAAAGGCCACTAAGGCCTCTTCAATCAACGGAGCTACCCGGTCAGGAGACCAGTCGGCATAAAAGGATCGAATCTTCTGTTCCAGATCAGCGGGCGAGTGACTTTCCAAAATCAACTTGCGCACTGGCGCGAAGCTTCCGCGGAAGGCCAGCGCCAGGCTCGCAGCCCCATCGCGGGCGATGGAAAGGTTGGCGTCATCCGCCATTTTCGCGCGCCGGGGTAGGGAGGCCGCAAACACCCTTGGCGGCTCAGAAAGAGCGGGCGGAGGACTGGCTCCACGTTCAACCTCGATGCCCAGCTTTTCACTGAGGCCGGGCAAGGCCTGGTCAGTGACGCGCAGGCCAGCCTGGGTGATAGACACCAGAAGATCCCCGGTATCCTTGGACTCTTCAGGCGTATCACCTCCCCAGATAATCTTCGGAGGCCGCCCAGGAAGTCCGTTGATTTCCAAATATTGCTTTGCCAGCTGGTGCCTAAGGGTGCTGCCCATTTTGGATGCATCATATTTCCGGATGTCCTGGCGGACGGTCTCCTGGTTCTTTCCAACATGAGAACCCAGGCCTGTGGGCTGTGCTTCCGCCGAAAGGGTCTGGCCCACGATGAGCTTTGATTTTTCGCGCTGGCATATCTGGAGGAACTTTTCAAAAGCCTCCCCGGACTGCTGGGTTGATGCCTGGACCAGCTCAACTTCGGTTTCTTTTGATATAACCAGACCAAAGAGCCTGGTGGCGTTCGAAAAGGCTTTCTGCAACGTCATCCGGCCGGCGTCATCGTTTTGGTTGTACTTTCCCTTCATGAACGGAGAGCCATAGCGCTCCAAAAAGCGGGCCCACCAATCACGATCCATGGCCCCCAGGAGCCACCAGAAGAGCAGCGCCCGCATCGGGCCGCCACGATAGTCCGGGCTTCGGAGCAGGTGCCCCCGGTGTATCATATACCGGTTCAGATCCGGAGCATTCCGGCTGGCCATACGCGCACCAGTGGCCGGATCTGCATCCCAGATCATGAGCTGACCCCGAATATTGGAATAATCCAATAGCTGATAAGGCACCGGCACCAACTCATTCAATTCATAGCGCAGTCCGGGTTTTGAGCTCGGCTTGAATAATTTCTCAACAACGCAGACCGGCCAGAGCACAGAGTCCATCAAGGCCCCGATCACATCATCCAACCCCTCGTAATCCTCAAACATTTTGTTGACGGCTACTGAAGCCGCCACATCGTCGGCATTGGTTTTGTCGAAGGGCTGAACTGTCATGGGGTCTCCAATGACAGCCATTTTCCGCTTGGCCAGCTCACCCTGGATGTGAGAGTCACCCTCGACTACATCCCGGTAAAGGGCAAAGAGTCGCATAGTATTCCCCGTCTGCGCCTCATTTAGTATGTTGTGCAGATAATCCACATCCAGATCCTGAGCCAGGGAGATGGGGTCATAGCGCTCGCTGTAAACCGTCAGCTTGCGCGTGGGAATTAATTTGTCCAAAAAGGCCTGAATCGATTTATTTTTAATAGTGAACATTGGCTTTCCTCTCGAATTGTTGGGCGTACGGGTTATTCCAGTTTTCAATCGGCCGCCGCGACAGACCGCCCACTGAAACCGCACTAGCCTCTGCCGGGCCTCCATTTGTGATCAGGGCATGCAATGCCAGTTTTATTGAATCAAAACAATCGGCATGATTTCCATCCTCATCGACATCGGCCTCAAACGAGCCCCTCTCTGACTTCACCGACCGGATATCCTTTTCCAGCCAGGACTCGCTCGGGAGCCAGAGATGCCCATCGTCAATAGTATTAACAAACAGGTTTCCCAGGTAGCTTTTGACGGACATCTTCTGGCCGAGATATTCAATACTCTCCGAGCTGACCACAGGCTCAACAACAGCGCGTCCAGAAAGCTTTGCCTTCAGATCGGCGGAAAAAAAACGCTCACTGGTGGCATCAATGCAGATCCGGCGGATGCGCAACCCGTGCGGTAAATCCAGGCACTGCTCAACCAAACGATACGTCACTTCGGGATTGTTTGTCTTGAATCGGATAATCAGGCGGGCGATAAAATCCAGACCCACCTCCTGCACAATTGCGATCGAGCTGGGGTTACTCTTCCCTTTGGTGGTCGTGGCCACGTCAACGCCGACACCGACGCGTCCCGCCGGTGCAAAATATCCCCGCCAACCAGTCGGGAAAACTTCGTTTATAGGAATGCCCCTGCTCATGAAATTAAAATCTCCTCCGTGATTGCGGCGGCCACGCCCTGGTGTTGGCCAGACGACATGGCCCTGGAAATCGAGGCGAAGGACACAGCAGCAGTGCCGCCCCGCACAAATCGGATCGCGTAGTTTCGGTCCCAAGCCATTTTATCGAAGGCCTGCATGCGATGCTCCTCCGGAGTGATGACCTTCCCAGTGTTGTCATCATAAAGAGGGACACCGGCGGCCATGGCGTCCCAGGCGTCAACACGATGCACAGGGATACCCGAGAGCGAATCATACCAGTTCCCCTTTTCGTTCGTGGCCCATTCCTCCTGCGGCGGTGCAAACAACTCAAACGAATAGTGAGAGTCATCCGGCGGCGGCGTGGAACTGAGCCACCATAAAAAATCTGGATTGCTGGACATGATGGGCGCAATAGCCTCCATCACTTCCTTTAAGTTTTCGATCCGACCGACTTCATCCATGAACACGTCACCCGTCCAGCCCACGGCCGTGCTCGGATTTGGCGCCACCACGCGCGACCTGGAATAACTTGTTTTGTCGTGCCAGAGTTTTGTCTCCAGTTTTTCATGCTCAAAGAGATCCGCAATGGCATCGATGTCCAGCCCATCTGCATTGCTGGTGAGCTGCATATTGTCAGCTTTGGCGATCTTGCGGAATTGCTGAAGCACAGCGTTCCAGACCTGAGCCTCCTTTAAAATAAATTCACCGCCCAGGGGAATGGACGCGGAACAAAAAATGCACAGATGATTTTTCCGGTCCATCATGCGGTAGAGTCCCTTGGATGCCAACACGTAGGATTTTCCACCCTGCCGCCGCCAGAGCGCAAAAAGCCGACGAAGCTTTTTCCAGAAAAGCTCCTTCTGGTAAGGCCGGAATTTGATTAGCGGCTCTTGGGTGGTCTTTTTCATGCCGGCACAATGGACACAACAACCTTGTCTTTGACAATAGCCACAACTCCATTGGCCAGCGGGATTTTGCCGCTGCCCAGGGTTTCAATGGCCCGGAGTATGGACGGGGTCATTATCTGCTTTTGTACTTCGGAAATATCCAGCCCCATGACCCGCTCCGCGTAACGCAGAATGGCGTGCTCGGACACCACCGGCTGTGTTTTGGAATGAGCAATCTGCTCTTCCAAGCTGCGCATGGTGCGCTCAATGCGCTGCAACTTTTCCCGGACGTCGGTCAATTCAGACAATGCCGTTTTATACTCTGCCTGAAGTTTCCCCCGGCGCACCTCCAGTTGTTTGAGATCATGGGGCGACATTGGAATCCTCCCGGTTAGGATCTTCACCAAACATGGCCAGCTTGAGTTGCTCGATCTTCACCTCTTTGGTCGCCGCTCCTTCCACAATCTCTTTGGCTTTTTTGTCGGTGTAAAATTTCAAAAACAATTCTGCCGTCTGCCGGCGGAAGCGCTGTTCTTCCAGGGCCAGCTTCCGGTCATTCTGTTGCAACCGAACATCGTTTTGGCTGACCTTCTTTTCCTCGGCGCCGGAGCGTTGCAGTTTCGAAAGCTTGTCCAGCAGCTCAAAATAATTTTCCGGAGCTGCCGCCAGCATGGCCTTCTGAGTTTCCGTATCAAACGACTCCAGGATCTCCAGCAACTGTCCGCCGGCCACGGCCGCCGCGCCGGCATTGATAGAGCCACCATTGGCATCAGCCAGGCGCAACGCAAATTCAGAGAGCTGTTGAATCCGCTCCACCTTGTCCTGCTTTTCCAGCCAGTCAGCAAAACCACCCGCCCGCCATTCGCTTAAGTTCTGCGGAGTGATCGCGTCTGGCCCGCGCAGCTTCAGCGAGGTGTTGACGCGGGCCAGTATCTCAGGCCCCCCCTTGTTTTCCAGTAGGTCCTGATTGATCTGATTCCGCACCGCCAGAGGCAGCCGGGCAATTTTACCGTTTCGGGCCATGGGCTATTTTCTGGCGGATTAATTCCAGACCTTTGAGTGCGGATTTTTTATTCCCCAGGATCACGGGCTCCGGCTCGTCCTTGTCCACAAGCACCTGCGCGGTGACAGTGGGTTCGCCGTCGAGCTCTTCAAAAATGTCCATTCGTATTTTCATCAATGTCTCAAACCTTTTTCTACCAGTAAAATTCTGCGGGTTACTTCTTCGTTTAATCTTTTGATCAATTCGGCCAGATCCACAGATCCAAGTCGGCGAGCCTCATTTAAAATCTGTTTGGCGGCCTCAGTCATGAGTTTTGCGCCGGCATTGGTTGAAGCTCATAGGTCACCCCATTGACCTGCGCTGAGCATCCGGGCCACAGCTCGTAAAAAATTTCCTTGGCATCGATCCCGCCATTCCGGGGGCTGGAAGGGATTTTGAGGGCATTGGCCGCAGCGATGGAGAGCTCGCCGATTTTGCTGTGCGGTCCAATATCCGCCACCACCGCATCCACTGAAATACCATTGTAGGTCACCCGCGCCTTACAGCCTAGCACCACACCAGCGGGCTTTTGGCGGATCTGCGGCGGGACAACAATGAAGGGGACCTTTTCGGAATCCACATAGCGGGCCGGACTGGTGATGGGCTGACCCAACCACTGATATTCCGTCTGGGAAACGTAATTTCCGTCCGGAGTCACATAGGGGGTCCGGTGCTCCTTGTCGAGCGTCACAATCCCGCACCAGGCGTCATCATCCGCTTTTGCCTCACAGAGATCATCCAGTCCGGTATTGTCCGGCTTGTAACAGTTCGGAGACCCGTCGCCATCGATCATGGCGCCCGCGGTAAAATAGATCCGGCCATCATCGTCCTGGTAGATGGAAACCCCGGCTATGCTGTCGATTTTTTTGCGCACGGTGCTATTTCCTTATTCGAGGTTGTTTCCGGTGGCCGTCCCAGTTTTCTCCCAAGGCCGGAGTCCGGGCGCAGAGATGGTAAACAAAAGCTGTGGGCAGAAGGCGGCGCCGGGCCTCCGGCCAAGTCATGGCAAAGGCCAGGTCGTCATGTTCCGCGCTTCCCAGGGAATGAGGATACTCGCGCTGCTGACTGGCATTCCAAAGCTGAAAACAGCCGATCGGCAGGTAACCTTCCCGGGAATGCACAATGCGCCCCCCTACGGGCCGGTGATGAGAGGGATCGAGCAGGAAGTGCCAGGCAAGCTGCGGCATGGCTTCCAGCCGGCTGCGCAATGTGCGCAATTCATCGAGACCGACAACGTCCACCCGATCGCACCCATAAAGGCAGGAGCGATCAAGAGACGTGTGATTGAAGAGCACCTGGCGGAAGTCCGGCGGAAGAACGATGTCGCCATCCAGGCACATCCGCCAGCCATGATACTGGAACCGGGCAAAGCCGGTGTTGATGGCGGCGCCCTTGTTAAACTTGCGGCCCCGGAACCCAAAGCGGTCCGTCACAACCAGGACGGCGCCGTGCTTGCGGGCCACCAACTGGGTGGCTTTGTCTTCGTGGCTTGTCACCACAATCTGAGTGTCGCCCTGGCCGCGGTTGAGCGGCAAGGTGATGTCCAAAAGATCATCAAAGCCGACGCTGGTATAAACCATTTCCAGCCGGGTGGACTCAGCGTCAAATAATCCCGGACGCTCTGCCGGGCCGTACGGGTTCATGCTCATGGGACGGCTTTATTGAGGAGCTTTTCAATCACGCCAGTCGGCGGAACTTTATCGCGGATAAGCTGTACAAACTGTCCCTCCTGCGCAACAACCTGCCCGGTGGTACGAAACAGTGGCTCGGACCTGTCAAAATCTCCGACAGAAATAAAGGACTCACCAAAGGCAAGCCTTAGGGGAGGGAAATCACTGTCCGGTGAACTGCGCACATTAGGTTGAATCTGCAACCCATACTGAGAGACGTGCAACCGGTAGTTGGCGATGAAGTAGGAATCGACCACATATCCCTTGAACAGGGAGCTGTTCTTGCCGACCTTCTCACTCACAATGCCGATCAGACCGGCATTGTCATAATTCCCATTCAGGGCAACGGAGTGCGCTACTACTGCCTTGGGTGCAACTGTCCCCGTGGAGCACGCCGCCAGCAAAAATGCTGTCAATAACGCCCAAAAACTACGGGGTAATGTCTTGGCGAACTTTGTTAATTTCATCTGTTCCTCCAGTTTTTCCAGCCGAGACATCATTGTTTACTTCATCCACCGCCGCCTGAGCGTTGGCCGATGTTTTGCGCGAAACCATGTCAGTGCGATTGTTTTGCTTGAATCGCTCCAGATTCAGACCGGTGACATTGGCCAGGACCTGAATCGCGCCGTTGATGATCGATGAGAAGTCCATGTGGTTAAAGGGTGACGCCCTGCGCCGTCAGGAACGGGTCAGAGACGGAGTAGAGCTTTTTAGCCACCGCATCTAGCGCATAGTTGACGTATGCTGCATACACTGCGGGAGAGCTGGTCATCAGACCTGCGGGCAGAAAACCCTGAATAACATTAGCCAGCTCATTTGCGCCCAGAGTCGAGGCCGACACCACTGTATTATAGTCACTAGACGTGGTTGGAAAGTAACCTGACAGCGCGTTACTGACTTCATTTCCGCTGGGGATACTGCCTTTTTCAAGCGCTTCGAAAACATGCGCAGAACCGGACACCATTTTGGCGTACTCCAGCTCGTGCTGCGGGCTGTTGTGAAAGATCAAAATGGCACCTTGAGCTGCCAGGCCAATGCCATTCGCTGTCGCGTTCACGGTCCTGACGTAATCAGCATTCTGCGCCGGATCGGCAGGCAGGGCCGCTGTAACCACGGTCGCATTCCCAGCGGTATTGTTGGAGGACGCGCACCCGGTCAAAACGACCACCAAAAACGTGATCCAAGTGATCAGGATCACAAATAGCAGGTGGACGTGACCCGACTTGGCCGCGCTCGATGATTCAATCTTCTGCGTGTCCGCCTGGAGCGCCGCCGCCTTAGCCTTCAATGCCGCCTCCTCGTGCTGCCACCAGCTCCAGGCAAAGGCGATCAGCGGAGCGCCCAGCAGAAACAGACAGTTGATCAGTTCCTGGGCGGTGCTGTCGCTGGCAATGTCCACTGGAATCCACTTTTTGCCGGCGGCAAACATCAGAAGTGCCAGTATGTAATTCCGAAGGAGCGTTTGAATGATCGGGGTCATGATTTTTCCTTTTTTGATTGTTCCAATAAAAAATCAGCTTCGCTCGTGAGCCAGGACGCCGGCGGAGGTAGCCTGGTAGTAAAGCGTGGAGCCCAGCTCGTAGGGAGTGCCGACGGCCAGACCCATTCCGGTCAAAAGGGTAAGAGCGTCTTCAATTTCCTCCTGGGTAAAATCGAAGCCCACGCGGTTGACTCCCCGGCGGACAGTTTCGGCGGAGTGGCGGAGCTTGACCCGCTCCACAAGGAACCGGAGAGCTTCAGAGCGGCATTCTTCTTTGCGGGATTGATCGCTCATAACTATCCTTTTTTAATCATGCCCTCCAACCGGCCCAGGGCGCGTTCGATGCCAGCGGTGGAGTTGTTTACAGATTTGGATAAATCCTCAACCTTTTGGTTGATCTCGGTCAGTGAATCACGTAATTCCGCATGGACTCGGACAAAGGCCGCATCGAATCGATTGTTGACCTCCGCCAGGTCGTGTTTGGTGGCAAAAGTCTTGGCCACCTCCATCTTCAATGTCAGCAGCTCTTCAGACAGGGGAGGCTTGCGGCGCAGGTTGGTAAAAATCTGCACCACCAGGTGAATGATATTTACCGCACCCGGGACGACTATTAAAAGAAAGACCCCGGCGATCACAAAAACCATCAGTTTTTGATCAACCTGGATAACCTCGGATTTTGGGATCTGTAAAAGGAGTAAAGGAATCACGCTACCGGTGAGCGTAGAGAGAGCGGGCGGCAGCGGCTAACAGCCCTGCTCATTAAGCCGAGAGATTGTATTCCATCCAGTCAAGCCCAGGAAATCAGCAGGGCGACCTTGTCCGCTTTCCGGCGGGCCCGGCTGCGGCCGGGGATGGCCCGGCGGCGCAGCTCGGCATCGAGCTGGGAGCAAGTCCAGGTCTTGAGGACTCGGGCCGGGAGTACGGCGGGTTTTAAGGCGGGGCGGCCCAGCATTTTTTGGATGCGCTCCTGCTTACAGAGCGTTCCGGCCCGGGCCAGAGTCTTGACCCGGAGCGGACGGTCCGAAGTGGCGTAGGAAACAATTTCAAAAAGGGTGTTGATCATGGCTGTTATTTAGAGCGTGTTACATGCCAGTTTGTTCAAATTATTTGACTGCTCCGGGCACATATTTTACGACCGAGCCATGTTGTATCAAAACAAAATCTTCCGCTAGCGCATAACCGCCAAAAGAATTTTTAGATCGGAATAGAACCTTAATGCCCCAGTATTTAACATCCCGAATGGTAACAAGCACAGGTCCTGTCCACGAAATATATTCGGCTGATCTAGGATCTTTTAAATAGGTTTGATGGTAGGATTTTACTGCACTAAAACTACCGTCCCATGGGTCTGGAGCTGGAGCCTCACCCACTTCTTCTACTAATTGCGCTGCCGCTCTTTTTTCTTCCTCAAGCTTCTTTTGCGCCGCTGCAAGCTGTTTTTTAGAAACCACCTCCAAATTGTCACGGACAGCTTGTTCGGTAATACCCCAGGCCTTTGCGAACCCTAATGGAATGCGGGTAGTCGGATACCGAGCCACCCCAAAATCGGTCGTGAGTTTTACTGTTCCATCATCATCGGCCAAAGCAACACTTGTGATATTAACGACGTGAACATTATTAATGACCACCTGGCTTTTTTCTAGAGCCGCCGCACGCGCGAAAATGTCAGTATCTTGTGGGCATAAAGAGACTGTCATTTCACCGAGCTTTCCAACAATGGAATCAGGCTGGACTTCAACCAAGTCAATATCTCCTGGTGGAATTGTAGTGGTTCCAATGACGGCGCCATTTTTAATAATTGAGGCAGTACTTTTATTTCCAATGGTTATTTTCTTGGGCCATAAATCATGGTCTTGGACAAGCAATTCGATTGTAACATCAGGAAGATCGGACCCATCAGCAAAATAGGTAATCGGTTTTATGGGTTCATGAGACTCAGGCGTTTCGATTACGGCTGGCAATTGTGGTTTTATGGGTTCATGAGACTCAGGCGTTTCGATTACGGCTGGCAATTGTGGTTTTATGGGTGTTTTGTCTGGTGATGGAAGTGTTTGAGAAACCGGGTTTATCACAGGTGCCTGAGGATGTGGGGCTGGGGTGGAAAAAATAACACAGAAAATTCCGATCAAGACCGCAAAAAAAAAAGTTATCTTTTTCATGACTACCTCCTTATTTTTTTGACCACAGAATCAACGGGATAAATCCAGTGGAAGTCTGACCCTTTAAAAGTCTGCGCCGGATAGACCGGATTATAACTGGCCAGGGTAATGGTCTGGGCCGTGTTGTTGGACTGAAATATTTTAAATAGCACACCATCGTCTGACAGCTTGGCGATGACCAGGTCTCCGTTGCGCGGCTCCGAGCTGGGCAGCAGCACCACTACATCACCAGATGAAAACTTGGGTTCCATGGAATCTCCCTCAATCGCTACGGCAAAGGCTTTTGGGTCGTTATTGGTGCAGGGTACCCGGGGCTGCCAAGATTCCGGCAGTTGCTCGTACGCTACAGCTTCGCCGGCGTGAGCCCAGGAGAGCATGGGGATTGTCCTCAATAGCTTTGCATAGGAAGACGGCTCTTCAGAGACCTTTGTAGACTGCCCGGGAACGCCCTTCTCCTCGATGCTACTGACCAGCAGCATAAAGGTGTCTGATGGCTCACGCCCATTCTCAATCATGCCAATGTAGTTGCGAGAAACACCAACTATGTCGGCAAATTGTTCTTGTGTCAGACCCAATTCCCTCCTGAGTTTGCGCACACGCTCACAATTTTTTGGTGTAGCACTCACTTTTTTATTGCTTTGCAAACATAGTTAGCATATTAACGGTTAACAATGACAGTTGATAACAGAGTGGGAGTCAGAGGTCAAACTGATTTCTCGGTTTTGGCAAAAGTAGCCTTGGTCAAGCGACGCATGAGCGTCCAGGCGCTCGCCAAAAAATTAGGCTACAGCCGGACTGCCGTAAGTCTTGCCATCAACCATGGACTCTTCTCTGGCGTGCTCAACGACGTGAAAAAGGAGCTTGGGATATGAAGCGGGCTGATAAGAGGCGGTTGGTTTGTGAATTGGCGCGTGCAGCAACTGAATCGCTAGACACAAAAACCGCTGCTCAAAAAATGGATATTTTTGAGGGAATCGGAGTGGCGTCCGCCGGCCTGGATAACAAGCTTTCAAAATTAGCCTTTCTTGCTGCGGATCACCTTCGTGAAGCCGAGCAGCATCAGCTTTTGATCAAAGGAATTTTAACCCCATGAAAAACATCATCACCCACTCCGCTGGGGAGCTGACGCTCCATCCTCTTTTAGAATCCATTCCCATGACTCCGCAAAACAGTGCGGAGTGGGCGGCGCTGGTCCTGGACATCCAGGAGCGCGGCATCGACCAGCCCATCATCATTGATGAGCAGAATCGCATTATGGACGGCCGGCACCGCTGGCGGGCGGCGGAACAGTGCGGTGAGAAAATCCCCTGCATCGTTCAGTCCTCCGATAACGCGGCCGACATCATTTTGCATTCCCTGGTGGACCGCCGGCACATGACCAAGGGCTGCCAGGCCTATGTCTCCTACCCGGTCATTGCGTCTTTGATTCCCGATAAAAACAAAAATCTTCGCAAGGGAAATTCCCCGAAACCGATTGAGTCGGTTTCGGGGAAATCCCGCGACGAAATCTGTGCTTCCCTGGGCTTTTCCCCGGACACGCTGGAGCAGGCCCGGCAGCTCCATGAGGTTTTCTCCAAGCGCCCGGATCTGCGGGAAAAGTTTGAGCCCAAGATCCTGTCTGGTGAGGCCGGACTGGGCGGTGTGCTGGCCGGGATCGCGGGCAAGGAGGCCACGGAAAAAATGCCCCGCAAGGATCGCCCGGACTTTGAGTTGATCGGGGAGGCCGTCAAGCAGCTGGAGCTGCGCTTTGATTATTGGTCCCGCTTGGAGGCCTCCAAGCGCAAGCAGATCTCCAATCGGGTGGTGGAGTCGGTCCTGTGCTGGCCGGAGGATCTCCGCGCTGATGTTCAATCTGCGCTGACCGCTGCGGCGAAGGGGAGGAAATGAGCAAGCTCGCCTTTGTCATGGCCTGCAATTCTGTCGAGCTGGTGAAGCTACGGCTCAACGAGGTACGGGCTGAGATGGACCCCGTGCTTTTCGCCAGGCACATGCAGCATCTGGACGATCTGATCCTGGACTGTGACCGTCACGCCTTTTCCAAACCTCAACCTCAACCTCAACTGAAAGAAAACCATGAAATTTGAAGTCATTAAAGCCGCTGAAACATTGAAGTCATCCGATGGATCGCCCGTTGAACTGATCGATCTGAAGCCCGGCACTGATTACCAGGTGGTGCAGGTCGGCAGCCGGCTGCGGGCTGAGCCGTTCAAGGAACGAGTCGCCGGCGTGGTTGGCGGCTTTCACTTCGATTTAGGAGGCTCGATCCTGCGCACGTCGATCTGGGACGCGAAGCGCCGGCCAGCCGCCGATCCGCGTGGT
>Ga0075019_10001781_pt1 | contig 12260 bp, 7 predicted proteins | sample ColStrG_CSR_2013_FD_71473 | JGI IMG/M metagenome (GOLD analysis project Ga0075019, IMG submission 71473) | Freshwater sediment microbial communities in response to fracking from Pennsylvania, USA - Cold Stream Run_MetaG_CSR_2013 | ecosystem: Environmental > Aquatic > Freshwater > Creek >...
GAGCGTGCGAGCCATGGCGTCGCATTGGCGCTGGCATCTTGCAGGTAATAGGCAATACCGATCTCAAGGCCATTTTCAATAAGCGGCAGGTCGCTTTCGCGGAAATATTTCGATAAGATGTCTCGGCTTTCCGTCAGCGCGGCGGCGGCTTCGGTATATTGGTGCAACGACTTATAAAATTGCGCCTGGTTCGACAACGCACCTGCGTAGGTCGTGTCTTTGTTCGAGGCCAGTATTTGGAGCTCTTTGTTTACGTAGGTCAGCCCCTCGGTGTAATTTTCGCTGGCAAAGCAAATGTTGGAGAGTTGGCGCAACAGTGAGGCGTGATTTTCCGTGGCCGGCCCCCCTTCCTGCAAGTAAGATTTCAACGCCTCTTGGGCCGCCTGGAGCGCGGCCGGGTAATTACCCTGATCGTATAATTTTTTTGATTGATCGTAATCGGTACGCCAATTTTGGCCTTGCACCACGCCTGCGGCCAGGAAAAGAAAGCCGAAAAGTAAAGATTTTCGCATAATCAGCCTCAGTGCCCTGCCATTTGTATAGTCAGCAATTATAGTACAAGTATTTGATTTTTCAATTCCCGATATTTCAGATTCTTAATTTAATATTCGCCATGAAAACGATTTCGAAAAAGGCCATTTGGGCGGTGATTGGAGTCATATTAGGTGTTTCAATTGTGCTGTATGCCATCCGTGGCAATGGCGGCAAAGCAGTGACGTCGGTCGATCCTGCCTTTGGCGCCTTCATCTCGTCCTACACGGCCTCATCGGTCAGTTCGGGTTCGTCGATTCGCATCATCCTCACGCGCGACGTCATCGACTCGTCTGCACTGGGCGAGACGTCAGTCAGGCTCTTTAGTTTTTCGCCGACCGTTAAGGGCAAGGCTGTTTGGCTGGACCGCCGCACCATCGAGTTCCGTCCAGCCAGTCGCCTGAACTCAGGTCAACTTTACGAAGTGTCTTTTTATCTCTCCAAGGTAATGGACGTGCCAGCGACCCTTGCCACTCTCACGTATTCGTTTCAGGTCATTCCACAAAATTTTGAATTGGCGATCGACCACGTACGTCCCTATGAAAAAACCAAGCTTGCGCGGCAAAAGATCGAAGGCACGCTCACGCTCGCCGACATCGGCGAAAATGCCGCCGTCGAGCAAATGATGGAAGCGCGGCAAGACGAGAAATCACTCCAAGTCAGTTGGGCACACACGGCCGATGGCAAGCAGCATACGTTTGTGATTGAAGATGTGGTACGCAAAGATGCCGCCGGCGTCGTAAAGATATCACTCAACGGAAAACCGATTGGCGTCGATCACACGGAAGAAAAGGAAATTGAAATTCCCGCTTTGAGCGATTTTAAGGTAATGCAGGTGACGGTTGAGCAAGGCAACAACCAACATGTGGTCATTCAATTTTCCGATCCGCTCAGCGAAAAGCAATCGCTCGAAGGCCTCATTGGAATTGGCGGGCTCGCCAGTCTTGATTTTGAGATCAAAGACAACGAGGTGCTGGTCTTTCCGCCCTTGCGACAGACAGGGTCGGCGCAAGTGCGCATCGAACCGGGGATTCGAAATGTGCTGGAATATAAAATGACTACCGGCGCCACGTTCGACGTTTCCTTTGAGCAACTATTGCCAGCCGTGCGCTTTACAGGAAACGGAAATATTCTACCCAGCAGCGACGGACTCATCTTGCCCTTTGAGGCGGTCAACCTCAAGTCGGTCAACGTGCAGGTGGTGAAGGTGTTTGAAAATAACATCCTTCAATTTTTGCAAGTGAACGACCTGCCGGGCAGTCAGGAACTGCGCCGGGTAGGCAAGCCGGTGTTTAAAAATTCTGTGTCGCTCGAAAATTCCGGTGTCACCGATTTTGGAAAATGGAATCGATTTACCCTCGACCTGGCCAAACTGATCAATGCCGAACCCGGCGCCATTTACCAGGTGCGGATCGGCTTCAAGAAGGTGAATGCTATTTATACTTGCGCCGAATCTGAATCCGAAGGTCAGACCAACACTATTCAAGATGAAACGCAGGACAACGACGGCGACCGCGAGAGCAGCTACTGGGATTCGTACGAAGACAACTACTACGGCGAAGACTATGATTGGCAACAGCGGGACAATCCTTGCAATTCGGCCTACTATACCGGTGAAAAAAATATCACAAAGAATGTGTTGGCGTCCGACTTGGGCCTGATTGCCAAGCGCGGCGGCGACGGCCAGACGACGGTGATCGTCAACGATCTGAAAACAACGCAGCCGCTCGCCGGCGTGCAACTTGAATTGTACGACTACCAGCAGCAATTGCTTGGCACGGCCAACTCCGGCAGCGATGGTAAAGCAACGCTGCTCACGCGCAAGAATCCATTCGTGCTGGTCGCCAAGTCGGGCGCACAACGCGGCTACCTGAAGCTGCAAGACGGCGAGTCTCTTTCGCTGAGCAACTTTGATGTCGGCGGCGAGCAAATCCGGCAGGGTATCAAAGGGTTTATCTATGGCGAGCGCGGCGTCTGGCGGCCAGGCGACTCCCTGTACCTGACATTTATCCTCGAAGACAAGTTGAAATTGCTACCAGTCAATCATCCGGTGATTTTTGAATTGCAAAATCCGCAGGGGCAAGTGACCAGTCGCTTGGTGCGCGCCTCGTCTGTTAACGGATTTTACAATTTCGCAACCGCCACGGCACCCGATGCGCCAACAGGCTATTGGCTGGGCCGTGTGAAGGTGGGTGGCACCGACTTTACCCAGTCGATTCGGATCGAGACGGTGAAGCCTAACCGACTCCGCATCAAACTTGACTTTGGCGTGGATAAGATCACGGCTGACCAAAACAACCTGAACGGAAATTTGCAGGTTGATTGGTTGCATGGTGCACCCGGCAAAAATCTAAAAACAAATTTTGAGGTACTGTTGACCAAGGGCGAGACAAAATTCGCCCGCTACTCCGACTACACATTTGAAGATCCAACGAAAAGTTTTTCGTCTGAAGCAAAGCCGGTGTTTGAAGGATATACCGACGCCACTGGCCATGCGACTGTAAACGCCACGTTGGAGGCCACCGCCGACGCGCCGGGCGTACTCAATGCCATCTTTCGCGGTAAGGCGTTTGAAGAAAGTGGCAACTTTAGCATCGACAATTTTAGTATCCCGTTTTATCCGTTTAGCTCTTTTACCGGTATCCGGGTGCCTCCTGGCGATCGGCAGCGCGGCATGTTGCTCACCGATACCACCCACCGGGTCGACATCGTCACCGTCGATCCGGCCGGCAACGGCGTATCGCACAACAACATTCTTCTGAGTCTCTACAAACTGGAGTGGCGGTGGTGGTGGGACGGCGCCTCGGAAGGAAAAGTGAATTTCATGACCGGCCAATATGCCGCGCCCATCACGTCGGGCTCGGTCAACACGGTGAATGGCAAGGCCACCTGGTCCTTCAAAATCAAAAGCCCGGAGTGGGGGCGTTTTCTGCTCGTGGCCCGCGACCCGGTGTCGGGGCACAGCACTGCCAAGGTGATGTACGTCGATTGGCCGGGTTGGGCCGGACGTGCACGAGGCGAAAGCAACGGCGCCACCATGCTTTCTTTTACGTCCGATAAACCTGGCTACAACATTGGCGAGAAGGCTACCCTCACCATACCCGGCAGCGACAACGGACGGGCGCTCATCAGTGTAGAAAATGGCAGCCACGTCATCCAGACCTTTTGGCTGGAGACCAAAAAGGGTGACAACGCATTTTCGTTTGACGTCACCGAAGAGATGACGCCCAACGTCTTTGTTAGTGTCACGCTCCTGCAACCACATGCCCAAACCAGCAACGACCTGCCTATACGGCTCTACGGCGTCATTCCACTTCAGGTCGAAAATCCCAAGACACACCTGGAGCCTGTGCTGGTGATGCCCGATGTGCTGGAGCCGGGCCAGGATGTGGCGCTGAAAGTGGCGGAGAAATCAGGCCGAAAAATGACCTACACCATTGCGGTGGTAGATGAAGGACTGCTCGATCTCACGCACTTCAAAACTCCGGATGCATGGAGTCGGTTTTATGCGCGCGAAGCCCTTGGCGTGAAAACATGGGACCTTTACGACCTGGTCATGGGCGCCTTTGGCGGGAAGATCGAACGGCTGCTGGCCATTGGTGGTGACGGAGCCATCGTGGCCAAAGAAGACGACTCGAAAGCAAACCGCTTCAAACCCGTGGTGAAATATTTCGGTCCGTTCACCCTTGAAAGCGGCACACGCGAACATCATTTCGAAATGCCACCCTACATCGGATCGGTGCGCACGATGCTCGTTGCCGGCAATGCCGGTGCCTATGGCAAAACGGAAAAGGCCACGCCGGTCCGCAAACCGTTGATGGTGCTGGCGACATTACCCCGCGTATTGGGCCCCGAAGAAAAAGTAAAGCTGCCGGTGACGCTCTTTGCCAACGATAAAAATATCAAAAGCGCATCGGTCACCATACGCGTGACCGGGCCCGTGACGCTGCCAGCCGGCGCGACGCGCACGGTGGCTTTTTCGGGTATCGGCGACATGACCGCCGACTTTGACCTGGCCGTGAAAAGCGCTACCGGCTGGGCAAAAGTTGAAGTAACGGCCGTAGCAGGAAATTACCGCGCCACGGATGTGATCGACATCGAAGTGCGAAATCCCAATCCAGCCATCACCCGCGTGGCCGAGACTATTTTAGAGGCAGGCAAAAGTTGGGATACGTCGGTGACGCCCGTGGGACTGGACGGAACTAACGCCGCCACGCTGGAAGTTTCGAGTTTGCCGCCAGTCAACCTGGGTCAGCGATTGAAATATTTGATTCAGTACCCGTACGGTTGCATTGAGCAGACCACATCGTCGGTGTTCCCACAATTGTATTTATCAAGCGTGAAAGCCCTGACGGACGGAGAGAAATCGGCGATTCAAAAAAATATATCGGGTGCCATCGAGCGTCTGAAATCTTTTGTCAATCGCGATGGTGGATTTTCGTATTGGCCGGGTGGCGAAGACTCCGATAGTTGGGGCACCACCTACGCCGGCCATTTCCTCAGCGAGGCGGAAGCGAAGGGTTATTTCGTACCCAACGACTTAATGAAAAGATGGAAGAAATATCAAAAGTCGAAAGCGCAATCCTGGCGTAAAAACCAGGAGTACAGCAGCAGTGAATTGATGCAAGCCTACCGGCTCTATACGCTGGCGCTCGCCGGCGATGCTGACCTGGGGTCCATGAACCGCTTGCGCGAAATGGTGAACGTACCTCCGGTGGCCGGCTGGATGCTGGCGGCGGCCTACGCCCGGTCAGGGCAACCCGAAGCAGTAAAAAAACTTATCGCAAACTTGTCGGTAAACGTGAAGCCTTATCGCGAGATGGCATATTCCTACGGTTCTGACCTTCGCGACAAGGCTCTGATCCTTGAAACCCTGCTCATGCTCGGCGAACGAGAAAAAGGATTTCAGGTACTGAAGGAGATTTCAGCTTCACTGGCCAATGACCGCGAATGGATGAGTACTCAGTCGGTGGCCTGGTGTCTCAAAGCCGTCGCGGCGTTTTCTGGCACGGCCGGCAAAGGCGAATTAAAATTCAAGTATAGTTACAAAGGGAAAGAAGTGCGCGCCAGCTCAGCGCTGCCCATTGCCCAGATTGCATTGCCTGTCGCGGCGAGCGCCGGCCTGATGTTGACCAACGAAAGTCAGGGCGTGCTTTTCGTGCGGTTGGTTACCGAAGGCGTTCCGGCACGGGGACAGGAAGCAAGTGCCAGCAACAACCTGATCATGGATATCACCTACACCGACAACGATGGCAATGCCATTGATCCCACCCAATTGGAGCAAGGACAAGAGCTGGTGGCCAGTGTGAGCGTGACCAATCCTGGCCTTCGCGGTACTTATAAGAACCTGGCATTAAAACAGATTTTTCCTTCAGGATGGGAAATAAACAATCTTCGACTGGAAGGCGCCGAGTCGCGGCTGAAAGGTGATGAGCCCACGTATCAGGATATTCGCGACGACCGGGTCTACACCCACTTTGATCTAAATGCCAATCAGCGAAAAGTGTTTAAGGTCTTGATCACGGCGAGTTATGCTGGCACCTTTTATTTACCGGCCGTCAGTTGTGAGGCCATGTATGACCACAGCATCAACGCCAGTTCAAAAGGTCAGGAGGTGAGTGTGTTGAAAGTGCGGGTGCCTTAAACGACCCGTGCATGTGTCCGACCAGCTACGTTCTGTCCCACACACCGAACGAAATTATTGAAAACAAATCTAAAAACACGAGGCCGAACAAGCGCTATCGCACATGCACAATGTTGGTAGCCGTGTTTAACTCACTCTAAAATATATTTTGTTTATCCCGCCAGTGTCCGTTTGACTAAAATTTTCATGCAAAAAATCTCTCATTACTGAATTGGTTTCATCACTTGTCCAGTCAAATACTTGTGTGAGATATTTTGGATTACTTTTGTCATCAGAGTGGAATCCGTATTGAAATAGGATTATTCCAAATTTGCTATTCAGTTGTTCAATTAACTCGCTAATTGTTAGCGTGAAATTGTTTATTATTTTTCTGTAGAAGCTTAAGTTTGAGTAATCAATGATTAAGCAACAATTTTTATTTGCGTATTTCTTTTTCTCTTTTTCTCCAATTGTCCTCTTCATTTTAGAAATAGGATTTGTCATGCTAGATGTTAGTTCATAAACTACAGATGTCGTCTCTATTGAAATTTGTTCTCCGTTATACTTAAAAACAAAGTCAGCTTCTTCGCCCTCTTCTCCTCTTCTTAGGTCAGTAACTCTGCCTTCAAATTTTGAAATCAGTGCTGAATACCAGAATATCTCGAATCGTTGTCCCCAAAATGAGGAGTTAGTCGCACGGAGTCTTTTAATATAATGGTTGTAGTCATCTAGATTATACTTTTTGATTGTCTCAATGTCAAGAATTAACATCAATAATAAGTGTTCAAAACATCTAATTAGCGAGGAGTTCCTGGTTTTTGTAACCGTTATGAACTCCTCGGCAAATGGATGTCCACTATGACTTATGTCAATACCTATATTTTTTAAATAGTCTATGTGTCCCTGTTCCATTTAAATATGGCGGCCACTGGGTTAGTTACGCCATCGCCGGTGTGTATACCTCGCTGATTTGTTCGAGAATGGCATACACGGCTTCGGCCGTCGGTGCTTCCACAAGCAATGTGCGGTACGGCTTGAAGTCAGGAAGCGACTTGAAGTAACTGGCGTAATGACGCCGCATCTCAAACACACCCTGGCGCGGCCCTTTCCATCGGATGGAAAACTCCAGGTGTTGGCGCGTGGCTTGTACGCGTTCGAGCAGTTCGGGCGGAGCCATTTTTTGGCCCGTTGCTATGTAATGCTTGATTTCGCGGAAGATCCACGGGTAGCCAATCGCCGCCCGTCCGATCATCACGCCATCGACGCCGAACCGGTTTTTGTAGTCCACAGCCTTTTCAGGTGAGTCGATGTCGCCGTTGCCGAAAATGGGAATGTGCATGCGGGGATTTTCTTTGATCTTGCCGATCAGTTCCCAGTTCGCCTCGCCTTTATACATCTGCACGCGCGTGCGTCCATGCACGGTCAGGGCCTGAATGCCGATATCCTGCAGTCGCTCGGCTACTTCCACAATATTTTTTGTTTGTTCGTCCCAGCCCAGGCGGGTTTTCACAGTCACGGGCAGCGGTGTTGCCTTTACGACCTCAGACGTCATCTTTACCATTTTCGGGATGTCTTGCAACAGGGCTGCACCGGCGCCGCGGCAAGCGACGGCCTTCACGGGACAACCGTAGTTGATGTCGATCAGATCGGGGTTTACTTCGGTGGCGATGCGCGCCGATTCGGCCATGTTGCCGATGTCGCCGCCAAATAACTGAATGCCAATCGGACGCTCGTATTCAAAAATGTCAAGCTTTTGTTTGCTTTTTGCCGCATGGCGGATGAGTCCTTCGGAAGAGATAAACTCCGTGTACATCAAATCTGCCCCGCCTGCTTTGCACACCGCCCGAAAAGGCGGATCGCTGACGTCCTCCATGGGCGCCAGCAGCAGCGGAAAATTGCCTAAGTCAATATTGCCGATTTTGGCCACGTTTGTTAATTCAGTGAAAACTACGTTGTTTGCGGCGCAAAATTAATTCTTTTCCCCGGATGTCTGAATTATCCTCTTCTGCGGCCACGCACCCGTCGGTCAAATTGATCCTGACTTTGATGGTGGTGGTCCTGGGATTTGTGGTGGTGGGGCCACTGGTCGGATATTTTCTGGCGATGCCGTTTATGGAGGGGAGCATTACCGATCAGTTGAAGCAACTGGCGGATCCCATTCATTCGCCCGCGATGCGTGTGCCGCTCTACATCATGCAAGGCTCAGCCACCTTGATTGGACTTGCAGTACTGCCATCGTTGTATTGGTATGCTTCGGAGCACCAAGGCGTTGGTAGCTGGTTTTCAGGGAAGAAGATTTATCTGCAAATGCTGCCGGTGGTGGTGGTCATTGCGGTGGCATTTACAGTCGCCGATTCTGTTTTCATCGATTGGAATGCGCACGTTCAATTTCCGGAATTTCTGAAAGGCTTTGAGACGTGGGCCCGCGACTACGAAGACCGTGCAGAAGCGCTCACCAAATACCTCACCGCCTTCTCTTCGCCAGGATATTTTTTGTTGGCCTTTTTCGTCGTTGCCATCTTGCCTGGATTCTGCGAGGAGTTGGTTTTTCGCGGGTTGATCCAAACGCAATTGGTCAAGATGACCAAAAATGCTCATGTGGCCATTTGGCTTTCGGCTATCTTGTTCAGTGCTTTTCACCTGCAGTTTTTTGGTTTCGTTCCCCGAATGTTGCTTGGCGCCCTCTTTGGCTACCTGTACTATTGGTCAGGCAATCTTTTCATGTCGATGTTCGCCCATTTCTTTAACAACGGGTTGATGGTAGTGATGCTTTACCTGAACCAACGAGGTTTGTCGGACGTAGATGTTGACACCACCGAGGCCGCGCCCTGGCCGGTGGTGATTGGTTGCATGGTGCTGGGTGCCGGATTGTTGTATTATTACAAACGGTTTTATCAACAGCAAAAGGAGGCGCATGGCAACGAATAGGTTTTCTAATCTGGGACAACGCCTGATCACTGGCATTCTGGGCGCGGCCGGCATCATCGCGGGCGTGGCGTTCAGCGAGTGGACCTATTTTATCGTGTTTTTTCTCATCGTCTTTTTTTCGATTGTGGAGTTTTATAAACTCTCAGGAATGGATGGCCTGCTACCGCAGAAGACATTTGGGATCGTTTGTGGTTTGTCTATTTACACGTTGTCTTTTTTGATTGAGCAAGGACTGTTGTCGTTCCGCTACTACTTTTTGATCTTTCCGGTGGTTTCGCTTGTGTTTATTATTAAACTCTACAAGCAGACGGAGCGCAAACCCTTCACCAATATTGCGATGACGCTGCTGGGGATTTTTTATACCGCTGTGCCATTTGCACTGTTGAATATCGCGGCTTACGAAAACCGAGTGTACAACTATCAGATCATCCTGGGCTGTCTGCTGATCTTATGGGCCACCGACACGGGTGCCTACTTTGCGGGAACGTATTTTGGCAAGCGCAAGCTCTTCGAGCGCATCTCGCCTAAAAAGTCGTGGGAAGGTTTTGCCGGCGGCGCGGTGCTGGCGATGGTTTTTGCCTATGGTGCGTCGGTTTATTTCACCACACTGGCACCCTGGCAGTGGTTGTGCATCGGTTGGATCATCATTGTCGGCGGCACGTACGGCGACCTGGTGGAGTCGTTGCTGAAGCGTAGTATCGAGATCAAAGACAGTGGCCACAGCTTGCCGGGGCACGGTGGGTTTCTCGACCGGTTCGACGGGCTGTTCATCTCCGCTCCGTTTATTGTGGCCTTTCTGGAAATTTTTTGAATCAAAAGGGAAAAATTTCATCCTTTTTTTACGTCCTTCACTCCATGAAGCGTTTTGGATTGGTGCTGATTAGCGTTTTTCTGTTTGGATACGGCGCAATGGCGCAAAAGCAATTGGTGCTCTTGGATCGGGGCCACGTTGTGGGGCGCTACGCCGAAGGACAATATTTCCGTTGTGTGTTGAAAAAGAGGCACCGCAAAACGGAAGGACACATCATCGAACTCAACGACTTTTCGATGATCACCTCGTCGGACACTATTCAGTTTCGCGACATTCTAAAAGTTGACATCCACAAGCATCGGCCTTTTCGCTGGAACACGGGCGTAGGCGGACTCCTTTTTTTGGGAGGAATTTTATACTTCAGTGTCGACCGGGCCAATGCCGCCATCGGCGTCAATAGTTCCGATTTGCCGGAGTCGGTTTGGCTGCCTTCATCGATCATGACCGTCGCAGGCGCTGCGTTGATTTTTATTCGACCGCGTTACACACGCGTGAACACGGGTGTCTTTTTGCATACCGTCGATTACAACTCTCCTTACTATTACAAGTAGTCCACGTTTGCTGGCCACCCGGCTGTTTCAAGGCAAGCTGTATTAAATTGTTAACATAACCTGACGGTTATTCCAATCCGCATTCGCAAAGGCAAAAAATGTGATTCAATCCCCTACAACGTGTTATTTCTAATCTTAATTACCATTACCAATAACGCCCAACTATTGTTACCTTCGCAAAAATTATCTTATGACAATAGACAAGTTGAAAGACTTGATAGCCCGCACGCTGGCTTTGAGGAGGTATCTTTGACTACGATCGCAAGATTGTAGAAATTCAAGATGAGGAACGCATTTCGCACCAAGCGGAGTTTTGGAACAACCCCCGGCAGGCGGAAGCGATCCTGAAAAATATTCGCACCAAAAAGGTGTGGACCGATGCGTATGACAAAGTCACCAAACAATTGGATGACCTTCAGGTGCTGAATGAATTTCACGAAGCCGGCGACGTCAGCGAGGACGAATTGGATCGCGAATATGCGTCCACGGCCAAAGCCATTGAGGAGCTTGAGTTCAAAAAAATGTTGAGCAAAGAGGAAGATCAACTGAGCGCGGTGATGGAAATCAACCCGGGCGCCGGCGGCACCGAAAGTCAGGATTGGGCCGATATGCTCAACCGCATGTATATTATGTGGGGCGAAAAGAGCGGTTACAAAGTTTCACAGATTGACTACCAGTCGGGTGAAGTGGCGGGGATCAAATCAGCGACGCTCGAATTTGAAGGCCCATTTGCCTACGGCAAATTGAAGTCCGAGATCGGAGTTCACCGCCTTGTGCGCATCTCTCCCTACGACTCCAATCAACGACGTCATACTTCTTTTGCATCGGTTTTTGTTTATCCCAAAGTGGATGACACCATCGAAATTGAAGTCAACCCGGCCGATGTTGAATTGCAGACCTCCCGATCGGGCGGCGCCGGCGGACAAAATGTAAATAAGGTCGAGACCAAAGTACAGCTCACCCACAAGCCGACAGGGATTGTGATCGTTTGCCAGGTCGAGCGAAGTCAGCATGCCAATCGCGAGCGTGCGATGCAAATGCTGAAATCAAAATTGTATCAACGCGAACTGGAGAAACGCCACGCCGAACGTGATAAAATTGAAGCGGGCAAGATGAAGATTGATTTTGGCTCCCAGATCAGAAACTACGTGCTGCACCCCTACAAGTTGGTGAAAGATGCCCGCACCGCCGTGGAGCGTACCGACGCCCAAAATGTACTGGACGGCGATCTGGACGATTTTATCAAAGCCTTTTTGCTCGAAGCACAGGAAAAGACAACCGCATAACCACAGGCCATGGAAATAAAAGATGGCCTGCCGATGAACATAAAAACCTGGTCGCCCGAAGACCGGCCCCGTGAAAAGTTGTTGCTGAAAGGAACAGCCGCACTCTCTGATGCTGAATTGATCGCCATTCTTTTGCGCTCAGGCACTGCCCAGCTGAGTGCCGTTGATGTCGGTAAGAAAATCCTTGCTGCGGTTGACAACAACCTCGATCAACTGGCCAAACGCTCCACCAAAGAATTGACGAAAGTAAAGGGTGTGGGCGAGGCCAAAGCGATGACCATCGTGGCGGCACTGGAGCTTGGCCGCCGGCGCAAAGACCAGAGTCCTGACGAAAAACCAAAGATCGATGGATCGGCTGCCGCCTGGAAAATCATTCAGGGAGACCTGATGGATCTCGATCACGAAGAATTCTGGGTATTGCTGCTTAACCGGGCCAACCGACTCATCAAAAAAAAGAGGGTGAGCGAAGGCGGTGTCAGTGGTACTGTCGCCGATCCGAAAATCGTTTTCAAACTTGCCCTGGAAGAGCT
>Ga0075019_10001783_pt1 | contig 12251 bp, 12 predicted proteins | sample ColStrG_CSR_2013_FD_71473 | JGI IMG/M metagenome (GOLD analysis project Ga0075019, IMG submission 71473) | Freshwater sediment microbial communities in response to fracking from Pennsylvania, USA - Cold Stream Run_MetaG_CSR_2013 | ecosystem: Environmental > Aquatic > Freshwater > Creek >...
ATAAATTATTCGTCTGATGCTTGGAGGGTAAAGTTTACGGGAAGGTTAAAATAAACCCGAACTGCGTTTCCATTTTGACGACCTGGGGTAAATCTTTTCAACCTCTTCACAGCAGCCACTGCAGCTTCTGCTAATCCACCACCCAATTCTTGACCCCTTAATACTTTTACATTGGAAATAGAACCATCCTTTTCCACGACAAAGTTTACAAATATCTTTCCTTGAATATTGTTTTCTTTCGCAACGGGAGGATAGTGTCCACTTAAATAGGCGCTCAAATCTCTAGACAAAGCATCCTCACCTCCAGGATAGGAAGCATTTTGCTCAACGGATACGAAAATCTTATTAGGATCTTCTCCGACTTCCTGACCTTTATTTGGATCCTCAGGAATCTCTACTTTTGCATTATCATCTCCTTTTACGGTCTTAGCACCAATATCTACCTTCTTCGTATCTTCTACTGGAGGAGGGATATCTTCCTTTTTTACTTCCTCATCTTTTTTAATGACCGGAGGCGTAAATTTAATCGTAGTCTTTACCGGAGGAGGAGGAGGAGTTTTGGGTGGAGGCGGAGGGGGCTTCGTAGCATCCACTGGTGGAGGTGGTTTAAGAATATTCACATCAGCAATCACCTTATCCTTTGGTATAATTCCCCCGATAGCATTAATTAACATGGGAAGAAATAAAAAGAATAATAAACTCAAAACCGCAATACCGGTAGCCATTAAAGCTCGGGATGCATAGGCCTTTCTTAATTGATATGCCCCATAGGTTTTATTTCGGAATGTAAATACTTGGTCTAACCAAGCATTATCCTGTAAATCAATTTTATAAAACGACATACCCGATTATTTAATAATGGATTTCACTAATTGAACTTCAGCCGGAGTAATATCCACAATAGCATAAGAACGAACGTTGGTAATCGACATTTCGTCTAGGATATCCACCAAATTTTTATAGGTTGAAGTATCATCCGCTTTAATTAAAACTACGAGGGCTTTTTCTGCTGCCTGATCTTCAATTCTTTTACGGTTTTTATGGTAATCCTCAATGGTCATTTTATTGAGTCTGGCCATATCCTTGTAAATCTGAATGGAATCCACTAAAGGATTACGATCATGATTGGCTTTTTTAAGGATTTTTCGAATCCCATCCACCCCATAATTGGTAACTTCTGGAGTCAAGGGTTTATTTGGATCCATTAATCCGAAATAATAAACGATTTTATTGTCCTTGGTTAGGAAAATCGTCATGGCCTGGGAGGCTTTTAGCTTAGTCTTTTCATCCTCTTTTTGATTAGGATCTGGTTTCGGCTTCTGAATCTCCATGGTTTTAGGCCTTGTCATGGAAGTGGTTAACATAAAGAAGGTAATCAAAAGAAAGCCTAAATCCACCAATGGAGTAAAATCTACTCTTACTGATTTTTTCTTACGACCTTTCGAACCTTTTTTATGGCCACCACCCCCGCCTGCTTCTATATCTGCCATTTCTTTGTTTTTTTAATGGTGAGTTTTTATTGTTGGCTATCTGATTCAGCCCCTGTGATGAGGTTAAATCTTAATGCATCCTGATCTTGCATGGTTTTGATAATCTTATTAAAGATAGGAACGTTAGCATTCCGATCTCCTTTAATGGCAATACGATCATCTGGACTAGCCAAACGAGCTTCTTTTAACCATTGATATAATTGATTATCCCCATTCTTAGACGTATCAACCGGTATGCCTTCCGCTTTGGAAGTAGCATAATCCTTTTGTTGATCCGGAGTCATATCCAGGAATGATTTTAATTGGTTAACTGGTACTCCAAATTGCTCCAAATTCATAAAAGTGGCCTTTTCTTCTGGAGTGATAGAAAGGGTATACTTTGCTGCAATTTTATCCAGTGCCTGTCCTCTTGCGATTTTTCCATCCAAACTAAAAAAGATTCTACCCTTCTTGTCTACCGTCATTTTGATATACTTATCCGGTAATGCAATTTGGGAAGTAGAAGTCGGAGTATCAACCGGTACTGCTTCTGATGGTTTAAATTTTGTAACCAACATAAAAAAGGTAAGTAGCAAGAATGCGACATCCACAAAGGGAGTCATATCCACCCAGGTACTTTTCCTTGCCATTTGCGCCTTTGCCATAGTATAGAATTAATGATCAAAAAATAATTGAACGATCTATTTACCTGAAAAATCAGATGATAGATTATCTATGCTTAGCGGCGAATGTTTGAACGATGCTATAACCAGCTTCGTCAATTGCATAAGTTAGTTTATCAATTCTAGTAGTAAATACATTGTACATTACAGTTGCTAGAGCAGCGTTTCCGATACCAAGTGCTGTATTGATCAACGCTTCAGAGATTGCTGAAGATAGAGCAGCCGCATCGACAGAACCTCCGGCAGATCCTAAAGCCGAGAAGGCCTTGATCATCCCGATAACCGTTCCTAATAAAGCGACTAAAGTTGAAACCGAAGTAAGGGTTGCAATAATCACTAGATTCTTTTCCAACATAGGCATTTCCAAGTTAGTAGACTCTTCAACTTCTTTTTGGATAGATAATTCTTTTGCTTCTAAATCCATTCCTCCTGCATTTTCCATTTCCTTGTATTTGTTCAAGCTGGATTTTACAATATTAGCAATGGAACCTTGATGAACATCACATTCCTTAATTGCTCCATCAATATTGTTTCCGTTTAAATAGGTTCTGATTTTCTTAACGAATTCAGCGGCAGAATATTTACCCGAAGCCTTAGTAATGGTGATAAATCTTTCAATAGAGATTGAAATATTGATTAAGATCAAACCAATTAAAATAGGCACGATCACCCCCCCTCTATGTATTAAACCGAACCAATGTCCTACTCCATCTTTGATAGGTTCATTATCTGGACTTCCTCCCTGGAAATTACTAGGGTTTCCTAAGATTAGCCAGTAAATTAATACTCCGGCTATTAAACAAATTAAAACTACTAATGAAGAAAAAGCCGAATTTCCTTTCCCGCTGTCTGCTGGTTGATTTGTTTTTACTGTGGGTTGTGCTGGTGTTGCCATTTTTTAAAAGTTAGTATTGATTATTTTAGATCATGTTTAGACAAAAATAGAAGTTTTTAGGAAACTACAAAGTTTTGAACATATAAACATTTTTTATTAAAACCATATCACAGGCCATTTAATTGGCCGTTTTAGGATTTACTTAACAAAAACTTAACTATTATATAAGAAAATGATAATATAATTCTTTAGCCTCCGGACTTTTTTACCTTATATCCTTCCTTCAATAAATAGTTGAAAACCTTTTCTTTAAAATCACCTTGAACTAGGATTATTCCATCCTTTGCGGAGCCTCCTGCTCCACAAAACGATTTTAATTTCTTAGCTAATTCCTGAAAATCCTCTTCCTTTCCTATAAATCCACTGATCATGGTGGCTATTTTACCTGCTTTTAACTTTCTATTAAGCTCAATACGTAAATCTTGGTATTTCGGATCAGGGGTCTGGATTTCAGGTTCAATTTTTTCCCATTCAAAGGAAGGATTAGTCGAATAAACCATTCCTCCAAGACTATCTTTTGATTTCTTCATCCTCGATTACTTATTTTTTAAGTATAGAAAATTAAATTCATCTCTTCAAGAAATAAGCGCTGAATGGATCCAAAAATTTTCATTCCAAATCCTTTTTATACTTTTGCCCCAGTGGAATGATTTGGAATGATTGCAACCACCCCAAAAAAGCTAAAACCATTATTAATGAAACAACGATTTCCCCTATAAATCCCATTTTTATTTTAAAGCAATAAATTTCATATGTCTTATTTATTCACCTCAGAATCTGTTTCAGAAGGCCATCCCGATAAAGTAGCGGATCAAATTTCAGATGCCCTTATTGATCATTTTTTGGCTTTTGATCCCAATTCCAAAGTTGCCTGCGAAACTTTAGTTACCACCGGTCAGGTAATCCTAGCTGGAGAAGTTAAATCGAAGGTATATCTTGATGTTCAGCAAATAGCCAGAGAAGTAATTCGAAAAATCGGATATACCAAAAGCGAATATATGTTCGAAGCCAATTCCTGTGGAGTTTTATCGGCTATTCATGAACAATCTGGAGATATTAATCAAGGTGTTGAAAAACTTAATTTGGAAGATCAGGGTGCCGGAGACCAAGGAATGATGTTCGGTTATGCCACCAAGGAAACTGAAAATTATATGCCTTTGGCCCTGGATTTATCCCATAAACTCCTAGTGGAATTAGCGGCTCTTCGAAGAGAATCAAAACAAATACCCTATTTACGACCGGATGCCAAATCCCAAGTTACCATAGAATATAGTGATTTAGGAAAGCCCATTCGGATTGATGCAATTGTGATATCTACCCAGCATGATGAATTCGATACGGACGAAAATATGGCTTCCCAAATTCGAAAGGATATTATTGAGATCTTAATTCCTCGGGTAAAAAATCAATTGCCAAACCATATTCAGATTCTTTTTAATGATAAAATCAAATATCATATCAATCCCACCGGGAAATTTGTAATTGGAGGTCCTCATGGGGATACTGGTTTAACTGGAAGGAAAATTATTGTTGATACCTATGGAGGAAAAGGAGCTCATGGGGGCGGTGCATTTTCCGGAAAGGATCCATCGAAGGTCGATCGATCGGCCGCCTATGCAACCCGACATATTGCCAAGAACCTAGTCGCCGCAGGTGTATGTGATGAAATCTTAGTCCAGGTATCCTATGCCATTGGTGTTGCAGAGCCTATGGGAATTTATGTAAACACTTATGGAACCGCTAAGGTGGCATTAAGCGATGGAGAAATCGCCGAGTTAGTGGGTCAAATCTTTGATATGAGACCTTATTTTATTGAAAAGCGGTTAAAACTAAGAAGTCCAATTTATTCAGAAACTGCCGCTTATGGTCATATGGGAAGAGAGCCTCAAACTCTCCTGAAAAAATTTAGTTCTCCCGATGGAAAAGTTCTAGAAATTGAAGTAGAATTATTCACTTGGGAAAAATTAGATTATATAGATTTGGTAAAAAAAGCATTCAATCTTTAATTTCCATGGAACATAAGGAACAACATTCAGGAAGCTCTAACTTTATCCAAGACTTGGTCATTGGTTTATCCGATGGACTTACCGTTCCTTTTGCTTTAGCAGCGGGTATCTCAGGGGCTGTACATAATAATGGAATTGTTATTACTGCCGGATTGGCTGAGATTGCAGCGGGTTCTATTGCTATGGGACTTGGAGGATTCCTGGCCGGCCAAACCGCCGTTGAACATTATAATTCCGAATTACAACGTGAATATGAAGAGGTGGACCGGGTCCCAGAAATTGAAAAACAGGAGATTCGCGAAATTTTCGCGAGCTATGGCATTCAAGAATCCACCCAACATACCATCGTAGAGGAATTGTCTAAAGACCGGGATAAATGGGTGGAGTTTATGATGAAATTTGAATTGGGGCTGGAAAAACCCTTGGAAAACCGTGCTGCCACCAGCGCTTTGACCATTGGAATGGCATATATTGCCGGAGGAATTGTTCCATTAATCCCTTATTTCTTTACTCAAACCCCCGTGGAAGGTTTAAAACTCTCCGCAGGGGTAACGGTTCTATGCTTATTTGCTTTTGGCTATTATAAAAGCATCGTCACCGGACAAAAACCCTGGTTAGGAGCCTTAAAAATGACCGCAATTGGAGCTGCTGCCGCTTCGGCTGCCTTCCTTATTGCTCGATTAATTTCTTAAGCCTTAGTTAAGGTTTCAGCCATTAATAATACCAAGTCATCGTTATTGATCTCCTTTTTTTGGTCTGCCAATTCCAAGAATCGAGCATAGACCTGATCTAATTCCAATTTCTCGGTTGGATAACCAATTTGTTCCAATCGATGCTTTAAAGCATGACGACCACTTCTTGCGGTTAGGACAATGGAAGCAGCAGGGAAGCCTACATCTTGAGGATCAATAATCTCGTAGTTTTCTCGGTTTTTTAAAAATCCATCTTGATGAATCCCTGAAGAATGCGCATAGGCATTTCCACCGACAATCGCTTTATTAGGTTGAACGGGCATCCTCATCATTTTAGAAACCATTTGGCTCATCGGGTATAAGCGATTATGAACAATCCCGGTTTCCAAATTCAAGCTTTTATGGGTTTTGGCGATCATAGCCATTTCTTCCAGCGAGGTATTTCCGGCCCTTTCTCCAATTCCATTAATGGTACATTCAACCTGTCTAGCCCCCTTTAATACCCCGGCCAAGGTATTAGCGGTAGCCAAGCCTAAATCATTATGACAATGTGCCGAAATAATGGCTTGATGGATATTTGGAACCCGCTCCATCAAATGTTGGATAATATCTCCATATTGATCGGGTGTACAATACCCATTGGTATCTGGGATATTGACCACGGTGGCCCCTGCTTTGATAACCGCTTCAATCATACGGGCTAAATAATCCTTATCGGCTCTTCCGGCATCCTCTGCATAAAACTCAACATCCTCCACAAAGGATTTAGCATATTTTACGGCGGAGACGGCTCTTTCCAAGATTTCATCCCGAGTACTATTGAATTTATGTTGGATATGAAAATCAGAGGCCCCAATACCCGTATGAATTCTCTTTCGGTGGGCAAATTTTAGGGCTTCTGCCGCCTGTGAAATATCCTCTTTTACGGCTCTTGATAATGCACAAACAATAGGCTCCTTCACTACTTTGGATATCTCCTGAACGGATATAAAATCCCCTGGACTAGAAATTGGAAATCCCGCTTCAATAACATCCACCCCTAAAGCTTCTAACTCTTTGGCAATCCTAAGTTTTTCATCCACCCTCAATTGGCAACCAGGGACTTGCTCCCCATCTCTCAAAGTTGTATCGAAAATATAAATTCTATTTCCCATAAATTGTAAATTAAATTTGTTCAACGATTTTGGCTCCTATTTCATCCGTTCGAAGGATATTATGAGATGGAGTTTCAGAATTAGCTATATCATTGGTCCTAAATCCTTCTTTCAGAACCCTAGAAACCGCTTGAATTATTGAATTAGATTCCTTTTTCAAACTGAAAGATAGGTCTAACATCAGAGCAGCCGATAGAATCGAAGCAATTGGATTCGCCATTTTTTTACCCGCAATATCATGGGCTGAACCATGGATAGGCTCATAAAACCCTATGGTATCGCCCAAAGAAGCGGAGGCAAGCATTCCCATGGATCCGGCAATTTGTGAAGCCTCATCGGTTAAAATATCTCCAAATAAATTCCCGGTTAGAATAACATCAAATCTCCTTGGGGAATGAATTAATTGCATTGCGGCATTATCCACAAATAGGTGTTCGGTCTCTACTTCAGGATATTGGATCGAAATATCTTGTACCGTTTCCCTCCAAAGTCTGGAGCTTTCTAAAACATTGGCCTTATCAACCGAACATAATTTTTTTCGCCGGGTGCTCGCCGCTTGATAAGCTTTATGAGCAATTCTTTCCACCTCATAACGAGAATAAACCATTAGATCCGATGCAGTATTACCATCGGCTGATCTTTCTTTCTTTCCGAAATAAACATCCCCCGTTAATTCCCTAAAAAATAAAATATCGGCCCCTCTTAAAATTTCAGGCTTTAATGGGGAAGCTTCTAATAATTCATCAAATAATTTAATTGGGCGAATATTGGCATAAAGACCTAATTCTTTCCTAATCTTTAATAGCCCTTGTTCAGGGCGTATTTTTAGGCTGGGGTCTAAATCATATTTTATATGACCGATGGCCCCAAATAGTATAGCATCTGATTTCCTTGCCATTTCCAGGGTCTCATCCGGTAAAGGATTTCCCATGGCTTCAATAGCCACATGACCCATGCTTCCACTTGAAAAATGAAACTCATGTTGATAGGCCTCTGCTATTTTTTCCAAAGCCGCCTGTCCCCAAGCGGTAACCTCTGGACCAATCCCATCACCGGGTATTACGAGTATATTTTTTTTCACTAAACCTTCGGTTTTCAAATTCCAAAATTTCTTTTTGATGACTTAAAACATAATCCAAATCATCGTATCCATGAAGGATACAGGTTCTTTTATAGGAACTAATTTCAAATTTCTTTTCTATTCCCAGACTGGGTATGCCCCAAATCTCCTTTTCTAAATCCACTTCAAAAACTAGAGCCGGATTTTCTTCCACCTTTTGAAAAATAAAAGACAATAAATCAGCACTTACCTGGATTGGAAGGATTGAATTATTTAAAGCATTAGATTTAAAAATATCGGCAAAATAGCTCGAAAAAACCACCCTAAATCCATAATCATAAAGAGCCCATGCCGCATGTTCACGACTGGATCCACAGCCAAAATTATTTCCAGCAATAAGAATTTCTCCTGAATATTTTTTTTGATTCAGAACGAAATCGGGTTTTTCGGTTCCATCTTCATGATATCTCCAATCACAAAACAAATTCTTTCCAAAGCCCTCCCGATTGGTTGCTTTCAAAAACCGCGCTGGAATGATTTGGTCCGTATCAATGTTTTCCTGAGATATTGGAACGGCCCTGCTTAAACTTTTTATAAATGGTTGATTTCCCATGATTTAATCCAAAAATTCTCGAATATCCTCTAAAGTTCCTTTTACTGCTGAAAGTGCCGCTGTTAAAGGACTTGCTAAAATGGTACGTGCACCAGGACCCTGCCTTCCTTCAAAATTTCGGTTGGAGGTGGAAACCGCGTATTTACCCTGGGGAATTTTATCTTCATTCATTCCCAGGCAGGCCGAACAACCTGGCTCCCTTAATTCAAAGCCTGCTTCCTCAAAAATTCGATCTAAACCTTCCGCCCTCGCTTGTTTTTCTACCGCTTTGGAACCCGGAACGATCCAGGCCACCACATGATCTGCTTTTTGTTTTCCTTTTAGGAATCCAGCCACCAACCGCAAGTCTTCAATTCGAGAATTCGTACAACTCCCAATAAAGACATAATCAATCGCCTTTCCTTTAAGGTTTTCCCCAGAATGGAGGTCCATATATTCCAAGGATTTGGAAAATGAAAATTTCTCAGATTCATTCAAATCTTGAGCATTTGGAATAAAATCTTGAATAGATATTCCCATTCCTGGATTGGTACCGAAAGTGATCATTGGCTCAATATCCTCCGCCTTAAAAAAGTATTCTTTATCAAAATGAGCATCTGCATCCGAATAAAGAAGGCTCCAATCGATTAGAGCTTGGTCCCAGTCCGCATTCTTTGGAGCATAAGGCTTTCCCTTTAGGTATTCGAAGGTAATCTCATCTGGAGCAATTAGTCCTCCTCGAGCCCCCATTTCAATGCTCATATTACAAATAGTCATTCTTGCCTCCATGGATAGGGAGCGGATCGTATCTCCTGCATATTCTACAAAATACCCATTACCCCCTGAAGTGCTAAGCTTCGAAATGATATATAAAATGATATCCTTTGAATAAACCCCTTTTCCCAATTTCCCATTTACATGAATTCTCATGGTTTTGGGCCTGAATTGTAAAATACTTTGGGTTGCGAGAACCTCTTCAACTTCTGAGGTTCCTATTCCAAAGGCAATAGCTCCAAGGGCTCCATGCGTGGAAGTATGACTATCCCCGCAAACCATGGTCATTCCGGGTTGAGATACCCCCAATTCAGGTCCAATTACATGGACAATCCCCTGATTTGGATGACCCAGCCCAAATAATTCAATCCCAAATTCTTGGCAGTTTTGAGAAAGCATTGCTACTTGTTTTCTGGATAATTCTTCTCGAATTGGCAAATTTTGGTCCTTAGTAGGAACATTATGGTCCGCTGTTGCCCAGGTTCTGTCTGGATTAGAAACGGGAATTCCTCGCTTTCTTAAACCATCAAAAGCCTGAGGACTGGTTACCTCATGAATGAAATGGGCATCGATATATAAAATATCGGGGTGATCCGGTTTGGATACCACTATATGTTGATCCCAAATTTTATCAAATAAAGTTTTTCCTGAATTCATCCTTCTCAAAAATTATTCTAAACCCTTATAAGAGGTATTGTAACATATCAGAATTATGATTCAAATACTCATAAGGAATCTTAAAATCCTTAAGCTTTTGAAAAAGAGTATCTAAATCCTCCTTTTTCTTTAATTCTAATCCTACCAAGGCAGATACCCGTTCTCGACTATTTTTCTTGGAATATGCAAAATGTACGATATCATCCTCTCGGCCCAAGACCTTTTCTAAAAACTCCCGTAAAGCCCCCGCTCTTTGAGGGAAATTGATCAAAAAATAATGCTTTAACCCTTCATAAAGCATGGAACGCTCTTTGATCTCATCCATTCGAATGATATCATTATTTCCTCCGCTAAGGATACAAACCACCGTTTTACCCTTGATTTCTTCCCGAAAATCTTCTAAAGCGGCTAAGGATAGGACTCCCGCGGGTTCAGCGACAATGGCGTCCTCATTATAAAGTTTTAAAATCAAGGAACAAACCCGACCCTCTGGTACGGTTTCTACTTGGATTTTATATCGACTAAAAATCTCAAAATTGGCTTCCCCAACGGTCTTTACTGCCGCTCCGTCCACAAATCGTTCAATCTCGTCAAGGGTAACCCTTTTATTTTGTAAAAGGGATTCTTTCATGGAAGGGGCTCCAGCCGGTTCAACCCCAATAATCTTGGTTTTAGGACTTAGGTTTGCAAATACATGGGCAACACCGGACAATAACCCACCCCCTCCAACGGGGGCAAATAGGAAATCTATTGGGGCTTCGGTTTGCTCAATAATTTCCAAACCCACGGTACCCTGCCCTTCAATAATTCTAGGATCATCAAATGGATGGATAAAACTCATTCCAAAATCCCTACAATATTGACTTGCTGTACAAAAGGCATCATCAAACGTATCTCCCCCTAAAATGATTTCAATAAAATCTCCCCCAATATTTCTGGCTTGCTGAACTTTTTGGTTTGGAGTGGTCTTAGGCATAAATATCTTGCCATGGGTCTCTAAGGCTCTGCAGGCAAAGGCAAAACCTTGAGAATGATTTCCTGCACTGGCACAGACCACCCCTTTTCTTAAAGCCGCCTTCCCAAGGGAGGACATCTTATTATAGGCTCCCCTAATTTTATAGGACCTAACCACCTGCAAATCCTCTCTTTTCAAATAAATTTTAGCCCCGTATTCAAGGGATAAATTGGAATTGTATTGAAGAACTGTGGTATGGATAATCCCTTGGAGATTTTTTCGGGCCATAAGGATCCCTTCCATACTAATGGGTAGCTTTTCTTCCGCTTGAGCTGGAATGGTTTTTATATTTTCCTTATTGGCTATCATAGGGTCTTTATTGATTTTCAGGGCGTAAACTCCGTACGGTTCTTCCTGCCTGCCACATTTCCGAATTTCTCAATTCCGCTAATTCCACTTCCAATTTCTCGCGATAATCCGGTTGGCTATTTAAGGAAATGGATCTTTCCGCTTCCTTACCTGCAGCAACACTTTTATATAATTCTTCCATTACCGGTTTAACTGCATCTCTGAATTTCCCTTTCCAATCTAGGGCTCCTCTTTGGGCCGTAGTAGAACAATTGGCATACATCCAATCCATTCCGTTTTCAGCGACTAAAGGCATTAAACTTTGGGTTAATTCTTCAACAGTTTCATTGAAAGCTTCCGAAGGAGAATGTCCATTGGATCTTAATACTTGGTATTGCGCCTCAAAAATTCCTTGAATTGCTCCCATTAAAGTGCCTCTTTCTCCCGTTAAATCAGAAAAGACTTCTCTTTTAAAATCAGTTTCAAATAAATATCCCGAACCTACTCCAATACCCAATGAAATGGCTCTTTCACGAGCCTTTCCGGTCGCATCTTGGTGAACGGCAAAGCTGGAGTTTAAACCACGACCTTCTAGGAACATTCTACGCAAGGAGGTTCCTGAACCTTTAGGGGCTACTAAAAAGACATCCACATCCTTCGCTGGAATAATATTAGTTTGATCATTATAGGTTATCCCGAATCCATGGGAGAAATATAGTCCTTTGCCCGGAGTTAAATGTTTTGATATAGTGGGCCAAAGGGCTATTTGAGCCGCATCCGACAATAAATAACAGATAATGGTGGCCTTTTCAGCAGCTTCTTCAATGGAAAACAGGGTCTTTCCAGGAATAAAACCGTCATTTATGGCCTTTTGGTAGGTTTTGGAATCCTCTCTTTGTCCAACGATGACATTTATTCCATTATCTCTTAGGTTTAAGGCCTGTCCAGGTCCTTGTACTCCATAAC
>Ga0075019_10001788_pt1 | contig 12242 bp, 10 predicted proteins | sample ColStrG_CSR_2013_FD_71473 | JGI IMG/M metagenome (GOLD analysis project Ga0075019, IMG submission 71473) | Freshwater sediment microbial communities in response to fracking from Pennsylvania, USA - Cold Stream Run_MetaG_CSR_2013 | ecosystem: Environmental > Aquatic > Freshwater > Creek >...
GCCATGACCGCCGCCGCGGCGCCGGCCGCGCACGCCCCGCCGCCCGCGGCCGCCCCGACGCCGGAGCCGGCCGCGGCGCCGACCCCGGCCGCCAAGGGCACCGCGGTGAAGTCGCCGATGGTCGGCACCGTCTATTTGCAGCCCGCGCCGGGCGCCGCCCCCTTCGCCCGCGTCGGCGACAAGGTCAGCGAGGGCCAGACCCTGCTGCTGATCGAGGCCATGAAGACGATGAACCCGATCCCCGCGCCCTGCGCCGGCGTCCTGCTGGAGCTTGGCGTGGCCGATGGCCAACCGGTGGAGTACGGCGAGCGCCTCGCGGTTATCGGCTAAGCCATGTTCGAGAAAATCCTTATCGCCAATCGGGGCGAGATCGCCTTGCGGGTGCATCGCGCCTGCAAGGAAATGGGCATCCACACCGTCGCGGTGCACTCCGAGGCCGACGCCAGCGCCATGCATGTGCGCCTGGCCGACGAGAGCGTCTGCATCGGCCCGGCCCCGGCGGCCAAGAGCTACCTCAACATCCCCTCGATCATCTCGGCCTGCGAGATCACCGGCGCCCAGGCGGTGCATCCAGGCTACGGCTTTCTCTCGGAGAACGCCCGCTTCGCCGAGATCCTGGCCGCGCACGGCTACACCTTCATCGGCCCCAAACCCGAACACATCCGCGTCATGGGCGACAAGATCGCCGCCAAGGCGGCGGTGCGCGCGGCGGGGATTCCCGTCGTGCCCGGCTCAGAAGGCGCCCTGACCAGCGAGGCCGCGGCGCTGAAGGCGGCCGACGCCATCGGCTATCCGGTGCTGATCAAGGCCGCCTCCGGCGGCGGCGGCCGGGGCATGAAGGTGGCGAAATCCCGCGCCGAGGTCGCCGAGGCCTATTCGACGGCCCGGGCCGAGGCCAAGGCCGCCTTCGGCGATGACGCGGTCTATATGGAGCGCTACCTCGCCACGCCGCGCCATATCGAACTGCAGGTGGTGGCCGACAGCTTCGGCGCCGTCTGCCACCTGGGCGAACGCGACTGTTCGCTGCAGCGGCGGCACCAGAAGATGATGGAGGAAGCCCCCTCCCCCGTGATCGACGCCGCCGCGCGCGCCAGGATCGGCAAGGTGGTGGTCGACGCCGTCAAGGCGATTGGCTACCTCGGCGTCGGCACGATCGAATTCCTCTACGAAAACGGCGAGTTCTTCTTCATCGAGATGAACACCCGCCTGCAGGTCGAACACCCGGTCACCGAGGCGATCACCGGCATCGATCTGGTGCGCGAACAGATCCGCATCGCCGCCGGCCTGCCCCTCAGCTTCACCCAGGCCGAGGTGGTGTTCGAGGGCCACGCCATCGAATGCCGCATCAACGCCGAGAACGCGCGCACCTTTGTCCCCTCACCTGGGGTCGTCACCGACTTTCACGCGCCCGGCGGCCTGGGCGTGCGGCTGGATTCGGCGCTCTACGCCGGCTACGCCATCCCGCCCTACTACGACAGCCTGGCGGGCAAGCTGATCGTCCATGGCCGCGACCGCGCCGAGGCCATCGCCCGCATGAAGCGCTCCCTGGCGGAGATGGTCGTCGGCGGCATCGACACCACGATCCCGCTGTTCCAGGATCTCCTGCTGAACGAAGACATCATCGCCGGCGCCTATGACATCCACTGGCTCGAGCGCTGGATCAAAAGCTTGAGCTAGGCGCGGGCGTGGCAAGGGTTGCGTCGCCTCATTTAAACACCGCTCACCCCGGCGAAGGCCGGGATCCAGTTTCGGCCTGGATCTCAGCGGGTTTCACCTCGCCCCCGGCCTTCGCCGGAAGGGTTGGGTTGACCGGCGCGGGCGGGACCACGCCTTCCCTCGCGAGCGAATCCTGAAAGGCGGACCAGGTGGCGCCGTCGTTCACCGCCGATGATCTGATCGCCTGCTACCGTCACGGGGTGTTCCCGATGGCGGACGCCCGCGAGGATGACCGCACCTTTCTGGTCGAGCCGCACCGGCGGGGCATTCTGCCCCTTGGCGAGGTGCACATTTCACGGCGGCTGGCGCGCACCCTGCGATCGGGGCGCTTTGAGGTGCGGATCAACACGGCCTTCGCCGAGGTGATCGCCGCCTGCGCCGCGCCCCGCCCCGGCCACCCAGAAACCTGGATCAACCACACCATCGAGCAGCTCTGCCTGGAGCTGCACGGACGCGGCCTGGCCCACAGTGTCGAGACCTGGCGCGAAGGCCGCCTGGCGGGGGGACTCTACGGCGTCGCTCAGGGCGGCGCCTTCTTTGGCGAGAGCATGTTCTCGCTGGAGCGCGACGCCAGCAAGGTGGCGCTGGCGCACCTGGTGGCGCATCTGAACGCCCGCGGCTTCACCCTGCTCGACGCGCAGTTCATGACCGACCACCTGAAGACCTTTGGCGCGATCGAAATCTCCAAGGGGGAGTATCGGCGGAGGCTGGCGGCCGCGCTGGCGGTGGGGGCGAGGTTTGGGTAACTCAACGTCGGAAGCATCAATGGGCTCTTATGGCTTAACCCGACGGTGCATGCATTTGCTGCGGACGCCTGTATATAGATGCCATGCAGATATCCGCTCACCTGACTTGGTCAACGGGGGAAGCTTCCGCGAGCGGAGTTCAAGTAATCAATGCGCTGATTGCTGCGGTCGCCGACATCGCCGGCGCAAACCCAGCGTTCGAAAAAATCGATCGGCTCGAACTGAGTCTCGGGCTGAACCACCCGCTCGCGGTCTCGCACCCCGCCCCAGCGACGGCGCGGTTTCACACTCCCAGCAAGACCGTTTTTGCGTCTGCTTATATCGACTACGAGAGATGGATCGCTGAAAACTGGAACAGCCGTGTCGGCGCCGCCGCCGAAGCGCTCATCGCGGCGGTCGGCGCAGTTGCGAAAAGCCGTCTAACCACGGAAGAACGCGCGACTGTCTTCGACGCTATTCGTGAGGGTGCGGGCCGCGCGGAACTATCGCCACCTCAATGCATGGCGCCTTTAGGCTCCGTATATCTCGTGTTCTATGCCGGTGTAGAAAAGCCGGCCGTATCGTTCAACGATCGCGTCCAGCCGATGTCGCCTGGCGTTGTAAGAATCGAAGAATTACCGCCGTCGGAATTGCCAATATACCTATCCACTTCGCCCAATATTTCGCCACCTGCCCCCTCTATGTTCAAATTATATAGACGACAAAACGGCCGACTAGCCTACCGCGAAGGTTGGATTGCCGACGGTAGTGTCACCGAACATTGGGGCGTTTGTGGCGAGCGCGGCGAGACGCGATGCCACGCTCTTGGAGAGGGAACGGACGCGCGAACTCTGTTGAACGCCCTGAGCCGAGACGCCAGGGCATTGGGGTTTAAGCCCATCCCAATGGCCCGCCACAAATGTCTCATCGTCGAGCGGCCCGTTCAGGGCTTTGGATCGCCCGAGGATTTGGACCGACGCCACGAGCTCGAAGACTTTCTGAACGACAAGCTCGGCTGGCTTGGGCTTGGTCATTGCGATGGCGGGTCGACGGGTTCCGGAACAATGGAAGCCTATTGCCTAGTTGTCGACGATGCGCTCGCGGTCGAACCCCTCACGCGAGAGCTCGCAGCCTCCCCGTTCACTGATTTCAGCGTCCGAGCCTCGCCAGATTGAAGTTTACCCGGTGTTTGGAGTGCACCCCAGGAACCTGACACGAAGCAGCGTGCTTGTCCCTAGTTGCCCTTGGCTCAAGATCATTGCCGGGAAGGCAAAGCCAGTAACCCCGCGTGTACTGCCGATTTGAAGGTAGGCGCTGGTCCCCAGTCCATGGTTGTTCGGCGCGGGAAGAATGCCCCAGGAGCGAAAACTCGCATGGCTGCAGAAACTCACCGTTCAACGATGCGACCATGAGAATTGGCGAACGGCAAGCTTTGGGCAGGACCTCATCTACCGCAGACGACCCAAAGCCGTCGCCCACGGTTGCCGGGTAACGGGAGGGTGCTTTACCTTTTATCGATAGCGATATGAATCACGACCTGACCAATCCGTCTGCGTCCAGGGTTTCGCAGGGCGATCCTTTGTTTGAGATCAACGAAGAAGCCTATCGCGTGTTCGCCTATCCGAAGCCAAAAAGCACCGGGGTCTGCGAGCAATGCTGTATGGCCTCCAGGATAGAGAAAGACTTCTTCAATCCGGCCATCAGCGATCTTTCGCTCAAGTATGTTCGCGATATCGCAGCGAAGATGCAAAGGGCCTTCGCTATCAGAGGCAAAACATGACCAATCCTATAGCGCAAATTTTTTTAAAGACGCTGACGATCATGATTTTATTGGCAATTGTCCTTATGGTGATGTCCGCAACAGTATTTGTATATAAATATGGATTGAATTATTTAATGACCGGAAAAGCCGGAGATTTTTTTACGTTTTGGTTTTTGATGATGCCAGTGATATGTATAATTGGCGCAACTGTGCGTTCTTTGGAATTTTATTTTGACGATGTTCGCAAGAAAAAGCGAGGGCGGATAAATTCTAATCCGTAATCAATGGTTGAATGGGAGGACCGTCGCGACCGAATATGAGGGCAAGACAAAAGCCGCGATGGGCACTGTTGCAAAGATTTCTGGAAACGGTCGATGCCCTCGTCGCTCGGCCTGATCAGGTAGCCGGGACGGGCATCTGGCGATCGAGAAATTCGACAAGCTCGGCCATGACGCCCGGTCCGAGGTTAACGGCCCGCTCGTCGAACCGAATTTCGCCCTGGGCGCCGGGTTGCAGACACCACGGTTGCGCTTTGTGCTTGCGAAACGCACGCATCACTTCAAACCCCTTGATTTTGGCGTAGGCGGGCCTGAGGGTTTTGAAGCCCAGGGTCAGCTTGATCAGGCGTTTGAGCTTGCCGTGGCCGGCCTCGATCACGTTATTCAACTATTTGACTTGGCGATGTTCGGTGTCCGCCGGGCACTTTCCCTCGCTCTTCAAATCGCGGATTGCAACGGCATAGGTCGGCACCTTGTCAGTGTTGATGACGCGTGGCTGTTCCCAGTCTTTGAAAATCCGCAGCGCCTCGCCCAGAAAGCGCTTCGCCGCCTTGGCGTCGCGTGTCGGAGAGAGATAGAAATCTATCGTATCGCCGGCCGACGGTTACTTTCGGACGAAATGCTGGCCATACCTTACCGAACGGCTGGAACCACATCGATTTCTCAGGCGATTCCCTGTAGGAACGAACCGGCGGCAAGAATGGGAGAGGGACGGCACGCGCTGAACTTAGCGGAGTCCCGCATGGGGGCAGGACGGACCGATATTGGCGTTTAGTTCGACCTTAGCGTTGTTTGAAGAGCATTGGTTGCGGTGACCTCTTCAACCACGACACTGCCGCTTTGAGGCGGATCCAGCCAACTGGTGGAGAAATTACGCCGCCAGCAATAGCGAAAAATATTGCCGGTATCTAAAAATTTTTTCATCGAAATCCGATTTCAACGCCCATGGCCGCTAAGATGGATTGAAATTTTTCTATATCTTGCGCTCGAAATTGTGACTTCAGAATATAACCAACCCTTTTTCCGGTCTTAACATTACTAACAATAATCGCCGGAACTAGAGCAAAATCTCCACCTCGACCGCTCTCGATTTTTGCATCCTGTAACCACACGCTCCATTTCACTCTCCAAAACGCGATACCATCGATTCTATCGCCATAAACTTTCACTTTCTGAGTGGCGACGGACGCAAGCACATATGATGCGCCAAGGAACAATATAGATCCATCCATTGCATGATCATTGTAAATCCACGTCCCCGCGCCAACCACGAAACCAAAACTTACCGCAATTAAGGCAATGCAAATTGAAACGGGCGAGGCGCTCATAGAGAAATGACCATCACTCTCAATATTAGTTAGCTTTTCTACTAACCGCACACGTAGTAGAAGCAGAGACCGAAGAGCCCGCGCCCGAAATAGCGGCGCCAACCGTTTTATATCCCATTTTCGCACTAGTCGTTGCTCCCTGCGATGTCTTCCCGGCAATCATTATTGACATTTTCTCGTTGTTTGCGACAGCCTTACGAAAAATCGTCTTCTGCGCAAGCTTTGCGACCATGCCCTTACCGCCAGTCGCCAAATATTTCCCACCTGCGCCGAATATACCACCAACGATTGCACATTTCTTGCCGTTGAAGCGACCGAACAGAATGAGGCACCAGGTGCAAACGCCGCAGAGACACCTGCGGATACAGCACCCCCCGTTGCACCGACTACGCCAGCTTGGCCTGTCGCTCCGAATATTGCTCCTCCGACTGCACCGCCGAGCGCAGCACCCAAATAGGTTGATGGGGATGACGCCTGTCCGGTCACCACATCGGCTACTTTTTGATTATAGCTAGACCGCCATCAATCAAGGCGCGCGTCGTGTCAGGGTTGCACTCGATCGCCGACGGTGCGCCGACAGTGGGTATCGGCTTGTCGCCCCGAACCCCACTTTTAGAATTCTCGAGTTGAGTAGAGAGACGCCGTCCGACTAGTAGGAGAATACCCAGTTCGCCTGGAACTGATCCGCGCGCAAGCACTCGTAGGGGTTGCCAGGCGATTGGATCAACTGCCCCGACATCGAGGGCCATTTGCCCACGCAGCTATCCTCGCGGCAGACGCAAAGGCGGAAACCAGTGTCAGTGTCATCGCGGCCTGCCGAAGGGACCCTGAACACCGCTACCTCTCTCGCGCTCTTGTCCGGATAGAGCCGTTTTTGTTGTGCCTGCCAGCTAACGACGATTGGGCCGACTTCTCTTGCAGTCGCTAGCTGGAGCGGCTCTCCCTCATACATGTCAAACCTACCCTCGGTAGCTGCACGTCTTTGATCGACGCTTAGCACCCGAGCGTCTTCGACCGCCGATCCGCGATCCGTGCAAGCTACTATCTCGGCCGGCATCCGGGCCTTGCTAGGGTCGTATCCGAGTTCGCATGTGGCATCGATGCGCGCCTCGACTGTGATCGTCGCGAACCGGTACAGCCTCTCGACGTCAGACCGGCCGGCCCGGTCGGAGTAAAGGCTCAGCGGTAGGCAGTCGGCGTCCTTTGCGGCGCTCGTGCAAATATTACATGTCAAGGATTCGCAGTTGTTGACCTGACCTCTCAAGCGCAAGGTCATGCCGTGCAGCTTGGCTATATTGGCGTGAACATAGTCGACTGTGAGTACGCCGGGCTCGCCGAACGCCTGTGTGACGAGCGCACCGGCGGCGATCCCGCACATCGCCGCGACAATCCGCATCTTTCAGTGCGCTCCGACCATGTTGACCGCTAGAGTTGCGTCAGTACAGAAGAGTCCGCAAAGCGTCGAGCATCCTCCTTAGCGTTCGGCCAGAAAGCGGACGCTGAGGCTGGACATAAAGGCGATCGAGGACACGCACCGATTTTGACGCCTCACCCCGAGTGTGGAGCGAACCGCTGGAGCGATACTCGGAAAATGGGTACGTGTCCCTAATAACCGGGCTACGCCTTGGGCGGTGGGCTAAAGTCGTCTCCCTGACGAAGGCTAACGATTGTGGGATGGGGTGGATGGGGAGTGATCAATTCGGGATTGCTCCTGCCGTGTTGCTGGTAGGTGGGTTCGCGTGGGCCTCGGCCATCATGCTGGCTGCTGTTGGCAATCAAGCGGACGCGCCGAGAGCAAATGCATGCGCCGCAGCCGTCGACTATTCGAGGAGTATTGTATCGCATCGGTTCGAGAACCACCCGTGGATTTTCGACGCCGCCCCAGACGACCAGTCCATGCGGCTATCGGCCCATGACTTGAGGGCCTCGATTTGGACGTTGGATCGACCTTCGATCGAACTATCCATGCGTTTCGCGAAAGCCACGACCAAGGGCGCCCTGGACGCTTGCCCTGAGCTTCGAAACTTACTTACGGACAGGCAAATTGCATTCGGGTCCCGGGCTGTAGACGAGATGATGGCGAAAAGCATGGCGAGTTGGCACAACGGGAACGGGCTCTACTCCTCATTCATTGTGTCGCTGTCACTACCAGTCTTAAGCCCAGACGGTCGCGAGGCGCTCGCCTATGAATCCTCAACGGCCGGCCCACTCGGGGGTGGTGGCCACATCATACATTTGAGACGGAATAGAGCTGATAGGTGGGTGGTCGTCGACGAACTGAGCAGATGGATTTCTTGATCGAGTCTTGGTTAAGGTTGGCGGAGTTGAACACGGTAGTTGGGGACACGCACCGATTTTATCGTCTCACGCCAACTGTGGAGTAAACTCTAGAGACCCGAAAAAGGGTGCATGCCCCTAATTGCCAGGGTTTCCGCCGTCCGCGCTGAGTCGTGGAGCCCGGTTCAGTCACGGATCCATTCGAGAAACTCGCTGACCAGATTGCCTCGCCAAATCATTATCGCAACGGTGCGCACGAGCAGGAGCGGCAAACAAAGGAACTCAAACGCAATACAAAATGCGCATAGGGAAAATGTAGCGACCAAACCCTCTCCCGCCACCGCGACGAATTCGTTCGAGCGTGGGCCGGCCCAAAAAAAAGTCCATGCGAATAGTCCCAGATACCCCAGGACGCAGATGAGCAGGAAGGCGCCAGTCGCGAATACAGCGCCTCTCAAACCCCATACCAGGTTCGGGAGTGTGCACGCCGCAAGTATCAAGGCAGCAAAATGGTCCATGTCGTCAACAAATCGGCTTGAATGGTTTGATATATCGCCGCCGCAATTTGATTCACCTCCGGAGACCGGTAATTCGTGACTGAGCCTGTCGTGGTTAGCAGATAACACGCTGGCAATCTTGCTCACGGCTGGTCGCCGACGATGCGCCTACAAACGGACTCGCGCGGATTTCGCCCTTAGCCACTTTTCCCAATTGGCCGTAGCCGCGAGCGCCCGAGTATTGCTCGCCGATGGAACGGCTTCAGATGAGCGGCCCTACCTGCCCCGCTAACTCGCGTGGCCGGCGCCAAATGCTGTACCCCACCCTACCCCGGCGGCGTCGCCGTGCTGCACGACACCAGCCAGGCGTCGAACACCGGGTGGTGCATGGCGTTCACGCTGGGGTCGTTGGCGAACATCCATCCGTGAAAGACTTCGCGGGCGCCCTCCCCTGTCCCGCGCCGCGCGCCGGCGTCGGAGGTGATGACGAGGTAGGCTGAGGGGCGGGGCTGGGCCTCCTCCAGCCCGCGGGTCACGCAGGTCTTCACCACGAACACCAGGCTCTTGTAGCGCACACGCCGGCCGATCGGCGCCTCGAAGGCCAGGGTTTCCGCCGTCACCTTGTCGAGCACGCGCAGCACCGCGCCGGGGGTGCGCACGGGCTGCGGAGGCGGCGGCGGCAGCTTGGGCGGCGGGGGCTTGGCGACCGCGTTCGCGGCCGCGTCGTCCTCGCTGTTGGCGGCGTCGGGCGCGGCCGGGGCCTGGGGCGCCGCCGAGGGGGCGGCCGGCGCGCTCGCTGAGGGCGCGGGCGTCGGCGCCGCCGGGCCAGGGGGAATGGGCGCTATTGGCGCCGGTGCGACGGCGTTTTGCGCCATCACCGCGCCGACCCCGACCACCACGCTCAGGACGCCGCCCAGAGCGACGCCCCAGCGGGTCACGGATTTGGCGTCCACGGCTCGTAATCACTCGCCGCCGGCGGGCGTTCGCCGCCGCGGGCGATCGACCCCTGGGGGCGCCAGGCCCAGATCGTGCCGGTCAGGTTGGGCAGGTGATCCTTCTCCCACGCCCGGCGTCGCAGCGGCGCTCGGGTCGGCGGTTCGGCGAAGGTGTGGCGCAGCCAGCCGTGCCATTCCGGCGGCACCTTGGAGGCGTCGGCGTAGCCCTTGTAGATCACGAACCGGCGATTGCGTCCGTCGTAGTCGAATTTCCGGTCAACGGTCTCATAGTATTTGTTGCCGGTGTCGTCCTGACCGACGAGCCGGCTGCCCTTGCCGATCTGCGCCCGGGCGCCGATCGTGACGCCACTCCACCAGGTGAATATCGACTTCAGCACGATGATCCTGACCCTCGCCGATGCTGCGCCATGGCGCGTTGCGAGCGCCGCGTTATAGGCGCCCCGGCGCAAAGCGTCCAGTCGCGGCGCGCGGCGCGGGCCTGACAAGATGTTGTGGATCACCTGGCGCTGACGACTATATCTATTGAACCGACGCTCTTGTCGGCCTAGCGTCGCCTGATGGCGAGAGGCATTTTAAGCCGCCTGGAAGGCACCTGGGCGCTGGAGCGGCCGGCGCCGGCGCTCGCGCTGGTCGACGTCGAGCGCGCCGGCGGCGCGGTCGACGTGCTGGCGCCCGGCGGCTGGACGCGCGCGCGCATCGAGGCGTGGCTCGACTGGGCCGACTCACTTCCTTCGGACGTGCCCGCGGTGGACCTGCCCCACGGCCTGGTCGGCGAGGGGGCGCCGAACCTGCTGCTCAATGGCGGCCCCGGCCGCTACGCCCGGCGGCTGGCGGCCTGGGGCCTGGCGCTCGGCGTGTTCGAAGGGCCCGGCGAGGCCGAGGATTTCGCCACCGCCCTGGTGGGCCTCTGCATGACGGGCCTCTTCATTCCCGGCCCGACCCTCGCCTTCGGCGCGCGCGCCCATCCGGAGGATCCGGCTCGAGCGCCGCACGCGGCGATTGCGCGGGTCGAGGACGACGCGGCCTGGCGCGGGCCATCCCGCGGCGCACTGTCCGGCGCGCTGGCGGCCGTAACCGACGCGGTGAGACGCTGCCAGGGGGCCACGGGCGCCTGCGCCGATCCGAACGAAAACCAGGCGCTCCGCCGCGCGGCCCTGGCGGCGCGGGAGCTGGGCGCCGAGGACGACGCGATCGTTGACGCGATCCGCCTCGGGGAGATTGACGGCGGCTCGCCCGCGGCGGCGACGGCCGCGATCCTCTGCTCGCCGAGGGGGGAGGCCGCGCTCTCGCGGCGGGTCGCGCTGGCCGCCTGGACGCCGGCGCCGCCCACCGTGGCGTTCGAGGAACGGGACGCCGAGGCGTTGAAACTCGCCGACATCGGACCGGTCGCGGCGATCTGCATCACCGAATTGAGCGAGCGGGAGATCGTCGACGCCGTGCGCGTCGCCTGCGTCGCCCTGGACCTGGAAGCCTCGGCGAAGTTCCACGGCCGCGCCGAAGACGCCTACCTGTGCCGCGACCTGCGGCCGATCACCCTGGCCGTGGCCGGTCTGCACGAACGGCTGGTCATCGAAGGCCTGGGGTTCGCCTCCCCGGCGGGGCGCGCCCGCGGCGCCTCGATCATGGCCCTGACCTCGGCCGCCGCCCTGGCGACCTCCGTCGATCTGGCGCGCCGGGTGGGCCCCTACCCCGCCTATCCGTCGCGCGCCGCCGAACACCAGAGCGATTTCCGCGACCGGCTGGAGGCGATCGAGGACCTGGCGCCCGGCGCCGCACGGGATGAGGCCGCGCATTTGCTGCGCGATGCGGCAGTCGCCTTGGCCAGCGCCGGTCTGCGCAACGTCCAGGTGATCGGCCGCGCCGGCCGCGCGGAGATGCGGCTGCTCGCCGGCGGCGCAAGCCTCGACGCTTCGCCGTGGACCGGACCGATCACCCGCGCCGAAACCCAGGACGGCGTCGCCGTCGAGGTTCTGAACGAGGCGACGCTGCGCGGGCTCGCGGTCAGCGGCGCCGACCAGGACGCGGCCCGCGCCTGGGTGCTGGGTCACCGCACGCTGGACGGCGCGCCGCACATCAATCCCGACTCCCTGATCGCGCGCGGGTTCACCGACCACGAAATCTCCGCGGTGGAGACGACGCTGGGCGAGGCGAGGAGCCTGCACGACGCCTTCAGCGTCGCCACCCTGAGCGAAGGTTTCGTCCGCGACGTTCTCGGCCGGCCCGATCAAGCCCGCGACGCCGCGCCGCCGCTGCTGCTCGCCGGCTTTTCCGAAACGCAGATCGCCGAGGCCGAGCGGTGGATTCTCGGCTCGCGAAGCCTGATCGGCGCCCCCGATCTGGCCGACGACGAGCAATCGCTGTTCCTCGGCGGCGAGGAAATCGCGCTGGGCGACAAGCTCGGCATGACCCTCGCTCTGGAGGCGTTCACCTGTTCGCCGCTGACGGTGGACATCGAGCTGCCCCATGCGACCTCGCCGGAGTCGGCCGTGCTGCTGCAAACGGCGATCGAACAGTCCGGCGTGCACGCCTCAAGGCTGACCCGCGCCGCGGCGCCCTTCGGGCCGGCGCTCGATCTGCCGCCCCTCGCCGCGGAGACGCGATCGGCGGCGCCCGTCCAGCCCACCGAACGCATCGTCGAGCGCATCGTCGAGATCAACCGCAGCCGCCAGCGCCTGCCCGACCGCCGCAAGGGTTATATTCAGA
>Ga0075019_10001794_pt1 | contig 12216 bp, 12 predicted proteins | sample ColStrG_CSR_2013_FD_71473 | JGI IMG/M metagenome (GOLD analysis project Ga0075019, IMG submission 71473) | Freshwater sediment microbial communities in response to fracking from Pennsylvania, USA - Cold Stream Run_MetaG_CSR_2013 | ecosystem: Environmental > Aquatic > Freshwater > Creek >...
ACGCCGTGGTTCGCGGGTGGCGGTGTCACCGCACTTGCGGCCAGCCTTTTGTTGCTGGTCGCCGGGCCGTATCTCTCCGCCGCGCGCACGGAGGACGAGGTGATTGATGACCATGTCCGGTCATTGCTCGCCAATCACCTGACCGATGTCGCAACCTCAGACCGCCACACGGTCAAGCCCTGGTTCAACGGCAAGATCGACTTCGCACCACCGGTGGTTGATCTCGCCGATCAGGGATTCCCTCTTGCTGGCGGGCGGTTGGATGTGCTCGGCGGGCGTGTTGTGCCCGCGCTCGTCTATCACCGCCGCGCCCACAGCATCAACGTGTTCGTGCGACCCGCGCAAGACCTTGTGTCGCCCGGAGCCGTAGCGGCGCGGCGCAGTGGATACAGCATTGTGCGTTGGTCTCATGCCGGACTCGAATGCTGGGCCGTTTCAGATATCGACCTCGACGAACTGAAGCAGTTTCGCCGAGATTTCGAGACCAGAATAACCTGAAACGCGGGTCAGGCTTTCGGAATGCGCGCCATCAGCGCGTTGAGCTTGGGCTGAAGCGCCATCGCGGCCATCATGTCCGACAATTTGAGACGACCGCTCATGACAGCGGTCATCGGATCAAGTTCACCTTTGCCGAGCGCGATGAAATCATCGAAACTCATCGTCATTGTCAGATCGGCCGGTGCATCCTCGTTGGTGACGCTGCCGCCGTCGATATGGATGAAGCCCGCACCCATGAAGTCATACTTGAGCGATTTACCGAGACCCGAATCGGATCCCACGGCGGTACGCATCAATTCGGTTGCTTCGGCTAATGTGGTCATTGCTCTCGTCCTATATTTTGAATCATCCACTGACGCACCATAGGGGCCAAATCTGGCCGATCAAGCGCCAGCGCGATGTTGGCCGTGATAAATCCAGCCTTGTCGCCACAATCATAACGTCGCCCATCGAATTTGAAGGCGTGGAAGGGTTGAAGCCCGATCATTTGTGCCATCGCGTCGGTGAGTTGAATTTCATTTCCCGCGCCCCGACCCTGCCCTTCCAAAATGCGCATGACTTCGGGTTGGAGGATGTAGCGCCCCGGAATCATCAAATTGGAAGGCGCAGTGCCCAACGGCGGCTTTTCGATCAGAGCGGTGACTTCAACAAGCGCGCCCTCGACCTTTCCCGGTGAAATGATACCATATTTATCGGTCTGATCCGGCTCGACCTCATAGCCGCACACCAGATTGCCGCCGACGCGTTCATACGCGTCAACCATCTGCTTCATGCACCCCGGCGTGCCGACCATAAGCTCGTCGGGCAAAAAAATCGCAAACGGGTCATCGCCGACGATATGCCGCGCGCACCAGATGGCGTGGCCAAGCCCGATCGGTTCCTGTTGGCGGACATAGATGATTTCGCCCGCGTTGAACCGTGTTCCCGCAATCGCCTCGAGCGACTTGTCGCGCTCGCGCATCGTGGTCTCAAGCTCATACGAAATATCAAAATGATCTTCGAGCGCCGACTTGCCGCGCCCGGTGACAAAGATCATCTGCTCGATACCAGCTTCGCGCGCTTCATCAACAGCATATTGTATGAGAGGCTTATCGACGACAGGCAGCATTTCCTTTGGCATCGCCTTCGTCGCGGGAAGGAAGCGCGTACCAAGGCCGCCCACCGGAAACACCGCCTTGCGTAATTTCTTCATCTGCGTCCGTTTCTCTGTTTCATCAACGCATTAGCGCCCCGACGATATGGCGGAAAGCCTAGCCGAAACAATATTCAACCATGCCGGGTGTATCTACCCGAAAGCTGAAAAGCCCACCAGCGAGCGGCTGAGCGGCGAGCGCTGCCGCATCAAGGCCGACCCGCGCGCTCGTCACATATGCCGTCCGGCGATCAGCACCACCGAAGACAACCATAGTCGGCCGCGAAACGGGAAGGTGCACTGTTTCGACGATCTGGCCATCGGGCGCGATTTTGACCACCCGTCCACCATCGAACAGCGCCGACCAATACTGGCCATCCTCATCAAAAGTGCCGCCGTCGGGCCGCCCCTGCCCCATCGGAAATTGATGGAGGATCCGCCGGTTAGTCAATGCCCCTCCGGCAACATCGTAAATGCGAAGTGCATGTGTTGGCGTATCAGCGTGGGTGAAACGTGTCCCGTCGGGCGAAAAAGCGGCGCCGTTACAGGTGTACATTCCGCCCTCAATTGATTCGCACACGCCGTTTGGTGCGAGTTTGTATAGCGTTGCGTCACGCGCCGATTTGGTCGTGTTCACGCTGCCGACCCAAAAATTGCCGCTCGAATCGGTGCGCCCATCGTTGAAGCGCAGATCAACGTGGTTCAATATCCGGGGGTCACCGAAACTGCGGGGCGCAGAGTCCCACGTATCGATGGTCGAAAAGCCATATTTCATTGCGAGGATAAGTCCTCCGCCACGACGAAACGCAAAACAGCCGATAGGCTCATCGAATTGTCGGTGCTCATCCACTCCGGTCGACGGGTCGAAGCGGTGGAGTTCGTGACGGTCGATATCGACCCAATATAGTTTTTGCTCTTCGGCGTTCCAACGGGGGCCTTCGCCGAGTTCCGCCTTGGCTTCAAGCACAAGTTGAGGTGTGATCGTCATATCACCCGTCGATAGGCGCATTCGCGCCGCTTCACAATTTGATTTTCTCTCAGCACCAATCGGCGCTACAGCAGGCCGATGAAAAGCACATCACTTATCGCCCTCTCGATGCTGTCGATGACGGCTTGTGTCGGCGGGCACCAACTTCATTCACCTGAACGGCAATCGATCAATTGGCGTCAAGTAATCAGCGACGATGACCGGACACGCCTGCGTCATTGGCGTGAGTCGATGATCGCTGCGTTGCGTGATGTGCGTCAGAGTTCGGCACCTGATGTGGACGCGGAAGGCGCACTCCTTCAACCAGATGCCGCGCTCAAAATGGTGGGCATGGCACCGGGTGACTATAGCTGCCGCTTGATCAAGCTTGGGGCCCAACAAAGCCAGCCACATTTTCGCAGCTCGCCGCCGATGACGTGTCGGGTGTCGATTGATGGAGCGGTGTTGCGTTTCGGCCTCGAAACTGGTCGTCAACGGCCCGTCGGGCATATTTATGCTGATCGCGGGGATCGGATGATATTTCTGGGGAGCCTTGTGCTCGCCGATGAAACCATGGCGCAAAGCTATGGCCATGATGCGCGGCGCGATATGATTGGGATGGTTGAACGAATCGGGCCAGATCACTGGCGGATGTTGCTGCCCTCCCCCCATTTCGAATCACTGTTTGACGTGATTGAGATCAAGCGCGCTACAAATCAGTAAAACCGCTTACAGAAGATTAAAAAATCGATTTTGACGATGGTTTGAACCGGGCTAGAGCGGCGGCGCCACGCTAGCGCACATCCGCGCTCAACTAGGAGAATCACCATGGGACTCAAGGGCACTAAAACCGAACAGAATTTGAAGGACGCCTTCGCCGGCGAAAGCCAAGCGAACCGCCGTTACCTCTATTTCGCACAAAAGGCCGATATTGAGGGGCATAACGACGTTGCCGCCGTGTTCCGTTCCACCGCAGAAGGCGAAACCGGCCACGCGCACGGCCACCTCGAATTCCTTGAAGAAGTTGGCGATCCTGCAACGGGCGAGCCGATTGGCGAAACGTCGCTCAATCTGAAATCCGCCATCGCGGGCGAAACGCACGAATATACCGACATGTATCCTGGTATGGTGAAGGATGCGCGCGAAGAAGGCTTTGAGGAGATCGCTGATTGGTTTGAAACGCTCGCCAAGGCGGAGAAAAGCCACGCTGGAAAGTTCCAACGCACGCTGGATACGCTCGGGGCTTAAGGTCCGTTATAAACCAAAACCTCGTCATCCCCGCGAAAGCGGGGATCCATTTTGCAACGAATCGCTAGCTCGGAGATGGATTCCCGCTTTTGCAGGAATGACGAGCATTTTTGAATGAGAGAAATCATGCGCGAAGGCAGCTTGGACGCCCCCACGCGTCACCCGATTGATTGGCAGAATGAGGCGTTCTACGATGAGACTGCGCTCGACGATGAGTTGCGCCGCGTGTTCGACATTTGCCACGGCTGCCGCCGCTGCTTCAATCTGTGCGACAGCTTCCCCAAGCTGTTCGACCTGATCGACGAGTCCGAGCATGAGGATGTCGAACATCTTGAGTCCGCGCAGTTCAAGCCAGTCGTCGATGCCTGTACGCTGTGCGATATGTGCTTCATGACGAAGTGCCCTTATGTGCCGCCACACGAATTCAACCTCGATTTTCCGCACATGATCCTGCGCGCCCGTGCCATTGGGCATCGCAAGGGCGAAACGGGCTTTGCCGATAAGCAATTGGCGGAAACCGACCGCAACGCGCACTTGGCCATGCCCATCGCGCCGCTCGCCAATTGGGCGACCAAAGACGGCAGCATGTTGCGCCCGGTGCTGGAAAAAGTGGCTGGGATTGATAGGCACGCCTATCTGCCAACTTACGCGAGCAAGCCGCTGCATAAGAAGCCCCTGCCCGCCCCCAATGCGCAGGCACCTGGATTTGGCAAAAAGGTTGTGATTTATGCAACCTGCTACGGTGATTTTAACGACCAAACGCCCGGCGAGGCGGCGATCAAACTGCTCACCCACAACGGCGTGCAGGTGCGGGTGGAGCATCCGCATTGCTGTGGCATGCCCAAGTTCGAGAATGGTGACCTTACGGCGGTGGCCCAATCCGCTGAGGCCGTGAGCGCCTTCTTTGGCCCGCTGATTGATGACGGGTGGGATGTGGTGCCGCTCACCACCTCTTGTGCGCTGATGCTCAAGCTCGAATGGCCGCTGCTGTTGCCCGATCATGCGGGCGTCAAGAAGCTCAGCAAGGCCACTTATGATCTGAGTGAATATGTCGTTGATTTGGCCAAAGGGCCGGGGTTGGTGCCGATTGATGCGATGCCCAGTGCCATCGCCGTTCACTTCGCCTGCCACGCCCGCGCGCAGAATATGGGAGCAAAAGCGGTGGAGATGCTCAGGCTCATCCCGCAAGCACGCCCGCAAGTGGTGGAGCGCTGTAGCGGCCATGGCGGTAAATGGGGCATCTTCAAGGACAATTTCCAGACCGCGCTCAAAGTGGGCAAGCCCGCCGCGCGCGCGATTGACAAGCAAAACCCTGATTATGTCGTGAGCGAATGCCCGCTGGCTGGCCCGCATTTGCAACAGGTGCTCAAAAGCATCGACAGCAACGTGACGCCCGAACGTATCGGTCACCCGATTGAGGTGATGGCAAAAGCGTATGGACTTTAGGATGTGACCAAAGCTGGACAAATGAAACGTCATGCTGACCTTGTTTCAGCATCCACCCCTCTGCGAGGGACTTCGGCGTCTGCGGATCGGTGGTCGCTGAAGCAAGCTTAGGGCGACCTATAAGATAACTGATTATCACTGAGGAACCAAACATGCCCCGCGAAAGCTGCACCATTACCGAAGCCGATATTCTCCCGCTCGCCATTTGGGGCGATCAGCGCAAAAGCCAGCGCGCAGACATCAGCCAGTTCAAGGCACACCGCCGCGTGAGCGTGGGCCCGCACACCACGCTCTATTTCGAGAATTGGGACACGATGTGGTACCAGATTCAGGAAATGCTGTGGATTGAAAAGGGCGGAGCGGAGCAACTCCCCGATGAACTCGCTGCCTATAACCCACTCATCCCCAAGGGTGATGAACTGGTCGCCACCTTCATGATCGAAATCCCCGATGAGGCCCGCCGTCGTGTGGTGCTGGCGCAACTCGGCGGGATTGAGGACCGTGTCGCGTTGATCGTGGGCGGTGAGAGCATCAACGCCCTTTCCGAAAGCGAGACGGATCGTACCACGGCGGACGGCAAGACGAGCGCGGTGCACTTCCTGCGCTTCCCGTTCACGCGCGCGCAGAAAGCGGCCTTCACATCGGGTGCCGAGGTGCAGGTGCGGATCGATCACCCGAACTATGGTCACATCGCGATTATGCCGCGCCCCGTGTGTGACGCCTTGGCGCGCGACTTTGGGTGATCGCTCACGGGCAGAGCAGAGGAGACACGACGCGAGGGCGGCTTGAGCTTGTCAAGCCTGTGCTCCGCGGTTGCTGTCGGCATTTGTGGGCCGTCAGTCGACTCCGACTGACCTCACGATGCTCTGGCGCGCTGAAACCTCGTCGCGCGAACCTACGCTAAGCCGAGCCGCTCGCGCAGCAGCCAACGCGCGTTCATACACACGCCAACAATGGCAAGCCCCAGCGCCAGCCCAAGCCAAATCCCTACCCCACCCAAACCGAGTCGGAAAGCAAGGAAGGCACCGACTCCAATCCCGACCCCCCAATAGCCGATTGCGGCAAAAAGCATCGGCATCTTGGTGTCGTGTAACCCGCGCAGCATCCCTGCACCAACGACCTGCGCGCCATCGGCAATTTGAAACACCGCAGCAACCTTGAGGAACGACACCGCAAGCATCAATACTTGGGCATTTCCATGGACATGGGGATCAATGAACAGGGCCGCCAGCGTTTGCGGGATGGTCCAGATGATCAACGCCATGCTCGCCATAAATCCGAGGCCAAGTGCCAATGCCGCATGCCCGGCTCGTGCAATTGCGCTGGGGTCTCCGCGTCCCAACGCGGTGCCAACGCGAACAGTCGCCGCTTGTGCGATGCCGAGCGGAACCATAAAGGTCATCGACGCAATTTGGATTGCGATCGCATGCGCTGCCACCGCAACGGTGCCAATATATCCCATCAGAACGACAGCGGCGGCGAACACGGTTGCTTCGAACCCCATTTGCAGGCCGATGGGTGCTCCCAGCATCCATAGGGCGCGATAACGCGGCCAATCGGCGCGCCAAAAATGACCGAAAACATGAAAGCGACGAAATGTGACGTGTTGCGTGACGAGCAGCACCATCGCGCCCAACATCAGCAGATTGACCAAGCTGCTCCCAAGTCCTGCCCCGAACAGGCCAAGCGGCGGCGCACCCAAATGCCCAAATATCAGGCTCCAGTTGATGAGAGCGTTGGCAAAAACACCGCAGACACTGATTACCAACGACCATATGGGCCGTTCCAGCGCAGCCACAAAGTTTTTCAATGTGATGGTGATGAGCGCTGACGGCACAACCCACTCCATCGCGCGCACAAATGTCCCCGCGTCGCTTGCCAGACGTTCGGGTTGTCCGACCCAACGCAGCAGCGGCGACGTGAACCATAACAAGATGAGGATGGGCGCCGAAATCGTCAGCGCGCACCACATCGTTTGGCGAACGGTGCGCCGAACGTCGCGCACGACGTTATGTCGTCGGCCAATGGCGGACGCGATCAGCGGAGACGAGGCGGTCACCAACCCAATCCCGAACAACGTCAGCGCCCAGACCAGCCCGGTGCCAATCGCCGAAGCGGCAAGCGCCTCCGCCCCAAGATGACCGAGCAGCACCACGTCGGTCATGCCGATCAAGATTTGCGAAATGTTGGAGAGAATGAGAGGGGCCGCCAAAGCGAGCGTCGCGGACACCTCACGCGACAGATGAGCAGCGTCGCTGCTGGAGGCGCGCGGCACTGCGTTCATCGACCGTCGGTCGCAGAATATATCGTTCCCAGATGCCAGCACGCGGCGGCTCGGGGCTCGCGCGAGCTGCGCGGGGCGAGAAACGGCGGATTCGATTGCACGGTCGACTGCATCTCAGACCATTAGCTCGACCGCACCGCACACGCCAGCGTAGCCGCAATGTCGCTGTTTGCCTTCGCTTAGGTGGCGCTAGCTGAAATTATAGGGATCGACATCAATGCGAAGCCGCGCCGTTCGCGGCACATCAATGCCTCCCAGCCACGCGCGGAGATAGGCCTGAAGACGTGCACTCCGTTTGGCATGGACGAGCAGCCGGAATCGGTGCCAACCACGCAGCATCGAGAGAGGTGCCGGCGCGGGGCCGAAAACTCCAATCTGCGTCGCGCGTGGAGCACGCTCAGCGACCTGCTTGGCAAAGCGTTGGGCCTCGTGCTGATCACGCGCGGCTATGATGACCGCCGCATAGCGCCCGAACGGCGGGGCGTCGGCCTCCTCGCGTGCGGCAAGCTCGGTCGCATAAAAGCGCCCGGCATCACCCGACAACAACGCTTTGATGATCGGGGCGGCGGGATCGTGCGTTTGCAAAAACACCCGACCCGCCTTCTGCGCCCGGCCCGCACGCCCGGCCACTTGCGATATTTGCTGAAAGCTGCGTTCGCTTGCCCGCAAATCGCCGCCGTGCATCCCGAGATCGGCATCCACGACTCCCACCAGCGTTAAATCGGGGAAATGATAGCCCTTGGTGACCAATTGGGTGCCGATCACGAAGTCGATCTGTCCTGCCGTCATGGCGTCAACAAAGGCTTCAACCTTGGCAGGGGACGACAATGTGTCCGACGTCGCGACCGCAAAGCGCGCATCAGGGAACAGCAGTGCGGCCTCATCGGCGATCCGCTCGACGCCCGGGCCGCAGGCGACAAGACTATCCTCATCATGACACTCAGGACAGGCGCGCGGCGGTGGAAGCGAATGGCCGCAGTGATGGCATTGCAGCCGCCTCATGCTGCGGTGCTCGACCATCCACGCCGAACAATTGGGGCATTGGAAGCGGTGGCCACAAGTGCGACACAGTGTGAGCGGCGCGAAACCACGGCGGTTCAGGAACAGGAGAGTCTGTTCCCCACTTGCGAGTGTTTCGTCAATCGCGTTCACCAGTATGGGCGACAGCCAACGCCCGCGCTCGGGAGGGTCTTTGGTCAGATCGATTGCCGATATCTGCGGCATCGATGCGCCACCAAAGCGATTTGGCAATTTGATATGATCATACCCGCCGCGCGCGACTTGCAGTCGGGTTTCGAGTGCGGGAGTCGCGGTGGCGAGGATGACCGGGATCGATTCGAAGCGCGCGCGCATCACCGCCACGTCGCGCGCATGGTAGGGCACACCCTCATCCTGCTTGAAACTTGTTTCATGCGCTTCATCGACGATGATTACCCCCAGTTGCGCGTAGGGCAAGAGCAATGCGGATCGTGCGCCGATCACCACCTGCGCATCTCCGTGAACGATGTCGTGAAACGCATTGCGTCGTTCAACCGGGCTCATCTCTGAATGCCAAACCACGGGAGGCGCGCCGAAGCGGGCTTTGAATCGCGCCAGCAACGGCTGGGTGAGCGCGATTTCCGGAAGCAGCACCAACGCCTGATTGCCGCGCCGAAGCGCCTCCGCAATCGCCTCGAAATAGACTTCGGTCTTGCCTGATCCCGTGACGCCATCGAGCAAGATGGGCGAAAAAACGCGTGCGACCACCTTGGCCCGTAACCCCTCTGCGGCGGCCCCTTGCTCAACCGAAAGCGGCGGTATGGCCATGTCAGGAAATAGGGCGGGACGCGTCCGTTCGGTTCGCGTGTCGACCTGTTCAAGCGCTGCGGCGGTGATCAGTCCACGAATGACAGCGGTAGAAACCTGCGCGTATTTGGCCAATGCGCTGATTTGACCTTGCATCGCGCCAATCGAAGCGAGCGCCTGCGCGCGTTGCGGAGTCAGGCGAGCGGGTGTGACGCCGCTTGAACGGAATTCGTCGGGTGTTTTGACGTGAGTGAGTCCTATGCCTGATGCCAGGGCCATCCGCAGCACGGCTGACGGTTGGGCGACGTAATACTCAGCCGTCCAGTCGATGAGCTTGCGCAACGCGGGGCGCAGCGCGGGCAGATCAATCCGTGCCGTGATCGCGCGCAGCTTCGCGGGCGAGATGACGGTGGGCGGCGGGTCATCATTCCACACCACGCCCGCTATCTGTCGGCTGCCGAGTGGAACCATCACGACCGCGCCGACTTCGACCGCCATGTCCTCGGGCACCCGATAATCGAGTACATCCAGCTTCTGATTCAGCGTGAGAACCTGTACGTGGCGCATGGCTCTCCTTCCCGCTTTCGCCGCTCGGAAACAAGCGTTAGGTGTGCACCATGATGGATGAAACGCAAATCGACCCGATCACCGCTTGGATTGCGCATCTGACGCGTGATCGGCGACGCTCGGTGCATACGCTGCGCGCCTATGAAGCGACGGCGCGGCGGTTTGTTGCGTTTCTCGCAACGCAGCACGTTGAGCCGCCGAAACTCGATTTGATCAGCGCGCAAACGATGCGAACCTATCTCGCGAGCCGTCGCGCTTCGGGATTGGGAAACGCCAGTGCCGCGCGTGAGCTTTCAGCGTTGCGCGGGTTTCTCCATTTCGCGGGCGGTGTAGATGCGATGCCCAAGGTCAAATCGCCTCGGGTGAAAAAAGGAATCCCGCGCCCGGCGGCACCAGCCGAGATCATCGCGCTCGCTGAAGATGTGGTCGAACAGGCGCATCAGCCTTGGATCGGTGCGCGCGACTGGGCGATTTTGATGCTGCTCTATGGCGCAGGCTTGCGGATCAGCGAGGCGTTGGGAATAACCGGTGATATGTTACCGCTTGGCGACGTGGCACCGATTACCGGCAAACGGTCGAAAACACGCATGGTGCCGATTTTGCCTCAGGTCAAAGCCGCAGTCGACGCCTATGTTCGGTTGACGCCCTACCCGCCCCAAAAAGACCAACTGCTGTTTCGGGGTGCACGCGGAGGTCCATTGGATGCAGCGCTTGTGCGCCGCGTGGTTCGTGTGGCGCGACGCCGACTTGCTCTGGGCGAGCGCACGACACCGCATGCGCTGCGACACAGCTTCGCCACGCATTTGCTCGCGCGTGGGGCTGATTTGCGCGCGTTGCAGGAGTTGCTCGGCCACGCCAGCCTGTCATCAACGCAGATATACACTGCGGTCGATGCCGCGCACCTGCTTGACGTTTATCGCAACGCACACCCACGCGGTTAGAGCGATTTCAGGGTCATGTCAGCCTATAGGAGCGTTCAGACCGAAGCGGGCGTCCGCAGAACATTCAGACGCGCCTATGGGGTATCGTTCGCATCGTGCAACGCCACATAGCGTCGCGCGCCTGTTTTGGCATCGGCAAACACCTGGACAAGCTGGTTGGTTTCGGGATCGATAAATTTTTCATCCGTGGGCTGGAAATCCCCACCCGGCGCTGCGTCGGCGAAGCGGCGGTAGCGATGCTGTTCAAAGATCAGCCCGACCAACACACAGGCAAGCCCCAACGTTACGGGGATCATTCCGGAAGGCGCAAATATATCGACAAACACCGAAGCCGCCAGCAACAGCGCGACCAAAGTGATGACGACGGCGCGCAGCATGGCTAAGGCTTGTCGATCACCACGGCGGTGCCATAGGCGACAACTTCGCTCATCGTTTGACCGATTTCAGATCCGTCGAAGCGCATCATGACGATCGCATTTGCACCCATCGCTGCCGCGTTCGCCGTCATCCGGTCAATCGCGTGCCGCCGCGCCTCTTCAATCATCGAGGTGTATTCTTTGATTTCGCCGCCCATGATCGTGCGCAATCCGGCCGTGAAATTTCCGCCGATTCCGCGGCTCCGCACCACAACCCCGAACACTTGGCCCTTAACATCAAGCACCGTTCGTCCGGCGATGTTCTCAGTCGTTGTCACCAACATCATCGAGTCTCCTGTGAAAAGACGTCGAGAGCTTAATCCAAGTTCAGCGCATTGGCTATTGGTTATTTTCAGCCTTGAAGCTGACCACCCGATAGAGCCAGAGCGCCACCAAACCAACGACGACGATTTTCACACCCGGCCCGATCAGCGCATGAAATTGTTCGATATACGCTCGCGCCCACCAACTCACCGCGCATAGCGTTCCCGACCAGATACAGCATCCGGCGAGCGAATAGACGAAGAAGCGCCCAAAAGGCATCCTCGTCAAACCAGCGGGAATGGAAATGACTGAACGCACCAGCGGCAAAACGCGGCAGGCAAACACCATGATCCCGCCACGCTGATCAAACCAACGTTGCAACATTGCCACTTCCTTTGCGTTGATCGATGTGTAGCGACCATAATGCGTCACAAACCCGCCGAAGCGCTCGATGCCGAGCCAACGCGCAAGCGCATACCACATCACAGCCCCTGTCATCGATCCGGCCACCGCTGCCGCAACCACGGCAAAAAAGGTCATGTGCCCATGCTGCACGACCGAAATGCTCAGCGGCAAAACCACTTCTGACGGGATGATCGGGAAAAAACTTTCGATCCACATCAGCAGCCAGACCGCGATGTAACGTTCGGAATCGATAAAACCGGGAA
>Ga0075019_10001798_pt1 | contig 12207 bp, 11 predicted proteins | sample ColStrG_CSR_2013_FD_71473 | JGI IMG/M metagenome (GOLD analysis project Ga0075019, IMG submission 71473) | Freshwater sediment microbial communities in response to fracking from Pennsylvania, USA - Cold Stream Run_MetaG_CSR_2013 | ecosystem: Environmental > Aquatic > Freshwater > Creek >...
CCAAGAGGTTCGACCTTCGGAGCTTGGGAGCGCTTTCGGGTTGCCAGAAATATGAAGAATCAAGTCAACGAGGACACCTTCGATCAGCGATTTCTGCAGACGAGGATCGTTGTTCAATGCTCGCAGCCACAAGCGCGAAACAGGATCCGCAAGTGCACTCTCGCCGACCAGTCCCTTGAAGAGCACGTCTTGGCTCACAAAAATTGTCTGCTGCTGAAGGCGGAGTGTTTGCACCGGAGTTTCCAGCCAAACCAGCTCAGCCGTGGGACTGACCGAGGACTCTTGAAAGAAAATTTCAAGTGGTGCAAGTTGGCGAGCAATTTCGGGTAAATGATCGTGAAATTTTTCATCGTAGGGGATCCACTTGTCTCGCTCGCAGTTCCAGGCTGTCAGCGTGCCATCCGACGTCAGCCTGTCGATCTTTTTGACAACCCTGGAATCCAAACAAATGGGTTTCTTCACCAGCCAAGTGAAGGCGGTCAGAGAGGCGAAAAAACAGACTATAAGAGGGACAATCAGGGACGGCCATCGCATCCCTTTCAACACTACAATCTTGATGCCAGAGGACGCAAAATTCCAGCCTTGCCCATTTTCGAATCCAGCTCTTTTTTCATTGTTTTACTGAGCCAATCGTGAGTCTGAAGCAGCATCGGTAAATTCAAACCTGTTTTGATTCCCGACTGTTCGAAAAGATAAACCACGTCCTCGGTTGCGACATTGCCTGCCGAACCTGGCGCATAAGGACAGCCACCCAGTCCGCCCAGACTTGTATCGAAGGTCCGCAAATCAAGTTCATAGGACGCCCAAATATTGGCCATCGCGGTTCCACGAGTGTCATGAAAATGCCCCGCCAATTCAAACGCTGAAAATGCAGACAGCAAGGCGGTGAACATTTTTTGCACCTGGCCTGGTGTCGCAACTCCGATGGTGTCACCAATCGAAATTTCCTCGCAGCCAATTTTGCGCAAGCGTTTGGCCAACTGTATCACCTTCTGTTGTGAAACCTTTCCCTCATAGGGACAGCCAAAGCAGCACGACAGGTAGCCCCGAACTTTCAAACCCCGCGCACGCGCCGCCTTGATGACAGGGGCAAAACGAACAAAGCTTTCGTCGATTGAACAATTGATATTTTTGTGACTGAAAGTCTCTGAGGCTGACGCAAAGACCGCGATTTCAGACAATTGCGTTTGCTGAGCCTCTTGCCAACCATGCAGATTGGGCACCAAGGCCGAGGTGCGAAGCTTGCGCCGCATTTCAGCTGGGAGGTCTTCGTAAAATTTTTGAATCAATTCGAATGAGCCCTGCATCTGGGGAACTTTGTCTGACCGAACAAATGCACCCAGCTCAAGACGACGGGCTCCTGCGGCCACCAACTTTTGCGCCAGCTCCAGGCGCACCTTTTGTGAAAGTACGATCGATTCATTTTGCAGGCCATCGCGCAAACCCACTTCAACCAAAGTGACATTTTTGCTGACCTTTGCTTGCGTCTTCACGATTTCACCGCGACAGGGTCAATCTGCAAAAGCTTTTGCCCCAGGTTCACTTGCTGTCCCAACTCGCAAGATAAACTAGTGATCCGACCGGCCTGAGGTGACTTCAAAATGTATTCCATTTTCATCGCTTCCATAACGATCAGAACTTCACCAGCTTTCACGATGGCATCAACTTGAGTCAGAACCTTGGTCACTTTTCCCGGCATTGGCGCAAGCAGCTCCCCCGCATCGGTCTTTCGTCCGCCCGCTCTGCGGGTGGCGACCGGCGCGAAGGAGCGCAACCAAGTTTGCCCTTTGTGATGCAGCCACAGGTCGGTGCCCGCAAGTTCAGATTCGACAATCACTTTTTGTCCATTGATTTCGAGTTCCAATCGCATCAGACACCCCGCCACTGGGACTGAAAAGGATTGGCCTGACCTCGCCCGATGGGTCCCTGACCTGAAACCAGGCTTTGAAGTTTCGCGTTCGCCTGTTCAAAAATGGCCAACAACTCGGGATCCACTTCGGGAAGAGGCAGCGAATCGGCGAAATACTGCCCCATCATTCGCGTTGTCATTCGACCCGTGACAAATTCGGGATGTGCCAAAACTTTTTGCAAAAGTGGAATGTTTGTGCGCACACCAAAAATGATGGAATCCGCCAACACTCGCTGCATTTTCTGCATGGCACGGACACGGGATTCATCCCACACAATGACCTTAGCAATCATCGAATCATAAAAAGAGGTGACCTCGTCACCGGCCTCGAGACCACATTCAAATCGCCGCCCCGGACCCTCTGGCCATTTGATTTCGATGATCTTGCCAATCGAAGGAATTCCACCTTGATAAGGATCTTCGGCATAGATTCGACATTCGATCGCGTGACCGCGAGGCGCAAGATTTTCAGAATCTGGAAAAACCGCCTGCCCTTGAGCTGTCAGAATCTGGGCCTTGACCAAATCGACACCCATCACCAGCTCGGTCACAGGATGTTCGACCTGCAAGCGAGTGTTGACCTCAAGAAAATAAAATTTTCCATCTTGAAGCAAGAATTCGACTGTGCCGGCGCCCTGGTACCCCACCTCTTCACCCAGCCAACAGGCGGCCTGTCCCATTTGCAAACGCAAATCTGAAGTCAAAGATGGCGACAAAGCTTCTTCGATCATTTTTTGGTGGCGGCGCTGAACCGAGCACTCGCGATCCCACAGGTGACGGACACGTCCCGAAGCATCACCAAAAATTTGCATTTCAATATGCTTGGCACGGTCCAAGTACTTCTCGAGAAAAACCTGGGCTGAGCCAAAGGCCGAAAGTGCTTCCCGCTGTGCGGATTCGATCAGCTCCTTGGCGGAGCTCGAGTCCGTTAAAACTTTCATTCCTCGTCCACCACCGCCAGCGGCCGCCTTGACAATGACCGGATAACCGATCGTCTCAGCAGCTTGCACGAGGCGCAAAATGGACTGATCATCGCCTTCATAGCCTGGCACCAGCGGCAAACCCAACTTCCGCGCGATGGCTTTCGCTTGAACCTTGTCACCCAAGCGCCGAATGGCCTCGGGACTGGGGCCAATAAAAAGCAGACCTGCCTTCGCACAAGCCTCTGCGAAATCTGCGTTTTCAGATAGGAAACCAAAGCCGGGATGCACAGCCTGAGCGCCTTGCGCGAGCGCGCCTTGGACGTTGGCAGAAATATTCAAATAACTTTGCGCCGTTGGCGCCGGTCCAATGCAGATGTGCCGATCCGCCAGGCGGTAAGCCAAGGTTGCGACATCGGGTTCTGAGTGAAGCAGAACAGTTTCAATCCCCAACTCCTGACAAGCGCGAATAATTCGGACGGCCACTTCTCCGCGGTTGGCGATCGCCAGACGCTGAATTTTGCGATTGATCGGCTTCAAGGTGACCTCTTCCATTGCGGCTGGCGCTTGTCCAAGAAGGCTTTCAAACCTTCTTGTCCTTCTGCGCCTACACGCAGTTCGGAGATCACTTCTGAAGTTTCATCCAGAAGTTCTGTCCAATTCAGATGTGGCACCTGGTGCAACAGTCGTTTGGTCGCGCGGGCTGCCAAAGGACCGATGTCTTGCAATGCGCGCAAAGTGACTTCGATCCGATCTGGAAGAGATTCTTCGTCGGCAATTTCGTGGACCAAACCAACAACCTTGGCGGTCTGCGGCGTGAAGACAGTGCCCAAAACCATCAAAGGAGTCAGCGGTCCGATTGCACACTTTTGCAACAAGAACGCACTGATCACGGCCGGGGCCAAACCCAACTTCACTTCCGAAAAACACATCTGTGTTTTCTCTTCAGCAATGACGTAATCACAGCAAGCGAGCAAGCCCAGTGCGCCGCCATAAGCGGCTCCATGGGCCACACCGATGATTGGCAAGTGACAATTGAAAATCGTATCAAACATATTGAAAAGTTGATGCGCATCTTCTTTGTTTTGCTCAAATGTGAAATTGACGGACTCCTTCATCCATTGGATATCACCGCCGGCACAAAAAACTTTGCCTTGGCCGCGCAAAACTACGCCGCGCAGATCTTTGCGCAAATTCAAACTGCGAAAAGTTTCAGTCAGTTCTTGGATCATGCCTGGATTGAAGGCATTGCGAACTTCAGGCCTGGCCAAAGTGACATTCACGATTTGATTTTGCTCACTCACTTCTAAGAATTTCATCATCACATCCTGAGGACACCCTGTGACTTTTCGCCCCAGGATTTGTTCAAACTTGCGCGAATCCCCAATGCCAAAACTCGCCGAGTGTCCAAGGGGTCAATGACCCCATCGTCCCAGATTCGTGCCGACGCATAGGTCGCCGCGCTTTCGGCGCTGTATTTTGCCAGAGTGGGCGCCTTGAAATCCGTTTGCTCGACAGCAGTTAAAGTTTGCCCCTTGGCCGCCAGTTGTTCAAGCTTCACCGTGAGAAGCACATTGGCCGCTTGGTCTCCACCCATGACTGAAATTCGTGCGTTGGGCCACATCCACATTTGGCGCGGCTGATACGCTCGGCCACACATACCATAGTTTCCCGCACCATAGGAGCCGCCAATCACCACTGTGAATTTGGGCACACGAGCGGTTGAAACTGCCATCACCATTTTGGCCCCGTGTTTGGCAATGCCCTCGTTTTCATATTTTTTTCCAACCATAAAGCCGGTGATGTTTTGCAAAAACACCAGCGGAATTTGGCGTTGGTCGCAGAGCTCAACAAAATGCGCTCCTTTGAGAGCACTCTCACTAAACAAAACACCGTTGTTGGCAACAATCCCAACGGGATAGCCCCAGAGGTGGGCAAACCCACAAACTAAGGTTTTGCCGTAATTGCCTTTGAATTCATGAAAAATCGAGCCGTCGACCAGCCGTCCAATGATCTCACGAACCTCAAAGGGCACCTTTGGATCAGCGGACACGACTCCGTAGATGTCAGCAGGATTCAAGGCAGGCTCTTGAACTTTCTGACAAACCAGTTCCACAACCGATCGGCGATTCAGATTTCGCACAATTTCTCGTGCCAGCTCCAAAGCATGTTGATCATCGTCTGCGAAATGGTCACAGACTCCACTGATTTCGGTGTGCACATGTGCGCCGCCTAAATTTTGTGCGGTGACCTCTTCACCCGTAGCCGCTTTCACCAAAGGTGGACCGCCCAGAAAGATAGTGCCGTTTTCATTGACGATGATATTTTCATCGGCCATGGCCGGAACATAAGCCCCGCCAGCTGTGCAGCTTCCCATCACCACTGCGATCTGCGGAATTCCGGCGGCCGACATCTTGGCTTGATTGTAGAAGATCCTGCCGAAATGATCGCGGTCTGGGAAGACCTCCGATTGCAGAGGTAAGAAAGCTCCACCACTGTCGACCAGATACAAACAGGGCAAAGCATTTTCAGCTGCGATCTCCTGCGCCCGCAAATGCTTTTTGACCGTCAACGGATAGTAGGTGCCACCTTTGACAGTGGCATCATTGGCGACAATCACACATTCGGTCCCGTGGATTTGACCAATTCCCGTGACAATCCCGGCACCGGGCGCCTGATTGTCATAAAGGTCCCAGGCGGCGAGCGTCGAAAATTCCAGAAAGGCACTGCCCGGATCAACAAGCCCTTCGATCCGCTCGCGAGCCGTGAGTTTGCCTCGGGCTTTGTGGCGCGCGACAGATTCGGGACCACCGCCCGCCTTGACGACTTTCACGCGATCACGAAACTCCTGGACCAGTGTCTGCATCGCTTGCACATTGGCGCGAAATTCACTGGAGTGTGTGTCCAAATTGGTTTGCAAAACTTCCATGCCGTTTTACTCCGAATGATTTGACGATACTGGTCCCGGCAATTCGGTGACCTTTTCGAGAACCCGCAGCTCGGCGGTGATTTCAATTTTCGCGGTCAAAGATTCCTGCTGATCAAAAACCTGTGCGGTCCATTGGGCTCGCAAAGGTTCCTTGTCCTCCAGAGGCGCACCGTGCTGCTGCAAAGCCAGTCGCAAACTTTCCATCAAGATTGTCGAATGAGTCAGGGTCAGACGCTGATTCCCAACAGCTGGTCGAATCTGCTCACATTCCAGTTTGCGAATCCAAAGTCGCGCCGAGATTTGCGGGTGTGCCGAACGCAGCCACAGCAAATTCAAAGCATAGGTCGCAGCCTGGCACAGGATAGCGGGATCCAACCCCTCATCCAAGCCGCCGTTGGCACCCGCCAAAAGCGCCTTTTGCGGTATGATCAATTCAATCAACTCAGGTGAAAGCTTGGCGACTCGAAAGCCAAGGCCCTGCAAATAGGGTTTGGTCAAATCTAACGCAAGGCCCAAGATCTCTTGGGCTTGCTGCTGCAGACCTCGACCCTCAAGGGATTCGCGCAAACGGCTGCCGAGTTGCAGGCCAAAATCCCGCCATTGGCGCAGCTGAATCGCCGAGAAACGTCGATTTTGTTGAAAAAGCAGCGATCTCAAATTAAAAATCTCCTCAAGACCAGAGTTAGGACATACAATTCCTCTCGGGACTCTCCTTCGTTTGTGACGCAGTTTGAGTCTTTATTCAAGCTTTTGGACATGTGTTCCAGAAAGGCCCCGCGATATGAAATTTCTGAGCGTCCTTGTGATAACAGCTCTGATGATTTGGACCTGGTCGATGATCAACTCAGAGCCCGCCGTCTCCCTCGAGACGCATGCTGGCATCCAGTCTCGATTGGCGGGTTTGATCGCCGAGACTATCAAGGGGAAAAAGCCCGCTTCATCCGAAGTTTTGATCGACAACATGTGGACAGAAACCCTGGACAGCACACCCGGCAAAACACAAGTTAAAGCGCACTTCGTTTATCACTACTCGGAGTCCATCGACAACGCGCCCGTGACATCACAAATCTCAGGCGAAGCCCTCTTGGACCTGCAACCCGCCGACAGCTCTGGCTTGGAACACTGGTCGATGAGCGGTCTGAAGACCACCAACGATCAGGTGGTCTTTGGGCAACCGATGATTATCACCACAGGTGAAGGTGAAGCCACTCCGGCGCCTCCGGCTGAGGAGCACCACTGACAAGCATCAGTATCCAGGAGGACGGAAGGATTTGGGAAAACGAACATCCCATTTCGTCGGAGGCCCTTGGCCACCACTACCTGAGCAACCTTCAGCGAGCCCCCAACGGCGCCTGGCTGAGTGCGAATTTGCAAAGCGAACCGGTTGGCGTTGAGGTCTTTGACGAACCCCTGATCTTGCAATCTCTCGAGGCCGGAACTGCAAATTGGACCGGCGTGGCCGCTTATGATTTCGATGTGGACTTTGCTCTGGCCCATTTGCGCTTGGACGAATGGGATCGCATTCACGGTTGGACTCAAACCGGAGTCCCTTTCGTTTTGCACAGAACCGCGCAAGAAGAACTTTTTGCTGCCTTGGATGAGTTCACTGACGATTCGATCACCTTCCAGGGAAAGACCTACGACTTGCCACCTTTGTTGCAATCGACAGCGGCCGTTGCCAACAGCGAATACTGGAACCAGCGATACCACAAACAAGAGACTCCGTGGGATTCGGGACAGCCGTCTCCCATCTTCACAAAGCTTCTGCCCGGCTTGAAAATTCCGAAATCGCGAGTGCTGATTTTGGGCGCGGGAACGGGGGCCGATGCGCAGTTTTTTGCCAATCAAGGACATGTCGTCACTGCCGTCGACTTTTCTTCGGCCGCGCTGGCCTTGGCACAAAAAAATCATCCTCACAGTTCGGTTCGCTGGGTTGAGAAAGACGTGCTGAGGCTGCCTGAGGACTGGAATGGGCAATTTGACCTGGTCATTGAACACACCTGCTACTGCGCGATTCTGCCAAGCCAGCGCAATGCTTTGGTCAAGGTGTGGCAGAAAATGCTGCATGACCAGGGGCAACTTCTGGGAACCTTTTTTACCATGCATGCCAGCGATCAGCCCCCTTTTGGCGCAAGCGAGTGGGAAATTCGCAAGCGCATGCAAAAGTCTTTTCAATTTTTATTTTGGGGTCGGTGGAACGAATCCCTCCCCGGCCGCGAAGGCAAAGAGTTGGCTGTTTTTGCGCAAAGGCGAAAGGCCCAATAACAATCGAAAGGCCTGAGGACAATCGAAAAGCCTAGTGAGCCTGGTGCTCCGGCCGAGCTTGCTCGAGGTGCTTGCGCTGCCGCTCTGGCACAGTGTGGAGCCCCGAACGTGTCGCAGCTTTTTGAAAGAGACTGTCGACGACGCCGACCGAGCATTGCCACTCTTGCAGCAGGTAGTCTCGCAAAGACTGTGCGAGATTGCTGCGCGAGATCGCATGTGTTTGACCATGGCGCGCAAATAAAAAACGACTGAGATCCCAAAATGTCCAAAACAGAGAGTTCTGAAACCGCTCCGTCTGGGAGTGCAAATATTCGTTCACCAGCGGAAAGTTGCCACTGTTGGCCACCAGGTCCCAGTACTGGGCGAAGCGCTGCATTTTTTGAATTTGGCCATAATCCAAATCACGGTTTTGCAACAGCGCAAAGGGCGGCTCGGAATTGTACCGCATTTGAAATTCTTTTTCGTGGCGAGCAATCGGCGCTCCCTTGAGCCGCTTCAAGAGCCCGACTTGAATTTCGTCCGGTGAAAGATGCGCCAATTGATCAAATCCGTGGGCAAAAGATTCCAAAGTTTCACCCGGCAATCCAATGATCAGGTCCGCATGTGTGTGCACGCCCGTGGACGCTTTCAGAAAACGCAGATTTTCAATAATTTTGCCGTAATTTTGTCGGCGACTCACGTGGGCTGCGACGACAGGATTCCAGGTTTGAATGCCAATTTCGAATTGCAAACTCCCCGCAGGGAATTGCGCAATTTTTTCGCGCAGCTCGGCGGGCAAACGATCGGGCACCATCTCAAAGTGGAGAAAAAGTCCCAGTCCCACACGCTGTGCAAAAAAATCCAAGATTTGCAAACTCAAGGTCGGACTGAGGTTGAAAGTCCGATCGACAAACTTGAACTGCCGAACTCCTTGATCCAGGAGCTGCTGCATCTGTTGCAAGAACGGCGCGATCGGAAAGTTACGCACCGAAGTGTCCAGACTGCTCAGGCAGTATTCACATTTGTAAGGACAGCCCCTTGAAGCCTCGACATAGATGACTCGGTTGGCGATGTCTGCTGGAGTGTAATACGCGTAGGGCAAATACAATTTTGTCAAATCGGGCAGTTCACCACTGATGAGCTTTTCATTCGGTGCCTGGCCACTGAGAATCTGCCGGCAGAGCTGCGCAAAGAGCAAATCGGCCTCGCCCTTGATCACAAAATCGGTTTGCTCCCAGAGCTCACGGTTGCTGCCCAGATGGGACTCGTAAGAGACCTCGGGTCCCCCTAAGACGATGCGGATATCCGGTGCGACAAGTTTCAGAATACTGACAACTTCAGAGATGACCGTCGTATTCCAAATGTAGACACCAAAGCCGACGATCTTGGGCTCCTGTTGCAAGATCACTTCCACAATATCACGCGGATTTTTACCCAAAACAAACTCCAGAATTTGGGTTTGCGGTTGAAGGTCACCCATATTGGCAAAAAGATAGCGCAGGCCAAACGAGGAGTGCTGGTAGCGCGCATTCACAGTTGTCAGGAGAATCTCGAATGGGGTGTCGGCCATGGCCGAGGTCTCCTTTAGAAGATCGAGGGGCCTAAGATCGAAGGACTGTGGCGATTTGGCCACAGTCCTTCAAAAGCGAATTCGGTTTTGCGTTAAGCCGGATTCTGTATCGCCTCCAACATGTTCCGCAAACACGTTCGAGGCCTCGCTGTCATTCCTCTGGGAACCCCATTGCTGAGATCCTCAAGCGATCTGACCCGGAGGCGGCCGCGGGTCGCGGTTTGTCAGCTTGCGCTGATGAGCCTCCCTATTTGATCTTGCTCCACGCAGAGTTTGGCTGTTTTCACTCCAGCGGCATCCCCATGAGGCTCCCGTTCCCGCCTCTTGGCTCATCGCCCTGGACATTCTCTCTGTTCCACTGTTCCGACGGTTACCCGTGAGGGGCGTTACCCCCTGCGTTCCCCTGTGGAGTCCGGACTTTCCTCCCCGACCGCAAAGTCGGAGCGACAGCTTGCAAAACCGCTTCAGGATTTAACACAGCAGGGCAATTCCCACAAGCTTCGCTATGACAACCTTGAGTTTTTGCGCAAGCTTGCTTATTTTGGCCGAGCATTACAAACGAGGAGCGACAGCATGGGAAAAGCCTTGAATATCTTGGTGATTTTGGCATTTGGAATGAATGTTTGGGCCAACGAAGGTGCCGAACACAAAGAGCACGGCGCAGATCACAACGCCGAAAAAAAATCGGGCGCCAATATGAACTTATTTCCGCCTCCTCAAGCTGACACCAGCAAGGTCTTGAAACCTGGCAAACCTGAGCTGTTGGAGCCCACCTACCGAGCCCAAATCACGGGCGAGACCGTGACTCTGAAATGGACGAAAGTGGCGACGGCTGATGCTTACCACTTGCAAGTCGCAACGGACCCGAATTTCAAATGGCTGGTCGTCAACCAGTCTGTCGACACCACAACATTTGACGTGAAAAAACTCGAAAAAAGCGCGCACTACTTCTGGCGTGTCGCCGCGATGAAAACCGACAACGATCCTTCTTATATGAAGGGTTGGTTTTCGCTTTCGACTTTCGAAACACCCTAAATCGGTCTGCGGTGAACAGGAGGCGGTCAGCTGGAGCTGTCAGCAGCGACCTGTTTGCCGATTCCTGAGCGCCGCTACAATCAAAGTTTGCATCCGCTCCAATTCACTCTCGGTGTGAGGCACAGGCTTGATCTTCCAAATGTCAGCCGCCGTGGACATTGGTATCAGATGGTAGTGAAAGTGCGGGACTTCGAAGCCATGAATAAGCGTGCCAATCCGAGCGCATCCCGTGGCGTCCAGAATCGCTTGACCGACCTTGCGCGAATTTTGAAAGAGCACTGTGTAGTAAGGCTCAGGCAGTTCCAGAAAAGAATCGATTTGGATCTTGGGAACCAGCAGAGTGTGACCCAGGTTTAACTGCTCTTTGGGAAAAAAAGCGCAGGTCCACGGGTCCTCGTAAACCTTCAACCGAGCAATCTCCCCCCGCATGATCTTGGAAAAAACCGAAGGCTCGGTCCCTTGTGGCACAACCACACCGCTTTGTTGTTCGTCTTGCAGCTTTGGCATGAGGTGATCCTCTAGAGTCCGTGGCGACGAATGGCAACCGAAAAAGCCCGAATCGGACTGTTTCGATTTGCGAGAGCACTGCCTCGAACCGAGAATCTGGATGAATTCGCTGATGCTCGACTCAAGTCCAGTGCCTTTTTTCCGACAAGGAGGCTGGAATTCAAAACGGGAGCGCAGCATGATGAAACGCTTTGTTTACCTCACGTTCTTGATCGCCGGAAGTCTCTTGCTTCTGTATCAAAATTCGATTTACTTCTGATCGTGGTCTTTGCCAATCGCCTTGCAAAAAATTTTCAAAAACTCAAGGGTTGGGCCAAGCAGGCCGGGTTTGAAGCGTTTCGAGTTTATGACCGCGACATTCCCGAGTACCCCTATATCGTTGAAATTTTCAAAGACCACGCCGTCCTGTGGGACAAAAGCGAAGACTGGAAAGACGCCGAAAAAAATCATCTGCCAGAGGCCCTGGCCGCCCTGCCGGCGGTTTTGAATATTCCTCCTGAAAATATTATTTTGAAGGAGCGCCAACGCCAGTCCGGCCTGGCCCAATATGAAAAGCAAGACCAGTTGCAACAACGTTTTTGGATTCAAGAGGGCCGCGCCAAGTACTGGGTGAACCTGCAAGACTATCTCGATACAGGTTTGTTTTTGGACCACCGCCCTTTGCGGCAAAAATTTGCCAAACAGAGCCAGGGCTTGCGATTTCTCAATCTCTTCAGCTACACGGGTTCGGTCAGCGTGGCGGCAGCAATCGGTGGTGCGGAAACGGTGAGTGTCGATTTGTCGGCCACTTATACGCAATGGTCGAAAGACAACTTTGTCTTGAATCAACTGCCTTTGGGAAATCACGAGTGGGTGCAGGGCAATGTTCTGGAGTGGCTGGCGCAAGCATCAGCGAAAAAATTCGATCTGATTTTTTTGGATCCTCCGACATTTTCAAATTCCAAACGCATGGAAGACAGTTTTGAGGTTGAGCGCGATCAAATTGCTCTGCTTGACTCTGCCATGGCACATTTGCAGCCTGACGGAATTCTGTATTTTTCAAATAACAAAAGAAAATTTCGCATGGAACCCGAGCTGCTGCAGAAATATGTGG
>Ga0075019_10001799_pt1 | contig 12205 bp, 12 predicted proteins | sample ColStrG_CSR_2013_FD_71473 | JGI IMG/M metagenome (GOLD analysis project Ga0075019, IMG submission 71473) | Freshwater sediment microbial communities in response to fracking from Pennsylvania, USA - Cold Stream Run_MetaG_CSR_2013 | ecosystem: Environmental > Aquatic > Freshwater > Creek >...
GCGTGAAGTCATGACGGGAGTGCGGTGCGCGATTCCTTTCAATACCTGTGCTGCATCCATTACATCTGCAAAGGTGACAGCCAGTGGATCGGTGTTCATGATTGCTCCTGAAATGAGTTGATTGCGAATTTTATCAGTCTCTCGAGTGCCGGGTGGATTTTTACTGGGTTAAAATGTGCGCACCATTTAATAAAACAGAGGGCATCATGATCAAACATATCGTTATGTGGAAATTGAAGGATCACGCCGAAGGCGCGGACAAGGCGGCCAATGCCGTCAAATTGAAAGCATTGCTGGAGACCTGCAACAATCTGGTGCCGGGCATGGTAAAGCTCGAGGCTGCCGTTGCGTCGGCTGAACTTGAAGCGACCTATGACGTGGTGTTGTATACCGAATTTTCCGACAAGGCCGCACTTGACGCCTATCAGGTGCATCCGACCCATCAGGCCATCAAACCGTTTATCGGGGCCGTCAGATCAGAGCGGCAATGCATGGATTATACCGTTTGACTATGCCGGCAACCTGCCAGCGTATCGTGCTGGCGTCCCGGCCAAGAGGCACGATCACTCCCGAAAATTTCAGACTTGAAACCATCGTGCAGCCCGCCGCTGACAGTCTGCTCGAGGGTGAGGTGCTGGTTAAAAACCGCTATCTGTCGATTGATCCGTATATGCGCGGCCGTATGTCGGCGGCAAAAAGTTATGCTCCTGCGCAGCAACTGGATCAGACCATGGTTGGCGAGACGGCCGGAACGGTGCTGGCATCGCGATTTGACGGTATCAGGCCCGGCGATCAGGTAGTGGGACGCCTGGGCTGGACCGAAATGGGCGTGGTGCCGGGTGATATTTTGCGGCGGGTTGATGCCGATACCATTCCGTTATCGAATTATCTCGGCGCGGTTGGCATGCCCGGTGTGACCGCCTGGTACGGAATCAACGTCATTTTGCATGCCCAGCCGGGACAGACGCTGGTGGTGTCGGCCGCGGCCGGTGCGGTTGGCAGCGTGGTTGGGCAGCTGGCGAAACGCAAAGGGTGCCGGGTCGTCGGGATAGCCGGCGGTGAACAAAAATGCCGGTACGTGGTTGAGCAGCTGGGTTTTGATGGCTGCATCGATTACCGGCAGTCTGAAACACTGGAAGCCTTGCAAGTCAGTTTGCAGGCAGCGGTTCCGGACGGCGTTGACCTGTTGTTTGAGAATGTCGGCTCGACGATTTTTGATGCAAGTCTGGCGTGTTTGAATCCGCACGCAAAAATCGCTTTGTGCGGCATGGTGGCAGCCTATTACGGCGGAGCAGCCTCATTGGTCAATGCAGGCAAATTGCTGACCATGCGTGCCACATTGCAGGGATTTATCATCACCGAACATCCGGAGATCTGGCCGCAGGCATTGGAAGAACTGGCCGAACTGGTCGGGAGCGGGCTACTGCAGTGCCATGAGACCATGACTGACGGACTGGCATCGGCGCCAATGGCCTTGATCGGGATGTTGCAGGGGCAAAATCTCGGCAAGCAGTTAATCAAATTGAGCGACTGAGCAAACCTTCAGTCCAAATGAAGTTTCAGGTTTGGGCGATGCCGGAATCCGATAGATGGACCGGAATTGATATGGAAATTCTGCAACCATTGCCGGGCTCCGATTTAATCAGAAGCGTTGCGCCGATTTCATTGCAGCGCTCCGACATGCCCAGCAATCCGAATGAGTCCTGCTTCTTATCGTGATCGCTTCCCATTCCGACGCCGTTATCTTCAATCGTAATATGGATGGTGTCAGGTGTCGATTCAATTGCGACACGGGTTTCGGTCGCATTGGCGTGTTTGGCAATATTTGTCAGGGCTTCCTGAACCATTCTGAAAATGGCGATGGCATGCTCCGGAATGATTGCGATATCGGCGCGATTCGATATGAATTTGCACGGGATATTGTTTTGCAGTTCAAATTCTTTTGCCTGCCATTCCAGTGCAGGAACGATACCCAGGTCCAATATGCCCGGGCGCAATTCGCGCACTATGCGATGCGCAGCCTCCAGTGTCCGATCAATCAGGCTGTCCATATAATTGAATTTATTGATTAACCAGCTCCGGTCAAGGGGCTGGTGGTGTTCCATTGAATGCAGCACCATCTTAACGGAGACCAGATTGCCGCCCAGTTCATCATGAATTTCGCGTGCAAGCTGCTTTCTTTGCTGCTCTTTAATCTGTTCGATATGGGCATACAATTTCTTCAGGCGCAATCGATTGAGTACCAATTCCTGCTCGGATTTAATCCGTTCCTTCACTTCGCGTTTCATCATGAAGGCCCAGATCGCGGCGGCCAGTAGAAACAAAACCAGAACCGCCATCACAAAAAAATAGGTTTTTCTGGCGACTTGTTCACGGGTTTGAATCACCATTTCCTTTGGCAGCCATTTCGTATAGATATTGGCCAGCGTTTGGTCATTTTGCATTGATTCGAGGGCGGCATTGATTTCCGTCAGGAGCGCGGTGTTGCCCTTTTTGACCGCAATCGCCGATCGCATCACGGAGACCGGCTTGCCGGTGATGTGAATATTGCCGATATTATTTTCTGCCAGGGTAAAGCTGCCAACCCATGAATCGGTCAATATTGCATCGAGTTTGCCTGCCTTTAAAAGCTGAAAATCTTCAACCAGCGTACGTTGCGACGTCACTGCCTGGATGTTTGGCTCGGTTTCCAAAATAAAGGCCGCCCGGGAGCCGGCAGTAACCCCGACACGCTTTCCATGCAAATCTGCAAGGCTTGAGATACCCAATTGATCTACCCGAACGAAAATAACGGTTTGTGATTCAAAACTGGGGATGTTAATCGGAATGGAGAAATCAAAATTTTTCTTGCGTTCTTCGGAGATGATCATCGGTCCGATCGCGTCAATTTTGTCTTGTTGTGTCAAAGTGACCGCGCGACTCCACGGCATGAGACGGATGTCGACAGGTCGACCCATGCGATGTTCGAGAGCGTGGACGACGTCAATCATCATGCCGGTTGGCGTACCGTTTTCGAGGTAGGTGAGCGGCGGAAAATCTTCATTGCCGGCAAAAATAAGCGACCGATTTTCGTCGGCCTGTGCATGACCGACAAACAGCAGCGCTGAAATTATTCCGGCGAAGACGATGGTGCGGATTGAAAATAAATTGACACAGGCAGGCAGGTTCTCGGTCTTGTTCATTATTTGGTATTAACCCACAATTTTAGTTTTATAGGGCCTGCTGTTCTACTCATTTCCAATCGTCAATGGACCTTATAGGTTAGCTGCCTGGACCTTGTCGGCATCATTCGATCAGTTGATTCTTGATCGCATAGTGCGTCAGTTCGGCATTGTTTTTCAGCTTCATTTTGATCAGCACGCGTGAGCGATATTCGCTGATGGTTTTGACTGACAGCGACAGTTCTTTGGCAATATCGCTGACTGCCTTGCCCGACGCAATCATGGTCATGGTCTGGTATTCGCGGTCGGACAGGGTTTCATGCAGTGTGACCTGATGTTCGTCATCGATATGATTGGCCAGTTCCTGTGCAACGGAAGCGTTGATGTATTTCAGTCCCATTGAAACCTGCCGGATCGCGCTGACCAGTTCCTTGGGGGCGCTCTGTTTGTTGAGGTAGCCGGATGCGCCGGCTTTCAGCGCGCGGATCGCATACTGATCTTCCGGGTGCATCGACAGCATGACCACGGAAATGCCCGGATGTTCTTTCTTGATCTGTTTCAGCACCTCGATGCCGCTTTTGTCGGGCATCGAAATGTCGAGCAGCAGCACGTTAAATTCATGTTCGCGACACATTTTAATCGTATCCAGACCGCATTCGGCTTCGCCGCGCACCACGATATCTTTGGTATCGGCAAGAATTTGCTTCAAACCTTCTCTGACAATGGCATGGTCGTCGGCAATGATGACTTCAATGATGGCGTTTTCTTTCATTCAGTTCTCTTCAATTAAATTTTCACAATGTCAGTTTAATTCTCACAACAGCGAAAGCTGATCACTTTGCGGCTCTTCCGGTTCCACTTCAACGACTTTGGGCTGGTGCGCGAGCGGAATTTTGATGGCAATGACACAGCCGTTATCCGGCTGCGAATCAATCAGGATAGTACCGCCGATTTCCTTGCAACGTTCTGCCATACCCAGCAGGCCGAACGAATTCGGTTTGTTGGTATGGTCGGATTTCAGTCCGCAACCATTGTCGGCAATGGTCAGGCTGATACTGGTGCGGGTATAAATAATTGCCAGACTGGCATACGTGGCATGGGAGTGTTTGGCGATATTGGTCAAGGCTTCCTGGACCATCCTGAAGATCGCAGTGGCATGGTCGGCCGACAGGGCAATATCGGACTTGTTGGTCGAGAATGAGCAGCGGATGTTGTATTGCTTTTCAAATTCCTTGATCTGCCAGTCGAGTGCCGGGATGATACCCAGATCCAGCACGCCGGGACGCAGGTCGCGCGCGATGCGGTGACCGGCCTCGATGGTGCGGTCAATCAGGGTGTCGACATAATGGGTTTTTTCCGCGAGCCAGGGTTGATCTTCCGGCAGGCGGTTTTCCAGCGTATGCAGAATCATTTTGATGGCAACCAGATTGCCGCCCATTTCATCGTGAATCTCACGGGCTATGCGCATGCGCTCCTGCTCCTTGATGCGTTCAATATGGGCCGACAGTTCAGTCAGACGCTGGCGATACAGATGCAGTTCCACGTCAATCAGTTTTCTGGGTGTGATGTCGGTGATAATACCTTCCCAGATGATGCTCTGGTCGTCGAGCTGGCGTGGCACGGCGCGTAAATGCACCCATTTGATTTCGTTCCACTGCTCGACCCAGATCCGGCCTTCCCATTGCCAGTGCGACTGCATCTGCGCCGATTCATGCATGCTTTCATGATACGATGCGCGGTCTTCCGGAAGGATCAGGTCGATAAATTTATCCGGATTGAAATACAGTGTTTCGGGCATGATCCCGAGCATGCTTTCACAGTTGGCACTCAAGAACAGGTAGTGGGTCGAACCATCCAGGTTCAGCGAAAATTGCAGGATTACACCGGGTAGATTGGCGACGATGGCCGAAGCACGCTGATCACTTTCTGAATGGGCTTCAATCGCACGCTGCTGAAAACTCAGGTCCTTGCCCACGATAACGAGAACGTCCTGACCTTCGATCGAATCTTTAAGAATATGCAGCAGCAGGGCGTATTGGGTGCCGTTTTTGCAGGTGTGGCGGGTACTGATGGATATTTTTTGTTGGTGATCGCTCAGCAGCGGTTCCATTTGACGCTGCCATTCAAGCTGAGTAAAGTCACGTGCCAGTTGCCATGGACGCATCTGCTGCAACTCAAGAAAGGTGTAGCCCAACCGGTCCTGCGCCATTTGATTGACTTTGGAGTAGGTTGAGGTTGCCGCGTCAATGATGTAAATTTCATTGAAACAGCCTTCGATTACCTTGTTGAGCAGACTTTTTTTAATCATTGTTGCTTCTCATGTTTTACACGCACCCATCCAATGAAATATTGCCGACAGAGATCATGCTATAAATTAACATACTAATCAAAGGCTTTGTAGAGTCATTCCACTTTTTGCAGCAAAAGGAAACACCAGCATGACATCCCCGACCCAGGACGACGATGAGGAACAGACATCGGCCCAACTGCAGATTCCGCCAGGTGCCAAAAATTACATCACGATCCAGGGCTACGAGGCGATGAAACAGGAATTGCTGCATCTGATTGATGAAGCACGTCCGGAAGTAGTGCGGATTGTTTCCTGGGCCGCCTCCAACGGCGACCGTTCCGAAAACGGTGATTATATTTACGGAAAACGGCGCCTGCGCGAGATTGACCGCAGGATCCGGTTTCTTACGAAGCGCCTCGATCTGGCCGAGGTGGTTGATCCGCGTATCCACCATGGCACCGATCAGGTATTTTTCGGTGCAACCGTCCGCTACGAAACGCAACTGGGTGTCGAGCATCAGGTCACCATCGTCGGCGTGGATGAATTTGATCCGCTGCGTGGCAAAATCAGCTGGGTGTCTCCGGTGGCACGCGCCCTGAACAAGGCGCACGAGGGCGACACGGTTCGATTGCAGACCCCCTCCGGAATTGATGAACTGACATTACTCGAGGTGACTTACCCGGCATAGTTTTTAAACAACACATTCAACATATTTTCCGCAGTGCGGCATCAATCGATGCAAACTTGACATTCCTCAATCAACTGCGCTGATGCTGGATTAGGATGAACCAACGGACCCTTTCGTCCTGCTTGATTTGTCTCTATCACCCGGATCCGGTCTATGAACAGCAGCAGTCCCGCAGCCAATACCCATCCTGCCATCGTGGCCAGCAGCCTGACTAAATGGTTCGGCGAAGGCGATACCCATAAAGTCTCGGTCGACAATGTTGAATTTGTCGCCAATTTTGGCGAGATGTTGTTTATCGTTGGTCCGTCCGGCAGTGGCAAGACCACATTGCTGAGCATGATTTCAGGCATCCTGCGCCCGAATCAGGGCAAGGTGCTGGTCAAAGGTGTCGATATCTGGAGCATGGACAATGATCAGCTTGCCGATTTTCGCCTCAACACAGTGGGTTTTGTGTTTCAGGATTTTCATCTGTTCCCGCGCCTGACCAGTGCAGAAAACGTCGCAATTCCATTGATTATCAAGCAGCAGGACTGGGATGATTCCCTACGCGAAGCCGAAAAATATCTGGATATCGTCGGACTGAAAGGGCGCGGCGCGCTGTTGCCGGTCAAGCTGTCCGGTGGTGAACAGCAGCGGGTGGCCATCGCCCGCGCCATCGTCAGCAGTCCTGAAATTCTGATTCTGGACGAGCCGACCGCGTCACTCGATGGCGATACCGGCAAAATGATCATCGCCTTTGTCAAAGAAAAAATTTTGAATGAAAAGCGCTGCATCGTGATTGTGACCCACGATGCGCGCATCAACGAATTCGCCGACCGGATTATCCACATGGAAGACGGCCACATTTCCGAAGCACAGGGAGGGACCGAATGAGAAACCGGATCATCATTATCCTTGCCGCGCTGGGCATACTGGGCGGTCTGATCAGTGCCTTTATCCTTGGGCAGCATAAAGCAGCCCAGCCACCGGTATTCAAGCCGGTCAGCAGTCCGTATGTCAGCGCCATTTATGCGAATGGCATGATCGAGAGCGAACAGGGTTCCGGAGAAAATATCAATCTGTATCCGGACGTGTCCGGTACGGTCACCCGGATACTGGTGCATGAAGGTCAGGCGGTCAAAGCTGGCATGGTACTGCTGCAGCTGGATGATACGGTGCAGAAAGCGACGACCAGACAACTGCAAAAGCAGGCCGAGGCCGCGCACAGCCTGCTGCAGGAGCTGAAAGCCGAACCGCGCCGTGAAAATCTTGCCGTCGCCGAAGCACAGGTCGAGCAGGCCAGATCCAATCTGGTGATTGTGCAGGATCAGTACGACAAACGACTGGCATCCTGGCAATTGGATGCCAGATCGATCAGCAAAGATGCCCTTGATAACGCCAAAAATGCCCGTGATCAGGCTGAGGCTGGCTTATCACTGGCGCAGAAGCAACTGGAACTGGTGCGCGCCGGGGCATGGAGCTACGACGTAAAAAGTCAGCAAAGTCAGTACGAGGCAGCCCGGCAGGCCGCCAGCGCATCCGAAGCATTGCTGGCCAAATACACGATGCGCGCCCAGATTGATGGTGAGGTACTGGCTGTAAATGCAGCGCGCGGTGGCTACATCTCCCCGCAGGGTGCCTACGATGCGTATTCACAGGGCGTGCTCCCGGCAGTTGTCATGAGCAGTGCGCAGACCTATCTGTCGGTGCGTTGTTTTGTCGATGAGATTCTGGTTGCGCGACTGCCGGCACCGGATCAGATCCGGGCCGAGATGACGATACGCGGCACCAGCCAGAAAATCGCACTGGAATTTGTGCGGATTCAGCCGCTGGTTTCACCCAAGCTGGAACTGTCCAACCAGCGTCAGGAAAAAGTGGATCTGCGCGTCTTGCCGGTGCTGTTTCGGTTTGCCAAAAAAGATCTGAAAGCGGTGTATCCGGGCCAACAGGTGGACGTCTACATAGGATCAAAATGATGGGCTCGCACAAGGCTACCATTCCAAACCACCCTCGGTTGCGCGGTCTCGGACTGAGTGTGGTGGCGTCTCTGGCCCTGTGTTCCTGTGCTCTGGGCCCCGATTTTGTCAAGCCTGACCAGCCCCCGGTCCGCACCTATTTGCCAGCGAGTGTATCGCTTTCCGGCAGTAAGCCGGCGGGGCAAAGTCTGGTCAGCGGTAAACAAGTGCCGAACCAGTGGTGGCGACTGTTTCAGTCCGCGCAGCTCGATGATGTGATGCAGGAGGCACTGGCCCACAATGCCACGCTCGAAGCTGCCTTGGCCAGTTTGCAGCAAAGTCAGCACAATCTGCAGGCCGGCTATGGCATCTTCTTCCCGCAGATCGGCATGAACATGGCTGCCAGCCGGGAACGAACAGCGCCCATTGCTCAGGGCCTGAAGACCCCGTCGAATATCTTCAACGTGGTGACCCTCAGTGCCGGTATCAGTTATGACCTCGATCTGTTCGGCGGTGAACGCCGCGCAGTGGAAGCTCTTGCTGCGCAGGTGGACTCTGCCCGTTTCGCCGGCAAGGCTGCCTATGTGACATTGTCCGCCAATGTGGTCAATGCGGTCATTGCGCGTGCCGCATATGCGGTACAACTGCGCGCAACCGAACAATTATGGCAGTTGTTGCAGCAGCAGTTGGCTGCCGTTCAGGCACAGGTCAAATCCGGTACGGTGGCCTATACCGCGGAGTTAGCCCTGCGCACGCAGATCTCGAGCGCAGAGGCGTCGTTGGCCAATCTGAAACAGCAGGTCAGCCAGTCAGAAAATCTGCTTGCGACACTGCAAGGCAGATTCCCGGCCCAATCAACATTGCCAATGCCGGAACTGGATCAGCTCAGCCTGCCGGACGAACTGCCGTTGACTCTGCCGTCCGAACTGGTGCAGCAGCGTCCTGACATCATGCAGGCACAGGCACAGTTGCATGTGGCCAGCGCCAATATCGGCGTGGCCACCGCGGCCCTGTTCCCGCGCATCAGTCTGACTGGCAATGCAGGACAGACCGGCACCAGTCTGGCCAATCTGCAGGATGCCAATGGCCGCTTCTGGAGTGTCGGACCTTCGGTGGTGATTCCCGTTTTCGAAGGCGGCACCCAGTGGTTCCAGCGCGAGGCAGCCAAGGATGCATTTCAGGTAGCGCAGGCCGGATACCGTCAAACCGTGCTGAGTGCATTTGCGCAGGTGGCTACCGTTCTACAGGCATTGCGGCACGACAGCGATGCCTGGCGGGCGCAGCAGGATGCTTTGGGCTATGCCGGCGCGGCACTGCAGTCGGCCACGGCCGGATTTAACAGTGGAATCAATTCCTATCTGGATGTGCTGGTCGCCGATGTGCTGTTTCATCAAGCCATGCTGGCAGCGATTCAGGCCAACGCGCAACGTCATCAGGATACCGTTGCGCTGTATGCGGCGCTGGGAGGTGGATGGTGGGCCGGCGCTGCGGAGTCGCAGCCATGAAGCATTTCGGGATACTGCGTATCGGGTTCAAGTTGCTGGTCAACGACAAGCCGAAATTTACCGCGCTGCTGATCGGCATTACCTTTGCGGTATTTCTGATGGTGCAGATGCTGGCCATGTTTTCAGGAATTCTGAATCGGGCCCACTCCACGGTGACCAATATTGCGGCAAAAATCTGGATCATGGATCCGGCCGTCACGACACCGACCAGTTCGGTGCCGCTGCCGGATTATCTGCTGGACGCGGTTCGCAGCATGGATGGCGTCAGTTACGCGGTTCCTTTGTTTGTCGGTGGAGCGCAGTTAAAGCTGGACAGCGGAAAAATTCAGTCAGTGAGCGTTGTCGGGCTGGATGACAACAGTCTGTTTGGCCGGCCCGACCTGTTGGAGGGCAATATTCAGGATATATTTGCCGACAACTCTTTCATCGTGGTCAAGGACAGTGAATTTCCCAAACTGGAAAATCCGCATATCGGTCTGTCATTTGAACTCAATGACCATCGCGGCGTTATAGTCGGTATTGCCGCGGTCAATTCAAATGGACTCAACGGTACGCCAACCCTGTACACGACCTTCAACCGTGCCATCCAGTACCTGCCGACGACGCGTTATAACATGTCATATGTATTGGCCGAGGCGAAATCGCCCGCCGATATTCCTCTGATCGAAGCCAAAGTGGCAAAACTCGGTTATGTGGCGCGCACAGATCAGGAATTCAATCAATATGTCTCTGATTACTACACGTATCAGACCGGCGTTGGGACCAATATTTTGCTGATGACGGTAATCAGTTTTATTGTCGGACTGTCGATCTCCGGTCAGACCTTTTACACCTTCATTCTTGAAAATCTGGACAAGTTTGGTGCATTGAAAGCCATCGGCACCAAGGGACGGGATCTGGTTATCATGATTCTGTTCATGGCGACCTTTACCGCGCTGACCGGTTACGGGTTGGGCATTGGCCTGGTGACACTGGTGATCAGCCTCGCCCGTTACAACATTCCCAATTACGCTGCCATGATTACCTTCGGCAATCTCGGTTTTGCGTTTGGCATGGTTGTCATTATTGCCGGCATTTCCAGCTATGTCGGCGTACGCAAGGTGTTGAAAATCGAACCATTTGATATTTTCAGGGGGTGAGCATGGAACAAATACTGTGGACTGAACAACTGTCACTGCATGTGCCGCAGATTGATGAATCTCATAAAAAATTTCTCGAGCAGTTGGCCGCGGTGGCCAATTCGCCGGACGAAAAGTTGGGTGAGGCGCTGTTTGCGCTGATCAAGGATATGGAGCAGGATTTCAAGATAGAAGAAGCCATCATGGAAAAGATCAATTATCCCGATATCCGGACCCACCGCGAACAGCATGCGCGGGTATTGAGTTCCTTCCATCAGGTGGTACCGGATGTGTTGCAGGGAAAATTCGAGTCGGCCCATCATGTGCTGGATCTGCTGCCCTCCTGGCTGGTGCTGCATATCAACACCATGGATAAAGCGTTGGTGCTGTACATGCAGCAGAGCTGACAATTATTCGGCAAAAATGTTGCCGATTAAATTTCTGAGCCACTGATTGCCTTGATCCTGGTTATACCTGCGATGCCAGAAAATGTTGGTTTGCAGCTCCGGTAACCTTAACGGCGCAGGGCGGTACACCAGTTTAAAAGGCTGCGCGGCGCTTTCAGCCAGTTTTTGCGGTATCGTCACCAACAGATCGCTGTTGGCAATGATGTAGGGTACCGACGTAAAATGCGGCACGCTGAATTTGACCTGCTGGATTACACCGGCCTTTTCAAGATCCTGATTGATACGGTCGTAGGGACTTTCGCTGGAATTGACCATCAGATGTTGTGCCGACAGATAGCGTTTCAGTGTCAGGGTGGCGCCTGCCAGCGCATGGGTCTCGCGCATGAGTACCACATACGGCTGTTTAAACAGCCGGCGCTGAAACAGGGCATCCGAGACTTCCCGGAACGCGCCGATGGCGATATCGATGCGACCTGATCCCATCTCCGACATCAGATCCAGCCGCGCTGTCCGTTCTGTACTGATTCTGACCTGCGGTGCCAACGCGGCGCAGTGCTGAATCAAACGCGGCATGAAATGCAGTTCGGCCACATCGGTCAGCGCAATCGTGAATTTGCGTTTGCTGATGGCCGGATCGAACTTTTCCTGCACGTTCATGGCCTCGGTCAACCCGTTGAGTGCCAACCGGATCGGCTCAGCCAGCCGTTCGGCCAACGGTGTGGGTTGCATGCCATCTTTGGTACGCACAAATAGCGGATCATCAAAGGTGCGGCGCAGACGTGCCAGTGCATTGCTGACTGCCGGCTGGGACAGGTTCAGACGTTTGGCAACGCTGGAAATCTGCTGTTCCTGAAATACTTCATTGAATACGACCAGCAGATTTAAATCCATAGTGCGCGGATCGAGCATGGCTGCCTCCAGTATTATTGATTTTGTGAATGGAGTGTATTTTACTATTTCCAATGTAAAAGTGGCAGAATGCACCAAAACAGCGCTCAATTCAGGAGAACCTGCCCATGCAACTGCACTATCAAACCGGATTCGGAAATGAATTCGCTACAGAAGCGCTGCCGGGCGCCTTGCCGGTCGGTCAGAATTCCCC
>Ga0075019_10001800_pt1 | contig 12199 bp, 12 predicted proteins | sample ColStrG_CSR_2013_FD_71473 | JGI IMG/M metagenome (GOLD analysis project Ga0075019, IMG submission 71473) | Freshwater sediment microbial communities in response to fracking from Pennsylvania, USA - Cold Stream Run_MetaG_CSR_2013 | ecosystem: Environmental > Aquatic > Freshwater > Creek >...
GGAAACCCGGTAGCCAGCAGGCTTTCGCTCAAGGCGGTAATGGGCGACACGCGGATTTCTGTATCGTTGCAATAGGCGCGTCCGTTTTCAATAGCATGAAAGCATTCACTATGCACCACCTCGTGCACGACGCCCATCACCAGTTTGCTGTCGCGGCGCAAGCCAATGCTGATGGCAAAAATTGGAAGGCCATGCAGAAAATTGGTCGTACCATCGAGCGGGTCGATGATCCACTCGTAGCCGTTCTCGCCCTTCAACGCAGTTCCTTCTTCGGCCAGGATTCCCGAACCCGGTATGATTGCACGGAGGGCCTTAACCAGCTGTTTCTCGGATTCTTTATCGACGTAAGAAACCAAATTCGTAAAAGAATCTTTTTGCTCGATTCGCGAGCGGTCGAAATGGGCGCGCTCGGTGCGAATAAAAGAAGCCACTTCATCGCACACCGCCATCACTTGTTTTTCAATACCTGCTAAATCCATGGCGTTACAATTATTATTCGTCAGCCAAGATAACGTTTTGGCGGGAAAAAAGATTTAACCTATTGGTCGGCACTCACGTCGCGGGATTTACCACTGACCACCAACACGATTTCGCCCTTTACGTCCTTCGCGGCGAAGTGTGCGAGCACGGTTTCAAGTTTTCCGGTCACTGTTTCTTCGTGCAGTTTGGTCAATTCACGCGATACGGACACGAGCCGGTCCGAGCCAAAAAAAACGCGCATCTGCTCTAAGGTCTTGATCAGCCGATGGGGTGATTCATACAAGATGATGGTCCGCGGTTCTTCGGCCAACGCACTCAGGATGGTTTGCCTTCCCTTTTTGTGGGGTAGGAAGCCTTCAAACACAAACCGATCAGTGGGAAACCCCGACTTCACGAGGGCGGGGACAAAAGCTGTTGGCCCGGGCAGGCAATCGACTACGATGTCATTTTTCAGGCATTCCCGCACCAACAAAAATCCAGGGTCGGAGATGCCAGGTGTACCGGCATCGCTTACCAGCGCCATCATCTCACCGGCGATGAGTCTCCTGACCAACGATTGCAGCGCCTGGTGCTCGTTGAAAATATGAAAAGACTGCAGTGGTTTTGAAATTTGGTAATGGCGCAGCAGCACCCCCGATGTGCGGGTATCTTCTGCCAGGATCACGTCCACCGATTTCAGGATATCCAGCGCACGGAATGTAATATCGGCGAGATTTCCGATCGGCGTTGGCACCACATACAAAGAAGGCCTTCGACGCTCCATCACAACAGCCCGTCAATGGCGCGAGCGAGTTCGCGATCTTTGTCCGTGACGACGTCGCCGGCGTCGTGCGTCGAGAGTTCGATGTGCACGGTATTGTAGACATTGGTCCACAGCGGATGGTGGTTCATTTTTTCGGCACAAAGGGCCACCCGTGTCATGAATGCAAAGGCTTCAGAAAAGTCCTTGAATACAAATGACTTCTTCAACCGGTTTTGTTGTTCCAACCATTCCATGGTAATGTGGGTTTGCTATTGAAAGGTACGGCAAAGCGCACGAAAATGAAACTACAGTGCGATGACGCCCGCGATCCCTGATGCCTGCCGGTATACCTCGATAACCGCCTCGCTGCCAGGCATCATCATCTGCAGTGTGACGCTCACAAAATTTCCGTTTTTTGAGTTCTTTTCGCGCGACTCGTGCAAGGGAAAAAGTTGCTTGACCTCCGTCACTTTATCTTTTGGCACGATGAATTTGAATGTATACAACGCCGGCCAGGTGTAATACTGATCTAACTTTTCGCGCAACGACGACGCCCAATCTGCTTCCATCACTCGTGACTTAAAAAAAAAGGCCGTTTCCGGCCTTTCTACATTAATAAAATTTGTAACGTTTGTCTTTGATGGCCGACCCGTCTTTGATCGCCTCGGCAATGTTCAGGCCGCTGCGGTTGTTGAGGTTCTTCAGCAACTCATTTTTAAACATCGCATAGTCGCCCACTTCGGGGGCAATCGTTTTATGTTGCAACTCCACCACCAGCACACCATTTTCGCCGGCAAAAGGTGCTGTACGTTTTCCGTCCGCCAACGAGAACGCGCGCCCCACGGCAGCGGGATCATTACCTGCGCCAGGCAACGAATTGCTGTTCAATTTCAGATCGTTGGAGGTGTTGACCACGGCGTCGGTGCCAAATGCTTTGGCCATCTCGTCCAGGGTGCCTTTTGACGAAGTCAATTTCTCGATGATCTTTTTAGCTTTCGCCAAATTTCTCACAGCCGGCGTGATTTCATTCTTGACGGCCTCAAATGTGCGGTAGCCTTCTTCCGTTTCACCTTTCATCACGGCCACGACGTAACTGTCTTCCAGGTCAAACACATCCGAAACTTTGCCCAGGCTGCCGTCGCGAAACAGCCACGTGATCATTTTACGCGCATCGCCCAGGTTGCCAACACGCTGATCGTTTGTGCCCAAATCATTGGCCTCAAGCACATTCAATTTTTCCTTACCTGCTTTCTCTTTGAAGGCATCTACACCTGACAATCCAGACGCAAAATTTTGAGCTTTCAAGAAAGCTGCGTTGTGCGTTTCGTCACTGGGTGAAATTTTCAGTTCGATAGTGGCGACCGTGTACGCCGAATTGTCTTTCAACGCTGTCACATCGATGATGTGATAGCCAAATTGGGTTTCTACCAACGTGGGCAGCACGCCCGTCTTTTTAGCATTGAAAACGGCAGACTGAAAGGGCTTCACCATTTGTCCTGATGTAAAATAGCCCAGGTCGCCACCGCGGGAGGCGGTACCGTCGGTGCCAAATTCGCGCGCCTTGGCGGCAAAGTCTGCACCACCCTTGATTTCATTCAAAATTTTTGTGGCCTTCTCGCGGGCAATTTTCTTTTTCGCGTCCGTTTCGTCGTCCCAACGAATCAAGATATGAGATGCCTTCGCGGTGTAGATGGTATCGGTGCCCACCTTAACGACTTTGATAATCTTGTAATTTCCATCGCTGAGAAACGGACCAACTACGTTGCCCGTCACCAGTTTATCTTTGGTGATATCCGCCGGCAGGGTGGCGACTGTATACTTGGCGTAAGGCTTTTGTCCTTCGGTGTTGGTGACGGCAAAGAGCGAATCGTCGGCTACGGTTTTGAAGTCGGCAGCCATTTTATCGGCATCCTTGCGGATTTTTGCTGAGTCTTCGGCTGACGGAACAACGGGGAAAGACACATAATTAAGACTCCGGGTGTATTTGGCCTTATAGCGCTCCTTGTTTTTGTTGTAGTAATCTTTCAGATCGCCATCTTCGACTTTTACTGCCGAATCGCTGACGGCAAAAAAAGGAACAAACAGCAGTTTCACCTCGGCCACATCATTTTGGTTGTGGTAGTCGCGCTCAGCCTCCGCAGCCGTGACGTAATTGGTCTTGATAAGCAGGTTTTCATACTTGATACGCTCCCGCCCGAGGCCCAAATCTTTTTTGAAAAGGTCCCAGCGGTACTTGCTCTCGGCCCATTGCTGGTACATCTGCGGGTTGGTGGGCGGCGGGGTGTTAAAATTATTTAAAAACTGGATGACGCGTTTGCGGTCGAAGTTGCCGGCCGAGTCAGAAAATGATTGCTTGACATTGGGATCTACATTTTTGCCTTGCACCATGTCCCAGATCTCGTCCGTGGTCACTTTCACGCCTACTTTCTCAAACTGACTACGGATGGCATATTTCAGAATCAGGAGCTCCCATGCTTGGTTTTGCAGGGTCGGACGCTCTTTTTCTCCGGGTTGGCGGTTGAACGAAAGGGCGTAGTTGTTTTCGCGCTCTTGCACTTCCGATTGGTATTCGTCGCGCGAAATGCTGGTTCCGCCAATCTCGCCGATGTTATTTTGATTTCCGCCAAAAACGGACCGCGGTCCATTTCCAAACAAATCGCTTCCTACGATAAAAGCGCCCATGGCAAGGGCAACAAAACCCACCACAAATTTGGTCATCTTCGTTCTAAGCGTACTAATCAAGGCCATAAGTCAGCGTATAAAATTTTAAAAGTTGGTCACTCATTGAAACCGGTTTTTGGCCGGTTTACCCTAAAAAAGGACTGCAAATTTAAACGGATATTGGTATTCGCCAAAGCGATTGAAGAATAATAAACCGATTGCGAATCAGTAAGTTAGCGGGTTAACCGGCGCCGTTGTCTTTATCCCACACGAGCTTGACGGTGTCGATTCGTTTTTTTTCGGTTTTTTGGATGACAAACGTAAAGGGGGAGATGACGATCGTTTCTCCCGATTTAGGGAAATCCTCGGTATAGGCCAGTATCAGGCCACCAAGGGTCTCATATTCGCCAATGGGCAGGTTCAGTCCAAAATGATCATTCAGGTAGTCTACTTCCAGGCGGGCGCTAAGCAAGAATGTGTGCTCGTCAATTTTTTGTTCGATGAGGTCGTCGTTGTCGTGTTCGTCTTCGATTTCGCCGAAGATCTCTTCGATGAGGTCTTCCATGCTCACGATGCCGGACGTGCCGCCGAATTCGTCGAGTACGACGGCCATACTTTTTCGTTCCTTGATCAGTTGCACCATCAGGTCGTTGGCCATGGTGGTCTCCTGAGTCACAATGAGGGAAGTCAGGATGTCTTCAATTCTTGTGGGCTTTTTAAATAGTGCCGCCGAGTGGCAGTAGCCGATCAGGTCGTCGATGGTGTCGCGGTAGACCAGGATTTTCGAATGGCCGCTGTCTACAAACATGTCCTTCAGGCGGGCGATCCCTTCATCAATGCCGACGGCAGAAATCTCCATGCGGGGAATCATGCAATCCCGCACTCTTACAGTTTTAAACTCCAGCGCGTTGTGGAGGATTTTCTTGTCAAGTTCAATTTCTTCATTCTCGTGCCGCACCTTCATCATGTTCTTGAGGTAGTTGTTCAGATCGATCAGCCCGAAGACCGGCTTTTCCTCTGAGTAGGGAATCCCGAGCAGGCGCGTGATCACCACCTTAGACAAGCCGACAATGGTGGATGTGAGGGGAAAGAGAATCCAGTAGACGATGTTGAAAGGAACGGCCAATGTGGCCAAAATCCAGTTGGGGTTGATCAAGAAAAGGCTCTTGGGTAAAAACTCGGCCGTAAACAAAATAATCAACGTGGACGTGACTGTCTCTAGCGTGAGGCGCACGACTTCGTCCTGCAATTGGGGTGGCAAATAATCCAGCAATGGATCGATGAGCTGCGCCATGAAAATACCGAACAGGACCACGGTGACCGTATTGCCGATGAGCGTCGTGCCGATGAAAGCAGATGGGTTCTTCAAAAACTTCGCCATGATCACGCCCCACGCCTTGCCTTGCTTGCCTTGCAATTCGATCTGAAGCTTGTTGGACGCCAGGAAGGCAATCTCAATCCCGGAAAAGAAAAAGGAAAATATCAGAGACGTCAGGATGTACGGCAGCAGACTGGTGTCGATGATCATTTTTTCTTGCGATAGAGGTAAAGAAAAAAGAAGGCCACCGACAACATCACCGCCCAGTAGCCTTTGCTGGGACCGAGTGTCATCATTTCGTTAATCCCTATGATCAGAAATACCACCGCCAGGGACAGCAGCAGCACATCGCTAAGTTTTGTCATGTCAAAATACAAAGATAGCAGGAATGGCAAATTGGCGGGCTATTCATCCTTTACTTCCACCAGCCCGTTGGGGTTCTTGATGGTGTAGTGCGACAAATCCTGGTCAGCCAGCAGCCCGGTTCCATAGATCACATCTTGTTGGTCGGTGATGGTCACAAACTTGTCTGTGAATATCTTTTTTGTTGCCGGCATCCAAAAAAGTTCTTCCGAGTTCAATTGCTGTCCTTTTTCCAGGTTCACGACCTCCACTTTGCCGCGGCCGCGCCATTTATTCTCCTTCTTAAAGTAGTAGGCCTCGTTGGCCCGCAACGTCGACGTCATTTTTCCGGCTTCGTTATAAAATTCCAAATAAATTCCCTCGGGAAATTCGCGGTCGCCACTTTGAAATTCATTTACCTTCTTGGCCTGAAGAATGGTTTTGATCTTTTCCCGCTCGGTATAGTGCATGGTGATGTTTTCCGCCTGCTGCAGCGGCCCGGTATACACCACCGGCTTGGGTGCTTGCTTGGCCGTGCAACCGGCCAACAGCAGCAGACCAAGGGCCCACAGGACCCGGCTTTTAAATAGTGGATTCGGATTCGTCGTCATTAAATAAAGAAGGCCGGCATATGCCAGCCTTCTGCAACATTCATGCTAGTTTCTATTCCTTTCTGGCTTTCACGGTGACGGTTTCGTCAATCCAGCAGGCCAGCTTCTTGGTTTCACCCGCTTTCCAGTTGGCTTTCACCAAATCTGCTGCGGTAGGATATTTCGCGAGGGTTTGCTCCATTTTTTGGCGGTTGCCCGATTTCAAGTACTGCTGGAAGGCGGCGATGTAAATCAACTTTTCTTCTGCCGACCCGGGCGCTTTCGAGCAATCTTCAGTCGACGACACATACAGGTCACCAATCCGTTCGTAGGCATCTTTGCTGGCAGGATCTACTACGAGGGCCTGTTTGTAAAGGTCGCGAGCGGCTGCTTTGTTTCCTTTTTGATATTCCATATCGCCCTTCAGTAACTCCACCCAAGATTTTTCGGCGGGGGTTTTGGCCAAACCCTGAACCTCGGTAATGAGGGCCGTGCCCTTGTCAAAATTTTTGGCCTGGATGTAGGCAATGCCCAATTCTTTGGCAACGGCAAATCCCGGCGCGGCTTTGTGCACGGTCTCAGCGGCCTCAAACCAGGTGGGACTGTAGGCACAATTGCCGTCTGCCACCACTTCAAACAACCGCTTGGCCAATCGGACGTCGGTAGGGTTTGCCTTGTAAGGTCCGTCGAGGTATTTAGTCACAAAGTCGCAATCCATCTTCACCATTTTGGGCAAACGGCCATCGATGTAGGTGTATACTTTGTTGTATTTTGAAATGTCGGCAGAGTTGTTCTGCTGCTGGGCTTTCTTCATTTTAGAGTCAATCACCTCCGACAGCTTGTTGTAGCGTTGCATGACCTGATCTACAGACAAATCAGAATTGAGGCGGATGGCGTCCATGTAACCAATAAGGTTGTTGTCGAGCACGTTGTTGCCACTCACCTCAAAGGTTTTGTCAAAAATTGCCAGCGACTCTGCCGCCTTGGCTTTATTGGTATTTAGGAATTTTCTGGCAGAATAGGCCTTGCGGTTGAGTACGTACTCTTCCTCTCCGCAGTTCTTGATGCGTAAATCGTAGATAATGAACAGCGAGTCGATATAGTTTTCTTTCGTACCGGGATCCTGCTCCTTTTCGGCAAGGTTATCATAGGTTTCCAGGGCCGCAACATACAAGTCAGAGTGCCACTGGGGTGCGTTGGCAATCATCCACTGAATTCCTGGGACGGCAGCTTTGTAATTTTGTTCTTTAACGGCAGCCTTGAAGGCGTCCACATGTTTTTCGGCAAGCGCCTGATCTTTGGGCCACTTGTAGTCATTGCACTGCGCCCAAGCACCCGCCGAAACACCGAAAGCCACTAAAGCTAAAAACACATTTTTCATCTGCATACGTTTAATTTTTAATCAAATTTTCGTTTAATGAACCACCTATCATTAAATGTGATCCCAAAATAAACCCTAAAATAGTTCTCAAGTATAAGATTTTTTGAAATTGTTCCTCTTTTTCCTGCCTTCAGCCCAATATCGACTGCCGACCACCCGCCACCCACCGGCAACGAGAGTCCAAACGTGGCACCAACGTCCGTCAACGGGTTGTTGTTGATCAGGTACGGTGACTTCTCAAAACTGGCACCCACCCGGTAGGTGATGCGGTTGAGATAGTTGGTAAAGTCTTGCACATCGGGGATATACTCCATGCCAACGCCTGACCGAAATCCTATTGTGGGCGTGCCCAATGAATTGGTGAAGCCATTGAACGTCCGATAATCCAGGTAGGTAAAATCTCCTCCAATCGTCCATTTATCAACCTTACCAAACGAAAGACCAACCCCGTAATTTTGAGGAATCAACATCTTGCTGCCCAGGTTATTGTCGACGGTTGCTGAGTCAATGATCGCACCCGAAATGCTATTGAGTTGGTAGCGCGAAAAATGCTGCGCATCCAGATTGGATTTCAGGCTGTACACCGCGCCGACCGCCACCCGGTAGTTGCCTTTGAAAAGGGAATCTTTATGAAACGAAACGCCACCCGTAAAGTTGAATCCATGAAAGTAATCCCGCACATAAACGGACGTGTTGGTGCCTATCGGATTGACATAGGGATTGACATCTTGCGTAATGATCGTACCAAACAAATAGGAAGCTTTCAGGCCCAGCGACAAATACTTATTTACGGCCACGCCATTCGACCAGGAAAACTGGTTGATTCCGCCTTTGCCGGTCTCATCCCGGTTGATGGCCGTGTTGCTTCCACTGGCCACATCGCTGAAAGAAATATTGTAATTGGTATGCGAATACGGGGTCAACGCGATTGAGGTCGTCCACCTCCCTGAGATAGCAGGCAGGGCTAGTGTCAGGTAGTTCAGGTTGCCGTTAAAAAAACTCTGGGTGGTGGTGCCGTCGGTGGCCTTTCGATTTTCAACCTGAATGCCTCCCTGAAACACCGTAACCTTGTTGAAAACGAGCAAGGCGGGGTTTTGGCTATTGATATAAGAGGAGCTCCAGTTGCTGATGCCGATGCCGCCCATTCCCTGATGTTGGGCGAGGGCCGGGCTGTACAGGTCGCCAATTCCGAATTTTGAGAACGGACTGGATGCAACTTGCCCCTTGGCGGAAACCGCAAGAAATAAGATGACCAGGACGACGGGGAATGCTCTTCTACTCAACTGCATTATAAAGCAAAATACGGTTCAAACCGCTCAACACGAGATCGGGGGCTGCAAATATGGTAGGTTTCAAGTTGTTTTCAAAAAACAAACTATCGCCCCCGCACAAAATCACACACAGATCAGGGTAAATGTGTCGATATTTAGAAATAGTCCCCTCCATTTCGGCTAGTAATCCATTTAAAACTCCACTTTGCATCGAATTTTCTGTCGAATTTCCAATCAGCTCCGCACGATCTTTCTTTTGAAGCCGCGGCAGCCGTTGCGTAAACGTATGCAGTGCCTCAAAACGGATATCGATGCCCGGCGAAATGGCGCCGCCCCAATAATTTCCGGCGGCATCCACAAAGTCGTAGGTCACGCACGTGCCGGCATCAATGACCAGCGTGTCGCGATCTGGAAAGTGCACACGCGCCCCACAAACTGCTGCCAGCCGATCCATCCCCAACGTATCAGGCGTCTGATAGCGTATCCGCACCGGCACCGGCAATTGATTTGTCATTAACCATTTTTTTTCGGCCGTGATCCAATTCAGCCATTCCCGTCCATCCCACGTCACTGAGCTTACGAGCGCCGCGTCAAAGGATGGATGCTTCAACAAAGCTTTTAGTTCTTCGGGGTCCGAAAAAGAATATTTTTTTTCCAGTCGGTCACCTGTAAAAAACGCTACTTTGATCAGCGTGTTACCTGCATCGATGACGGCATTCATCTTTTCATTTTGATTACTTTCGTAGCACCATTCACTGATGAAAAAAGAAAAAGTCCGTAAATATAAAATTATCGGCATGATGTCGGGCACCTCGCTCGACGGGCTCGATGTCGCTGTGTGCAATTTTTACCTGGCGAGAAAAAAATGGATTTTTTCAATCGAGGCGGCAAAGACCTACCCCTACCCTGCCACGTGGAAAAACCATCTGGCCACGGCCCATATGCTGCCCGCCGCTGAGTTGCAAGCACTGCACGCCCGGTACGGCGCCTGGCTTGGCACGCGTGCTAACGAATTTATTCGACAGCATTCATTGCAACACGTCGACCTGATTGCTTCGCACGGACACACGGTCTTTCATCAGCCCGAACGAGGCTTCACGTTTCAACTGGGCGATGGCAATGCCCTTCACGCAACCACCGGGTTGCCGGTTGCTTTTGATTTTCGGAGCCTTGACGTAGTTCGCGGCGGTGAAGGGGCGCCGCTGGTGCCACTGGGTGATCAACTGTTGTTTCCCGATTTTGACGCTTGCCTCAACCTGGGTGGTATCGCCAACATCTCCATGGACGTGCGAGGCGTACGCAAGGCATTCGACATTTGCTTTTGCAACATGGCCCTGAACTATTTGTCGGCCAAAGCAGGAAAAAGTTTTGACAAAAATGGTGCACTGGCACGACAAGGCCGTGTTCATCCGCGATTGTTGGAAAGGTTACAACGCCTGTATCGTGCACCCGGCAACCGACGGCCTTCGCTCGGGCGAGAAGGTTTCGAAAACACCCTTCAAATACTGTTGGACGACGACGCGATTACCATTCCTGATAAACTTCACACAGTCTGCGCATCGGTCGCACACGAAGTGCGCCGCGCACTCCCGGCCAGCCTCCGCGGCCGTCTGCTGGCAACGGGCGGCGGCGCGCTGAATTCATTTCTGATCGAAAGCATTCAATCCGAACTGCCACCTGCCGTCCAGCTGGTCGTTCCCGAAAAGGTCGTCGTGAATTTCAAGGAGGCACTGATATTTGCCTTCCTGGGACTGCGTCGCACACGCGGCGAAATCAACGTATTAAAAAGCGTGACCGGCGCCCAACGCGATTCTTGCGCCGGCGTTTTAATCGGGTAGATTTGCACCGCGAAATGACGGGAGATATGATGAAAAATCTGCTAGAGAAATTTGAAAACAAGCGACCTGAAATTGTCTTTGAATGGAAGGATGCCTTGACGGAAGCCGAGGGATGGGTAGTGATCAACTCCCTGCGTGGGGGAGCGGCCGGCGGCGGTACCCGCATGCGCAAAGGTCTAGATAAACGCGAGGTAGAATCGCTCGCCAAGACCATGGAAGTGAAATTTACCGTCTCCGGTCCTGCGATTGGTGGTGCCAAATCCGGCATCAACTTTGACCCGAACGATCCGCGCAAAGGCGAAGTGCTCCACCGGTGGTACCTGGCCGTGATGCCGCTGTTGAAATATTATTATGGCACCGGTGGCGACATGAACGTCGATGAAATTCACGAGGTAATTCCCCACACGGAAGATGTAGGTATCTGGCATCCGCAAGAAGGCGTCTTCACAGGCCACTTCAAACCAACCGAGCCCCAAAAGGTGAACCGCATCGGCCAGCTTCGCCAGGGTGTTGTCAAAATCATTGAAGACGCGCGCTACACCCCGTCGCTGGCAAAAAAATATACAGTAGCAGATATGTGCACAGGCTTTGGCGTAGCGCAAGCCGTGCGGCACTATTATGACCTGTGGGATGGTGCGCTACAGGGCAAACGAGTAGTCGTGCAGGGATGGGGCAACGTGGGCGCAGCCGCCGGCTTTTATCTGAGCCAAATGGGCGCAAAAGTCGTGGGCATTCTCACCCGCGAAGGCGGGCTCATCAACCAGGCCGGCTTCAGCCATGACGAGATTTGCGAACTGGTCGTCAACCGAGATGGCAACAAACTGGTGACCGAGGAACTGCTTTCGTTTGAGTTGGTGAATCAAAAAATCTGGGACCTGGATTTTGAGATCTTTATTCCCGCGGCAGCCTCCCGGCTGGTCACCAAAAATCAGGTTGATAAAATGATTGAAGCCGGCGTAGAGGTATTTGCCTGCGGCGCGAACGTCCCGTTTGCCGATCCTGAAATTTTCTTCGGGCCGACAGGCCTTGATGCCGATGAGAAGATTTCAATTATTCCCGATTTCATTGCCAACTGCGGCATGGCGCGGGTGTTTGCTTACTTCATGGAAAGTAAAGTCCCCATCGAAGATGAAGCTATTTTTGACGACATCTCGGCGACAATCCGCCGGGCGCTGGAGAAAACGAAGAAAGTAAATCCGGGCAAAACAAAAATCGCACGTTCGTCTTTTGAGATTGCGTTGCGGCAACTAATAACTCCGGTGTAGACTGCACTAGGCAGCGCCCGCCAACAAGTAGAGTACCGCCATCCGCACGGCGACACCGTTTTCCACCTGATCGAGAATGATGGAATGCTGCGAATCGGCTGCATCGCTGGTAAGCTCGACTCCACGGTTGATGGGTCCGGGATGCATGAGCACAATTTTCTTTTTTAGGTCGTCCAGCATCTTTTTGCTGATGCCGTAGTAAAGCGTGTATTCGCGAAGGGATGGGAAATATTTCAACTGCTGCCGCTCCAGCTGAATGCGCAGCACGTTGGCTACGTCGCACCAAGCCAATGCTTTTTTCACATCCAATT